>Ga0209474_10003419_pt1 | contig 13937 bp, 14 predicted proteins | sample GraSoiAngelo_145_FD_185902 | JGI IMG/M metagenome (GOLD analysis project Ga0209474, IMG submission 185902) | Grasslands soil microbial communities from the Angelo Coastal Reserve, California, USA - 14_1009_05_20cm (SPAdes) (version 2) | ecosystem: Environmental > Terrestrial > Soil > Grasslands...
CACGAATGTGACGGAGCGCAGCTCCGCGCCCATGTCGACGCCGGCATTCACGGAGTAGAGGTCGCACAAGGTGAGCGGATCGTCTCGGACGAGCGTCGCGACCTCGACGAGCTGATCGCGATCGACGTCGATGACCACCATGTCGTGCAGCGTCGAGACACGGGCGCGGCGGCCGAGCTTCGTGCCGAGGTCCGAGGCCACCCGGACGAGGTCGATCGTCGGCCGCGGCGCGCTCAGTACCACCGCAGGACCTGCTTCCGCCACGCGTAGAACAGGCCGACCACCAGAATGAGGATGAAGACGGCCATCTCGATGAGGCCGTTCCAGCCGAGCGATCTGAAGAGGACCGCCCAAGGGAACAGGAAGATCACCTCGACGTCGAACACGACGAACAGCAACGCGAAGATGTAGAAGTGGCTGGGGTAGCGGCCCCACGCTTGGCCGATCGGCTCTTCGCCGGATTCGTAGGTCCGTGACTTCTCGACGGACGGCTTACGCGGGGCGATGAACCGCGAGACGCCGAGCAGAACGGTGACGAAGCCCGCCCCGACGAGGAAAAAGGCGAAGACATAGAAGTACGAAAGGTTGTAGTCGGGCACCGCGACGTAGCGTACGAAGCGTCCCAGAGGCCCGCAAACGACGGCGAGATCGCGTGATCCCTGGCCGAAATGGTCCTGTCGCCGTAACGTCGCCCCCCCGTTGCGCGGTTGACACCTCGTGAGGACTCGCGGTACGGTGCGGCAGTCCCCGAACGCTGAGTACGCAATGCGTACATGCGGTTCCGTGGGATCGGCGAAGGCGCCGGTGTCCGCGAACGCTCGGGGAGGAACAGGTTATTGAGGGCGACGCTCAATAAGCCGCTGGCCAGGCCATGGGAATACCGATTCGGAAAGATCACCCAGAAGGCCGGCGGCTCGATCGAGCGCGTAGCGCTCCTCAGCACGCGCCAGCTGCGACGGTGCGGCCTCGTCGTCGTCGCGAATCTCTTCGTCGCCGGCGTCGTGATGTCCCTGCCCTTCATCGCGAGTGCCCTGTCGCCGCACGCGAGCGCACAACCGGTCGCGTCCGTGTCCGCCGCGCCCGTGACGCTCGCGCCGGTCGACGGCGAGCCGCAGCTGGCCCGTGCGGTGCTCCAGGCCCGTGGCGGCACGATCATCGCCGGACGCGACCCCGTCACGCTGCGGTCGGAGGGCGTGCGGCCGATCGGCCAGTACACCCTCTCGGCGAACGACACGCTCTGGACCATCGCGAACTTCTACGGACTCTCAGCGGAGGCGATCGCGTTCGCCAACGGGATCAGCGATCCCTATCACCTGCAGGTCGGACGGCAGATCATGATCCCGCCGCTCGAGGGTGCCCTCTACACGGTCGCCGCCGGCGACACGGTCGAGTCCGTCGCGGTCCACTTCGGCGTCGACCCGTCGGTGATCCGCGACTACAACCTGCTCGCCGTCGAGCCGGAGCACTTCGCGCCAGGCCAGCTCATCTTCGTGGAGAACGCGACGCTGCCCACCCTGCCTTCGCCGCTGGCGAGCGGCAGCGTCATCGCGCGTCCGGCCGGATCGGTCCCTGCGGCGAGGTCCGGCGGCTACCTGGCCTGGCCGGTGAACGGCGTGATCACGCAGTACATGTGGGCCGGCCACACCGGCGTCGACATCGCCGCGCCGTTCGGCACCGGGCTCGCGGCCTCGGTCAGCGGCGTCATCACCGAGAACGGGTGGGTGGCGGTGGGCGGCCTCCACATCTGCCTGCAGAGCGGCAGCCTCGAGGAGTGCTACTACCACCTGAGCGCGGCCTATGACTCGGTCGGCACGGCGGTGAGCGCGGGAGAGATCGTCGCCGCCATCGGGCTGACCGGGGTGACCACCGGGCCGCACGTGCACTGGGAGACCAAGGTCAACGGACAGCTCGTCAACCCGCTCACCGTGCAGCCCTAGCCGATCCGAACGCTGATTTGACAGGCCGGGGCAGGTCCCCGGCCTCTTCGCATACTTGAGCGGTGTTGCGAGCGGTGCACAGCGATCGGTCGGGGCGGGTGTTCGTCGCCGACGACTACGGCGCGACCGCGCTGGACGGCCCGGCGCCCGCCGGGCTGGAGCGGGCCATCCCGCTGCCGGCCGGAGCGCAGCTCGTCCCACTGGTGGATCGCGCCGCGGTCGGTCTGGATCGCCGGGCCCAGCCCCGGTCGCTCGGGCCGGCCCGCTGGGCGCTCGCCGCGCTCTTGCGGCCCGGCCACGTGCGCACGCACCTTCCGTCGGTCGAGGCCGCGGCCGACGCGGCGCCGCTCGAGCCGCTCGCCTACGCGGCGGTCGCGGCCGATCCGCACGGCGAGCTCGTCGTCGCCGCGGTCGCCCTCGCCCCAGCATCGAGCGTTGATGGATCGGATCCGTCCGCCGCGATCAATGCCCGGCTTCGAGCCGAGCCGTCCAACCGGCTGTTGCGCCAGCTCGCGCGATGCGCGAAGGAGTACGGGTGCGCCGCGGCGCGCAACACCTTCCTCGGTCGCTCCGAAGGTGCCCTGCCCCTTGGCGCTCCGGCGAACGACGAGGCGGCCCCAACGGTCGCGCTTCGGCGGCGCGACGAGCGCGCGCCGCTCGATCCGATCGCCCTACGCGTCACCGCCGACGACGCGGCAGCCGTGGCGATCGCGCACCTGTCCGCGGGCGGCACGAGCGTGTCGTTCGGCCACGCCTGCGAGGGCGAGCCGCTCGAGCGGATCCGCGACGTGGCCGACGTGGCTGCCAAGGCGCGGGGGGCCGTTTCCAGCGGCGAGATCGTGCTGCGCACGAGCGGCTCGTCCGCGGCCGCTCTTGGGCGGGCGGCCGACGCGGGCATCGACCGCGTCGTGATCCGGCTCGCCTCGGCTCACGGTCCGACCTACGAGCGGATCCATCGCCCAACCGCCTACCGCTGGACGGATGTCCGCGCCGCGCTGCGCGAGGCCGCCGCACGACGACTGCCGATCACGATCGAGCTGCTCGCCCTCCCCGGGCTGACCGACCGCGACGGCGAGGCCTCCGCGCTGATCGCACTTCTCGGCGAGCTGCCCCCGGGCACCGAGCTCCGGATCGCCGACCTGGCGGCCGACCCCTACGCCGTGCTCGCGCGCGCCGGCGACGGCACGACGGTGGGCATCGACCGGATGCTCGACCGCCTGCGGCGCGACGCGGCCCACGTGCGGCTGGCGGCCTGACGGTGTTCCTCGATCGTGCCCGCTTGATCGCGACGGGCGGCGACGGCGGGCGGGGGGTGATCTCCTTCCGTCGTGAGGCGCACGTGCCCCGCGGCGGTCCGGACGGCGGCGACGGCGGCCGGGGCGGCAGCGTCATCCTCCGGGTCGATCCCGGCATGAGCACGCTGTCCGACTTCCGCTTCCGGAAGGCGCTCGCCGCCGGGCACGGCGCGCCGGGCGGCGGGAAGAACAAGAGCGGCAAGGCCGGCGCGGACCTCGTGGTCCGCGTCCCGGAGGGCACGATCGTCGTCGACCGCGCGAGCGGCGAGCAGGTGGCCGACCTGACCGTTCCCGGCGCGGAGGTCGTCGTCGCGCGCGGCGGGCAGGGCGGCAAGGGGAACGCGCGGTTCGTCTCCAGCACGCGTCGGGTACCGCGCATCGCCGAGGACGGATCGCCCGGTGAATCGCGGGAGCTCGATCTCGAGCTCAAGCTCATCGCCGACGTCGGGCTCGTGGGTCTGCCGAACGCCGGCAAGTCGTCCCTGCTCGCCGCTCTGACCCGAGCCCAGCCGAAGATCGCCGATTACCCGTTCACCACGCTGACGCCGAACCTCGGCGTCGCGCGGTTCGACGAGCGAGAGCTCGTGATCGCGGACATCCCGGGCCTCATCGAGGGCGCCCACGCCGGCGCCGGCCTCGGCGAGGAGTTCCTGCGGCACATCGAGCGGACCCGTCTCATCGTGCACGTCGTCGACCTGGCGCGAGCGGATCCGACCGCCGACATCGCCGTCGTCGACGCGGAGCTTGCCGCGTACGGGCGTGGATTGATGGAGCGGCCACGGGTCTTCGCGCTCAACAAGCTGGACCTCTTCGAGGCGCGCGAACGCGCGGATCGCATCGCCGCCTCGCTCGGCCACGGCGCGATCGCGGTCTCGGCCGCGACGGGCGAGCGCGTTCCCGATCTCCTGCGGGCGATCTTCGCGAGCTGCCCGCCCCGTGAGGCGGGCGCGGCGGCGCCGGTTGCGGAGCGCCGGGTCGCGTTCGGTGGCCGCAGCCGCGACTGGACGGTCCGGAAGGAGGGCGACGGCTTCCGGGTGCGCGGCGATCGTGTCGAACGACTCGCGAGCGGGCTCGACTGGCAGAGCCCGGACGCCGCGGCCTACTTCCAGCGCCTGCTGCAGAAGAACGGCATCGAGAAGGAGCTGCGCCGGCTCGGCGTGAGCGACGGCGACACCGTCCGCATCGGCGTCACCGAGCTCGAGTGGACCGAGGGCGGGACGAGGTGAGGCTCGGGGTGTTCGGTGGCACGTTCGATCCGGTGCACGTCGGGCATCTGGCGATCGCGCAGGCGGCCCTCGAGTCGGTGCCGCTCGACCGGGTCGTGTTCGTCATCGCGAAGCGCTCGCCGTTGAAGGGCCGGGCGCCCGTCGCGAGCGAGGACGATCGCCTCCGGATGCTCGAGTTGGCGATCTCCGGCGAGCCACGTTTCGCCGTCTCGCGGATCGAGCTCGAGCGCGGCGGCCCGTCGTACACCGTCGACACGCTGGAGCGCCTCGCGGGCAAGGACGAGCTCTTCCTCATTCTCGGCAGCGACGCGATCGCCGACTTCCCGCGATGGAAGGATCCCGATCGCATCGGACAGCTCGCGACCCTCGTGGTCGCCGAGCGGCCAGGCGCGCCCGAGCGGGTGGGCGACGCGCCGGTGGTGGCGTTCGACGCGCCGCGCCTCGACATCAGCTCGCGCGAGCTCCGTGCGAGAGCGGCTCGCGGATCCTCGCTGCGGTACCTTGTTCCCGACGCCGCGTGGAAGCACATCGAGGCGCGCGGCCTGTACCGCGCGGAGGGACCGACGTCGCGAACGACCTGAGCCCGCGTGCGCTCGCCGACCTCGTCGTCGACGCCGCGACCGACAAGAAGGCCGAGGACGTGCTCGTCATGAATGTGTCCGAGGTCACGACCATCGCGGACCTCTTCGTGCTCTGCAGCGGCCGCGGCGAACGGCAGGTGCAGGCGATCGCGGACGGGATCGTCGAGAAGGCCAAGGCCGCCGGCCGGGCGCCGATCGGGGTCGAGGGGTACGGCTCGGGCCGGTGGATCCTCATCGACCTGGGCGACGTCGTGGTGCATGCGTTCGTGCCCGAGGAACGCGATCTGTACAAGCTCGAACGCCTGTGGGGTGATGCGCCAGTGGTCCTCAAGATCGAGTAGTCAGACGTTCTCCCGGCGGATCGGGCGCGCGCGTTTCCGGCGCAGCGCGGACCATCGCCACCACACGATCCCGTACACGATCACGCCGATGACGCCCGAGAGCAGGTCGTTCATCTGGTCCTGGAGGTCGCGCACGTTGTGCGTACCGAGCAGGACGTCGCCGTAGAACTCCTGGATCTCGAGCACGACGTGCAGCAGCGTGGCGAGCCCCACAGCCGTGAGGATCGGGAACCCGAAGGCGCCGGCCAGGACGACGGCGAGCGCGCCGGGACCGTGGCTATGCGGGATGTGATCCCACTCGAGCCAGAGGTTGTAGAGGTTGAGCGAGTTCCCGAGCATGTCGACGAAGAAGATCGAGAGGTAGAGGTCGTCGTACCACCACGGATACTCACCCCACTGTCGCTTGCGGTAGCGGAGTCTCCAGAACAGCGGGAAGACCATCGCGAAGCCGAAGCTGATGATCACATCGCGTGGCCCGAGGGACTTGCCGGCGAATCGCTGATCGCTGCCGTGGACGATCGCGTCGATGCTCATCAGCACGATGCCGAGCCGGAGGAGAACGTTGAGCGCCGCGCCGGCCGGCGCGTGGACCCGGCCGAGGAGCGGCACGCGGGCGAGCGCGCGCGAGCGAGCCATCGGGTCGCTCGATGCAGACCACGTGCCCGCGCCGTTCGGCAACAGCACGGCCCTAGCATTCGCGCGGTGGATCAGAGGGCGATCGTCATCGCCGCCTATGTCGTGCTGGCGCTCACGCTCGGTGGCCAATGGATCGCCGCGAAGCTCGGCGTGGCCGCCGTGCCGGCGCTCGAGCTGTCGGCGATGCGGTTCGCGATCGCCGCCGTCGTGCTGCTCGTCGCATGCGCCGTCACGCGGACGCCGATCCCCCTGCGCCGCTGGCGACCCATCGCCGCGGCCGCGGCCTGCGGGGTCCTCGGGTTCAATACCCTCGCCTTCGTCGGGCTGAGCTCCACGCCCGCGTCCGACAGCGCGTTGATCATCCCGACCATCATCCCGATGGCCACCGCGATCTTCGCGACGCTCATCCACGAGCGGCTGACGTCCCGGAAGCTGCTGGGATTCGTGATCGCGAGCGTCGGTGCGGCGCTCGTCATCGTCGGCGGGCAGCAGGGCGGGGCTGAAGCGTCCGCGATGCGGCTGCGCGGCGACCTCCTCGAGCTCGGCGCGGCGACGGCGTGGGCGGCAAGCTTGACCATCGGCGCGATCGTCCTGCGGAAGGAGCCGGTCCTCGGGTACGTCACCTTGATGGTGCTCATCGGCACGGCTTTGCTGCTGCCGCTCGGCGTCCTGGCCCAGGCCTACCGCGACGTTCCGTCGTGGTCATCTGACACCTGGCTCGCCGCCGGATTCCTCGGCGTGTTCTCGACGGCCGTCGCCTTCGTCCTCTTCTTCTGGGCCGTCCATCGCTTCGGCGCGAGCCTCGCGGCGATGGTGACGTACCTCACGCCACTGGCGACCCTCGTCCTCGCGTTCGCGATCCTCGGCGAGCGGCCCCAGCTGCTCCAGCTGGCCGGGGGAGCGGTGATCGTGATCGGCGTCCGCTTTGCGGCGCGGCGCTCACGCGTGGCGCTGGGCCCGACGCGGGCGACGGCCTGACGCGTACACTGAGGCCTTCGGTGAGCGGATTTCCCGACCCTTTCACGCGTTCGTCGGCCCGATCGGGGCTGTAGCTCAGTTGGTAGAGCGCTTGAATCGCACTCAAGAGGTCAGGGGTTCGAATCCCCTCAGCTCCACACGTTGAGAGACTTCAGCGGCGATCCCGACCGCCAGGCGAACATCGCCTTCGCGCTCATCGTGCTCGGGATCATCTTCGTCGGCGGACTCACGATCTGGCTGTTCTATGGGGCGCAGTTCTGAAAGAGCTCCGTTCCGGGCGTAGCGCTTGGGCGCGCAGGCACCGGCTCGCGTACTAGGGGGGAGCGAATGGCCACGCCGCATCTCCAGAACTACATCGACGGGCGCTGGACCGACGCCGCGGGCGGCGAAGGATTCGAGGACGTCGACCCGGCGACCGGCGAGGTGATCGCGACGGCGACGAAGTCGGCGAAGGCCGACGTCGACCGCGCCGTCGACGCGGCGGGCCGCGCGTTCGACGCCTGGCGCCTGTTTCCCGCGCCGAAGCGCGGGGAGATCCTGTACCGGGCCGGCGAGCTCATGCTCCAACGAAAGGACGACCTCGCCCGTGAGATGACGACGGAGATGGGCAAGGTGCTGGCCGAGGCCCGCGGTGACGTGCAAGAGGGCATCGACATGACGTATTACACGGCCGGCGAGGGCCGCCGCCAGTTCGGCGACGTCGTGCCGGCGGAGCTCCCGAACAAGTGGGCGATGTCGATGCGGGCCCCGCTCGGGGTCGTCGCGGCCATCACGCCGTGGAATTTCCCGTTCGCGATCCCGACGTGGAAGATCATGCCCGCCCTCGTGCTCGGGAACTGCGTCGTCTTCAAGCCGGCGTCCTACACGCCGATGCTGGCGGTGCGCCTCGTGGAGATCCTGGAGGCCGCGGGGCTTCCGAAGGGCGTGCTCAACCTGGTGCTCGGCCCTGGTGGCGCGCTCGGCGACGCCCTCGTCACCCACGCCGGGGTGGACCTCGTGTCGTTCACCGGATCGAGCGACGTCGGCGCCCACATCAGCGAGATCGCGGGCAAGCGGCTCAAGCGCGTCTCCGCGGAGCTCGGCGGGAAGAACGCGATCGTCGTCATGGATGACGCCGATCTCGACCTCGCGCTCGAGGGGATCATCTGGTCCGCGTTCGGCACCTCGGGGCAGCGCTGCACTGCGGCGTCCCGGGTCATCGCCAACCGTGCCATCGCCAACGACCTCATCGACGGGCTCGTCTCGCGGTCCAAGAAGATGAAGATGGGCCACGGCCTGGAGGCCGGGACGGACCTCGGCCCGGTCGTCTCGAGCGAGGCACAGCAGAAGGTCCACAGCTACATCCCGATCGCGGAGAAGGAGGGCGCGACCGTCGCGGCGGGCGGCCGCATTCCCACCGACGGCGCCCTCGCGAAGGGCTTCTTCCACGAACCCACCGTGCTGGTCGGCGTGAAGCCGAACATGCGCGTCGCGCAGGAGGAGATCTTCGGCCCGGTGACCGCCGTCATCGAGGTGAAGGACATTGACGAGGCGATCCGCGTGGTGAACTCCACGAAGTACGGGCTCTCGTGCTCCATCTTCACCGAGAACGTGAACAACGCCTTCCGGTTCATGCGCGACGCCGACACCGGCCTCGTCTACGTGAACGCGGGCACGATCGGCGCGGAGATCCAGCTGCCGTTCGGCGGCACGAAGTCGACGGGCAACGGTCATCGGGAAGCCGGCCGCGCGGCCCTCGACGTGTATTCCGAATGGAAGTCGATCTACGTCGACTACTCCGGGAAGCTGCAGCGCGCGCAGATGGACGACGTGCGGTCGCCGGGCTAGCCGCCGCGAGCTAGTTGTTCGCCGCGGGCAGGGTGAACACGATCCGCGTGCCCTGACCCGGGGCGCTGTACGCCCGGATCATCCCGCCATGCGCCTCCACGAGCCCCTTCGCGATCGCAAGGCCGAGCCCCGCACCCGGTGAGTCGGTCGAGCGGCTGAATCGGTCGAAGATCCCCTCGACCGCGCCGGGCGCGACGCCCGATCCGGTGTCCCGGACGGCGACCTCGACGCTCTCGCCAGTCCCGCGCACCTCGATCGCGACGGATCCCGCGGGCGGCGTGTAGCGCAGGGCGTTCGCCACGAGGTTCACGATCACTTCCCGCACGCGAAGGGGATCGGCGTCCGCGACCGTCGCCCCCGAGCCGCTCGAGCCCAACGCCACGTCGCGCCGATGTGCCTGATCGGCGAACGCGGTCACGACATCCCGCGCGATCGACGCGATGTCCACGGGTTCGCGGTGCAAGGCGAGCGCACCGCTTTCGGCGAGCGAGAGCGTCCGCAGATCGTCGATCAGGCGCGCGAGGACCTTGGTCTCCTCGAGGAGCGGTGCGATGTGCGCGGTGTCCGCCGGATGCACACCGTCAAGGAGCGCCTCGACGTTGCCCTGCATGATGGTGAGCGGGTTGCGCAGCTCATGCGTCACATCGGCAAGCAGCTGCTTGCGCTGCGATTCGTTCGCGTCTAGGCGCGCGGCCATCGCGTTGAACGCGTGGGCGAGCGACCGCATCTCGCGCGGGCCCCGCTCGGGCACGCGGGCGTCGTAGCTCCCGGCTTCGAGGCGGCCCGCGGCCTCGATGAGGTCACCGACCGGCGTCGTGACGCTGCGGAACGTGCGGCCGAGCGCGACGATGATGACGATGAAGACGAGCGGAACGACGAAGAACGGAAGGCCACCGGGGTGATCCGTGAAGAACGGCTGGCCCTCCGTGCGTGCGAATCCGAGCGCACCCGCGACCGCCCAGAACACCGTGAACGCGCCGACGATCACCAGACCCATGACCGCGGCGAACACAAGCGCCATCCGGCGGTAGAAGCGCCGTTGCATGCGCGACGACGCGCGGCGCGGCGGCGGGAACGGCTCGCTCTCGGGCCACCACGCCGGCCGGCTCTCGTAGCCGCGCCAGCCCGAGTGGCTCACCGGTCCTCGTCGCGGAAGCGATAGCCCACTCCGTGCACGGTTTGGACGTACTGCGGGTCGCGCGGATCAGACTCCAGCTTCCGGCGGATGTTCTTCACGTGGGCGTCGATCGCTCGCTCGTACGACTCGAACGCGACTCCGTGGACCGCATCGAGCAGCTGCGACCGCGTGAAGACCCGGCCAGGCTCGCGCGCAAGCGCGGCGAGCAGCTGGAACTCGGTCGGCGTCAGGTCCACGTCACGGTCGCCGGCGCGCACGCGCATCCGCGGCACGTCGAGGATCACGTCGCCGGCGCGGATCACATCGGACGGCGTCGCCGGACGCTCGCTGCGCCGCAGCACCGCTCGGACGCGGGCGACGAGCTCCTTCGGCGAGAAGGGCTTGGTGACGTAGTCGTCGGCTCCAAGCTCGAGGCCGACGAGCTTGTCGCTCTCATCGGCGCGTCCGCTCAGGATGACGATCGGGACGCTCGACGTCTGCCGCAGCGCGCGAGCGACGTCGAGGCCGTCGAGCTTCGGGAGGCCGAGGTCGAGCACGATCAGATCCGGATGGTCGGCGCGGGCACGCGCGAGCGCCTCCGATCCATCGGAGGCGCTCACGACACTGAACCCGGCGTGCTCGAGGTAGTCGCGGGCGAGACCGACGATCTTCGGTTCGTCGTCGACGACGAGGACCGTCTTCATCCCGCGGATGCTACTGACGCGGCGGCATCGAACGGTCGGTCGGGGCCGCGGTGTCGCCGTGCGCCCGCTTGTGCCACTCCTCGAAACGACCGGGTACGCCGGACTGGCTTTCGCCGTACCAGCCGTGATGGCCGTAGTGCCGCCCGCCGACGAGCGCGCGGATGAGGCCGAAGAAGAGGAGCAGGCCGAGGATCGGGAACAGGAACCCGAACGGGAAGAACCCGAAGCCCCAGCCGTACGGGTGCCCGTAGTACGCGACGGCCGGTGCGGCACCGGACGCGGGGGCGACGACTTGCACGGCGCCCTGGGCGAGGCCGGCTTCGTACGCGCCGACGGCGATCGCGCCGCCGAGGACCACGACGAGGATCGCGGCGAGGAGAGCTCTCATGTGATGACTCCTTGTTCGTTTCTTGTGGCTCTTAGGTTGGACCGCGGGTGTGGAGCGTTCGTGAACGCCGTGCGGAGGTCTCGCATCAGACGGTGATGACGACCTTGCCTCGGGCGTGGCCCGCTTCGAGGTAGCGCATCGCCGCCGCCGTCTCGCTCAGCGGGTACGTCCGGTCGATGACCGGCGTGACCTTCCCGGCTTCGATGAGCTCCTTCAGGGCGAACAGGTCCTCCCGCGTGATGTTCGCCATGAACATGGACATCCGCCGGCGCCCCAAGCGTGACCACAGCATCGCGCCGAGGATCCGCATGGCGATCGGCACGATCGAGCGACCGCTCCCGGCCGCTCCGATCACGACGAGCGCGCCCTGAGGCGCAAGGACGCGGCGGCACGCTGCGAGCGAGCGGTTCGCGCCGATGTCGAGGATCAGATCGAACCGCTGGCCTCTCCGCGTGAAGTCCTCGCGCGTGTAGTCGATGACCTGGTCGGCGCCGATCGCTCGGACCAGGTCCAGGTGCTGGGTGCTGGTGACGGCGGTCACGTGTCCGCCAAGGGCCTTGGCGATCTGCACCGCGAAGGTGCCGACGCCCCCGCCCGCGCCGTTGATGAGCACGCGCTGGCCCGGCTTGAGCTGCCCTCGGTCGCGAAGCCCCTGCATCGCGGTACATCCGGCGACGGGGATGGCCGCGGCTTGCTCGAACGAGCTGTTGACCGGCTTGGGCACGAAGGTGCGCGCCTTGCCACGCGCGAACTCGGCGAACGCCCCGAACGCGCGGCCGAACACCGCATCTCCGGGCCGCAGCTCGATCACGTCCTTCCCGACCGCGGCGACCTCCCCGGACACGTCGACGCCGAGGCCTCGGGTCTTGGGCCTGCGCAGCCCCTCGCCCATGCGCGCGAGGAGCGGAGCGCCCCGCATGAAGTGCCAGTCCAGGGCGTTGAGCGAGGCCGCGCGGACTCGGACGAGCACGCCGTCGTCCTCGACGACTGGCGTTTCGACGTCCTCGAGCCGCAGCACATCGGGTGAGCCGTACGCGTGACGGACGATCGCCTTCATCGCTTCTCCCAGCCGGCACTCCGCCGGGGTCCTCGGACCCAACCGTGACGCAGCCCTGTGGAGAACATGTGAAGAACATCAGGAGGGTCAGACTCGCAGGACGGACCCCAGCCAGCGGGCCGCAGCATCGATGGCTTCCCCCTCGTGCGCGCCGAAGTCGTGGCCCACGCCGCGCAGGACGACCAGATCGATCCGCGGATTCTGGCCGGCGATGCGCTCGAGGACGGCGAGCGGCCCGAGCTCGTCGCGGTCGCCTTGCACGACGAGCGTCGGGCAACCGGTCCCGAGGAGCGCTGCCTCGTCCGCCGCCCGCGGGCGGTCCGGCGGCGAGATCGGATGGCCGAGGATGACGAGGGCGTCGGGAGGCTCCTCGGACGCGAGGAACGCGCACATCCGCCCGCCGAAGGACCGGCCGATCAGCGCGACGGGCGCGCCCGCGCGGGCGACGAGCTCATCGCGCGCGGCTCGCAGCTCCCGTTTCTCGGTCGCATAGCCGCTGCTCGGCCGCTTCGTCGAGAACGTGATGCGCGACGTGGCGATGCCGTCGGCCTCGAGGCGCTTCGCCAGCCGTTTGAGGAGCGGCTGCTCCGCAGTGCCGCCGTAGCCGGGGGCCAGGACCGCGGACGTCATGTCTTCGCAGGGGCTTTGGTCTTCGCGGGGGCTCCGGTCTTCGCAGGGGCTGCGCCCCTTCCACCCCGGGCGGTCTTCGCAGGGGCTGCGTTGTTTCGACCGCCGGCGGTCGGGCCCGCCTTCTTTGCCGGGGCTCCGTCCCTTCCACTCCGGCCATTCCGGGCGCCGATGCCCTTGTCCGTCGGCGCCCCCGCGGCGAAGACCTTCGTCGGCAACTTCTGGGTCAGCTTGAGCGCGGGCGCGAGGAGGTCCCCAACCTTCTCGAGCCGGTCCGCCATGTTCGCGATCGTGAACGCATCCGGCCGGCCGAGTGCCGCGATCTCCTCCCAGCGCAGGGGCGCGCTCACCGGCGCCCGGCGAATCGGCCGCACGCTGTAGGGGCCCGCCGTCGTCTTGCCGCGCACGTTCTGCAGGTAGTCGACGTAGATACCGCGACGCTCCTTCTTGGCGAAGGTCAGCGTGACGAGCTTCGGCGCTTTCTCGCGTGCGGCCTTTCCGATCTGCTCGACGAATCCGCGCGACTTCTCGAACGAGTAGCGCCGCGCGATCGGCACGAGCACGTGGATGCCTCGCGAGCCCGTGGTCTTGGGGAAGCCCTCGAGATCGAGGCCGTGCAGGAGGTCGCGAACGATGAGCGCGGCCTCCTTGACGTCCGACCACGTCGCGCCGGTCGCGGGATCGAGGTCGATCATGGCGAAATCGGGGTTGTCGGGCTTGTCCACGCGCGACAGCCAGGGATGGATCTCGATCGCGGTGTAATTCGCCATCCAGACGATCGTGGCGATGTCGTTTCCCAGGACGTAATCGATGCCGCCCTCGCGGCCGGCCTCACGGTCGGTCCAGCTCTTGATCCACTTCGGCGTGAAGCTCGGCTTGTCCTTCTGGTAAAAGCTCGGGCCGCTGATGCCGTCGGGGAACGGCTTCAGCGTGAGCGGCCGGTCCTTGACGACCGGGATGAGGTACGGGGAGACGTCGGTGTAGTACCGGATGAGGTCCGCCTTCGTATAGCCGTCCTCCGGAAAGAGGACCTTGTCGAGGTTCGTGAGCTTCAGCTGGTGGCCGTCGATCTCGAGGACCGCCGGGGTCCGCGCCTTCGCCACGGCCATGACCTCCGCCGGCGCGTCGCTCCGGGCCGCCCTCTCGGCCTTGCGCTGCGCCTCCTTGGCCGACGCGGCAATCTCCTGGCCAGTGCACTCCTTGGGGTCGATGTCCGATCGCAA
>Ga0209474_10003420_pt1 | contig 13932 bp, 12 predicted proteins | sample GraSoiAngelo_145_FD_185902 | JGI IMG/M metagenome (GOLD analysis project Ga0209474, IMG submission 185902) | Grasslands soil microbial communities from the Angelo Coastal Reserve, California, USA - 14_1009_05_20cm (SPAdes) (version 2) | ecosystem: Environmental > Terrestrial > Soil > Grasslands...
TCAGGTGGATGGGCAAGAAGTTCCTGGACGTCGAGCAGCAGGAAGAGGTCGGCATCCTCTCGCCCGAGGTGCGAGCGCGGCTAGCGGCGTCGTACGCAGGCGGCGAGGAGAAGCCCGCGGCGGAGGCGGGTGCTGCCGAGGCCGCCCCGCCAGGCCAGACCGCCCTGTTCAACAACTGGGAAGACGCCGTCGAGTGCGCCAAGTGCGGCGGCCGGATGGTGCGGACCGGGTCTTGTTACACCTGTCGCGATTGCGGGACTAACACGGGCTGTAGCTAACGGTCGAATGCGACCCTCTTTGTCGCGCACTCGTAACTTCTAGAAGCGCTGTCGTCCACCACCGCGTCGGCCTGAGCTCGAGGGGCAATCAGTTGGCACGCCCCCTTCAAGTGCGGCAGGAGATGGACCTCCGGTCCTCGGCGACCCAGCCGCGGGAGCGCATCGCATCGCGAGCGTGACCTGACCCAGCCGCAGGCCCGCTTCGCTACCCTCGCCGACGCCCAGTTCGAGGAAAGGAGCCTGTCGATGTCGGCTACGAAGCTCGTGGCTCTCCTGTCGTGCGTGGTCGGGGCGATCCTGCTCAGCGCGATCCCCGCTGCCGCCGGCAACGAGGTCAACTACCAGGATCCGCTGACCGCGGCGCCGCCGATCGTGCGGCCGCCGACGCCGTCCTGCACGACGACAGTGATGCAGGACTTCGCGTTCAACTCTTCCGTCGGGAACGGCGTCTACAGCGGGACGCTCACTCCGCCCGCGGCGTGTCCGGGTCCCTGGAACAAAATCGTGCTCGACTTCACCGGCCAGGTCGCCGGGCGCCAGTTCGACCGGCTGATGAACGTGTGGGTCGGCGGTGCGCAGGTGTTTCAGTCGAGCACTCCTGAGCCCGACCCCGACGGGATCACGTGGCACGTCGAGCACGACGCGACGCGCTACAGCTCGCTCTTCACGCAGGCGCAGCCGATCAAGGTCGAGCTCCAGAACTACGTCACGGGGATCTACACGGGCGTCATCCACGGAACGCTGACGGTGACGTACTATCAGGCGACTCACGCCTACCCGGCGCCGGCGCACGCCGACGACGTCGTCGGCTTCCCGAGCGCCGACTCGTCCTACTTCTACGGGCCAAGCGACGTCCGCAGCACGTCAGTCACGTTCCCGCAGAATCTCACGCGCGCATACCTCGAGCTGTACCTGAAGGGGAACTCGTGCGACGAGTTCTGGTTCGGCAGCCAACCCGACGACTACGCCGGCCCGAACGGGCTCTGCGGCGGCGGCGCTTTCCGCGAGGTGCAGGTCTCGATCGACGGGCAGCTCGCAGGGGTCGCTTGGCCGTTCCCGTTCATCTTCACCGGCGGCGTGAACCCGTGGCTCTGGCGTCCGATCCCGGCCGTCAACGCATTCGACATGCCGCCGCAGGTGGTCGACCTGACGCCGTACGTCGGGCTCCTCACCGACGGCCAGCCGCATACGATCAGCCTCCGCGTCGCGCACGACGGCTACTACTGGGGAATCGGGAGCGACCTGCTCCTCTACCGCGACCCCGTGCTCACGCAGACGAGTGGCGCGCTCGTCTCGCGGTCGATCGGGCCGGACGCGGGTGAAACCTACGGCGAGAACACCGGCTCCAACGGCGGCGTCTTCACGACCGGCGCCTCGCGACACCTCGTCGTCAGCGGCTTCGTCGACACGTCGGCCGGCCGGATTACGACCACGGTTGACCAGACCTTCGGGTTCAGCAACAAGCAGGAGCTCGATCTCACGAACTTCCTCGAGAACCTGACGCACACCGACACGATCGACACCGCGACGACCACCTCGAGCCCCAGCGGAACGACGGTGCGGCGGGTTTCCGAGTCGTACCCGATCCGCATGCGCTCGCTGTTCCAGGTGCCGCAGCAGGGCCAGAAGGACTTCTTCAGGCTGCCGGCCGGCGTCGAGCAGTCGCTACAGCGCTCGACGACGGTCAGCGTCAACGGCGCGCAGACGTTCTCGAGCTGGCTCGACGACACGGTCAACGCGTCCGCTCTGCTCAGCCGGACGAATGGCATCACCACCGCGTCGGGCGGCCGCGACAGCGAGGACTACGTCGCGTCCGACTCGACGGGTTACTGCTACCACCACAAGCTCGTCGCGGCGCAGGGCTGGGTCACGAGCGACCAGCTGCTGCGCTCCTGCTGAGGTAGCGCTTCGTCACCGGACCGCCGGCGACCCGGCGGTCCGGTGACGCCGGCTCGATCAGTCCTCGCAAGACACGTTGACATAGCCGGAGCGGAACGGCCTTGCCTCGGCGGCCGCCGTGTCCCACGCATGCCGCCAGACGCAGCCGGTGTCGTTCGTCAGCAGGTGGATCGAGACAGAGGTCTCCGCAGACGTGGTCCGCACGCGATGGATGTCGTCGCGGGGCGGGATCAGGACGTAGAAGTCGCCCGGCTCGAGCGAACGCTGCTCGACCAGCTCGAGCGCCCCGCCGCGCTCCGCGTAGATCTCTTCGTCCTGAGTCCCGCGATGCAGGCCGACGAGCCCCCAGGCGAGGTGGTCGTGGATGGGCGTCTCCGAGCCCGGCGGCACGACAAGCGAGAACAACGACAACGAGCCATCGTCGGCGCGGTAGAGAAGCCATTGGCCGATCCCACCGCCCATTCCGCTCTCCGGCGCGGCGGCTTGATACTCGTCCGGGAGCCACCGCGAGTCGGCGAGCAACTCGGCGAACCGAGGCTCGATCGTCGCGCAGGCGTCCTGCGGGAGGGAGGCGCCGGCGATCGCCGCCTGCACCTCGGCAACGAACGCTCGCATGATCGGCGTGTCGAGGACGAAGTCGACGATCGGCCTAGTTTGCAGCAAGCTCGAGCTCGCGCGCCTGCCGCAGCCAGCTCGCAAACAGTCGTTCATCCACGTCCTCCGGTGAACGAAGCTTTGTGTGCGCCATCACCTCGCCGGACGCCTCGAGCCGGCCCGAGGCGTCTTCGATCGACGCGCCGCGCCAGAAGCCGAACGTGACGTGCTTCGACGCCGCTTTCAGGTAGCAGACCGGCTGTTTGCCCAAGCTCCACGTCGGGTGGGCCCACTTGATCGCCGACTCGGCACCGTCCAGGTTCGCGTCGATCACGCGCCGCGCGGCGGCAGCAACCTCTGCGAGGGGCGCGGGCATCGCCGCGATGTACTCGTCGATCGTTGCATGCTTGGCCATCAGCTAGCGCGAAAGCGTAGTCACCACGCCTGAGGCGAGAGCACGACCCAGTAGCCATCAGGGTCGATGAAGCACACTGCGCCTGTCGCTCCCCAGTAGGGATTCGGGGCCACGCTCGGCTCGAAACCGGCGGCACGGGTACCCGCTGCCACCGCCTTCACTCGCTCGCTCGATCCGAGATAGAAGACGAGCTGGTCCTCTGCGGTGGGACTCGGCGTCTCTCCCTCTCGAAAGACGAGCTCGAGCTGCCGCGAGGAGTCCGGCATTCCCAGCACGACGCCGCTGTAGCCGTCGTGATCCTGAAACGAGGCGAGCACGGGCAGCCCGAGAAGTTGGTAGAACGCCGCAGCGGCATCGAGGTCGCGAGTCGGATGGGCCACGCGCAGCTGAAGCTCGGCGCCGGGATTCGTGAACATCTGCGGCGACAATCCTGACCGATTAGCGTGCGACGGCCCACCGATGAGTTCCGCCCCGGCCGGCGGTCTTAGCTCACGACATCACGACCGAAGGGAGACAGCATGTCCAGCAAGCCCAACATCACCGAGGTCGGCCGCGTGACTGTCCCGTCCGCCGACCAGGATCGCTCGCTCACCTTCTACACGGAGACGCTCGGCTTCGAGAAGCGCGTCGACGAGACCTTCGCCGACGGGCAGATGCGCTGGATCGAGGTCGCTCCCGCTGGCGGCACGACGGCGATCGCCCTGACGCCGCCGATGGGCGAATTCCAGCCGGGCCGCCAGACCGGGATCATCGTCTCGACCGACGACATCGAGGCTGCCCACGCGGCCCTGAAGGATGCGGGCGCCGACATCGACCAGGAGGTCCAGCGCATGGGCGCTCCCGTGCCGCCGATGTTCGCGGTTCGCGACCCGGAGGGGAACGAGCTGACGATCGTCGAGCCGCTCGAGGACTAGACGACTACCCGACCCGGGCGAGCAGGTCGAGCGCGCGCTGCCTGAGCAGCGCCGCGGCGCCCGGGTCGTAGTCCGCCACGCTGTTGTCCGCGAACAGGTGCCGGTCGCCCGGGTAGAGGAACAGCTCGGCGCCCTCGATCGTGTCGGCGATCTCCCGAGCGGCGGGAAGGTCTTCCTCCGCCCACGGGTCGTCCTCCATGAAGTGGATCTGGAGCGGGGCGCCCTCGGGCCAGGAGCCGCCGAACTCGGAGAGCGGCAGCGCCGCGTGGAACATCAGCCCGCCGCGGGCGCCCGGCCGTGTCTGGGCCAGCTTTTGCGCCGGCATTCCGCCGAGCGAGAACCCGGCATAGACGAGCTCCGCAGGCAAGTCGTCGGCCGCCGCGACGCCTTTGTCCAGAATCGTGTCGAAGCCGACCTCGCGGGCGTGGGCCACCCCCTCGTCGACCGTGTCGAACGTCCTCCCCTCGTAGAGATCCGGCGCGCGAACGACGTGTCCGGCAGACCGAAGCTCGTCGGCGAACGCCACGACTCCCGGCGTGAGGCCCTGCGCGTGATGGAAAAGCAGAACCTCAGCCACGCCGTCAGACCGCCGAGTCGAGAAACTCGGCGCCGCCGGTCTCAGGCGGCGCACCGTACGCGTACATGAGGACCTCCTCGTCGCCGTGGTTCGCCGACTGCAGGACGGTGCCCGACTCGACGTGGACGACTCCGCCGTTCGGAACCTCGACGCGCTCCGGTGGGTCGCCGAGATACATCGTCAGCGTCCCGGACAGGACGACGAAGGTCTCTTCCTGGATCGTGTCCCGGTGCCGCCGGCCCTTCGAGCCGGGCGGGAAGCGCCACATGTTCCCGCGCGTGTGCGCGAAGCCGAGCACGTCGCTGAGCCGTGAAACGTAGCGCGAGGTTCCACCCGCCTCGGGCTCACGCTCGGTCCATTCGAACTCGTCGGGACGGATGACGCGGAAGCCCACGGCGGCAGCCTAGTCGCCGATTGCCTGGTCCAGGATGTCGAGCCCGCGCTCGAGCTCCTCGTCGTTCGCCGTCAGCGGCGGCAGCAGGCGGATCACGTTGCCGTAGAGGCCGCAAGAGAGCAGAAGCAGGCCATTCTCGCGCGCTTTCGTCGTCACCGCCTTCGCCTCGTCGCCCGACTTCTCGACAAACTCGATCGCGAGCATCGGGCCAAGGCCTCTCACCTCGCCGATCGCGCGGTGCTGCCCGGCGATCCGCTCGAGTCGGCCGCGGATCAGCCGGCCGATCGTCTCCGCACGGCCGCGGAAGCCCGGTTCGGCAAGAGCGTCGAGCACCACGCAGGCGGCGGCGCACGAGACGGGATTGCCGCCGAACGTGCCTCCCAGCCCACCCGGGTGCACCGAGTCCATCAGCTCGGAGCGGCCGGTCACCGCCGCCAGAGGCAGTCCGCCGCCGAGGGTCTTGCCCGAGACGATCAGGTCAGGCTCGACGTTCAGGTGCTCGATCGCCCACGGCGGCCCTGTCCGTCCGCAGCCGGACTGCACCTCGTCGGCGACGTAGAGGATCCCGTGCCGCTCGCAGATCAGCTTCAGCGCCTGGACGAAGTCGGCCGGCATCGGAATGAAGCCGCCCTCGCCCTGGACGGTCTCGATCACGACGCAGGCGACTACCCCGGGGTCGACGTCCTGCGCGAAGAGCAGCTCGAGGCCGGCGATTGCTTCCGAGGTGGTGACACCCCGATACGAGTACGGCGCCGGCGCACGGTAGACCTCCGACGCAAGCGGCCCGAAGCCCTTCTTGTAGGCGAGCTTCGAAGTCATGGCCATCGTCAGGTTCGTCCGGCCGTGGAAGGCCCGGTCGAAGACGACCACCCCCGGGCGCCCGGTGGCCGTGCGCGCGATCTTGACCGCATTCTCGATTGCCTCCGCGCCCGAGTTGACGAGCAGCGACTTCGTCTTGGTGTGACCCGGCCAAAGCTCGTCGAGACGCCGGCAAACCTCCACGTAAGGCTCGTAGACGCCGACCATGAAGCACTGGTGCATGAAGCGGTCGACCTGCTCGTGAACGGCTTGGACGACCGCCTCCGGGTTGTGGCCGAGGTTCTGGCAGGCGATTCCGCCCGCGAAGTCGAGGTACTCCCTCCCGTCGGCGTCCCAGATCGTGGCGCCCTCCGCGCGCGAGACGGTGAAGTCGGTCGTCGCAACGCCGCGAGTCACATACCGCTCTCGCGCGGAGCGGACGGCCGCCGCGTCCTGAACCTGCTTCGTCGCCATCGCCGCAACCTTAGACCAGGCGGCTCGTAGGCAGACGGGGCAACAGCTGAGGACCTCTCAATAATCGAGGCCGATCCGACCCCGAAGTGCGGCAGCACGTTTGTTACAGCTTCTAAAGGTTTTTCCCTTTAAAGACGATGTTTTCGCTCATGACTGCTGCTCGCGCGTCCGTCGGCGCCCGGACCGAGTTTGGCTCGTCCTCGGGCTGGATCGATCGGTGGCTCGCGGCCTGCCGTGATCTCGCCGAGCTCGAACGCTCGAATCCGATGACGGACGCGGTAGTCGACGAGATCGACGGCCGGATGATCCGCATCGGCGGCCAGTGGCTCGCCGACTTCGCCTCCTGCAACTACCTCGGCTTCGATCTCGAGCGCGAGATCATCGACTCCGTTGCTCCCGCGCTCGACCGCTGGGGCACGCATCCCAGCTGGTCGCGCCTGCTCGGCAGTCCCATCCTCTACGAGCAGATCGAGGAGCGCTTGACGGAGCTCGTCGGAGCCGAGGACGTACTCGTGCTGCCGACGATCACCTTGATCCACATGTCGGTGATCCCGGTGCTCGCCGGCGACGGGACGATCTACGTGGACAGGCGCGCACACAAGACGATCTACGAGGGCGCTCAATTCGCAGCCGCGCACGGCGCGACGGTGAAGCGCTTCCGCCACGACGACCTGGACGATCTCGAGCGGCTCCTGAAGGAGAACGGGAATGCGCCACGCTTGATCTGCGTCGACGGGGTCAACAGCATGACCGGAAACGCAGCCGACATCGAAGCGATGGCCCGTCTCGCTCGAGCCCACGACGCTCTGCTCTACGTCGACGACGCGCATGGATTCGGGGTCATCGGCGAACGAAGCTCGACCGAGCCCAGCCCCTACGGCTTGCGCGGGAACGGCATCGTCAAGCACGTCGGCGAGTCCTACGACCACGTGCTCTTCGTCGCGGGGCTCTCAAAGGCCTATTCCTCCCTCGCGGCCTTCCTTGCCTGCCCGAGCGAGCTCAAGCGCCTCCTCAAGACGGCGGCGCCGCCTTACCTGTACTCCGGGCCTTCTCCGATTGCATCGCTTGCGACGACGCTCGCGGGCCTGCACGTGAACGAGCAGCGCGGGGACGCGATCCGCGCCGGCCTATGGGAGAAGACGGCGACCGTGCTCGAGTGCCTCGACCGGCTTGGGGCGCACACGCCGAACAACTCCGGGTTTCCGATCATCGAGATCCCACTCGGTCACGGCGAGGACATCGACGCGGTCGGGAGATTCCTCTTCGAGAACGGCATCTACGTCACCCTGGCCGCCTATCCGCTTGTGCCGAGAAACGAGGTCGGCTTCCGGATTCAGATCACGGCGGCGAACACGCAAGCCGAGATCGAACGCCTCGTCGACGTTCTCGGAAAGCTCGCGAACGGGTTCGATCTTCAGCCATCGACGCGGGCGGAGCGCGCGGCGTGAACCTTCGCGAGACCTGCGGCAACTGGCGCAAACACGCCTGGGCGTGGTACCTCGGGGCCGGCGGAGCGCTTGCCGCCGCCTACCTGTTCTTCCCGCCGCTCGCCGGCAACGGGCCGCTGATCAACTTCCTCGGCCTCTTGGGCGTGATCGGGATTGTCGCCGGCATCTTGATCCACAAGCCGAAGGCCCGGACGGCCTGGTGGCTGTTCGTCCTCGGCCAGTTCCTCTTTTTCAGCGGCGACCTCTACACCTACAGCTACCCGAAGCTGTTCCACACGGACGTCGGCTTCCCCTCGCTCGGCGACGGGCTCTATCTGACGGTCTACCCCGCCCTAATGGCCGGAATGCTTCTGCTGGTCAAGCGCCGGAACCCGCGCCGCGATCCTGCGGCCTTGATCGATGCCGCGATCCTGACGATTGGCGTCGGCCTGCTCTCGTGGGTGTTCCTGATCTCCCCGAACATCCATCTCTCGGGGCTTTCCTGGCTAGCCAAGAGCGTCTCGATCGCCTACCCGCTCGGCGACGTGCTTCTGCTCGCGGCCGCGATTCGCCTGGCGGTCGACGCAGGCAAGCGCGCGCCGGCTTTCTATCTGCTCGCCGGCAGCATCGTCTGCCTGCTCGCGACCGACTCGGGCTACAACCTCGCGCTTCTGAACGGCACCTACAACCACCAGCTCGTCTACGACGCCGGGTGGATCTTCTACTACCTGTTGTGGGGCGCTGCCGCGCTGCACCCATCGATGCGCGCGCTCGAAGAACCCGCGACCGACCTTCGGACCCGGCTGACCCCGCTGCGCCTCTCGCTGCTCGGCGGCGCCTGCCTAATTGCCCCCGCGATCCGCTTCGCGCAGGAGCTCGGCAACCCGGACGTCCTGGTGCTCATCATCGCCTCCGCGTTCCTCTTCCTGCTCGTGGTCGCGAGGATGGCGGGGCTCGTCCGCCAGGAGGGTCGAGTGGTGTCGCGCGAGCGCGCCTTGCGGGGCGCCGGGATCGATCTCGTCGCCGCGGCCAGTCACGACCAGGTCTGCGAGGCTGCAATCGCGGGCGTGCGCCGTCTGCTCGGCGACGATCCGTCCGTCCGGCTCGCACTCGTTGGCAACGATGAGGCCGAGGTCGTCGCCTCGTCAGAGGAGGGCAGCTGGCAACTCGACGACTCGACAGCCGACTGGCTGGCTCGGGCCCAGGACGGGCCGCTGCACACTTCCTACGAAGCCGTGCCCGCCTTCGTCCGGGCCGAGCTGAGGCTGTTCGCCGGCGACACCGTCCTCGTCGTTCCTCTCTCGATCCGTTCCGAAGTGCGCGCGCTGCTTGTGGTCTGCTCGCCTACGAGCGTGCAACCGGCACTCGTCGACTCACTCGAGGCGCTCGGCGCGCAAATTTCGCTCGCCCTCGACGGGGCGTCGCTCGCCGCCGATTTGCACCGGCGCCAGAGCGAAGCTCGGTTCCGCTCCCTCGTCGCTCACTCCAGCGACTTGATCACCGTCCTCGATGCCGAAGGCGTCGTGACCTACCAGAGCCCTTCGATCGAGCGCGCGCTCGGCTACAGCGCCGTCGACATCGAGGGAAGCCGATTCGACCGGATTCTCAGCGAGGCCGACCGGCCTCGGCTCCAACAGCTGATCGCAGGCAACGGATCCAGCGGCCCCGACGGCCACACCTTCGAGTGCTCGCTCGAGCATCTCGACGGCACCAGCTTGAAGTTCGAGGTGCAGCACACCGACCTCCGGCACGACGAGCACGTCCGGGGCATCGTCCTCAACAGCCGGGATGTCAGTGAGCGGAAGGCCTTCGAGGAGCAGCTGGCTCATCAAGCATTCCACGACCCCGTGACCGGCCTCGCCAACAGAGCGCTGTTCTCGGACCGCGTCGAGCACGCCCTGATGCGGGCGCAGCGAGGGTTCCCCGACATCGCCGTGATGTTCATCGACCTCGACGACTTCAAGACCGTCAACGACAGCCTCGGCCACGCCGCCGGAGACCGTGTCCTAGAGGAGGTCGCTCGCCGGCTGCTGATCGCAGTGCGCCCGACTGACACCGTCGCCCGCTTCGGCGGCGACGAGTTCGCGGTTCTTCTCGAAGGCGTGACGGACTCGCCGGAGGCCGCAGATGCAGCCGCGCGGATTCTGCAGGCCCTGGAGATTCCGACCGAGATCGAGAACAAGCAGGTCTTCCCGCGCGCGAGCATCGGAATCTGCCTCGTCGACCGCGAGAATGCTGCGCCGGATGCAGCCGAGCTCCTCCGGAACGCGGACGTCGCCATGTACATGGCCAAACGTGACAGCAAGGGGAGCTACCGAGTCTTCGAACCGACTATGCACGAACGGGTCGTCGAGAGGCTCGAGCTGCGCTCGGAGCTACAGCACGCGATCGACGCCGGCGAGCTCGTGTTGCACTACCAGCCGGTCGTGCGCCTCCAGGAGCACCAGATCCTCGGTGTCGAGGCGCTTCTACGCTGGAACCACCCGACCCGCGGCACCGTCCCGCCGCTCCAGTTCATCCCGCTGGCGGAGGAGACAGGCCTGATCATCCCGATGGGCCGCTGGGTGCTGGAGACGGCGTGCCGCGAGGCAGTGCGCATCCAGCACGAGTTCCCGCGCGCCGAAGCGCTGGCGATGAGCGTCAATCTGTCGGTCCGGCAGCTGCAGTCGGATTCGATCGTGGCCGACGTACGCTGCGCCGTCGAGCAGAGCGGCCTGGATCCATCGGCCCTCGTCCTCGAGATCACCGAGTCCGTGATGATGGCCGACACCGATTTCGCCGTCCAGCGGCTCGAAGACCTGAAGGCGCTCGGGATCCGTCTCGCAATGGACGACTTCGGCACGGGCTACTCGTCGCTGAGCTACCTGAGCCGTTTCCCGGTCGACATCCTGAAGATGGATCGCTCCTTCGTCGGCTCGGGCGAGAACGTGGCCCTGACCTCCGCGATCATCGCACTCGGCGCGAGCCTCGACCTGGATGTCGTCGCCGAGGGCATCGAGCTTCCCGAGCAGGAGAACTCGCTGCACGACCTCGGCTGCGAGATCGGACAAGGGTTCCTCTTCGCCCGCCCGATGGACTCCGGCGCCTTGTTCGACTTTCTCTCCGGGCGCCCGGAGTGGACGGACGCGGGCAGCAGGCCGGCGTCCAATGCAGCATAGTCACGAGGCGCTCGACCGCCCGGGCGGGCTTTCCGGCGGTCACCTCCTGACGCCGCTTCGGCACCGCGACTTCCGGGTGCTCTGGGCGGGAATGGCGATCTCACTCCTGGGCGACGGCATCTTCCTGATCGCGATCGCGTGGGAGAGCTACACGCTCTGGAACGCACCGGCCGCACTGTCGATCGTCGGCATCGGGATGGCGGTCCCAACGGTGCTCTTCCTACTCGCCGGCGGGATCGTGAGCGATCGTCACGACCGCCGCCTCGTGATGATGTCGGCGGACGGTGTTCGAGCCTTGGCAGTCGCAGTTCTCGCCGTCCTCGTGATCGCGAACTCGCTCCGTTTTTGGGAACTCGTGGCCTTGGTGGCGGTTTACGGCGTTGGCACGGCGTTCTTCACGCCCGCGTTCGAGGCCGTCGTGCCGGACCTGCTGCCGGCCGAGGACTTGCCCGCGGCGAACTCGCTCGACCAGTTTGTTCGGCCGATCGCGCTCCGGCTCGCAGGCCCGTTTCTCGGGGGCGCACTGGTCGCAGGCGGTGCAGGGCTCGCGTTCGGTGTCGACGCGGCGTCATTCGTAGCTTCCTTCATCGCAGTGGCCGCGATCCGGCCGCGCGTGCCGGCTCGCGACGAGACGAACGCGTCTGCGCTCGTAGCGGTCAAGGAGGGGCTCCATTTCATCCGGAAGCGCGTCTGGCTCTGGGGCACGCTCGGGTCGGCCGCCATTGCCTACCTCGTCTTCCTCGGCCCAACTGAGGTGCTGCTTCCTTACGTGGTCAAGAACGACCTCGGTGCGTCGTCCTTGACGCTCGGGTTCGTCTTTGCAGCCGGCGGCCTCGGCGCTGTCGGCTCGGCAGTCTGGATGGGAAGCCGCGGCCAGCCGCGGCGACACATCTCCTTCATGTACGGGACCTGGACGCTCGCAACGCTCGCGGTCGCCGGCTACGGGCTCGCTACGGCCGCCTGGCAGCTGATGCTCGCCTGCCTGATCTTCAACGCGCTGGAAACGGCGGGCACGATCGTCTGGGCAACCGTCAAGCAGCGGCATGTCCCGAGCGCCATGCTCGGGCGCGTGTCGAGTCTCGACTGGTTGATCTCGATCGGTCTGCTGCCGGTTTCCTTTGCGCTGACCGCTCCCGTCGCCGCAGCCATTGGGGTGCGCGCGACGCTTGTCGGAGCAGCAGTCGTCGGCGCGATGGTCACGCTCGGAGCGCTCTTCCTTCCCGGCATGCGGGAGATCGAGAAGGGCGACGAGCCGCGCCAGCTTGCTCATCGGGTGGTTCCCGGAGCCGTGCGCCCGTCCAGCTCCGAGCTCTAGGCCTGCGCTGAGGGCCCGCCCGAGCGGCGGGCCCTCGAACGCAAGATTTGCTACTTCGCAGCGATGCCCTCGATCCCGGGCGGCAGGCCCGTGACGGTGCCGATCGGGACGAGTATGCCGTCAGAGTCGACGCGGAACTCGTCCACCGTGCTCGTGAGCCCAGTCTCGGCGTAGAGGAAATGGCCGCTCGAGGCTAGGTCGATCGGGCCGGGATGCGTGTTGGCCGCGACCGCGTTCGCCAGCACCGGCTGACCGCCGTCGTCGATCCGGAAGCTGCTGAGCGTGTTGCTGCCGGTGTTCGAGACGAAGTAGAAGCCGCCGACTCGCTCGATCCAGCAGAGCGCGACCTGTCCGTCCGTCTGCGACCTGGGGTCGGCGAGCGTGCCGTCGCCTCCGACCCGGTAGGTCGTGACAGAGCTTGCCCCGGCCTCTCCGGCTACGAGCCGTCCGGCGCCGAAGGTGAACGCGAAGGGAACCGGCGTCGCCGACGGATTCACCACCGGGGTGACGGACAGCAGTCCGTCGTGGTCGACCTCGAACACGTCGATCGAGCTGGTGCTCGCCTTGGTCGTCACGATCAGCTGGTGCCCGTCGGGCGTGAAGCCGACCTGGCCGGGTGCGGACAGGAAGTTCGGCGGGTCGGTGTTCGCGAGCCCGAGCGAGCGAGCCGAGCCCGGGATCGACTCGAGCCCGTCCTTCGTGACCAGGAACCCTTGGACGATTCCGGTGCCGCCGGAGTTGAGCACGTAGGCCAAGTCGTTATGGACGCCGACGCTGGCCGGGAACTGCCCACCCGAGGGGAGCACGTCTTCCAGCGCCAGCTGATCGCCCTCGATGCGAAAAGCGGAAACCGTGTCGCTGCCGGCATTTACGGCGATCAGCAGCTTGTGCTTCGAGTCGTATGCGAGCGAGCCCTGTGAAGCGAGACGGTCGGACTCTGTCCCGGGGAGCGCCGCGCCGCCATTGCCGCCGGTGGCGTAGGTGCCGGCGGGGCTGAGAATCCCATCGTCCGCTCGGTCGTAGACGACGATCTGGTTTCCGGTGGGCTGATTCGTCTGGACGAAGACGACGCCCTTCCCGCCCTGCGCGTCGTCGGCTCTAGCCGCATGAGCTCCGACCAGCGCGGCCGCGAGCGCCGCGAGTAACGCAATGAGCACTGAGCGATGCTTCATTCGATCCTCCTCTCGATGAGACGGCCGCAAGGGCCGCTTCTGACCCGCGCCACGCTAGGGCGGAGACGCCTCGGACGCCCTTACGATTTGCGTAACTCGGCCGGCAGATTTAAGGAACTCGTAACCTCATGAAGACGCCGCTCTGCGAACCGGAGGGGCAGACTGTCGGGATGACGACCGTGCTTGTTGTCGACGACGAGCCAATGGTCAGGGACGTCGTCGCTCGCTACCTCGAACGCGACGGGCATCGCGTCGTCACGGCCGCCGACGGTGATGTGGCGCGGGGAATGATCGAGCGGGAGGCCCCGAGCCTCGTCCTGCTCGACGTGATGCTGCCCGGAGCGACCGACGGTCTGGCGCTGTGCCGGTGGATCCGATCGACCTCGGAGCTGCCGGTAATCCTCGTCACCGCCCGAGTCGACGAGACCGACCGGATCGTCGGGCTCGAACTCGGCGCCGACGACTACGTGACGAAGCCCTTCTCGCCGCGAGAGCTCGCCACGCGCGTCAAGACCGT
>Ga0209474_10003425_pt1 | contig 13922 bp, 11 predicted proteins | sample GraSoiAngelo_145_FD_185902 | JGI IMG/M metagenome (GOLD analysis project Ga0209474, IMG submission 185902) | Grasslands soil microbial communities from the Angelo Coastal Reserve, California, USA - 14_1009_05_20cm (SPAdes) (version 2) | ecosystem: Environmental > Terrestrial > Soil > Grasslands...
TCCGTTCAACCTCTCCAGCCCGCTTCGCCCGTTGGCCCTCACGCTGAACCACGGCGCTGTCTTCTGCACATGCGCTGCAACGGTTTAGGCGGTCTCTCGCTCCCTCCGCGATCGATGCAAGCGCGCTCTCGTTGGCGGGCCTGGTACTTTGCTACCTCGCAGCTCTTGCGGATCAATTTCAAAGACCCGTATGATGGATGTTTACTGTGGGTAGCCAGAGATGAAAACCGCAATCAACGCGATAGCCGCGACACTCTGCCTGGCTTTGGCATCTACAGCGTCTAACGCTCGCGGTCCTTATGGTTCCATCAATGTTGGCAACTGGCACGGCGGTGCGTACCCCAATGATAAAAACGGTTCTTTCTCTCACTGCGCAGCGGGCGCCACTTATCAAAGCGGCATCTATTTCGTCGTTTCCGTAGGCGAGGACTATAGCTGGAGATTGGGTTTCGCCCACGAGAACTGGCAGCTGACGGCGGGCCAGGCCTTTGCACTCGCTCTCACATTCGACGGTCAGCCGGCCATTAACGTGCAAGGACTGCCGATCGGCTCGCACCTTGTGAACGTCGATATGCCGGCCAACTCCTCACTTATTGGCCAATTCCGGAAAGCAAAGGTCATGACGGCCTTCGCGCAAGGTCAGCTGTTTCAGTTTACCCTGACCCAAACTGCCCAACTGCTGCCCTCGCTCGTCAATTGCGTCGTTAGCATCAAAAAGAATGGGATCGCCAATGGTGGCGAGTTCGCCGTTGCCGCTCCCAAGCCGGCGGCTGCGGCTGCGCCGCCGCAATCGGCTTCCGCTCCACCAAAGCCCAGTAAAACCGTCAAACAAACCGGCACTGGTTTCGTGATTAGCGCTAACGGGCACGTCGTGACCAATCAGCACGTCATCGAGGGTTGCGTTGGCGATATTCAGGGCAACTTGAGCGGCGAGTCACCAGTCAAGCTGCGAGTCGTATCAAGTGACGAGACCAACGATCTTGCTTTGCTTCAGGCCCGGACCTCTTTCAAGGAGATCGCCAGTATTCGATCCAAGCCGATCCACCCCGGCGACAGCGTCGTCGCGATTGGATATCCGTTCCATGGACTGCTGACCTCGGACTTCACGGTAACCACCGGAGTCGTGAATTCACTGAGCGGCGTCTTAAACGACACCCGGTTTTTGCAGATCAGCGCACCCGTTCAACCGGGCAACAGCGGTGGGCCGTTGCTGGACTCCAATGGTGAGGTCGTCGGAATGGTTGCCGCGAAGCTGAATGCATTGAAATTTGTCAAAGCGACCGGCGACATGCCGGAGAACATCAACTTCGCGATTAAAACCGGGGCGCTGCGAGACTTTCTGGATAATAGCGTCGTGGCCTACCAAACGGTTGAGGCCAAAAGCGAACTGAAGACGTCAGACATAGCCCGAAATGCAAGGTCGTTTACGCTCCTGATCGCTTGCATGGCGACAGAACAGAGCACGACCGCGAAAAAATCAGACAACTAACGCAGCACTATCCGCCGTCATGAGCCGCATGCCCTATTTCTGCCGCCGCCGATCTTGAAAACCAGATGTAAGCTAACCCCCGAGTCATCGGACCCGTAAAACGGCCATCTGTACGCGCTGACAGGTGGCGGATGAGGAAGCAAGTTCCATGGCTCAGTCTTCCCTCGCGCCCAAGACGCCGGATGTTGCGGAAATCATCAGCTTTTTGCGCCGATTCGCGGACCTGATGTCGAATGGCTATAACGCCAGTTATCTGCACCAGGCCTCCAATCTCCTGGAAACCTTGGCCGCCCGCGCGATCACAGCCTCCGTTGAAGAAGATCTCTGGCGATACAAGCTGGAGAGCCTGACCCGCCATTCCGATGCACTGCAAGCCGAATGCGAGGCGTTGAAAGATGACATAGAAGGGCACCTGGATATCACCTCCTCGGTGCTGGCCGAAAGGGATGCGCTTGCAGCGACGCTGCAGGCGAGAGAAGCAGAAATCGCCGAGCTCCGCGTTAGCTTGAGCAGCGAACGCGATCAACGAGCGGCGAAATCGGCGACGCACGAAGAGGCCCTCGTCGGGCTTCGCGGGACGTTCGATCAGAAGCTTGTAGCGCTTCAGATGAGTCTGGGCGCACGGGGGGAAGAATGCGACCAGCTTCGCAGCGATCTGGAACGCGAACGCGGGGATAGCGCGGAAAAACTGGGCGCGAGCGAAGCGGAGTCATATAGGCTGCGTGTGGCCTTTGATCGCGAACGCAGCGAACTGCAAGCCGAGTTGAGGGCGCGTGGCGATGAGGTTGCCGTGTTCCGCATGGCTTCCGAGCGCGAGATAGACGCGCTCCAGGAGAAGATCGTCGCGCTTGAAGTTGGACGAGCCACGCTTCGCTCGGCATTCGAGCAGATGAATTATTTCAGAAATCGAATAATCGAAAATCCAAGAGCCGAAGCCGCTGCTGCTGCAACATCTGCAACGAACTTCGATCCGCTCCCAGCGGATGGGCGCGGTCGGGAATCTGCGGCTGCAGAAAACAACGCCATCGTGCCCAAAACTACTTTGCGCCAGGCGCGCGCTCAATTTGAATATCTTGCCAGGGAATTCATGCCGCTCGGAGATATCGCTTCGCAGGTGATGTGCGAGTTGGGAGCATATACCATGGAGCTGGCTTTGGTTGCTGGCCAGCCAACAGACCAATTGCCAGTAGGTGAGGTCGCACGGAGCATTCTTGCTCCCGTTTGCTCAGATCAGGGCTAATCGCTTTCGGGCCAGCGTGCCTACACCCAGCGCGGCGCGGGTTGCCCTCAGTTCGGGCTCGCTGCTGCGCAGAGCCGGCCAGCCTTCTTGTTCCTTGCATGCTCGACCATTAGGATGGCCGCGAATTAGTTGCCGCGGTTCGCTGGCATGCTGGTTAGTGCTGCCAACGAGCGAAGTGGAGAGGGTATGACGAACGCGGTGCTTGGCATAATCGGCGGATCCGGCGTCTACGACCTGCCCGAGCTCGAGAACGTGCACGAGGAGGCAATTTCAAGCCCTTGGGGCGAGCCTTCCGCGAACGTCAGGCGCGGCACCATCGCCGGCCTGCCGATCGTGTTCCTGCCTCGCCACGACCGCGGTCATCGGCTGTCGCCGTCCGACATTAATTACCGCGCCAACATCGATGTGCTGAAACGTGCCGGGGTAACCGACCTTATCTCGTTATCGGCCTGCGGCTCGTTCAAGCAGGAACTTCCGCCCGGCAGCTTCGTGCTGGTCGACCAGTTTATCGACCGCACCCACAAGCGCGAAAGCTCGTTCTTCGGCAAGGGCTGCGTCGCCCATGTATCGATGGCACATCCGGTGTCGCCGAGGCTGCGCATCCACCTTGCCGCAGCCGCGGACGCCGAGGGTATCGCGATTACGCGCGGCGGCACCTATGTCTGCATGGAGGGCCCGCAATTCTCAAGCTACGCCGAAAGCATGACCTATAAAACTCTCGGCTATTCGGTGATCGGCATGACCAATATGCCGGAGGCCAAGCTCGCGCGCGAGGCTGAGATCTGCTACGCGAGCGTGGCCATGGTAACCGACTTCGATTGCTGGCACCCCGACCATGATGCGGTGACAGTGCAGGACATCATTCGGGTCCTGGCGACGAACGCAGACAAGGCCAAGGGCCTGGTTGCGCGTCTGGCAAAGGATTTCCCGAGGGAGCACGAGCCGTGTCCGATCGGCTCGGACCGTGCGCTCGACACCGCACTGATTACTGCGCCTGAAGCGCGCGATCCGGCGCTTCTCAGAAAGCTGGATGCCATTGCGGGACGGGTTCTGCGATCGTGAAGAATATGTTCTCGATGAGTTCGTCATGAAGGTCCAAGGCAAACACATTCGAAGTATCTGGCTCGAACCCGACGGCTGGTCGATCAGTGCGATCGACCAAAGACGGCTACCACACCATTTTGCGGTGGAGCGGCTGACGAGCTGCGATGCTGCCGCGGAGGCGATCCGTTCAATGGTGGTGCGTGGCGCGCCATTGATAGGCGCGACTGCAGCTTACGGAATGGCGCTGGCGATGCGGGCGGACAGCTCCGATGCCGCGCTCGAGGACGCTTACCGGACGCTAATGGCGACGAGGCCGACAGCGATAAATCTGAAATGGGCTCTCGACGAGATGCGATCGATGCTGCGGCCGTTGTCATCGTCTGATCGAGCTGTGGCCGCCTATTCTCGCGCGGCCGAGATTGCCGAAGAAGACATCGTCATCAACAAGGGCATTGCCCGGCACGGAGTCGCGGTGATCGAGGCAATCGCGGCGAAAAAGAAGCAGGGCGAACCCGTCAACGTGCTGACCCATTGCAATGCCGGCTGGCTGGCAACCGTCGATTGGGGTACCGCGACCGCCCCGATCTATCTGGCGCATGACCGCGGCCATCATCCCATCCATGTCTGGGTCGACGAAACCCGGCCCCGCAATCAAGGTGCATCGCTCACCGCCTGGGAGCTTGGACATCACGGCGTGCCGCACACGGTGATCCCCGATAACACCGGCGGCCATCTGATGCAGCACGGGCTGGTCGATCTCGTGATTGTCGGCACCGACAGGGTGACCGCCAACGGCGACGTCTGTAACAAGATCGGCACTTATCTTAAGGCGCTGGCGGCGCGCGACAATGGCGTGCCGTTCTATGTGGCGCTGCCTTCACCGACGATCGATTTCAGCGTTGGTGACGGCATCATGCAAATCCCGATCGAGCAACGCGCTGCCGACGAGGTCGCGACCATTACCGGACGAACCGCGGATGGACGGATTGAAACCGTGCGGATCGTGCCGGAGGGTTCGCCGGTCGCTAATTACGGCTTCGATGTCACGCCCGCGCGACTGGTGACCGGCTTGATCACCGAACGTGGCGTGCTTCGTGCCGATCGCGCAGCGCTATCAGCCGCGTTCCCTGATCGGATCGAGACGGCGGCCGAATGAGGACGAAAGAAGAAAGCTGATGCAGAGTGCATGGATCGATCGTGACGCCGAAGCAGCGGTGGCCTGCTATGGCAGGCTCGGACGCGATCTTGCGCTTCGGGTCTATACGACGCGGCTGTTGGGTCAGGATCCCCGTCTGGTGCTGCATGGCGGCGGCAACACGTCAGTGAAGACGCGGCTCACAGATTTGAACGGCGATATGGTTGACGTTCTCTGTGTCAAAGGCACGGGCTGGGATATGGCCACGATCGAGCCCGGCGGCCTGCCTGCGGTTCGGCTCGCGCCGCTACTGAAACTTCGCGCCCGACAAGAGCTTTCCGATGAGGAGATGGTGCGCTTGCAGCGCGCCAATCTGATCGATCCGTCGGCGCCTAACCCGTCGGTCGAGGCATTGCTGCACGCGTTCGTTCCGCACAAATTCGTTGACCATACTCATTCCACAGCGGTGCTCGCGCTGACCGATCAGCCTGATGGCGAGGCATTGTGCCGCGAGGTCTATGGCAAGCGCGTCGGTTATGTGCCCTACGTCATGCCGGGCTTCGGACTGGCGAAAGCCGCGGCACAGGTGTTCGAGGCGGATCCATCCGTCGAAGGCCTGATCCTCGTCAAGCACGGCATTTTCAGCTTCGGCGCCGATGCGCGGGAAGCTTATGAGCGCATGGTCGCCCTGGTGAGTTTGGCGGAGCAGCGGCTGGCCAAAAATCGCAAACCGGCATTTGTCAGCGCCAGCCTGCCGGCCCGCCCGGCGCGGGTGGCCGATGTCGCGCCGATTGTCCGTGGCGCCTGCAGCTTGCCGGACAACAAGACCGAAGGGGCCTGGAAACGATTCGTGCTTGAGTTCCGCTGCAATGACGCCGTGATGAATTTCGTCAATGGCGCCGACGTTGCGCGCTACGGCCAGGCCGGCGTCGTGACCCCCGATCACAACTTACGGATCAAGAACCGGCCGCTGGTGGTTGCCGCGCCTAAGGAGGGAGACCTTCAGGTCTTCAAGAATTCAGTCACTCAACAGGTCGCAGCATACGCGGAGGATTACACAAGCTACTTCGGCTGCAACAATGCGCGGGTCGGCGGAATCAAGACCATGCTTGATCCAGTGCCGCGCGTGGTGCTGGTGCCCGGTGTTGGATTATTCGGGCTCGGAGGAAGCAAAAAGGATGCGAAGATCGCTGCCGATCTCGCCGAGGCTGCGATTGCCACCATCACAGACGCCGAAGCGGTAGGCCGCTTTGAGGCGCTGCCCGAGTCCGATCTGTTCGATGTGGAATACTGGTCGCTTGAGCAGGCGAAGCTGGGCAGCGCCAAGGAACTGCCGCTGGCTGGGCAGGTAGCCGCTATCACCGGCGCCGCCGGCGCAATTGGGTTCGCGACAGCAAAGGCGTTCGCCGCAGCCGGCGCTGAAGTCGCGCTGCTGGATATCGACGAGGCTGCCGCTTTGGCAAAAGCAAAAGAGATCGGCGGCTCGGCGCTCGGGCTGCGCTGTGATGTCACCGACACGGTATCTGTCCGGGAGGCGTTCGCGCAAGTAGTCTCTTCGTTCGGTGGGGTTGATATAGCGGTGTCGAATGCCGGCGCCGCGTGGCAGGGCCGGATCGGGGAGGTCGATGAAGCCGTGTTGCGAGAAAGCTTTGAGCTGAATTTCTATGGGCACCAGCGCGTGGCGCAAGCCGCTGTCAACATCATGCGCGCGCAGGGTACCGGCGGCTGTCTATTGTTCAATGTCTCCAAGCAGGCCGTCAATCCCGGACCCAACTTCGGTCCTTACGGTCTGCCGAAAGCGGCAACGCTTTTTCTGGTTCGCCAATACGCCCTCGAATACGGCAGCGAGGGCATTCGCGCCAATGCCGTCAATGCCGATCGGATCCGCTCCCGTCTGCTCAATGAAGAGATGATTTCCTCCCGCTCCAAGGCGCGCGGCATCAGCAAATCGGCGTATATGCGAGGTAACCTGCTCGGCCGGGAAGTTGCGGCCGAGGATGTGGCGCAGGCCTTTCTCGCCCAGGCGCTGGCGCTCAAGACCACGGCCGACGTCACCACTGTCGATGGCGGAAACATCGCGGCCGCGCTGCGCTAAGCGCGCCAAAACTCGGTCGATGGGCTCATTCAGGCCGAATTTTGTGGCATGGTTGTTGACGAACCCGAACGCTTGATGTCGAACTTCACAGCCAACCAAGAAAAGTAAACGGGGGGTACGCAAGTGGAAGAGTTTGATTACGTCGTCATCGGCGGCGGATCGGCCGGCTGTGTGGTCGCCAGCCGTCTCAGCGAGGATTCGAAAATAACGGTTTGCCTGCTGGAAGCCGGCGGCGCGGGCAACAATTGGGTGGTCAAGGCGCCCATCGGCATCGCCATCATGGTGCCTTCCAAGACCAACAACTGGGCTTTCGAGACCGTGCCGCAACCGGGCCTGAACGGGCGAAAGGGTTATCAGCCGCGCGGCAAGGCGCTGGGCGGATCGAGCGCGATCAACGCCATGGTCTACATCCGTGGGCATCGTTCCGACTATGATGGTTGGGCAGCGCTGGGCAATGCCGGCTGGGCTTACGAGGACGTGCTGCCGTATTTCAAGAAATCCGAGAATAACGAGGTGGTTCAGGATGCTTTTCACGGCACCGGTGGCCCGCTCAACGTCGCCAGTATCAGAACCAGCAATCCGTTTCAGGAATATTTCCTCGAGGCCGGACGGCAGTTGCAGCTTCCGCTGACCGGCGATTTCAACGGGGCGGACCAGATGGGACTTGGCGTGTATCAGGTCACTCAAAAAAACGGCGAACGCTGGAGCGCGGCGCGCGCCTATATCGAGCCAAACCTGTCGCGTTCCAACCTGAAAGTTATTACCGGCGCCCAAGCCCGAAGAATTCTATTCAATGCCAAGCGCGCCGTCGGCGTCGAATTCAGCCGCGACGGCAAGCCGGAGTCCGTGCGTGCCAGGAGCGAGGTCATTGTCTCGAGCGGCGCCCTGCAGTCGCCGCAACTGCTGATGCTGTCAGGCATCGGCAATGCGCTGGAATTGAAAAGCCTGGGCATCGAAGTGGTACACCATTCGCGCGACGTCGGCCGAAACCTTCAGGATCATATCGATTTTGCTTTCAGCTACCGCTCAAAGAGCCTGGATAACCTTGGGCTATCGTTCGCCGGTTTGCGCCGGCTGTGGCGGGAAATAGGGCGTTACCGGCGCGAGGGTCTCGGCATGATCACGTCCAACGTTGCCGAGTGCGGCGGCTTTCTCAAAACCGATCCAAACCTGACGATACCCGACATCCAGCTTCACTTCAGCATGGCCATGGCAGATAATCACGGCCGCTCCCGTCATCTCGGCCACGGTTTTGGCTGTCATGTCTGCCTGCTGCGCCCGAAGAGTCGAGGCGCCGTAACGCTTGATAGCGCCGACCCGGCGGCTCCGCCGCGCATTGATCCGAAATTCTATGACCATCCCGACGACCTCGAAGTCATGGTCAGGGCGTTCAAGATCACTCGCAGGATCATGGACGCGGAGCCGCTGGCGAAATGGCGGACTGCGGAAATGTACAGCGAGAGCGTTCAATCCGACGACGAGATCCGCACCATTCTGCGCAATCGCTCGGATACGGTGTACCATCCTGTCGGGACCGCGCGAATGGGTACCGACGAAATGGCAGTTGTCGATTCGCAATTGAAAGTGGCCGGCGTCGAAAGCTTGAGGGTGGTGGACGCCTCCATCATGCCGACGCTGATCGGCGGCAATACCAACGCGCCATCAATCATGATCGCAGAGAAGGCGGCCGACATGATCAGGGGTGCCTGATCATGTTATCTGCAGCGATAGCCCGGTGGCGGCTTCCAGGTCGGCAATCGCCTGCTGCGAATCGACGACCTTAATGGTCGTCATGCCCATTTCGCGCGCCGGTTTCAGGTTGACACCTAGATCGTCGAGATAGACGCAATGCTTGGGATCGACACCGAGCGCCTCGACCATCATCCGGTAGATGCGCGGATCGGGCTTCCGCAGGCCAATCTTGGCGGATTCGATGATATGATCGAATAGCGCCATCACCTCCGCAAGATACATTGATCGGCCGCTCGCGCTTCCAATCGCGTTGGCGGGAAGGTTGTTGGTGATGCAACCGGTTTTAAACTGGCTTTTTATCAGTCTCAGCGCTTCGACCATCTCGGGTCGCAAATCGCCCGACAGCAGCGGCAGCACGTCCCTGCCACGAACCTCCGCGCCCAAGGCCAGCGATTCCGCCGCGAACAGTTCATCAAAGGTCTCCAGGTCGACTTCGGCACGCTCGAACTTTGCCCACGCATTCTCCCAATGGTTGCTGGCATTGGTCCGCCGAATAATGTCCGCGGGTAGCCCGCGGTCGTTCTCAAAACGCGCAAAAGCCTCAAAGGGCGAGGTCGTGAGAACCCCGCCAAAATCCCAGATCACTGCCTCGATCACGATCTTCCATCCTGCGAACGGCCCAATTTTAAAAATGGCTAACACGGCCGTGCCCACGCTGACCAGCCTGCGGCGGTGTCGCCGTTGAGGAGTTTGGCGCTGCCGGAGCGATCCTGTAAGTTAACTGGCATCGCGAGCAACGATGGAAGCTGTTATGAAAGCCTTTGGACCGTCCGATCGCATCGTGAGCCCGATGATCGCCGGCCTGAGCCTGCTTCTCTCGGTGCCCGCAATTGCGATCGTCGGCGGCGCGATACCGTCGGCCGAGGCTATCGGCCGATCGGTCATCACCATTGTCGGTTCGCGGGGAAATTTCTGCACTGGCGTTTTGATCGCACCCAAGCTGGTTTTGACGGTGGCGCATTGCGTGCAGCCGGGCGCGGTCTACAAGATCGTGGATTATGGCCAAAATCAGCAGCCGCAGCTGCATGACGTGCGAACGATTGCCATTCACCCGGCCTTCAATATGCAGGCGATCATCGCCCATCGGGCCAGTGCCGACCTCGCCCTGCTGCAGCTCGAATCCCCGCCTCAAGAAAAGCAAGCAGCCGTATTCGCGTCACCTCAGGCGCCGATTATCGCCGGCAGCGCATTCAGCATCGCCGGCGTCGGCGTCGCCATACGCGGCGAAGGTAAAAGCGGTGGGACCGTTCGCGTCGCCGGCCTAGTTGCCATCGGCCGACCCGGGACGCTGCAGATCCGGCTGGTAGATCCGGTCGGGCAGGGCACCAAGGATGGGCTTGGCGCCTGTACCGGCGATTCCGGCGGTCCGGTATTTGAGGACCGGCAGGGCGGGCCGGTCGTGGTCGGCGTGATCAGTTGGTCGACCGGGCCAAATGGCGGTGCGGGTTGCGGCGGTCTGACCGGCGTAACGCCGTTGACGCTTTACCGGGACTGGATTTTGCAGACCGCTCGGGGATGGGGCTCGGCTATGTGATCGGCGGTGATCTGGCGCATTGTGTCGCCAGCCATTGAGATTTAGAGATTGCGCGTTGCCAATCAAAAAGAACAGGGCTCATGAACGTATTAGCAACACACCGACCGGCTTCTTCGTCGTCCCAAGCCGTCGAGCATTTCGAGGTTCTCATCGTCGGCGCGGGCATTTCCGGCATCGGCAGCGCCTTTCACCTGAAGGCTCAGCTCCCGGGCACGACTTTCGTCATCCTCGAGACGCAGGAGAGTTTCGGCGGCACCTGGCTGACCCACCGCTATCCCGGCATTCGCTCGGATAGCGATCTTCACACCTTCGGTTACCGCTTCAAGGCCTGGACCAGCGCTCCGATAGCAACCGCCGAGGAAATCCGCTCCTATATGGGCGAGGTGATCGCCGAGAATGAGCTTGAGCAGCATATCCGTTACCATCACAAGATTTATTCGGCGAGTTGGTCGAGCAAAACCAATCAATGGACCATCGAGGCGGTTAGAACAGATACCGGCGAGCCCGCGAGATTCACCGCGAACTTCTTGTGGATGTGCCAAGGCTACTACCGGCATTCCGAGGGCTACACTCCGCAGTGGCAGGGGATGGAAACTTTCAAGGGCCGTATCGTTCACCCGCAGCGCTGGCCGGATGATCTGGAGACCCAGGGCAAAAATGTCGTCGTGATCGGCTCGGGCGCCACGGCCGCCACCCTGATTCCGGCGATCGCCGACAAATGCGGCCACGTCATCATGCTGCAGCGCTCGCCGACATATTTCAGGACCGGCCGTAACGCGATCGAACTGGCCGAGACCTTACGGCAGCTTCAGATCAGCGAGGAATGGATCCACGAGATCGTGCGCCGCAAGATTCTGTTCGAGCAGGACATGTTTACCCGCCGCTCATTTACGGAGCCTGAGAAGGTCAAAGAGGAGCTGCTTGGGGGAATTCGCGCGGCGCTCGGTCCCGGTTCCGATGCCGAAATCGAGCAGCACTTCACGCCAAGCTACCGGCCGTGGCGCCAACGCATCGCCTTTGTTCCCGATGCCGACCTTTTCCAGGCCGTCAAGAGCGGCAAGGCGTCCGTTGTGACTGACGAGATCGATCGATTCACCGAGACCGGCATTCGCTTGAAGTCTGGCAAGACGTTGGCCGCGGATATCATCATCACGGCGACCGGATTCAATCTCAATGTGCTTGGGGACATCGGCTTCACCATAGACGGCAAGCCGCTCGATTTTGCCCAGACCGTCACGTATCGCGGGATGATGTTCACAGGCGTCCCCAACATGGTCTGGGTGTTCGGATATTTTCGAGCGAGCTGGACGCTGCGGACCGATCTGGTCGCGGATTTTGTCTGTCGCTTGCTGGCTCACATGAAAAAGCGCGGTGCGAAGAAAGTGGTGACGGAGCTGCGGCCGGAGGACCAGGATATGCCGCTCTTGTCGTGGATCGATCCGGAGAACTTCAATCCCGGCTATCTGATGCGCGACATGCATCTGATGCCTAAGCGCGGTAACAAGCCGGAATGGCAGCACAGCCAGGACTACTGGGCTGAAAAGGATGAATTTCCGGCGATCGATCTCGATGACGCCGCGTTCGTGTACGATTAAAGTTATCGCTCGTTTCCCGCGGCTCTCTCTCAGCGATTCAACGCGACATCCCTGAACGCGGCTACCAGCGGTCGCTCGAGCCTTCCCTGCATGCCCCGAATGCGCTCATAGGCCTGTTCCCTTGGCATCGCTGCCTTGTAGGACCGTTGCTCGATCAATGCCGAGAAAATATCTGAGATAGTCAACATCCGAACGACGTCGGGTATGCTGGCGGCACAAAGCGCGTCGGGATACCCGCTGCCATCAAGATATTCGTGATGATGTCGTACTGCAGCGAGAATCTCGGCGGAGACCGCTGGATTTCCCTTTAGCACCTCATATCCAGCAGCAGGATGCGTTTGGATTAGCCCACGTTCAATTGGATCAAGGCGCCCCGGCTTGTCGAGTATCGAGAGCGGAATTTGCGCCTTGCCGATGTCGTGAAACATTGCGGCTGAATATAATCGTTCGACATCCCGCTTGCCCAGACCAAGGCTCAATCCGAAGTCGACGGCTATCCCGGTAACCAAAAGGCAGTGCTGGTATGTTCCCTCGTGATGACGGCGAACGGCGTCAAGCCAACTGCACAAGCCGTCCTCAGCAATGCTGTCTGCGATCGTGCTGCCCGCGTGGTTCGCACCGCTAACGTCGATCGCCTGGCCGGTTCTCACGGCCGAGAACATCGAAGCGATCGCTGCCACACCTACCGTGGCAGCGTTGCGGGCGCCTTGCAAAGCCGTGCTTGAGGCAAGCTCTCGATGGTCCCTGTCGGCCAGTTCTGCCAATAGTCTCGCTTCGTTCACGGGACTGATAAGTACCCGCGTCGCCCCCAACGCGTAAGCCTGAACGATGAACAGGCGCGCCTTCTGATCGATCACGAAGATCCGCTTGCGGGCGTGAGCTATCTTTCCGAACATCTCCTTGAGAGTTGCGATGTTCTCCACGACGCTCAAATCGGCCGTAACCACCACCGCATCGGAATCGCCGCACCGGTTGCTCGCGCCGCCAAGCAGTTCGGACGTGACGGCGTATTTCTGCTCCAACGTCGCCCGCAGATGCGAAAGCTTGCTAATACTGTCGGCGACGATATGAACGGGCATTAACTACTCTCACGGCTCTGTCGATCTGGTCAGGATGGTGACCTCGGCGACCTTGTGTACGTCCATCATCATCAAACAGTCTCACCTGGTTGTTGTTTCAAAGATGATTTTTTCATCGCCTTGTCCCTCGCCAAGAATCGGACGCCGATTTGGTCGCCGTCCATGCGGACAAGTTGGCAGCGCCGAAACGCGAGCCCGGTGGAAGACAGAAGCAGAAAAAATTCCTTGAGGTCCAAGCCCTCGGCCGATCCCTCGATGCGCAGGCGCGCGCCGGTTTGGGATACGTCGACCATCATGCATTCGCGGCGCCAGGTTCCATCGATGCCCATGATGTAAACCCGGATTCCGCGTTCGAAATCGACGCGCCCGCTTTTTCTGTCTCCGTAAGCCATTTATGCAGTCCGATGTTTTGCAAGCAGGGCAAGGTCTCAGGCGCTCTTCGCGCTCGCCTCGCGGACCTGCCAGAACCGAAGCAGTCGCTGAGCGTTCGCTTTCGACAATTTGGCGAATTCCATCTTGAGTTTCTCGTGACCTGCTCTCGGCGCAGCTCCGGATGGGAGCTTGGTCGAGAGAATCGCGCTGACGGTTTCCCATCCGCAATCGGCCACTTTGCACGGGATCAACAGGCCGTCATCCATCGGACTGTTCATGAGCGGCTTGATAATCTCGAGCGAGGTCGAGGACAGCAGCGAGAGGGCCACCGCGGTTTCTTCATGTTTTCGGTTGCGCGCAAATTCGCGAAGTGTGATTTCGTGGAGATCGCCTTTCGCGCGCAGCAGGCTTACAGAGGCCTTGGCGCTCCGGAAATCGCGTGGCTTTCTTGACTCTCGATCGACGGCTTTTGTGGCTACGCTCAGGGCTTGGCGCATCTGGTCCTGAAACTCGGGAGGAATGCGCGAAAGCAGTCGGGATCGAACTGCCTCGGTCGCTCTTAACAGCAGCTGCTGGAGAACGTTAAG
>Ga0209474_10003426_pt1 | contig 13917 bp, 9 predicted proteins | sample GraSoiAngelo_145_FD_185902 | JGI IMG/M metagenome (GOLD analysis project Ga0209474, IMG submission 185902) | Grasslands soil microbial communities from the Angelo Coastal Reserve, California, USA - 14_1009_05_20cm (SPAdes) (version 2) | ecosystem: Environmental > Terrestrial > Soil > Grasslands ...
AGATGAAATTGCTCCGACAGCTTTACCCACAATTTTTGAATGCGCTTCGGCGCCTCAGGTCGCTTGGACGGGAACGCGCAGTGCGGATGGATTTTGAAGAATGCCTGAGGCAACTGCCGTTGCCGACAATGCTCTTGCGCTGGAACTTAAAATTGATTTATCGAAACAGGGCTGCGCGCGATTTCTGCGCCGTTTGGGAAAAGGGATGGGAACAAGCGCGATTGACAAACGCGAGGTCGGAGATCCCACCCGAGATACTAGATCGATGTCGTTCGCTCAAACAACAATGGGCGCACGCGCAACGCCCGAGCGCGACGCGCAGAGTCTTCAAACGAGAACGCGTGCACCATCCCCGGTCGCCGGATCTACGCGCCACAGTTCGCCTGAAACAACTCAGCTCGGCCGACCTGGCGCGACCGCATTTTCTGATCGAGTGCGAAGCCTTGCGCCGTCACACGGCTCAGCATGCTGAGTCAGCGGCCTCCCGTTTGCCGCATCTCGCCCGGCTCACGGCGCGCGAACAAGAAATCACGCGACTCGTTTGCGACGGGCGGAGTAACCAGGAGATCGCCGATGAGGCGGGCTTGAGTTTGCAAATGGTGAAAAAACATTTACACGCGGTTTTCCACAAACTCGAAGCCACCAGCCGCAGTCAACTCATGGCGTTGATGCGATAAACCGACCAACCTCGGATTACCCGCCACGGCGGGCAGGCAGCGGATTTCACAGATTGCATTGAAGGTGGATCGAGCAGTCCCTTGTCCGCCGACGGACGGACTCGTCCCGTGGCGAGCTCGATGTTAAATTAGGCGGCCGAAGCCGCACTTATGTTGGCATCGCCCGACGCAGAGGCCGATCCACCTAAAATCATTGAAGAAACCACCGACCCCTGGGCCTTCCTCGCTAAAGAGCTAGCGATGAAAGTCGCAAAATAAGTTATGCCGGTTTTTCGATTTCTTTGAGCTCGATCGCGACCGCGTATTTGTCGGGTTTGATGTTGGGGCGGCATGTGCGGGCGTAAACTTGGGTAAACTCGGCGCCGAAAAGTAAAATTTGCGACGAGTAGTAAATCCAGAGCAGTAACGTGATGAGCGAGCTGGCTGCACCGTAAGCTGACGCCGCGGTTCCGCTGCCGAGATAAATTCCGAGTGCCCATTTCCCGATCAAAAACAAAATCGCCGTGAGAACGGCGCCGATCCAGACATCGCGCCAGCGGGTTGTCGCGTTCGGCAAGATTTTGAAAATCATCGTGAAGACCGCGGTCACGATCACAAAATCGAACGCGAGATAGACCGGAACGATGACAGTGAGTGCGCCAGGAAGCACGCTTTGCAAGTAATGGCTCAACGCTTTGATCCCAGTTTCAATCACAAGCGAGACGAGAAGCAGGAAACCGATGCCGGCGATCAATGCGAAGGAGAGAAAGCGTGACCGAACGAATCTCCAAATGCTGCGGCCCGGTTTCGCTTTCACTCCCCAAATGGTATTGAGCGCGGCCTGCAATTGACCGAATACGCCACTTGCGCCGAAGAGCGCGAGCGCGAAGCCGATCGTTCCGCCGAGGGCGCTCTTTGTCGGAGTTGCAACCTGACGCGCGATTTGTTGCACCATCTCGATGGCACTCTTGTCCAAAAAATAACTCATTTGCTCCGTGATCCTGCTCCATGCGCCGACCGGATCATTTCGAAACAGAATGCCGATGACCGCGATCAGCAGCAACACCATCGGCGCGAGCGAGAAGACACTATAGTAAGCGAGCGCGGCGCCGAGTTGCGGCGCGTCGTCGTCGAGCCATTCCTGCACCGTTTGTTTGAAAAGATCGATGACAACTTTTGCGCGCGCTTTGAGCGTCATTCCAAAAATATTTCGCGCGCGGCGAGGTAAAAAGACGCGAGTTTCAACCGCGGATTTCGCAGATTGTCGGACAAAGAGATCGGAAATCTCGCTTCTGGATTTTCATCCTTCATCCTTCTAACTTCTGCCTTCCGATCTGTTCCCGTAGTTCAACGGATAGAACGGAGGTTTCCTAAGGGCAAAACGCCACTTTTGCACAAATCCGCAGATGTCGTCAGTTGTGCGCAAATCGCTGTAATCGAGTGCGTTGAATAATTGTTAGGTTCCTCACGCGTAATCAGCAATCTGCACATTTTTACATGCCCGGGTGACACAAAGGGTGACACAAAACTGAGCACTGTTTTTGTTAGCACGCAGCCCATGGCCGCGCTCGCGAGCAGCCGTGGAAAACAATTTGCAGCTCAGGTCAGCGACGAGATTACTGACGTAACTGCGTCGCCTTATTTGTCCGCTGTTTTCGGTACGGGCGCGCCGGCGAGTTTTTGGAAACGCGGATCATTCCGGAGAGGATCGAACATTGGATCGAGCCGGAGCAGAGCGGGAGTCAGTGGCGGAATTTGTCCGAAAAGTTGTCGCTCTATTGCTTCGGCGCGAGCGAGGCGACGATTTTCTCGAAGCGCGGGTCGCCGCGTAGAGGGTCCCACTCGGGAGAAAGACGGAGGTCGCCATAAGATGGTGCGTATGGAAGTTTGCTCACTTTGTTCAACTGTTCCAACGCGAGATCCTTCTCGCCGGTCCAAGCATAAATGACCGCGAGATTTAATATGAAATCAGCGCCATCGATAGCGTCTTTTGACACAGGCACTAGTTCAATTGCCCGTCGTCCTTCCCGGATAGCGTCGTCTTTGCGGCCAAGACCGGCGTCGATCAAGCCGAGGATGATGAGCCCTTGAGCGTAATCAGGTTGGTCGTGCGTAGTCTTTTCAACTTCGGCGCGAGCAACGGTGAATGCGGCACGGGCGACGGTCGCATCACCACGAGCGCGGGCGGCCACGGCCTCGAAATAGGCGCGAGGTGACCAAATGCTGCCTTGACTAATCCCCTCAGGAGGAATAACAGCGAGCGCGCGAGAGATGCCGAAGTTGTCGCGCTCGCACAGGGCAATATAGAACCACCGATCGGCGATGTTTGTGGCAGCCGCAGGGTCCTCGGCAATAATAGTCTCGATGGTGGCATGAACCGGTCTTGCGTCTGCTCGCTCCGCGAAATCGATCAATGCTCGAGCCACCCGTGTCTCCGGGTCGGAAGGAACCAGTTTGAGCGCCCGGTCCAGAACTGAAGCGAGGTCTCGATAGCGGTGCTGCCAGTCATAAGTGAAGGACAACTGCTGGAGGAAAAAGAGGTTACGCGGGTCCAACTCCAGGGCGCGCTTAAGATCCGTTGTTGATTCCTCCCACCGACCTTGTCGTCGAGCGATGAAACCAGTTAGTTCGAAGACCAGCGGATCGTTGGGCAATGCGCGCTGGGCCAGAGTCAGTTCGTCCAAGGCATGTTCGTAGTCTCCGTAACCGCGGTAGAGATGCGCCGCTAAGGTAAGGTGCGCTTCACCGGAGCCGGGCCGCAAACGCAGGGCGGTCTGGATGGCCGTGCTCGCCAGTGCAAGGCGCGCAGGCGTGTGATCGCTTCCGAAAAAGTAAATGAGATCATGCGCTTCAGCCAGTCTGCAATAGGCAAGGAAAAACGTCGGATCGCGCGCGATGGCCTGCTCAAGCAAACGCGTGGCCTCGAGAAGATTTTCCTTCAGCCGCGCATTGAAACTTGTGGCGGCGCGAAGAGCTTCGGCTCGCAAATAAAGATCGTAGGCCACCAGGTCGCCCGTGGGTCGTTCCTTGATGGCTGCTTTTTCCGCCGGGGAGAGCTTAGCGTTCAACTGATCGGCGATCGCCTGTGCGACTTCGCTTTGAATGGCGAAGACGTCATCAAGTGGACGATCGTAATGCTCCGCCCACAGATGCGCGTCAGTGCGCGCATCGATCAATTGCGCGCTCACGCGCACTCGACCGCCTGTCCGCTGCACGCTTCCTTCTAAAACATGTGCCACACCGAGCTGCTCGCCAATCTCACGCAGATTACGGCTGATGCCGTTCTTGTATTGCATGACCGAAGTGCGACTGATGACTTTGAGATCGGCGATTTTAGCCAGATCGGTCAAAATCTCATCCTGCACACCATCGGCAAAGAAAGCGTTCTCCTTTTCTTCGCTCAGGTTTTCGAAAGGCAAAACGGCGATGCTTTTTTCCAGCGCAGCTAGCGTCGATCGGAAGCGATAACGAGAAAACACCACGATGCCGGCGACAATCGCGGCGAGCGCGAGTAACACTGCCGCCGTCGTCGCCCATCGCACTCGCGCTGTGTACTTCTTCAGGGCTTGGAACGTTTTTGGCAGCTGCGGATTGCCCACTTGATCCGCGTAAAGATTCACGATCGCGACACGCGCTCCGTGTTTTACTTCGCACAAACCAAGATCATGCAGGAGCGGTCGCCAATGCCCGTATTCTCCTAAATCGTCGGCGACGCGTTTCGAGAGAAGGATATGTCCAGCATCTCCGCAATCCATCACCCGCTGCGCCGTGTTGAGACCAGCACCGGCGAGATTGGCGTGATCATTCACATCGATCACCCCGCTCACCGGACCGCTGTGCACCCCCATCCGAAGTTGTAGGCGTGGATGCTCTTTAAGAATGCGGCTGACTTCAACAGCACATTGTGCAGGCGCTTCCGGACTGGTGTAAAAGACCAGCGCCATGCCGTCGCCCGTCGGAATTTTAATCAGGCGACCCGCGGCTTCAGCCTCCTGAAACTGCTTTGAGGCGCGAACAATCCCGTTCAGTTCCTCGACCGCCGCGTGTTGTTCGTTAACCGAAAGCTTCGAATAACCGACAATGTCAATGAACAGGACATGCGCGATCTCCAGCTGGATCTCTTTCTTAACTTCGACGGACACGTCGTGAAATTACGTAAGAACAACGCAATTCATAATTGGGCTTTCTGCCGACCGTCGAGAACAAAGCTGGGCGGTTCAGGAAGGCGAACCGCGGTGAGCAACTTGCTCAACTTCCTTCAATCCGTTTATTCTTTCTGGATTTTTCGGTTCCCGTAGTTCAACGGATAGAACAAGGGTTTCCTAAGGGCAAAACGCCACTTTTGCACCAATCCGCTGATGTCATCAGCAGTGCGCAAATCGCTGTATTCAAACCCGTTGAATTATTGTTAGGTTCCTCACGCGTAATCAGGAATGTGCACATTTTTACCCATCCGGGTGACACAAATTTCAGCACTATTTTGTTAGCTCGCCGCCCATGTCCACGCACGCGAACAGCCGTGCAAAACAATTTGCGACTTTAGCTCGGCCACGAGATTGCCTTATTTGTTCGCCGTTTTCGGTTCGGCCGACGCGAGTTTTTGGAAGCGCGGATCATTCCGGAGCGGATCGAACATTGGATCGAGTCGGAGCAGCGCAGGAGTGAGCGGCACGTTTTCGGCCAGCGCACCCTGGCCCGGGATCGAGAGCAGTTTCTGTAAAGCAGCGATGGCACGGTCGGGTTCCTTCATCTGCGCTGCAACGCGGGCAAAGATTTCGATCGACGGAGTACCAGCTGATGCGTCTTTCTCGATCGGGACCGTGGCCATGCCCCGTTCCGCCAGTGCCAACGCGGCAGCTTTGTCGCCGAGGCCAGCATTGATCAGCGCGAGATCACCAATCAGAATAAAATTTTCCGGCTGTTCTTTGAGGAAAGGTTCCAGTTCGCTGCGTGCCTGCCGCCAACTTTCCTGGGCCGCGGCATGGTCGCCGGCGACTTCTTGCGCCCAGCCTAACCAAAAGCGCAGCCCCCCATTCAAGTAACCCAAATCTGGATCGGGCTTGGCCAATATTTCTTTTAATCGAGGGATGATTTGCGCCGGGCGACGCTCCAAGATCGCTTGGTAAACTTGTGTTTCCAAAGCCTGGGTGAGGTCGGCGGCCGGGCGGAGCGGAGCGAGGAGCGCCGACGCGCGCGACAGATCGCCCTCGGCTTGTGCAATAGCCGCTTTTACCGCCAAGATATCGACGTCGTCCGGCGTGATATCGAGAACCTGATCAGATTTCCGCAGCGCTTCGGGGAAACGACGAAGGCACATATAGGAAAACGCGTGCTGGGAGAGTAGGTCAACGTTGCGCGGGTCGAGCCGCTCGGCTTCGTTGAAATACGACTCACTCTGGTCCCACTGGCCGCGTCTCCGCGCGACATAGGCCAGTGATTCAGGAATACGGCTGTTATTGGGCAGGAACTGACGCGCTTGCTCAAAGTAATGCACCGCTGTGTCGTAATCTTTTAGGCAGGCATAGTGGTAAAAGCCCTTGGCCACGACGGCCTCCCCGAGATTGGGCTGAAGTGTGAAGGCGGTTTCGGCTGCCTGCCGTGTTTCTTCACGCAAGCCGACCGTGGGTTGAAGAGTCGCTGTGATGTAGCCGCGCGCATCCACGTATGACAGCAGCGCCCAGGCAAGGGCGAACTTCGGGTCCAACCGCACCGCTTCTCTAAGATATCTCTGTGCGGCGAGGGAGTTAGCGGTGTTTAACGGTTTCAGATTATAGGCCACACCACGCAGGTAGATATCGTAAGCCTCGACGTTATCCGTCGGTTTGGCGGCGATGACTTGCTCCTCCTGACCGGTCAGTTTGGCCCGCAACTGATCGGCGATGGCTTTAGCCACTTCGCTCTCGACCGAAAAGATGTCAGTCAGCTTGCGATCGAAGGTGTCAGCCCACAGATGGGAATCATTGGCTGCCTTGATCAACTGCACGTTGACGCGCACAGAGTCGCCGCTCTTCTGCACGCTCCCTTCCACGATGTGAGCAACGCCAAGTTGCCGCGCGATCTCGGACAGGTTTTCCGGCGCGCTCTTGTAATGCTGGGTGGAAGTGCGCGAGATCACCTTCAGATCGGCGATCTTGGCTAAGCGGGTCAGAATCTCGTCCTGGATACCGTCGGCAAAGTAGGCGTTGGCTTTATCTTCACTGCGGTTTTCGAATGGAAGCACGGCGATCGATTTTTCCGGAATTAAAGATGCAAACGCAGTTGTTTTCGGTTTCTGTCGTTGCCAGAAAAGAAAACTGCCAATAGCAATCGCGATGACGATCAAGATCGCTGCCCATTTTGGAATAGCCGACTTCGGAGGTGCTTTCACCGTGGCTGCCCCTACAGTTTTGAATTTCTCCGGCACTTCCGGGTTGCCCATTTCGTCGGTGTAGAAATTCACCGCGTGAATGCGGACGCCGTGTTTCACTTCACACTCGCCAAGATCGTGCAAGTGCGGCTGCCACTGGCGGTATTGTTCCAGGTCCTCCGCGACATGCTTGGACAGCAGAATATGACCGGCATCACCACAATTCATTACTCGCTGCGCCACGTTGATGCCGGCCCCAGCAATGTTGGCTTGCTCGTTTAGATCGGTGATCTCATTGACGGGGCCGCTGTGAATCCCCATCCGCACTCGAAATTCAGGATGACGTTTTAGTTCCTTGCTGATTTCCAAAGCACACAACACCGGCGCGTCAGGACTCGTGCGAAAGACCAGAGCCCCGCCATCGCCAGTGGGTAAACGCAGCAATTTGCCCGCCGCTTCGGCGAGGCGGAATTGCTCCGTGCCACGCACAATTTCCCGCAACTTTTGCATCTGCTCGCTCTGCTCGTTGATGAGCAATTTGGAGTAGCCGACAATGTCGATGAAAAGGACGTGGCCGATCTCTAGCCCGATCTCTTTTTTAACCTCGGCGGACACCTCGTGAAGTTATCTGAAAACAAAGCAATTGATAATTGCGCTTTTGCTTGAGAGTCCAGCTCAAAACTCGCGCCTGCCAGCAGTGCGCGCACCCGAGATCACAATTTGCTCATCCTTATGCAATCGATGTATTCTTTTTCGATTTCTCGGTTCCCGTAGTTCAACGGATAGAACAAGGGTTTCCTAAACCTTAAATGTGGGTTCGATTCCCGCCGGGAACGCGGCTTCTCTAACGTCGCGCGCTTGAGACTCTTAATGAAATGCGTTAACCCGCACTTCGATTGATTCGCTCGCTCCAGCTCGCTCACCCCTTCAGGGCTGACGTCCATGTCGCTCGACTCCAGTCGGCTCCATTCCCGCCGGGAACGCAGCTTCTCTAACGTCGCGCGCTTGAGACTCTTAATGAAATGCGTTAACCCGCACTTCGCTCGCTCCCCCCTCGCTCACCCCTTCAGGGCTTTGTCCATGTCGCTCGACTCCAGTCGGCTCCATTCCCGCTGGGACGATTCATGGCACGTCCGATTGGCTGGTGTTTTTCGATTTGTCAATGTATGAAGACGCCCCTCAGAATTCTGCTACCACTGTTGTTTCTCGCGCTCCTAACGCCGTGCTATGCCACCGACATTGTTAGGATCGACGGGAAGTTCAAAAAAGATACCGTCGCCGCTCCCGATCCTGAGTATCCAATGAAAGCGCAACATCTCGGCTATCAAGGTCAGGGTATTTACCGGCTTATCATCAACGAGAAGACCGGAGTCGTTGACGAAGTGAAAGTGATGAAATCGACCCACCACCGCGAACTGGACGCGAGTGCGGTGATGACGTTGTTCAATTGGAAATTTCGATCCGGCATCAACCACCGAGATCTCCTGGTCGTATTTCAGATGACTGGTTGGAGCCGGGAGCTTCACTGACCAGACACCGGAGATCAGAGGTCACAGGTCACAGGTCAGAGGTCGGAGGTCGGAGGTCAGCGATCAGACAAATGGTCAGAATTCGTCTGTCCAAATCGGCCGTCGAACGGCTAGCATTTGCAGGATGACGCAGGATCAAATCGGATCCGCAGGCGCGAGTCGCACGCCGCGTCGGTTCCGTTACTTGATCGATATCGTTATCCTGGTTGCAGTCGTGTTTGGAATAGAAGGCGCCGCAGTTGCAGTCTACACGCCGAAGAACATGCAGTCGGGCCTTGTGTTCGACGCCGCGATTCAAATGTTTCAGGTCCTGATCGCGTGCGTGCTGATTTGGCTGAGAGGTGAACGACTGGCGGACATCGGGCTGAAACAACCGACGAACTGGTGGAAAACATTTCTGTTCGGAATCGCGATCGCCGCCGTTGTGTTCGCGGGAATGTACATTTCGGAAAAAGCCGGGTTTCGCCGCGACCTGAGCCGGTTCAAAGATGTGCAGGGAAATCTAGAGCTCGCAATCTACGGGGTTTTTTACGCGCTGATCGGCGCCGGGTTTTATGAGGAATTCATGTTTCGCGGATTTCTGATGCAAGGATTCGCGATGTTGTTTAGCGGAAACCGCGGTGGATGGATCATCGCCAACGTCATGCAGGCGGTGCTTTTCGGAGTGTCGCATGCTTATCAAAATCCCCTCGGCATGGCGATCACGGGCACCCTTGCTCTGGTGATGGGCTTTTTGGTTCTCGCATCCGGCCGCAATCTCTGGCTGGTGATCATCGGCCACGGTTTGTACGACGCTAACCGGTTCGTTTTATTTTATTTCCAAGGTCCGCCGACTGGCTGAGCGATTGTCGATCTAACAACGCGGCACAAAAAATAAAAAATTAAATATTGATTTTGTGATGGAGAAGTTGTTTAGGTTTTGGAGCGGTTTATGAAAAAGCATCTGCTCGTGGCGCTGGTTGGCGTTGCTCTTGCAGCAAGCGCGTTCGCTGACATTCAGGATCCGCCCGGCAACGATTACGGCCCGACGCGCAAACTCGGCCGCGGCATTGGAAATTTTCTTTACGCTTCCAGCGAGTTGCCGGTCACGGTTTGCAAAATAAATAAAGAGGAAGGCAACGCCGCCGCCGCCAGTTATGGCATCGTGCGCGGCCTTGGCCGTTCCACCGCACGACACTTCACCGGCCTCTTCGAAATTTTCACCTTCCCGTTTCCAGTTTGGCACGACAGCTATCGGCCAGTATTGCCGAGCGATATCCCGTATATTCACGCCGGTTACTCAGAATTCCCGCCTGAGCTAGGCAACGAATCGAAATATCCCTACTGCCGCGATTATTGATGTTCCCGCCGCTGATGAGAGCGGCAATTCTCCACGCCGGCACTGATAATCGATCGCGTGACTCGTTTGGGGTTATTCACAATTATTCACAAATCGGTTGACCGATGTTGCCAGCCGCGTAACAGGTAGGGCGATTCGCAGAGGCGGTCGGGTAATGAATGCCAGGAAAATTCCCACGCTGCCGGCGATCAGCGTCCTAACGCTGATCTATTTAATTGCCGGCAAACTCTCACTTCACCTGGCTTTTGTTCACAAGAGCGCGTCGCCCGTCTGGCCGCCGGCCGGAATCGCTCTGGCCGCTTTGCTTGTTCTCGGATTCCGTGTGTGGCCCGCGATTTTTGTCGGCGCGTTTCTGGTAAACCTGACAACAGTAGGAAATATCTTGACGTCGTTCGGAATCGCCAGCGGTAACACTTTAGAAGCGATTTGCGGTGCCTGGCTCGTGAACAGATTTGCCGGTGGCCCGCGAGTGTTCGATCGTCCCCAGGGCGTTTTCACATTCGCGCTCGCAGCCCTTATCAGCAGCGCGGTCGCTCCTACGGCCGGCGTTAGCAGTCTAGCCGTTGGCGAGTTCGCCCAATGGTCCAACTACTGGCCAATTTGGCTGACCTGGTGGCTCGGTGATGCTTCCGGAGATTTGGTTGTAGCCCCGTTGCTTGTGCTCTGGAGCGTGTCCGCGACGCAACGCAAGTGGAACCGGAAACAAGCGGTTGAAGTTTCGGTCCTCTTGTTGTTACTGGTGCTGCTGGCCGAGACCGTGTTTGGCGGATGGTTTCCCATTTCCGCGCGCAATTATCCAATTTCCTTTATTTGCGGTCCGATCGTCATCTGGACTGCATTTCGATTCACCCCGCGCGAAACCGCGACTGGCATCTTTGTTCTCTCGGCCATCGCAATTTGGGGAACACTCCATGGATTCGGGCCCTTCCTCTTGCAAACGGAGAACCAATCGCTTCTGATGCTGCAATTGTGGACAGCGGCGTTGACGATCACGGCCATGGCCATTGCCGCCGCGATCGCAGAACGCAACCGCGCTCAGGCTGCGATCGAACAGCAAAAGGAAATGGTTGAGGCTGCGAACCGAACGAAAGACAATTTTCTGGCCATGCTTTCGCATGAACTGCGCACGCCGCTGACTCCGGTGATGGCGGCGCTCGATACTCTCGAGTCGGACGGTCCGCGCTCGTCCGAATCAAAGACTTCGCTCTCAATGATTCGACGCAACGTTGAGTTGGAAAGCCAACTCATCGACGATCTCCTCGATCTCACCCGAATCACTAAAGATAAATTGCAACTCAGATTCGGGACACTCGATGCCCACGAAGTCATCAATAACGTCGTAGAAATTTGCCGCCCGGAAGCGCAGGCGCGCAATTTAAAGCTGAACCTCAACTTGCGTGGCGGCACCCATCACGTCTCCGGTGACGCGGCCAAGTTCCAGCAAATCGTCTGGAACCTGCTCAAGAACGCGATCAAGTTCACGGCCGATCATGGCGAGATCACCATTTCCTCCTCCAATCCGGAACCACAGCTGCTCGCCATCGCCGTGCACGACACGGGCATCGGAATCCAACCGGAAATCATGAATCGTATTTTCGATCCGTTCGAGCAGGGCGAACGCGCATTTCAACGCCGCTATGGCGGGCTCGGGCTCGGTTTGGCGATCTCTAAATCGCTCGCCCAAGCGCACGGCGGCACCCTTCTCGCGCAAAGCGAAGGCCGCGACCGCGGCTCTACTTTCACCCTAACAATGAAGACTGTGCCGCCACTGGCGCGGATCGTGAAATTAACTGAGCCGGTCCCTGAAAGCCGCCCCCTCCGAATTTTATTGGTCGACGATCATCAAGATACGTGTACTGCGCTCGAGCGACTACTCGTTCGACGCGGCCATCTCGTGGCAGCAGCGCACAATGTGCGGTCGGCGATGGAAACCGCCGCGCGTAACCCGTTCGATTTGCTCATCAGCGACATCGCGCTCCCCGACGGGACCGGCACTGAACTGATGACTTACCTCCGCGCCATTTCACAAATGCCGGGAATTGCCATCAGCGGATTCGGAATGAATGGTGACGTTGAAAAAAGTATCGAAGCCGGATTTTCCGAGCATCTGGTCAAACCGGTGAAAATGGAAAACCTCGAAGCCGCGATCGACCGCGTGATGACAACGGCGAGCGGGTAGCCGCTTCGCTCTGCGCAGCGCAGGTCCAAGTTCTCGCGGATTGCGTCGCCCTGAGGGCGACGGCTACAGTGCGGCATTGCGCACGGTCGATCTAAAAATCACGGACGTTGCCTTCGGCGGAAAAGGGGTCGCGCGCGAAAACGGCAAAGCCGTTTTCATTCCGTTTACGATCGAAAGGGAATTGGTCTCGGCAAAAATCACGCGCGAGAAAAAGCAATTCGCCGAAGCGGAGGTTGTCGATCTTCGCCAAAGGTCCCGGTACCGGGTTGATCCGCCCTGCCCGTATTTCGGTCGATGCGGCGGTTGCGCCTATCAACACATCGATTACGCGCATCAGCTCGAGATTAAGACGCGCCAGGTCCGCGACGTTCTGAAACGAATTGGAAAACTCGACGATGTTCCAATGCGGCCAATCGTCCCCTCACCTCTTCCCTACGCCTACCGCAATCGCGTCACTGTTCACGCTGCGAACGGCGTAATCGGATACTTCCAGCGCGAATCGAATCGCTTGATCGACGTCGAGCATTGTTCAATCGCAATGGAGGAAGTGAACCGCGAATTGTTCCCGACGGTCATTACACACTGCGCGCGAGATCGGGCCCGCGCGTTTTTTCGCAAACCAACGACGGAGTCGCGAATGCGCTCCGCGATTTAATTGTCCAACTGATGCTCTCCAATCAAGAATTACTCGTCGACGCGTTTTGCGGGGCCGGCTTTTTTGCCAAGGCGCTCATCGGCAAATTCCAGCGCATCGTCGGGATTGACTGGGACAGGTTCGCAATCGCGGCTGCAAAAGAAGACGCCACCGAAAAGGAAACTTATATCGCGGGCGATGTTGAAGAGGAATTGGTAGGGGCGGCTCACCGAACCGCCCGCGGGCGATTGGGGTCAATCGCCCCTACCTTAAACCCCGATAAAACCGCACTCCTTGTCGATCCGCCGGCCGTTGGACTGAGCGCGCGGCTCCGAAAAACGATTGTCGATCTCGCGCCGGCGACCCTGATTTACGTTTCATGTAACCCTGCTACGCTCGCGCGAGACCTCGCCCAGTTGCACTCTCGATTCAAAATCGAATCGGTCACGCCGCTCGATATGTTTCCGCAAACGGCGGAAATCGAAGTGGTCGCGCAGTTGCAACGTTCAAGCGCTTCAACGAATTAATCGTTTAATCCTAGATCTATGACTTCGCCCAAGGTCCTCGTCGCCGACGCAATTTCTCAGCGTGGAGTGGACGAACTTGCCCGCGACGGCGGGCTTGACGTTTTGGTGCAAACAAAACTGAGCCCGGCGAAGCTAATCGAAATTATTCCTGAATTCGCGGCGTTGATTGTCCGGAGCGAAACGAAAGTCACCAGCGAGATCCTGAACGCCGCCAAACAATTGCGCGTGGTGGGGCGGGCCGGTGTCGGCGTGGACAATGTCGATGTTGAAACGGCGACGCGACGCGGCGTGCTCGTGCTCAACGCGCCCGGTGGCAACACCGTTTCCACAGCCGAACACACATTTTCGCTCTTGCTGTGCGTCGCCCGAAAAATTCCGCAAGCGGACGCGAGTCTGCGCGCCAAGAAATGGAGCCGGAAAGATTTTGAAGGTGTCGAGCTTTACAATAAAACGCTCGGCGTGATTGGCATGGGCAGAATTGGAAGCGAGCTGAGCCGGCGCGCGATTGCCTTTGGCATGCGCGTGATTGCTTATGATCCGTATCTCTCGGCCGCGCGCGCGCGTAGTTTGCAAGTGGAGCTCGTCGAAGAGCTGGATGATCTGCTGGCAAATGCGGATTTCATTTCGTTGCACACCCCGCTCACGAACGAAACGCGTCACCTTCTCGACACGGCGCGCATTTCAAAAACGAAACCCGGCGTGCGCAT
>Ga0209474_10003430_pt1 | contig 13910 bp, 6 predicted proteins | sample GraSoiAngelo_145_FD_185902 | JGI IMG/M metagenome (GOLD analysis project Ga0209474, IMG submission 185902) | Grasslands soil microbial communities from the Angelo Coastal Reserve, California, USA - 14_1009_05_20cm (SPAdes) (version 2) | ecosystem: Environmental > Terrestrial > Soil > Grasslands ...
AGTTCGCGTCCCTCGTCATTGTGCACGCTGATCGAACCGTTCTTGTTCAAAACAATCCAACTGCCATCGAGCGCCTGGACTGTTCGCAGATCATTGAACCGAACTGTGCCATCGTTTTTCGCCTTGATGATCGGTTGCTTGAACGTCTGGCTGGCCGTGCCGCCGATGTGGAAGGTTCGCATGGTTAATTGCGTTCCCGGCTCACCGATGGATTGCGCAGCGATGATGCCAACTGCTTCGCCCATTTTCACGAACTGGCCAGTTGCCAGGTTGCGTCCGTAGCACATCGCGCAAACGCCGCGGCCACACTCGCACGTAAGTACCGAACGAATCTTCAAGCTCTCTACGCCGATGCGCTGCAACTCCGCGGCGATCCTCTCATCGATGTACTGATTCACCTTTACGATTTTTTTCTTCTTGTCCACCGGGTTGGGGATCGTTTCGCAACTGATCCGGCCGATGATGCGCTGCCCAAGATCGACCACCTCTTCATCGCCCTCATAAATCGAGCGTACCACGATCCCATTTACTGTTCCGCAATCTTCTTCATTGATGATCACGTCCTGCGCCGCATCCACTAGTTTGCGGGTGAGATAACCGGAGTCAGCGGTTTTGAGCGCGGTGTCAGCAAGACCTTTGCGAGCGCCGTGAGTGGAGATAAAATACTCGAGCACGCTAAGACCTTCGCGGAAGTTGGACGTGATGGGATGCTCGAGGATTTCGCCGCTCGGCTTGGCCATCAAACCACGCATGCCTGCGAGCTGACGCACTTGTTGTCGGTTGCCGCGCGCGCCGGAATCGACCATCAAATAAACTGGATTCAATTCCTTGCGACCCTCGTTGTGCTCCAAGGTACGGAACATGATATTGGAAATCTCGTCTCCGGCGTGCGTCCAGATGTCGATGATCTTGTTGTAACGCTCGCCATCGGTGATGATGCCCCTGCGATATTGCTGTTCCACTTGGCGGATTTGCTTGTAAGCATTTTCCAGCTCCGTCTGCTTCTCTTTCGGAATGATCATGTCCGAAATTCCAATCGAGATGCCGGCTTTGGTTGCTTCGGCAAAACCGAGCTCCTTTAATTTGTCCAGCGTCGCGACGGTCTCCGCCGGACCAGCGATTTGGTAACAGCGCCAGATAATATCGCTGAGCTGCTTTTTGCCGGCAGCTTTATTGAAAAATCCAAGCTGGCTGGGCCAGATCTCATTGAAAATCACACGCCCAGGCGTGGTCTCGATAGTTTTGGCTTCAGCATTCCCGTAGATGGTTTTTCTTCCAAAATCGGGGTTCTTGATCCGGATACGGTCGTGCGTGTGAACGCTGCCCTCCGCCATGACGAATTCAACTTCGGCTGCGTCTGCAAAGAGCGGTAATCGCTGGCCGTCTTTACTTGGACCGCGAGGATTTTGGGTAAGGTAATAACAACCCAGCGTAATGTCTTGTGAAGGCGTGGTAATGGGTTTGCCGCTGGAAGGGGAGAAAATGTTATTCGGAGCGAGCATAAGCATGCGCGCTTCCATTTGCGCCTCCACCGAGAGCGGCACGTGCACCGCCATTTGGTCGCCGTCGAAGTCCGCGTTGTACGCGGTGCAAACCAGCGGATGAATACGGATGGCTTCGCCCTCGATTAATTGCGGTTCGAAAGCTTGAATTGACAATCGATGCAAAGTGGGCGCGCGATTTAGCAACACCGGATGACCCTTGGTCACTTCATCGAGAATGTCCCAGACCTCCGGCGTCTGACGTTCAATCATCTTTTTCGCGCTGCGCACGGTGTGCACATAACCGAGGTCTTTTAGCCGGCGGATAATGAACGGCTCGAAAAGCACGAGCGCCATCTTCTTTGGCAAACCGCACTGATACAGCTTCAATTCCGGGCCGATGACGATAACTGAGCGGCCGGAATAATCGACGCGTTTGCCAAGCAGGTTTTGGCGGAAACGGCCGCCCTTGCCCTTGAGCATGTCGCTGAGCGATTTGAGAGGCCGATTCCCGGCTCCCGTCACGGCGCGACCATGTCTGCCGTTATCGAACAAAGCGTCCACCGCTTCCTGCAACATTCGCTTTTCGTTGCGAATAATGACGTCGGGCGTCTTAAGCAGAAGGAGGTTTTTGAGCCGGTTGTTGCGGTTAATCACCCGACGATAAAGATCATTCAGATCGGACGTTGCAAAACGCCCGCCTTCCAGCGGAACCAAGGGCCGCAAATCCGGCGGAATGACCGGCAATACATCCAGAATCATCCACTCGGGACGCGCATGTGAATTCTGAAATCCTTGAACGAGCTTGAGACGCTTTGCCAGTTTCTTACGGATTTGTTTGCTCTTGGTGGCAGACATCGCTTTCTCGAGCTCTTTGTTGAGCTTGTTGAGGTCGATCTCGGCAAGAAGCTTCTTGATCGCTTCCGCGCCCATGCCGGCGACGAAATCTTCGCCGTACTGCTCCTGCGCCTCACGGTATTCGACTTCGTTAAGCAGTTGTGTTTTCTGCAACGGTGTCTTGCCTGGATCAATGACGATGTAGTCCTCGTAATAGATGACGCGCTCGAGCTGGCGCGCGCTCATATCGAGCATGAGTCCGATGCGCGAGGGCATGCATTTGTAAAACCAGATGTGCGAAACGGGCACCGCTAATTCGATGTGACCCATGCGTTCGCGGCGAACACGCGCCAGGGTGACTTCCACGCCGCATCGGTCGCAGATCACGCCCTTATGCTTGATGCGCTTGTATTTTCCGCACGAACATTCCCAGTCCCGGGTCGGACCAAAAATGCGTTCGCAGAAAAGCCCGCCCTTTTCCGGCTTAAACGTGCGGTAATTGATTGTCTCGGGATTTTTGACTTCGCCTTTGCTCCACGAACGCATCGTGTCGCTGGAGGCAACACCGATGGCGACTTGATCAAAACCCACGGGGCGCTCTTCGCCCACTAACTCACGCCAGGAATGTTCGTTCATTTAGTCTTTAACTCAGTATTGTGATTGCTTGCCCGCCGTAGCCTTGGCAAAGGCGGGTGAATCTAAAAATTATGCGATGCTCTCCATGAAGGTGGGTGCCTGTCCGCCGACCTTTACGTCGAGACCAAGGCTCTGCATTTCCTTGATTAGGACGTTGAAAGACTCGGGCGTCCCCGCTTCGAGCGAGTTGTCGCCTTTCACGATCGACTCGTAGATGCGGGTTCGGCCTTGCACGTCATCGGATTTGACGGTCAGCAATTCCTGTAACGTGTAGGCGGCCCCGTAAGCCTCGAGAGCCCAGACCTCCATTTCACCAAAACGTTGGCCACCGTATTGCGCTTTGCCACCGAGCGGTTGCTGAGTAACAAGCGAGTACGGCCCCACGGCGCGTGCGTGAATTTTGTCCGCCACCAGGTGGCCGAGTTTCATCATGTAGATGTGGCCAACCACTACTTCCTGATCGAACGAATCGCCAGTGCGCCCATCGAAAAGATGCGCCTTACCAGTTTCCTGCACCCATGTGAAACCATCCTTCTTCTTGGCATCATGCAAATATTCACGTATCTGTTTTTCCTTAATTCCGTCGAACACTGGGGTCGCTACCTTGAATCCGAGCGCTTTCGCAGCCACGCCCAGGTGCGTTTCCAGAACCTGCCCCACATTCATGCGGCTGGGTACACCTAGCGGATTAAGCACGATCTCAACCGGTGTTCCGTCCGCCAGGAACGGCATGTCTTCTTCGGGCACGATCCTCGCGACGACCCCCTTGTTGCCATGGCGTCCAGCCATTTTGTCGCCGACACTCAGCTTGCGTTTGCTCGCGATATAAACCTTGACCTGCTTGATGATTCCCGGATCGATATCGTCTCCGCTCTCGACCCGGTCCATCGCGCGATCGCGTTCAAGCTCCAGCTCTGCGAACTTGTCCTCGTACGACCCAATGATTTCGCGGATCCGATTGCGGATCGGACTCGGATCGATCTCGACGTGATCATGCGCTGTCGCCAGTTTTCGCAACAGTGTTTTGGTGATTTTACGATTGGCTGGAATAATGATCTCACCATTCTTGGCGTTGACGACGTCGAGAGGGACTTTTTCGCCGAGCAGGACGTTCGAAAGCGAATCGGTCAATTGTTCGATCAGCCCCTCTTTTTTGCGCTTATGTTCTTCGCTGATTGTTTTTAGCTGCCGCCTGGTTTCCGCCGGAGTGAGTTTTTCGCGCGAAACCTCGCGACGAGACGAAACCTTCACGTCCATTACGATTCCGTAAGTGCCCGAGGGAACGGTAAGCGAGGTATCCTTCACGTCCGCCGCTTTCTCGCCAAAGATCGCTCGAAGCAGACGCTCTTCCGGAGCCAATTCAGTCTCGCTTTTCGGCGTAATTTTCCCAACCAAAATATCGCCAGGCTTTACCTCCGCTCCGACGCGCACTACTCCATCCGGGCCAAGGTTGCGCAAAGCTTCTTCGCTGACGTTGGGAATGTCCCGCGTAATTTCCTCCGGCCCGAGCTTGGTATCGCGCGCGCCGATCTCGAATTCATCGATGTGGATGGACGTATAAATGTCCTCCTTCACCACTTTTTCAGAGATCATGATGGCATCTTCGAAGTTGTATCCGTTCCATGGCATGAACGCGACGAGCACGTTGCGTCCCAGCGCCAACTCGCCGTGATCGGTGTTGGGGCCGTCAGCGATAACTTGACCGCGTTTTACATGCTGGCCTTTGCGCACAATCGGCTTCTGGTTCACGCATGTGCCTGCGTTGGACCGCATGAATTTGCGGAGTTCATAAACGTGAATCCCCGCCTCGGGGTCCGTCTTAAGCTTCTTTTTGCTTTCCGGCAGATGGCCGTCTTTGGTGACAACAATTTGATCCGCTGTGACCGAAGCGACCTTGCCGCTCTCGGTTGCTAGAACAACAGCATGCGAATCTCGTGCCACTTTTTCTTCCAGCCCAGTCCCTACGAACGGTGCCTCGGAAACGATCAGCGGCACCCCCTGGCGTTGCATGTTCGAACCCATCAGCGCCCGGTTTGCGTCGTCATGTTCAAGAAACGGAATGAGGCCTGCCGCCACCGACACCAGCTGTTTCGGCGACACGTCCATGTAATTCACCTTGGCGGGATCGACTTCAAGGAAGTCGCCGCGGTAGCGCACAGAGACTTTTTCCCCGGTGAAATGCCCGCGACCGTCCACGGGTGCGTTGGCTTGCGCCACGAGGAAATTCTCTTCGCGATCGGCGGTAAGATACTCGATCTGGTCCGTTACACGGCCCTTTTCCACTTTGCGATACGGCGTCTCGATAAACCCAAACTCATTGATGCGCGCGAAAGTGCTCATTGAGCTAATCAAGCCAATGTTTGGGCCTTCCGGCGTTTCGATCGGACAAATGCGGCCGTAATGGGAAGGATGAACGTCGCGCACTTCGAATCCGGCACGCTCCCGACTAAGACCTCCAGGACCGAGAGCCGACAAACGCCGCTTGTGCGTCAATTCCGCGAGCGGATTCGTTTGATCCATAAACTGCGAAAGCTGCGAACGGCCAAAGAAATCGCGGATGACCGCGCTCAGCGCTTTTGGATTAATAAGCTTCTGCGGTGTCATCCCATCGACATTGATGTCGAACAGCGTCATGCGTTCTTTTACCAACCGCTCCGTGCGAGCAAGACCGACTCGGCATTGATTCGCCAATAATTCGCCTACGGTGCGCACCCTGCGGCTACCTAGATGATCAATATCATCGAGGGTGCCTTCGCCCCGGCGCAAATTGATCAAATACTTGATTGCCGCGATAAAATCTTTGTCGGTCAAGATCCGCTCGGTGGCATCAACGTTGATGCCGAGTTTTTGATTAATCTTGTAACGACCGACACGTCCAAGATCATATTTCTTGGGATCGAAAAAGAGTCTTTTTAGTAAAGCCCGGGCGTTGGCCACCGTCGGAGGATCGCCCGGGCGAAGGCGGCGATAAATATCTTTAAGTGCCTCTTCCTGGTCGTGTGCCGGGTCTTTTCTAAGCGCCTTCACGATTGTGTCGTCGTTCGAGATGTCGATTACTTTCACCTCGTGAATCTTGAGCGCCATGATTTGGCGAACAGTCGCCAGAGTGAGCGGTTCGAACGCGCGCGCCACCGTCACTTCACCATCTCGGACATCTGCGGTAAGCACCTTGGTCGCCAGCTTCTCTTCGTCGAGTTTCTCGCTCAGCTTCAGGTTTTCGATGTTATAGAAAAGTTTGATGACGTCCTCGTCGGAGCCGTAACCCAGTGCTCGCAGGAACGTAGTGGCGAGAAACTTTCGGCGCCGTTTGCGTCGGTCGAGGTAAATATAAAGAAGATCAGCGGTATCAAATTGCACTTCGATCCAGGAACCCCGGTCTGGAATGATCCGAAAGCTGTAAAGCACTTTGCCGTTGACGTGGACGGTCGATTCGAAGGCGATTCCCGGAGAGCGATGCAACTGGCTCACAACGACGCGCTCCGCGCCATTAATCACGAAAGTACCCTGCGGCGTCATCAGAGGGATTTCCCCCATGTACACTTTCTCTTCCTTGGTGCCTTTCTCTTCTCGCAACTGGAATGTGACGTGCAACGGCGCGCTGTACGTCTGTCCCTCCCGTTGCGCTTCGAGAGCGGTCAATTTCGGCTCGCCGATGTCATAATGGCTAAAATCAAGCACCGCTTTCTCGTCGTAGCTTTCGATCGGGAAGACCTCCTTGAAAACGGCCTGGAGTCCCTGATTTTTTCGCTTTGAATAAGGGACGTCTTTCTGCAGGAAATCGACGTACGAATTGGCCTGAACCTCAATCAGATTTGGCGGTTCAATCCCTTCTTTGATGCTTCCAAAGTAAATGCGTTCGGACATATTCACTAAGATCAAGAGCTAATACCTCGCGGCGACCACACAAATGGGAGCCGACGCAGGCAAGAGTTTACCGATTCAGCGACGAGCGAAGGCACAATACTAGCTCCAAAATAGCGGTCTGTCAAATTGATGACCCCCATTTCGTTGCCAGAACTGTGTTTCCGCCTTGTAACGCCGGGTTAAAAATACGCCTGCCTAGGCTTAACCAAATCTCACGATACCTCGGATCGGTTGGTCCGCAAGCACTTCATGATGCTACTGCGGCCGCTCGAGGCCAGATTTGCTTACTTAATTTCGACTTTTGCACCCGCGGCTTCGATCTTTTTCTTCGTCTCGTCCGCCTCCTGCTTCGTCACGCCTTCCTTGATTGTCTTGGGCGCTCCTTCGACCAGCGCTTTCGCTTCCGCCAGACCAAGTCCCGGCACGGCGCCGCGGACCTCCTTGATCACGGCAATCTTGTTTGCGCCCATTTCCGTGAGGATTACGTCGAACGTCGTCTTTTCTTCGGCCGCGGGAGCTGCCGCTGCACCCGGTGCGCCCGCTGCAGCAGGACCGGCTGCGACTGCCACCGGCGCGGCTGCGCTCACACCCCATTTTTCCTCAAGCTGCTTGACCAATCCAGCAATCTCCAGGACCGATAAGTTGCTGAGTTGCTCCACCAATTTTTCTGTCTCTGCCATTTTATTTTCCTCCAATTGCCGCCTCCGAAAGCCTTCGAAGAATTAAAGCCGATAGCCATCGGCTCGGACAGTTTCGTTTAGTTCCTCGACCCGCCAAAAGAGGGGCCGAAATCTTTTTATGCGCTCGCCTCCGCTGGTTTTCCTTCCTTTTGAGCCTTTGCATTGAGCAACCGTGCCAATGCGGAGGCTGGTTCATTCAATAAACGCACCAGTTTTGTGGCGGGCAACAGCAGCAGTCCCAGCAATTGCGCCTGCAAAATTTCGCGCGGCGGCAATTCCGCTAACGTTTCCAAATCCGCAGTGGAAAGAACAGCGCGATCGACAAAACCAAGCTTCAGGGCCGCGATTTTAAATTCGGTCGCGAACGTCTTAAAAATTTTTGCTACTGGGGCCACGTCTCTTTCGCCTGTGACGACAGCCGTTTGGCCCGCCAATTGGTCACCAACATCCGGGAAACCGAAATCCGCCATGGCACGCTTAAGGAAATTATTTTTCACAACGTGCATTTCGGCGCCTGCCGGCGCCAACCGGTTCCGCAATTCGGTGAAATCAGCTACCTTCATGTGTTGATAATCGGTCACCAGTACAAAAAGCGATTGTTTCAATTTCTCGGACAAATCTGAAACAATGCTGGTCTTTTCTGGTCTCATCTATTTCGACGTTGAGTGTTTTACACTAGACATTCAAATACGGCGATGGATCGATGTGGACGCCCGGAGACATCGTCGCACTAATTGTCACTCCTTCAAGAAAGCGGCCTTTGGCTGTCGCCGGACGCGCTCGCACAACGGCTTCGATCACGGCATTTCCATTTTCCACCAAAGCTTTTTCCTCGAACGAAAATTTTCCAACCGGCACAGCCACGTTGCCGTTCTTATCGAGCTTGAATTCGACCCGGCCCGCCTTCACCTCCTGCACTGCTTTCGCGGTGTCGTCGGTCACCGTTCCGGTTCTGGGATTTGGCATTAATCCGCGCGGTCCGAGCACCTTTCCCAGCTTCCGGACTTCCGCCATTGCCGCAGGTGTAGCGATCGCCACATCAAAATCCTGAAAACCTTCCTGGCATTTTTGAATCAGATCTTTCATGCCGACAAATTCCGCGCCAGCTTCCATGGCAGCCTTGGCCGTCTCACCCTCCGCGAAGACAAGCACCCGCACCTGTTTGCCGCTGCCATGCGGAAGCGGGCAGGTCCCGCGCACCATTTGATCGGATTGCTTCGGATCAACTCCGAGCCGGAACGAAACCGTCACGGTCTGATCAAACTTGGTCGGCGGAAACTTCTTCAGCGTTGAGATGGCGTCCGCAAGATTGTAACTCTTGCTGCGGTCCACTTGTTCTGCGGCTGCGCGATAACGTTTGCTTCGATTTTTTTGCATTTCTTGTGCAGTTCAAATGCCCGGTGACGTGCAACCAGGCTCCTGCTTAAAAAGTTGTCCCACTCAAATCTAGCGAGCGGACACGGAACGTAGCGGCTATCTCTGGCTTGTCAAAACCTTGCCTAAACAAATCGCACCGTTAATCCACCGGATCTGAGACATCCGGCGAGCTTTGTCGCTTCGGCGGTCCCCCGCGACGTGGGCAGGCCTTGCCGAATGATTTTGCCTTCTTTCATCACAAAGGAGACGCGCTCGGTTGCAGTGATATCGAAAGTCGGATCGCCCGGCATCGCAATGACATCGGCCAGTTTCCCTTTTTCCAGCGTCCCAACTTTTTGCCCGATGCCGAGAAGCTCGGCATCGTTGGCCGTCGCGGATTTCAGGGCATCGACCGCACTCATACCGAGATCGACCATTAACTTGAATTCTTTCGCGTTTTGTCCGTGTGGATAGACTGCTGCGTCGGTTCCAAATGAAATCTTGATGCCCATCTTAACCGCATTTCGAAACATTTCCGAGCGAGCCGCTGTGGCCGCTTTCGCCTTCGCCTGCAACACCGGCGGGTAATTGTCGAGCTTGCCCATGATCCACTCCGAGGCCATCAGCGTCGGCGTTAGGAAAGCTCCTTTCTTTTTCATCATCGTAAGCGTTTCCGGTTTCATAAACGAACCGTGTTCGATCGAATCGACGCCAGCCTCGATCGCCTCGCGCGCGGCTTGATCGCCGTGGCAATGCACGGCCACTTTCTTGCGCAACCGGTGCGATTCATCGACCAGCGCCGCCATTTCAGCCGGCGTTAATTGCGGCGTATCAACCTCATCGGCGAGTGAAAGCACGCCGCCGGAAACTGCGGCCTTAATGACGTCCGCGCCATTTTTCACTTCAAATCGCACCGCCTTTCGGATTTCGTCGGGGCCATTCGCAATGCCGTCCGTGTAATCCGGTTCGCGCCCAAAAAGGAAATCACGAAACCCGCCGGTCGGATCGAAGTGACCGCCGGTGGCGCCGATTCCTTTCGTCGCGACCAGCATCCGCGGGCCGACGATTACGCCTTTGTTAATCGAATTGCGCAGTGCAACATCGACAAATTCACGGCTGGCGACGAAACGACTACCCAAGTCGCGCACCGTGGTAAATCCCGCTTCGACGGTCGCGCGGGCAAAGGCCGTCGCGCGGATCGCGTGTTCGGAAACATTCAGATCAAGTTGCTGTAGCCGGCGCTCGTTGTAATTGCCGGAGAAATCGGCGGTCAAATGCGTATGCGCATCCATGAAACCAGGCGCAAGCGTCGCGTCGCCGAGGTCGATCATCTGCGCGCCGCTCGGGATCGGCAAATTGCTTCCCGCATCGACAATCTTATCGCCCTGAACGATCACCACGGCGTTTTGCACGAGCGCGTTCGACTTACCGTCAAAGAGTCGCGCCGCTTTCAGTGCGATAGTTTGATCGGCAGCTTGCGCTGCGATGCCGAGACACAAGAGAATTACAAGGACACAAGACGTGATTTTCATCCTGCCCGTTTAGAAGCAATTCGCTAGACTGGCAAGAAAGGAATGGATCAACGTCGCGGCCCTAGTCGCCAATAGGTTACTAAGGATTTGATAATTTTGCTGTGCTTTGCGCAAGACCCTCTCGCGCCGCAGCGAGATTGGGGTCGAGTGCGAGCGCCTTTTGGAAGGCAATAATGGCGCGCTCATGCTGATTGAATGCCGCGAGATAGCGGCCTCGATTGATCAACATGCTGGTGTAGGCTGACAAGATCTTGAGGTTCACCACGTCGTCTTGCTCAAACCGCACGGTGCCGTCAGCCAGACCGCGGGTTTCCAGCCGTACGTCGGGCGAATCGTGAAAGCCTGAGTCCTTTGCAAGGTTAAAAAGGAGGCCCTGCGGAACGAGTTGGTAGTTTTGAGAAAGCCATCTTGTCACTTCGCCGTTTGTAGTGTCGGGCAACAGCAAATCCCGCGTTATGTAAACCGGCCCGACTCCGCTCTCGTTCGTCACAATCGACTGAATCATTTCCAAAAATGCCGTGCTGATTTTTTGGGTCAGCAGCGCGTTGCTTTTAAACGCCGCGGGATCGCGTTCCCATGCTTTGAGGTCCTCAACAAACATTTCAATCTTTTCTCGGGACCGCTCGATCAAATCAGGGTAAGTGCGTCTTAGATAATCGAAGTACCACGAGCGCCGTAGCAGATTAGCATCAACAACTTTTACGTCGCGCCGGAGCTGTTCTATCTGCTGCGCATAAAACATCGGGGACGCGACCTGCCAGTCTTGCGTAAGCAAAAGCCCATTCGACTCGATCGCGCTCAGCAGATTTTCCACGTAATCATGCGCGATGAAGTAATGCCTGCGGTTGTTGAATGGCCAGTTCGCCGTGAACGCTGTCGCAGATGTGAGCAGAACAGCAATCGCGGCAACACCGTACGATTTTCCCAACGAGATGGACTTCGCAGTGGTCAGCTGGATCAACCAACGGATACCGAAACCGGCAGCAAGCGCGATGGAGATAAATACCGGGAGGTAGTACGCGTCTTTATCCTCCGCGATTTCGTAGCTGAGGTCGTACGCCAAATTAGCGACGACGATAAACAACAAGAACCAGAAAGTTGTGCGGTCCTGCCTATAAGCAGTGGCGAAACCCGCAAAAGCAAATACCAACGGCAAAGGCAGCCACGCAGGGCCGAACTCGCGCAGGAGCATCCGGCAAAATTCTACAAACTGCGCTCCCATCATTGTCGGAGTAAACGAGAGGAAGACCCGATATTGTCTGCCCGTGATGTGCCACCAGATTTCTTGCAGCGAACGCGGGTTCCCCCAGTTGATGAGAGATGAGCGCGACGCGGCAAAGGGCAAATAGGCATACACAGCGACCATAGCCGCAATCGAAATCAGCGCGGCATAGAGTAATCGACGGCTTGTAAAAAATTTCAGGCCCTGCGTCCGGTAAACGATAACGGCCAGAGCAGGAAGCGTCAGTCCCACTGTGACGTGATGAACGCCCAGCGCCAAGCCAAACACCGCGGCCGCGGCGTAAAGCCAGGAGTCGTGGATGGTGACAGCCCTCCTCGCAGGGAACGACGAAGCCAGGATTGTCTGCGTCACGCAGCGTCGCCACCGAAGCATCAGAAAAAAAACGGTAAGAATTAGGAGCGCGTTGAGAGTGTAAACCTCGGTGATCGTCGCGTACGACCAGAGCGTGCGTGAGAATGCCATGAGCAGACCCGCGCCGAGCGCAGGAGCGAACACCAGAAGACGATCAATGCTCGAACCCTCAGCCCTTTTCCTCGGTTGTACGCTTTTCTTCCGAGCAGGGAGATATGCCGCTGTGATCATTAATTCCGCCACGACAAGAGTGAGCACGGAGCAAGCGAACGCTGCGAACAGGGCAGACGAAAAATTGATTCGCACTGCAACATTTCCCAACGGCACGAGCGATGCGAGATGCGCGAGAATGACCCAGAGAGGAACGCCCGGCGGATGCGCCACTCCAAGGCCTTGAGCGACCAGAATCAATTCGCCGCTGTCAGTCAGAGTGACCGTCGGAGCGAGCGTCCAGCTAAACAGTAGGAGCGCAATGAGAAATACTGCGCCGGCGCAGAGCGGCTCCGCCTTGGACGAAGGAATTCTCGCAGCTTCCACTTGTCGGTTCGGCTTTGACGCGGGCTTGGCAGAAGAGCGACGCGAAGGTTTTGCGGAAAGATTCATGCGCGCAGGATATGAAGCTCGACTGCAGGAAGGAAAACTGCCATTCACCCGAGATGACTGCGAATAGATATTTGCGCATTGTTTACCCGCGATGTTTCGGTTCAATGCTCGCATGACGAAGTCATCAGCGCTGCACGCGCAGCGGTCGCGCGCAATTCAACTGGCACTTCGCTTATCGACCCGATAATGATCCACGTGTCATCACAATGCGCCGCGGCGCAGATTTAATCTGTCGTGAAATATTCTTGCCTGCTTTTGCTTGGTTCGCTTTTTCTGAACGCTCATGCAGCCACATCCGACACGAGTTCAGCGATTCGCGAGGAATTTAGAGAGTGGCTAGCGGCGTACGAACATAAAAACCTCGCGGGCACGGTAGACATTTTTTCAAAACACGCCATCTCAACGTTCGCCGGTGGGGAAGATGCCGGCATCGAAAGAATTCGCGCCTCGTACAAAAAATCACTCGCCGATGCAAATCGGGGGCGACGGCGATCTTGCCTACGCGCTCACGGATTGGCAGCTCATCGAGACTCAAGCGGACGGGTCGACTTCTGTCCGGCTGACGAACCGGAGCGTCGATGTTTTCCGGCGAGAAGGCGAGACTTGGAAAATCCTTCGCTCGTTCACGATCCCAGCGGACCAGCGGGCGGTGAAATTGTCGTGCGAGATACGCCTGCCGAGCATCTCCGCCGATACATTTAGTGGCGCAGCCGCCGAAGTGTGGCAGACGCTAATGCGCTGGCGAGAATCATACAACCGCCGCGATCTTGGAGGCACGCTTGCGCCGTACGATCCCGCAATCACGGGTTTATATGCGGGCAACACTCAGGATGATCTGGCGAAGCTGCGCGACAGCTATACGCGTTCCTTCGCGCAGAATGATCGGCAACGCTCGATTGATTTCGAGCCCGAGGAAATCCTCAGCTCGGGCAGTTTTGCAGTTGTGCGTGACCATTGGACCAGCACGATCCGAACATCGCAGGGACAGACGCAAAGAGTTTCGCGCGGAATCGAGCTTTGGCAGAAGAACGCAGCCGGCGAATGGAAGCTGCGGCATTACCTTAGCTATCTTGTCTGTGAAACCGGTGCAAAGTCTGCCGCTGATACCGGCGGGCTCGAGAAGCTGGCCGACGATTTCTGGGCGTGGCGCGGGAAGTACGCACCGTTCACTGGTGATGATGTAAATCGGATGGAGCGGCCAGGCGGAATGCGTGACTGGTCGCGAGCCAGCATCGACCAACGGCGAAAGGATCTGGAGCAATTCGAAGCGCGCTGGAAGAAAATGGACGCGAGTCACTGGCCGATTCCGCAGCAAGTGGATTATCGT
>Ga0209474_10003434_pt1 | contig 13907 bp, 11 predicted proteins | sample GraSoiAngelo_145_FD_185902 | JGI IMG/M metagenome (GOLD analysis project Ga0209474, IMG submission 185902) | Grasslands soil microbial communities from the Angelo Coastal Reserve, California, USA - 14_1009_05_20cm (SPAdes) (version 2) | ecosystem: Environmental > Terrestrial > Soil > Grasslands...
GCGGACGGATCGGCCTCTAACCCCTGAGTGAGGGAACGGCGATGGCCAAGTCAGACCTCTTCGTCGGCGCGGGGAAGTTCACGGCGCGCACGCTCAGCGGGTTGTTCCGGCAGGCGGCCGGCGAGGACCGCTGGCAACCGATCACCAAGGGGCTGCCGGAGCCCGCGTCGATCCAGGCGCTGACCGTGCATCCGAGCCGGCGCGACGTGATCTTCGCCGGCACCCAGGACGGCGTCTACCGCAGCGTCGACGGCGGCGCCAGCTGGCAGCGGACCGATTTCCCGCGCGACCTGCAGGTGTGGTCGGTCACCGTCCACCCGCGCGACGAGCGTGTCGTCTACGCCGGCACGTCTCCGATCGGCGTGCTCCGCAGCGAGGACGGTGGCGACACGTGGACGCGGCTGTCCAACGCCGTCCAGCCCGAGCGCATCACGATGGGATTCGCCTGCCGCGTGATGCGCATCGCGGTGGTCCCCGGCCCGCCCGACGAGCTCTACGCGGGTCTCGAGGTGGCCGGCGCCATGCGCAGCCTCGACGGCGGCGAGCACTGGTCGGACTGCAGCGCCGACCTCGTCGCGCTCGCCGAGCGGCCCAATCTCAAGAGCAAGATCCAGAGCGACAGCGAGGCCGAGGGCATGCTCGATGCCCATGCGCTGGCCGTCAGCCCCGCGGCGCCTGGCAGCGTCTTCCTGGCCGTACGCATGGGTCTGTTCCAGAGCGACGACAAGGGCCGGAGCTGGCGCGACATGGAGGTGGGTCGCTTCTCGCCGCTGACCTACGCCCGTGACGTCCGCGTCTCGCCCCACGATCCCCGCACGCTCTACGCGTGCCTGAGCCCGGCCGCCCGCAGCCAGGACGGCTCGCTCTACCGGACGACCGATCTCGGCAAGAGCTGGACGCGCCTGGACCACGGCGTCAAGGCCCGCGCCACGATGATGGCGCTCGCGCTCGATCCGCACGACGCCGGCCACGCCCACTGCGTCTCCCGCTGCGGCCAGGCGTTCAGCACGCGCGACGGCGGCACGACGTGGCGCGAGTCGCTGCTGCCGGACGGGGTCCAGGACGTGTACGCGATGGCGTGCGCCTGATGGCGCGGTGGTGGCGCCCGGGTCGGTCGACGACGACGTAACTGCCGAGCGGCTCACCGAGGTGCTGCGCCGTGGCGGCGGCCTCGACACGGGCCGCGTGGTCGAGGTCGGCGTCGACACGTCGCGCACGACGCTCGTCTCCACCATCGAGCGTCTCCGCCTGCGCTACGCCGGCGGCGAGGGTCCCGCCACGCTCATCCGCAAGCGGCCGCGCCACGACATCGCCCCAGATCTGGCCGATATCCTCCGCAACGAGGTCGCGTTTTACGCGCGGGTGGCGCCCGCAATGCCGGCCGGCCGCCTCCCACGCTGCTACGGGATCGGGGGCGCCGAGGAGGGCCCGCGATACGTGCTGCTCGAGGACCTGACCGACTCGCACGCGATCGTCAGCGAGTGGCCGGTGCCGCCGACGCTCGAGCAGTGCGAGCGGATCATGGAGACCTACGCGGCGTTCCATGGACAGTGGTGGGACGACGCACGGCTCGGCGACTCGATCGGGACCTGGCTGGACACCTCGGGCGTGTTCGACCGTCACCTGGCGGAGTTTTCGAAGCGGCTGGCGGCGTTCGCCGACCGCCTGGGCGACCGCATGTCGCCCGAGCGGCTCTCGCTGTACGAGCGATTGCTGGAGGCGGCGCCGCGACTGCTGGCCCGCTATCGCACGCATCGCGGCCTCACGCTCGTCCACGGCGACGCCCATGTCTGGAACGCGCTGCATCCGCGCGATCCGGCGACCGGCACGATCCGGCTGATCGACTGGGACGGTTGGCGGGTGGATACCGCCACCGACGATCTGTCCTACATGATCGCGCTGCACTGGTATCCCGACCGCCGCCGGCGGCTCGAGCGCCGACTGCTCGAGCACTACCACGCCACGCTCACCGCCCACGGCGTCGAGCGCTATCCACTGTCTTCGCTGCTCGACGACTACCGGCTGTCCGTCCTCTGGCAGATCACCACGCCCGTGTGGCAGGCGAGCTTCCGGCTGACCCCCGCGGTCTGGTGGAGCCACCTCGAGCGCATCATGCTCGCCGTCGACGACCTCGATTGCCGCGCGCTGCTCGGCTGACCACGGCGGCGCCCCGGTCACTCCCCTCGCAGCGTCGGATCGAGCAGATCGCGCAGCCAGTCGCCGGTGCGGCTGACGGCCAGCGACGTCAGCATCAGCACGAGGCCCGGGAAGGTCGAGATCCACCACGCGCTGTCGAGATACTCGCGCCCCTCCTGCACCATCACGCCCCACGACGGCGTCGGCGGCTGGATGCCGAGGCCGAGGAACGACAGCGTCGCCTCCAGCACGATGGCGCGGGCCAGCTCCAGGGTGGCGACGACGACGAGCGACGAGAGCACGTTCGGCAGGATGTGGCGCACGATGACGCGGGCGACCGAGCCGCCGAGGGCCTGGATGGCGTCGACGAACTCGCGCGAGCGCAGCACGAGCACCTGCGCGCGCAGCACGCGCGCGTACCCCACCCAGCCCGAGAGGCCGATCACCGCGATCAGCGTGGGGAACGACGGGCCCAGGACGGCGATGATGCCGATCGCGAGCAGGATGAACGGAAACGCGAGCTGGGCGTCGGCGATCGTCATGACGACGCTGTCGGTGAAGCCGCCGCGATAGCCGGCCAGGATGCCGAGGCTGGCGCCGAGGAGCCCGCCGACGAGGACAGCCGAGAAGCCGATCAGCAGCGAGACGCGCGAGCCCCAGATGACGCGCGAGAGGACGTCGCGGCCCAGGTGATCGGTACCGAGCACGTGGGCCTTGCCGTCGGAGGCCTGCAGCGTGGGACCGACCAGGCGCGCGCGCAGGGTCTGGCGCAGCGGATCCTGCGGCGCCAGCCAGGGCGCCGCCAGCGCGATCACCCCCAGCGCGAGGACGAAGACGCCCCCGGCCAGGACGAGGCGCCGCGTGCGGCGGGCGCCGGCGCCGCCACGGACGGCCGGCGCCGCCAGCGCCAGCGCGTCAACGGGGACGGACGCGGGGATCGAGGACGCCATAGAAGAGGTCGATCGCGAAGTTGAGGACGATGAACAGGATGGCGGAGAGAAAGACGGTGCACTGCACGATCGGATAGTCGCGGTTGTAGATCGACTGGATGGCGAGCCGCCCGATGCCGGGCCAGGCGAACACCGTCTCGGTGACGACGGCCCCGCCCAGCAGCGTGCCGAACTGCAGCCCGGTGATCGTGACGACCGGCAGCGCGGCGTTCTTGAGTGTGTGCTTCGCGACGACGGCCAGCTCCGGCAGCCCCTTGGCGCGGGCGGTGCGCACGTAGTCCTGGCGCAGCACGTCGAGCACGGCCGAGCGCGTCAGCCGCGCGATCGACGCCATCGAGAAGGCGCCCAGCGTCAGCGCCGGCAGCACCAGGTGCTCCCAGCCGCCCCGGCCCGAGGTGGGGAACCAGCCCAGCTTGAGCGAGAGCGTCAGGATGAACAGGATGCCGAGGAAGAAGGTCGGCGCCGACTGGCCGACCAGCGCCACGCCCATGGCGGCGTGGTCGACGGGCGAGTTGCGATGGATTGCCGACAGCATGCCGATCGGCACCGCCACCACCAGGGCGAGGCCGAATGCCGTGAGGCCGAGCTCGAGCGTGGCCGGCAGGTAGCCCACCACGACGCTCCAGGCCGGCTCGCGAAAGTGGATCGAGCGGCCGAAGTCGCCGCGCAGCGCGTTGCCGACGAACGTCGCGTACTGCATCGGCAGCGGGCGATCGAGGCCGAGGTCGTGGCGCACGCGCAGGATCTCGCTGGTCGGCGCATCGGGCGGCAGCAGCAGCGGCACCGGATCGCCGGACAGGCGCATGACCACGAAGACGACGGTGGTGACCAGCCAGACGGCGACGAGCGCTCGCAGGAGCTTCGGAGCCAGGAAGCCGAGGACGCTGCGCATCGGTTCAGCCGGGCCGGGGCCCGGTTGGCCCCGGCCCGAGCGCCACGCTACGCGCGCTTGAACTTGAAGTTGAAGCGCCGGATCTCGAACTGCTGGTTCGGATTCGGCGTGAACTCGACGTACTTCTGCAGGCCGTAGTCCTCGTAGGGCTGGATCACCGGGACCCACGGGAAGTGCTCGAGGAAGATCTTCGTCATCTCGCGATAGGCCTCGCCGCGGAACTTCTCGTCCACCGAGAAGCGGGCGGCGTTGCCCAGCTCGTCGAAGCGCGGGTGGCGCCAGTAGTCCTGGGGACCGCCGGGCCCGAGCAGGCGCCACATCATGCCGTCGGGATCGCCGAGCGTGGAAGTCGGGTCCGACCAGAAGATGCCCTTGAACGACTTCTCGCGGTTCTTCTGGGCGCGCACCGAGTACTCGATCACCTCCACCTTGGCGTTGATGCCGGCGTCGCGCCACATGCCCTGGATCGCCTCCGACATCTGCTTGTCGTTGGACAGGTAGGCGACCGTCGTCTCGATGACGATCTCCTCGTTCTTGTAGCCGGCCTTGCGGAGCAGATCGCGCGCCGCGCTCGGATTGTAGGCCAGCGGCGGCAGGCTCGGATCGAAGTGGTTGTCGCCCTTGGCGATGGGGCCGCTCGGCACGACGCCGCGGCCGCGCCACAGCTCCTTCACGATCGCCTCGCGGTCGATGGCGTGGGAGAGCGCCTGCTTCACCAGCGGGTTGTCGAGGGGCGGCCGCTTGCTGTTGACGGCCATCACGTAGAGCCCGGCGTAGAGCGCGCCGGCCACCCGCGTGGTGGCGTTGCCGGCCACGCGCTCACCCTGGTCGGCGGGAAGCTGGGTGATGACGTCGACCTCGCCCTTGAGGAGCGAGGCGATCCGCGGCGCGGTCTCGGGGATCGAGCGCATGATCAGCCGGTCGAAGTCGACCTTGCCGCCCCAGTAGTCGGGATTGGCCTCGCACACGAGCTTGTCGTCCTTCGTCCACGACACGTACCGCACCGGACCGGTCCCGACCGGCCGGGCGTTGAACGCGTCGTTGCCGACCGACTCGACGTACTTCTTCGGCACGATCTGCCCGCCGTAGAAGGCCAGGCGCGCGGGCAGCAGCGGATCCGGCTTCTTGGTGTGCACGACCAGGGTCGTGGCGTCGGGCGCCTCGATCCGGTCGATCGTGCTGAGCGCGGTGGCCACCATCGTCTTGACGTTCGGATCGTACGTGCGCTCGATGCTGAACTTGGCGTCGGCCGAGCTGAACGGATCCCCGTTGTGGTACTTCACGCCCGCGCGCAGCTTGAAGGTCCACGTCGACGGCGCGCTCAGCTTCCACTCGGTGGCGAGCCCGGGATGGAGCTTGCCGTCGGGGTGACGGCTGGTGAGGTTGTCGAAGAGGTTGAACGACCACCGGATGTCGTTGGACGACGTGCTGAAATGCGGATCGAGCTTGCCGATGTCGCCGCCCTGGGCGACCACCAGCTCGCGCTTGGGCGTCGTCTGGGCACCGGCGGAGCCGCCGAGCGCCGGCGCCAGCGCGGCGGCGGCGCCCGCCGTCGCGGCGGACTTCAGGAGCTCACGTCGGGTCAGTTGGCTCATGCGACACCTCGTCTGGCGCGGGGGCGGCGCCCCGCGGATCTCTTCCACGATGAAGGTGGCGACTATTCTCGACGGGCGCGGCGTCCTGTCAAGTGCGCTCGGCCCGACGGCCGGGTGCTAGAATCGCCCGCGTCATGACCCGCACGGCCGACGTCGTCGTCATCGGCGGAGGCGCCACCGGCACCAGCACCGCCTTCCACCTCACGCGGCTGGGCGTCCGCCACGTCGTCCTCGTCGAGCGCGGCCAGCTGGCGGCCGGCGCCACCGGCAAGTCGGGCGCGCTGGTCCGCATGCACTACACCAACGAGGCCGAGTCGCGTCTGGCGTTCGAGAGCCTGAAGGTCTTTCGCGATTTCGGCGAGATCGTCGGCGGCGACTGCGGCTTCGAGGCCGTCGGCTTCGTGCAGCTCGTGGGCCGCGAGTACGCGGCCGCCCTGCACCGCAACGTCGCGCGCCAGCAGAAGCTCGGCATCAACACGCGGGCGGTGGCGCCGGCCGAGGTCGGCGACCTCCTGCCCGGCGCGAACGTCAGCGACGTCGGCGCCGCGGCGTGGGAGGCGGACTCCGGCTTCGCCGATCCGTCGGCGACCACGTTCGCCTTCGCCGAGGCCGCGCGCCGGGGCGGCGCCCGCATCGAGACTGGCGTCGAGGCGCTGCGCGTGGTGACCGACGGCGCCCGCGTCGCCGGAGTCGAGACGTCCGACGGACGCATCGCGGCCCCGACCGTCGTGATCGCCGCCGGCGCGTGGTCGACGCCGTTGCTGACGCCGCTCGGCCTCGACGTTCCCCTGGCCCCGCATCGCATCCAGGTCACGATCTTCCGGTGGCCGCCGGGCCTGACGCGACGACATCCGGCGGTCATCGACGCCGTGCACCAGGCGTGGTTCCGGCCGGAGGGCCGCGCCTCGACGCTGATCGGCGTCGAGCTGGGCTCGGCGCACGCCGATCCGGAGAAGTTCCACGAGGCCGTGGACGAGTCGTACGTCGCCGGCTGCCGCGCGGCGCTGGCCGCGCGCTGGCCCCTCTTCGGGGGGGCGCTCATGCGCGGCGGCTGGGCCGGCATGATCATGATGAGCGCCGACGGGCGACCGATCATCGATCGACTCGGGCCCGACGGCCTGTGGGGCATGCTGGGCGACTCCGGCACCTCCTTCAAGACCTCCCCGGCCATCGGCCGCTGCCTCGCCGAGTGGATCGTGACCGGTGCGCCGGCGACCGCCGACCTTCATCCCTTCCGCGCGTCGCGCTTCGCCGAGGGCCGCCCCTGGCACGACCCCGACCACTACGGCGGTCAGAGCCTCACCGTGTCTCGCTGAGGTCGCGCTCCGGTCTGAACCGCGCCCGTCCTCTCGCCATCGCCGCCGTCACGCTGGCCGTGCAGAACGGCGTGATGATGTCGTTCGCGGTGCTGTACCTGCCGCTGCTGGAGGAGTTCCGTGCCTCGCGCGGCGAGGTGGCGGCGGTGCAGTCGGTGGTGCTGCTGCTCGGCGGCTTCGGCTCGCCGCTGGTCGGCTGGGCCTTCGATCGACTCGGGCCGCGCCGGTTGTTCCAGCTCGGCGCCACGCTGGCCGCGCTGGGCTTCGCGCTCGGCAGCCAGGCGCCGGCGCTGCCGGTCCTCGCGCTCACCTATGGGCTGCTGGGCGGGCTCGGCCTGGCCTGTCTCGGCAGCCAGGGCAACATGACGGTGGCGGCGCTCTGGTACCCGCGGGCTCGCGGACGCGCCATCGCGCTCGTCGATCTCGGCACCGGCTTCGGCGCGTTCTGCTTCATCCCGCTCGGTCAGGCGCTGGTCTCGTCGCTCGGCTGGCGCCGGACGCTCCTCGTGTGGGCGGCGCTCGTCGCGCTCATCCTGATCCCGCTCAACGCGTTCCAGCGGCGGCCGCCCTCCGAGCGCCTCGTTCCGATGGGCGGCGCGGGAACGCCGCCGGCGCGCGACTGGACGCTGGCCAGCGCGCTCGGCGCGGCGCCGTTCTGGTTTCTGGCGCTGATGCGCTTCGCCGGCGCCTGCGCCTTTCCGCTGATGAACGTCCACATGGTCGCCTACGCGATCGGTCACGGCATCCCGCCGGCGACGGCGGCGACCGCCCTCGGCGCCGTGAGCCTGGTGAGCCTGGCCGGACGGATGACGACGGGCTGGCTCTCCGATCGCATCGGACGCCCGCTGACGCTCACGCTCGCCTATGGCAGCGCGGCCGTTGGCATCGGGTGCCTCGGCCTCCTGGCCGCGACGGGCGCCTCGTGGTGGCTCGCGCTCTACGTCCTCTTCTACGGCATGGCCCAGGGCTCGAGCGGCATCATCGCGGCCGCGCGCGCGGCCGACGTGTTCGCCGGCGGCGCGTTCGGCTCGATCTGGGGCATGCTGGGGTTGGCCATCGGCCCCGGCGAGGCGCTGGGCGCCTGGCTGGGCGGCCGGATCTTCGACGCGACCGGCAGCTATCTGCCGGCGTTCGCGTTCTCGGTCGCGATGCTCGTCACCGGCGCCATCGCCATCTGGAGGGTGCGCACGTGATCCTCGACGTCGCACGAATGATGTACCGCTACAACACGTGGGCGAACGCGCGCATCCTCGATGCGGCCACGCGGCTCACGCCGGCCCAGCTGGTCGCCCCCGGCGGCGCCAGCTTCGACTCCGTTCGCGATACGCTCGCCCACACGCTGAACGCGCAGTGGCTGTATCTCGAGCGCTGGCGGGGGCGCTCGCCGCGTGCCTGGCCCGACGCCGCCGCCTCGGGGGACCTCGCGTCGATTCGCGCACGCTGGGACGTGATCGAGCGCGACACGCAGGCGTTCCTGGCCGGCCTGACCGAGGCGCGCGCCGCGGCCGTCGTCGAGTACACGAACATGGACGGCGAGCGCTGGGCGTATCCGCTGTGGCAGCAGCTGCTGCACCAGGTGAATCACGCGACCCAGCACCGCAGCGAGGCCGCCATGCTCCTGACGAACCTCGGCCACTCGCCGGGCTGGCTCGATCTCCTCTATTTCATCGACCTCGAGAACGCCGGGAAGACTTGACGGTTGCCGCGGAGCCCCACGGCTCCGCCGGGGCGATCCGAGCGTGCTCGGGGGATCGGGGGCCCATGTCGGGGCCGCCATTTGAATCAATCGGCCCTGTCGGGGCCCCCCATGGTTACATACACTTCGATCTCGTGGCCGTCGGGATCGCGGATGCAGAACCCGCGGTCGTACTCGCCGAACGGCGTGAGACCGTGCGCCTCCACCCACCGTCGGGCCGCGGCGAGATCCTCCGGCGACGTGCCGATGTCGAACGCGACGTGGTAGAGGCCGGGGACGCCCCGGGGCTGCGGAGCGGGCCCCTCGGCGCGCGCCAGCTCGCAGGAGACGTCGTGATGATGGACGCCGGCCGGTGCCGGTCTCTGCCAGCCCGAGGACGTCGCGATAGAAGCGGCGAGTGGCGTCGAGGTCGCGCACGAAGAACGAGACGTGACCGAGCTCGCGGACCGCGAGGCGTCCCGGCGTGGGCGCGGCCCGCGCGGGTGTCTCCATGGCGGCGGTAGTGTAACATTGGCTGGTCATGGCTGACTCCAAGCCGGCGGCCCTGCGCACGGCCGTCGCGACCGAGTTCCTTCCCGTGGCCGAGCGCGTGAAGCCCCACACGAAGCTGATCGCGCTGCTGGCGCTCGGCCACTTCGTGATCGACGTGAACCAGGGGGCGTTGCCGGCCGTCCTGCCGTTCCTCAAGCAGGTCCACACGCTGTCCTATGCGCAGGCGGCGATGGTCGTGCTGGCCGCCAGCGTGACGTCGTCGATCATCCAGCCGCTGTTCGGGTATCTCTCCGATCAGATCGCGCGGCGCTGGCTGTTGCCGCTCTCGGTGTTCGTGTCCGGTCTCGGCATCGCGCTGCTCGGATTGGCTCCGGGGTACGCGGCGGTGGTGGCCCTCGTCATCGTCCTCGGGCTCGGCGCTGCCGCCTGGCATCCCGAAGGCTACAAGACGGCCACCAGCGTGGCCGGCGCTCGCAAGGCCACCGCGCTCTCGTGGTTCTCGCTCGGCGGCAACGTCGGCATCGCGGTGGGGCCGCCGCTCATGACCTTCCTGGTGGCCGGTCTCGCCGGCGACGGCTTCCGTCCCGCCCACACGCTCGGGATGCTCGGCCCGACACTCGTCGTCGGCACGCTGCTGCTGGCCGTCCTGCCGAGGCTCACGCAGGCGTCGGCCGCGTCGCCGGTCGCCGCGCGTGCGGGCGCAGCCGGCCCGAACATGCCGCGCGCGATGGCGCTGCTGATCCTCGTCGTCACCATGCGCGCCTGGTCGTCGCTGGGCTTCAGCACGTTCGTGCCCTTCTACTACCTGGACACGCTGAAGGCCGACCCGCGCCTGGTCGGCGTCGTGCTCTTCGTGTTCCTCGGCGCCGGCGCGCTCGGCACCGTCGTCGCCGGACCGATCGCCGACCGCGTCGGCGCGCGGAACTTCATGCAGTGGGTGCTGCTGGCCGCCATCCCGTTCGGGGCGCTGTTCCTCGTCTCGAGTGGCCCGCTGGCCTTCGTGGCGCTCGGGCTGTTCGGCGCGGTGCTGACCTCGAGCTTCTCCGTCTCGGTCGTGCTGGGCCAGGCCTATCTGCCGCGTAACACCGGCATGGCCTCGGGGCTCATCGTCGGCTTCGCGATCGGCCTCGGCGGCGCCGGCGTGACCGCGCTCGGCTGGGTCGCCGACCGCTGGGGCGTGCCGACGGCGCTCTGGATCAGCGCGCTGATGCCGCTGGCCGGGTTCGTCCTCACGCGCTTCCTGCCGGCGCCGCGGGACCACGCCGCCGCGTGAACGAGCGACTCCCGCTCCAGGACGGTGAGCAGGTGCTGCTCATCGATCAGCGCGGCAAGCGCCACCTCATCTTCCTGCGCAAGTCGGAGACGTTCCACTCCGACCGCGGCTGGATCCCGCACGACTCCGTGATCGGCCAGCCGGAAGGCTCGTGGGTGCGCTCCTCGATGGGCCTGCGCTACCTCGCGCTGCGGCCGACGCTGGCCGAGTTTGTGCTGGAGATGCCGCGCGGCGCCCAGGTGATCTATCCCAAGGATCTCGCCATGATCCTCTTCTGGGCCGACGTCTACCCGGGCTGTCGCGTGCTGGAAGCCGGCACCGGCTCCGGCGCGCTGACGCTCGCGCTGCTGCGCGCCGTCGGCCCCGAGGGGCGCGTCATCACCTACGAGCAGCGCGAGGAGTTCGCCCGCCGCGCGCTGGCCAACATCCACATGCGGGCCGGCGAGGTCGGCAATCTCATGGTGCGGCTGCGGCCCGTCGAGGAAGGCCTCGGCGAGGAGGAGCCGGTCGATCGGGTCGTGCTCGATCTGCCGGAGCCGTGGAAGCTGACGGCGGCCGTCGCCCGCGTGCTGCGCCCCGGCGGCATTCTCCTCATGTACGTGCCGACGATCATCCAGTCGCACCAGATCACCGAGGCGCTGCAGCGCGAGCGGGCGTGGGCGCTGGTGGAGACCTTCGAGACGCTGGTGCGGCCGTGGAACATCGACGGCACCTCGGTGCGGCCGTTCCATCGCATGGTGGCCCACACCGGGTTCATCACGGTCGCCCGGCGGGTGGTGCCGGAGGAGGGCGTCGCCATGCCGCGCCTGCCGCTGCCCGAGCGGGACGAGTAGGTCGGCGGAATCCGAGCCAAGGAGTTTCGATGATCACGTTCATGCGCCGCTATCGAAAAGGCCTGCAGCTGGGCCTGCTCGTCGTCATCGCCGCCTTCGTGGCCTCGCTGTTCGTCTTCGGGTCGCGGAGCTTCGACGGCTCGTCGGGCGCCGACGGCGACCGAGTCGCCACCGTCAACGGCGAGCCGATCTCGCGCAAGCAGTTCCACGATCGCTACCAGGCCGTCCTCGACTACTACTCCCAGGTCAATCGCGGCCGTCTCTCGCCGGAGATCGCCGAGCAGCTGGGACTGCCCCAGCGGGTGGTGGACGAGCTCGTCACCGAGGCCGTGGTGGTTCAGCGGGCCCAGGGTGAGGGCCTCGGCGTCGACGACGAGGAGTTCAACGCCGCCGTCCACGCCATGCGCGAGTTCCAGGACAACGGCCGCTTTTCGATGGACCGCTACCGGCGCTTCTTGCAGACACGCGGCGCCGACGCCGAGCGCGACCTGCGCCGCTACATCACCATGCGCAAGGTCCAGCGCATGATCGCCGGCGGCGTGCGGGTGACCGACGCCGAGGTCGAGCAGGCGTGGCAGCTCCGTCGGGAGGAGGTGCGGGCGGCGTGGGCGCTCGTCGAGCTGGGGCCACTGGTGGCGTCGGCGGCCGCCCCCGACGGGGAGATCGCCGAGTACTTCAAGGCGCACGGCGAGGAGTTCAAGCAGCCGGAGCGGCGCAAGGTCCAGTACGTGACGCTGGTCGCCAAGGACTTCACGCCGAAGGTCAGCGACGGCGACGTCGAGAAGTACTACACCGAGCACACCAAGGAGTTCGAGACGCCGCGCCAGGTCCACGCCAGCCACGTCCTGGCCCGCGTCGGCGAGACCGGCGGCAGCGAGGCCGAGGACAAGGCGCGCGACAAGGTGGCCGACGTCATCCGGCGCGCCAGGGCCGGCGAGGACTTCGGCAAGCTCGCCCGGGCAATCTCCGATGATCCCGGCTCGAAGGACAAGGGCGGCGACCTCGGCTGGGTCAGCCAGGGCGACATGGTGCCGCCCTTCGAGCAGGCGCTGTTCGCGCTCAAGAAGGGCGAGCTGACCGCGGAGCCCGTGCGCACACCGTACGGCTTCCACGCCATCAAGGTGCTCGACGTCCGTGAGGGCACGCGCAAGTCGCTCAAGGACGTGGCCGCGCAGATCCGCGATCGGCTGGCCGCCGAGGCGGCCGAGAAGGCCGCTCGCGCGAAGGCCGACGAGGTACGGCCGGCGCTCCAGCAGGCGAAGGACTTCATGGCCCAGGCGCGGACGCTCGGGCTGGCGCCGGTGGAGACCTCGATGACGAAGGCGGCGCGGCCGCCCGGTATGCCCGAGGGCGCCGACTCGCTCGAAGACGCGGCGTTCACGCTGGCGCTGGGCGGCGTCACCACGCCGGTGAAGACGCCGGCCGGCTGGGTCGTCCTGAAGGTCGTCGAGGCCGTCCCGGCCGGCGTGCCGCCGCTGGCCGAGATCCGTGATCGGGTGGCCGCCACCGTGAAGCGCGTCAAGGCCGACGCGCTGGCGGCGGGCCGCGCCAAGCAGCTGGCCGACGAGGCCCGGAGCGGCAACCTCGAGGGCGCCGCCCGGAAGGTCGGCGCGAGCTACGGCGAGACGCTCCGCTTCTCGCGCGGCAAGCCGGCCGAGAAGCTGCCGGGCGACGCCCAGCTGGCCGCGCTGCAGACGCCGACCGGCGAGACGAGCCCGGCGGTCCGCACGCCCCAGGGCTACTACGTCGTCAAGGTGCTCGAGCGGAAGCCGGCCGGGCCGGTCGATCCGCCGGAGCGCGACAAGCTCGAGAAGGAGCTGACGAGCCAGAAGCAGAACCAGGTGTGGGAGCGGTGGGTGACGGCCGCGCGCGGCGAGTCGCGCATCGAGGTCGTCGGTCAGAAGACACCGAGGCGCGGCTGATGCGCGCCTCGTTCTACGAAGGCGCCGGGCGGGTCCGCATCGGCGACGCCGCCCGGCCGGCCGCCGGGCCCGGCGAGGCGCTGCTGCGAGTCCGTCGGGTGGGCATCTGCGGCACCGACCTGCACATCTTCCAGGGCCACCTCGACCACCGCGTGCCGCGCGGCGGCGTCATCGGGCACGAGACGCTCGCGGAGATCGCGGAGGCGCCGACCGCCTCCGGCTTTCGTGCGGGTGAGCGCGTGGTCGTCGAGCCCCTCCGCGTGTGCGGTGCCTGCCGGGCGTGCCGCACCGACGCCGCGTATCTCTGCTACAGCCTCAAGGTCCTGGGCGTGGACGAGCCCGGCGGAATGCAGGAGTACTGGGCAGTGCCGACGGCGCGCCTGTTGCGCGTGCCCGCCACGCTCGGCGACGACGAGGCCGCGATGATCGAACCGCTGGCGGTGGCGACGCACGACGTGCGGCGCGCGGGGGTGACGCGCGGCGACGCCGTCGTCGTCTTCGGCGGCGGACCGATCGGCGCGCTCATCGCGATGGTCTCGCGGCACCGCGGCGCCCGCGTCGTCGTGAGCGAGATCAATCCGTTCCGCGTGGAGATCCTGACCAAGCTCGGCATCGACGTGGTCGGGCCCGGCCGTGACCTCGCCGCCTTCGTCGACGAGTGGACCGGCGGCGACGGCGCCGACGTCGTCTTCGAGGTGACCGGCAACGCCGCCGCCGTCACCGCGATGACCGGCCTCGCCCGCGTGCAGGGCACGATCAGCATGGTCGCGATCCACGCCGAGCCGCTGCCGGTCGACCTCTA
>Ga0209474_10003435_pt1 | contig 13906 bp, 10 predicted proteins | sample GraSoiAngelo_145_FD_185902 | JGI IMG/M metagenome (GOLD analysis project Ga0209474, IMG submission 185902) | Grasslands soil microbial communities from the Angelo Coastal Reserve, California, USA - 14_1009_05_20cm (SPAdes) (version 2) | ecosystem: Environmental > Terrestrial > Soil > Grasslands...
ACGAGCCGGTCGGGTTCTGCCCCTCGACTTTCAGCCACAGCTGCGCGCAACCGACGTCGCGCGCGAGTGCCGGAGCGGAGACGAGGGGCGTGTCTCCTTCCCCGAGCGTCAGCGCGGGCGTGCGGGGCGTGACCGGCAGACGGTCGCGCCACCTCGCCAGCACTCCCGCTTTGCTCAAGAGCGCGCCTCCTCGACGCGGATCCGCGCCCGCACGGCGCGGGTGCAGGGAAGGCGCGCGAGCTCCGCTTCGGCCTGTTGCAGCGCCGCCTCGCTCGCCGGATACGTGAGCAGCACCACGTCGGCGGGACCCGTTCCGGGCTCGCGCTGGATCACGCTCGCGAGACCGATGCCGCGCTCCGCGAGCACGGTCGTGACCTGCGCGAATACTCCGGGTACGTCGTCCACCGCGAGGCGCAGGTAGCAGCGCGTCCGCACCTCGCCGATCGGCAGCAGCTCGGCGCCAGGCACCGACGACCGCGGCGGCTCGACCGGATCGCCGAGGGCGAGGCGACGCGCCACGTGAGTGACGTCGGCGAGCACCGCGCTGGCCGTCGCGTCGCCGCCGGCGCCCAGGCCTCCGAACAGCACCGGCCCGCTCAGATCCCCGACGACGTGTACCGCGTTGCGGGGACCGTCGACGCGGGCGAGCGGATGCTCCGCGGGAAGGAAGGTGGGATGCACGCGCGCCTCGATCTTGCCATTCGTGCGGCGCGCCGTCGCGAGCAGCTTGAGCGCGTACCCCATCTCGCGGCCGTAGGCGAGATCTTGCGGATCGAGCTCGCGGACGCCTTGGCGGAAGATCTCGGCCGGCGTGCACGACAGCCCGAATGCGATGCGGACGAGGATCGCCAGCTTGTCCGCGGCGTCGATCGCGTCGACGTCGTCCCCGGGGTCGGCCTCGGCGTACCCGAGCTTCTGCGCCTCGGCGAGCGCGGCGTCGAAGCGCTCGCCCGCGGCCATGCGGGTGAGAATGTAGTTGGTGGTGCCGTTGATGATCGCGCGCATCTCGAGAATGCGGTTTGCCGCCAGGTCGTCGGTGAGCGGGGCGATGAGGGGTATGCCTCCGCCGACGGCGGCCTCGAAGCGGAGCTCCACGCCGCGCTGCGAGGCGAGCTGCGACAGCTGCGGCCCATGCCACGCCACCACCCGCTTGTTTGCCGTGACCACCGGTTTTCGTCGGTCCAGAGCTTCCGCGATCAGCGTCCGCGCCGGCTCCTCACCGCCGATCAGCTCGATGACCAGGTCGACGTCGTCCGCCCGGACGATGGAACGCGCGTCCGCCGTGAGCAGCGCCGAGTCGACGCCGCGATCGCGCGACAGGTCGCGCACCGCGGCGCGCTGCAGGACGAGCGGCGCGCCCACGGCGCGCGAGAGCACGTCCGTGCGCTCCGCCAGCGCGCGCGCCACGGACCGTCCCACGGTGCCGACTCCGAGAAGACCGATGCGGACGGATCTCACACGCCACACTGTATCTCACCGGCCGCGCCCCACGAGGCCCACTTGCGGGTTTGCGCCAGCGGCTCTAGACCTGTGCCATCCAAATGGAGCCTCTCGACGAGACGCCGATTTCGCGCAAGCTCGGCATCAAGGAGGGCCGGCGCGTGCTTTTGATGGACCCGCCTGTTGGGTTCGCGCGCAGGCTCGATCCACTCCCCGAAGGGGCTTCCGTCGCGACGAAAGCCATCAGCCAGATGGACGTGGTGCTGCTGTTCGCCTCTTCGCGCGTGGTGCTCGGAGAGCTATTTCCCAAGGCGCGCCATGTCCTTGCGCCTCGCGGCTGCATCTGGGTGGCCTGGCCGCGCAAGTCGAGCGGATTCTTCACCGACTTGTCACAGGAGCTGGTGCGCTCCGTGGGTCTCGCCGCGGGTATGACGGACAACAAGATCCTCTCCCTCGACGAGATCTGGGCGGCGCTGCGGTTCATCGAGAAGGATCGGGATCGCTTGCCGTTGCCGCGCTCGGCGCAGATCTCTCTTCCCGAGATGTGATCCCCTATTCGCGCCGATTGTCGTGGTCGCGCGAGAACGCCATCGCGCGCGCCGTGCGCGAACGGCGGCAGCCGTACGTCGATCTCACCGAATCGAACCCGACGCGTGTAGCGCTGGCGCCGCCTCTTTCTCTCGACGCGCTGGCGGATCCACGCGTGCTCCGGTACGAGCCGCACCCGAAAGGGCTGTACGCCGCGCGGCAGGCCGTGTCGGCCTATTACGCCGACTCGCGCGGAGCCGCGGTCGACCCGGAGCGCATCGTGCTGACGGCGAGCACCAGCGAGGCGTATGCGCTCCTGTTCAAGCTGCTGTGCGATCCCGGCGACCGCGTGCTCGTCCCGGAGCCGAGCTATCCGCTCTTCGAGATGCTAGCGGCGCTGGAAGGAGTCGAGGCGGTGCCGTACCCGCTGCGGTACGACGGCGAGTGGCACCTCGATGCGGCGGCGCTAGACGTGCCCGAGCGCGCCCGGGCGATGCTCGTCGTGAATCCCGGCAATCCGACGGGCGCGTTCCTCAAGCAGTCGGAGCTTTCCGCACTCGCCGAACGCTGCACTCCCGCGGGCTGCGCGCTGATCTGCGACGAAGTGTTCGCGGATTTTGCCTGGAGCGCGGATCCGCGTCGTGTGCCGACGGTGGCGGTGCGCGAGGACGTGCTTGCGTTCGCGCTGTCCGGAATCTCGAAGGTCTGCGGCCTTCCCCAGCTGAAGCTCGGTTGGTGCGTCGTGGCGGGTCCTCGCGACGAGTCCACGCGCGCGCTCGAACGGCTCGAGCTGATCGCCGACACGTATCTGTCGGTCGGGACGCCCGTGCAGCTCGCGGCCGGCGCGCTGCTCGAGACACGACACGGCTTCCAGCGCCGCGTCCTCGAACGGGTGCAGGCGAATCGCCGGGCGCTGTCGCGCACGCGGGCGCGCGACGCGAGCTGGGACGTCTTGCCGGCGGAGGGTGGCTGGTCGGCCGTGTTGAGCGTGCCGCGCACGCGCAGTGAAGACGAGTGGACGCTCGCGCTGCTCGATGCCGGCGTGCTGGTGCACCCCGGCTACTTCTTCGATTTCCCATCCAGCGGCCACCTGGTGGTGAGCCTCGTCGCGCAGGAGCTCGATTTCGCGCAGGCGGCGGAGATCCTCGCGCGCGTGCTCCAGACGTCGTGAACCCCGGCGACGGAGCGCCAACGCGGACAACGCGAAACCAGGCAATGCGCGCCGCGTAAACGCAACGGTGTTGCATCTTGACGGACGCCGCCGTACGCTCGCTCCGTGCCCGTCGCGTTCTCCTCTCGCGCCGAAGCCGCGCTCCGCGGGCGCGGCGGCAGGATGACGCGGAACCGGCGCGCGCTCCTGCGGTTCATCGAGCGCGCCCCGCGCCCGCTCGCTCCCCGCGAGTTGCATCGCGAGCTGCGGCGTCACGGCATTCCGATGGATCTCGTCTCCGTGTACCGCAATGTGTCGGCGCTGCTGGAGCTGGGGCTGTTGCACCGCGTGCTCGGTTCGGCGGCCGTGCGCCCCTGTGCCGGCCGCGAGCCGCGCTGCCACCACGCCGTCGTTTGCATCGCGTGCGGCAGCGCCCGCGAGTTCCACTCGCGCCGCCTCGAGCGCGCGCTCGGCGAGGTCCGGCGCGCGACGGGATACAGCATCCAGGAGCATCTGCTCGAGCTGCGCGGTCTTTGCGCGGCGTGCAGGAGCCGGGCGTGATCGGCGGGTTGCTCCTCGCCGGCGGATCCGCCGTGCTGGGAGGAGCGTTGGCCCTCGCGGCGCGCAGGCGACCGACACTGCTCGAGCTGACGCGCACGTTCGCCTTCACCGCCGCGGCGGGAGTCGTGGCGTTCCATCTCCTGCCCGAGGTGCTGCCGGCGATCGGCCCTTCCGCGCTGCTCTGGATCGGTGCTGGGTTTGCGCTGCCGTGGCTGCTGGAGGTGGGGGCGAGAACGTTCGGTCCCACCCTGCTCGCGCGGCGCGGGATCCGCGGCATGCGCGTCGCGGCGGAAGTGGGATTCGTGGCGCTGATCTTCCATTCGCTCTTCGAAGGCCTCGCGCTGCTCGCGTCGTTGCAATCTCGCCAGAACCACACCGACCTGGCGATCGCCATCGTCGCGCACCACGCGCCGCTGACGGCGGCCGTCGCGCTGCCTTTCCTCGACCTGTGCGGAGTTCGCGTCGCGATGCTGCGCGTCGCATTCGTGGCGCTCGCCGGGATCGTCGGCGTGATCGCCGGCAATCTCCTGCCCGGTCTCGCCTCGGGAGCGGATACGATGATGGTGCGGTACGCGACCGCCGTCGTGGCGGGCGCTCTGCTGCACGTCGTCGCGGACGAGGTGCGCGAGCAACGGTTCACCTCGGTCAGGGATCGCACGCTGGACGTCGTCGCCGCGGTGCTCGGGCTCGCGCTTCCCGCGCTGGGCGCCGTGCTCGACGTGCGGTCCACGCCCGCGATCCTCGCATTCGCCCGCGCATGCACCGCGATCGCGCTCGCGGCGGGTCCTGCGCTGATCGCGTCGCTGACCGCCGAGATGGTCTCGCGCCGCGTTCCGTTCCTGCAACGCGCCCGCGTCGTCCTCGACGGTTTCTTCGTCTCGGCCGCGCTCCTCGGTTGGGCAGCCGCCGCCGCGCGCGTCACTCTGGGGACGCTCTTCGTCGCATCCCTCCTCCTCGCCGGGCGCAGGACGCTGCACGTCCACCGGACTCGCTTCGCGGACGAGCTCGCGCCTCGCGGACCATGGCTCGTCGGGCTTCTGGCGCTCGCGGCATCGGTGCACGTGCTGGCACCAGCCCGGTGGTTCACGGATCTCGGTCCGCCAGGGCTGATCCTCATCGCGGCGGTCCTCGCCCTGGCCACCCAGGTGAGCGCCTCGGGAGGCGCTTTCGTGGCGTGCGCGCTCGTGCATCGCGGCCTTCCCGCCGAGCTCGCCATTCCCTTCCTCGCGCTCGGCTCGCTTCCCGTGCGCCGCACGCCACCCGTGCGGTTGCTCGTCGCGGTCGTCGTCGCCCTGGCCGCCGCGCTCGCGGCAGGCGCCGTGCTGACTCGCCTGCACGTGCTTCGCGAGACAGTCGAAGCGACGGCGCAGGTCTTCGCGAGCGCGACGCTTCCTGTCCTCACGCAGATTGGGGATGCGCCGCTGCAAACGATCTGCACCGCGGCGGTCGTCGCCATCGGCGTTTTGCTCGCGTTCCGTTCCGGCGTGCGCGGGTGGTTCGCGCCGCTCCGCCACGCCGACCCGCACGAGGCTCCCGCGCACGATCACGCCCCCGCGGGAGCCAGGTAACCATCAGAGGAAGCGGACGCCCGAAGCGCTCCCCACGGCGACCTCGAGAGACATGTCGAGGAACAACCCGTGCTCGACCACGCCGGGAATTCGCTTCACCGCGTCCGCGAGCTTGCGCAAATCGGCATCGCCCGGAATGGGAGCATCGATGACGACGTGGCCGTCGTCCGACAACTCCTGACGCCGGACAGCTCCTGGCATGACTTGCTCGATGCGCCGGAGCGTCCCGCTCCAGCCGAACGGGAGCACCGCGATGGGCAGCCCGCGCGTCGCGCCCAGCCGCTCGACGAGCTTCGCTTCCTCGATCACCAGCACGCGCCGGCTGGCGGCGAGGGCGACGAGCTTCTCGCGCACCATCGCGCCTCCGCCGCCTTTGAGGGCTTGCTTCCGCGGATCGACCTCGTCGGCCCCATCGAGGCAAAGGTCGAGCCGCGGCGATTCCTCGAGCGTCGTGAGCAAAAGGCCCAGCTGGCGGCAGAGGACCGCGGTGCGCTCCGACGTCGGCACGCCGCGCACCCGCACTCCGCGGCGCGCCACCGCCTCGAGCGCCGCAGCCGCGGCGCGCCCCGTGCCGTACCCGAGCAGCATCCCGTCTCGGACCAGCGCGGCGGCAGCTTCGCCGGCGGCACGTCTCTGCGCATCGGCATTCATGCGCGCATCATAGACGGACCATGCGCAGGCCGAGCCGCACGACTCCCCCGATGAGCAGCATCAGCGCCGGATTGAGCGAAAATCGCGAGAGCGTGAGCGCGACGGCCACCGCGATGCCGATCTCCGATTCGCCGTTGAGCTGATCTCCGAGCGCGATGGCCGCCGCCGCCATGAGTCCCAGGACCGCCGGCGTCAATCCGCGCAACCCCGCGCGCACGAAGCGGCGAGAGCGCAACCGATCGAGCGTGGAACCCGCCAGCACCACCAGCAGGAATGGCGCCGCGAAGATCGCGACCGTTGCGACCGTCGCGCCCACGAAACCGCTGCGGAGATAGCCGATGAACGTCGCGAGCAAAAGGACCGGCCCTGGCGTCAGCTTGCCGATCGCGACCGCATCCGCGAACTGCCTGTCGGTCAGCCAACCGCGCGCGTCGATCACTCCCTTCAGGTGCGGCACGATCGCGAAGCCGCCGCCGTACGCGCCCAACCCGGTGCGGAAGAACGTCAGTCCCAGCCGGAGCAGCTCGGCGTCGATGCCCGTGACGCGCGCGGCGGCGAGCACGGCGAAGATCGCGATCGGCCATGGCGACGAAAACGGCGCCGAAGGCGGCTTGGGCGGGTCCAGTGGGTGCCCTTCATCGGGGAGCGCGACCGGTGGCTCGACGTCCGTCTTGCGGCGCCGCCGCACGCTCGCGAGTCGCGCGCGCTTCGTCCCCAGATCGACGGCGAGGCCGGCCGCGATCGCGACCAGAACGATCTCGCCCGGCGGCGCGTTGCCGACCGCGCTGAAGAGAAGGGCGAGCGCGGCGACGCCCATTTGCCACAGCCGGCTCACGCTGGTCCGGACCATCTTCAGCGTGATGCTCGCGATGATTCCGACGACGGCGGCGTTGAAGCCGCCGAGGATCGTGTCGACATTCGGCGTCGTCCCGAAGCGCATGTACGCCCAGGCCAGCGCGAGGACCGCGACGAAACCCGGGATTGCGAATCCCCCGTATGCCGCCAGCGCACCTCGCCATCCACCGAAGCGCAGCCCGACGTAAGCGAGCGTGTTCGCCGAGGCGCCGCCCGGCAGCATTTGGGCGACGGTCGCCGCATTCGCGAACTCCCGGTCGGTAAGCCACCGCTTCTTCTGCACCGCGTACGCTTCGATGTTGGCGAGGACGCTCAATCCCCCGCCGAAACCGACGACGCCGAGGAACAGTCCCCCTCGGAAGAGCTCCTTGACGCGCGGGCGGGAGCGGGCGATCGCCGGGCTGGCCGCGATCTGCGCCTGCGCCACGTGGCCGTCCATCCGGGCCCAGTATAGAAGAGTCCGCCTGTGGTGCACTTCCGGCCCGGCATGAAGGTGATCCACCGCGCGCAACCGGGTTGGGGTGTTGGCCACGTGACGGCGGTCGCCCAGGACGCCCCGCGGCTGTCGGCCGAATTTCCCGGGCGTGGCGAGGTGATCCTCTCCTCGCGCGACCCACAGCTCGTGCGGTTCCGGTTCACTCCGGGGACGACCGTCCTGTTCGCCGACGGAACGTCGGCGCGGATCCTGCGCCCGCTTCCGGGGCCCGCCGACGACTTGCAGCGCTACACGGTCGAGGCTCCGGAAAAGAAACCGCAGGTGCGCAGCGAAGCGGACCTGCGCGCGGTGCCGCCCAGGCCGGGTCCCGCCGAGCAGCTCGCGTCGGGCAGATGGGGTGCGCCCGAGGACTTCGCCTTGCGCTCCGAGGCGGTGCGGCTCGATCTCGAGCGCAGGGCCGACGCGCTCGGGGCGCTCTTCGCGAGCCGCGTGTACATGAAGCCGCACCAGGTGTCGGTCGCGCATCACGTGCTCTCCGCGGCACAGCCGCGGTTCGTGCTCGCCGACGAAGTCGGTTTGGGAAAGACGATCGAGGCGGGCCTGGTGCTCTCGGCGCTGCTGCACGCCGGGCTGGTGCGTCGCTGCCTCGTCGTGGCGCCCTCGCACCTCACCGTGCAGTGGCTCGCGGAGTTGTTCCACAAGTTCAACCTCCTCTTCACGCTCATGGATCCGGATCGCGCCCGCGACGCGCGGAGCGAGGGGGCCGACCCGGATGCGCCGGGGTCGCCCTGGGCGCGTCACCACCTGGTGGTCACGTCGCTCGAGTGGCTGTCGCGCGCCCACAGCGAAGCGGAAGAAGCGGCGGAAGCGGGGTGGGACCTGGCGGTGTTCGACGAAGCGCACCACTTGCGCGGCTCCCGCGCGTACGAGGTGGCGAGCGCGATCGCGCGGCGAACGTGGGGCCTCCTGCTTCTCACGGCGACACCGCTGCAGCTGGATCCGGGCGAGTATCACGCGCTGTTGCGCCTGGTCGATCCGGCGCCGCCCGCCACGGAAGACGAGCTGCGCGCTCGGCTCGCGCGCCAAGGCGCTCTTTCCGGCGAGGTGCGCGCACTGCTCGCCGGGGACTCGAGCACCGCCGAACGGATCGCGGAGCTGTTCCCCGACGACCCCGAGCTGCGCTCGCTCCGCGGGAACGATCTCCTCGCGCACCTGGCAGACAGTTACGGGCTGTCCTCGCGTCTGCTGCGCAACCGGCGGGCGGTTGTCGGCGGTTTCACGCCGCGCGTGCTAACGACGGTGCGGTTCGAACCGAGCGATGCGGAGCGCGACCTGGAGCGCGACGTCCGCGCCGCCGTGGCCGAAGCGCACGCGCGCGGGAAGCTGCCCACGGGGGCGGTGCTGACGTCGTTGCTGCGGCGTCTTGGCAGCTCGCCACCCGCGCTGGCCGCCGCGCTGGAAAATTCACCCGCCAAGCCGCTGCGGGCACTGGCCGGGCGCGCCGCCGCCATCGGGGCCGAGGACGATTCGAAGCTGCGCGAGTTCCGCGAGCTGCTCGACGGCGAGCTGGTCGACGAGAAAGTGCTGGTCTTCGCGGAGGCGCGCGAAACGATCGACTACCTGCGCACGCAGCTCGCCCGACCACAGGGCAAACGGAAAGGGATCGAGGCGCTCGCGTACGTCGGAGAGCTGTCTCCGGCGGAACGCGACAAGCTGGTCGCACGCTTTCGCGATCCCGACGGTCCGCGCGTGCTGCTCTGCACGGAGCTGGGCGGGGAAGGGCGGAACTTCCAGCACTGCCACGTCCTGGTGAACTACGATCTCGCGTGGAGCCCGGCCGCCATCGAGCAGCGCATCGGCCGCATCGACCGGATCGGACAATCCCGCGAAGTCCGCATCTTCGCCTTTCATCCGCAGGCGACGCTCGCGGCGCGCGTGCTCGACCTGCTCGACGGAGCGGTCGGGGTCTTCCGTGAGCCCGTCGGCGGCCTCGACTACGTGCTGGAATCGGTCGAGTCGGAGCTGACGGCGCTCGGCGCGCGCGCTGCCGACGACGAACGCCTGTGGGAGCGCACGCTGGGCGCGCTGTCGGAACGCGTCTCCGCCGCGCGCGCCGAGGTGATGCGGGCGGTCGATCCGCTGCTCGATCGGCGGAGTTGCGATCTCGACGCAGTGGGGATGCTCGCGCGCAGAGGCGCGCGGCGGCTGGGCGTCGCGCTTCCTCTCGGCAGCGATCCGGCCGCCTCGCTCGCGGCGGTGGCGGACCACCTCGAACGGCGGCTCGAGGTGGTAACCATCGAAGCGGCGCGGCGGGTCGGCCTCGCGGTGGACGTGGAAGTCGACGTACTCCCGGGGGAGGTATCTTTCCACGTCGGCCCCGAGCTGAAGGTCGACGCGCTCGCCGGTTTCGACCTGTCGCGCGATCGGGTCGTGCTCGGTTCCTTCCGGCGAGCCGTCGCGGTCGCGCATGAGGAACACGACTCGTTCGCCACTGGTCACCCGCTCGTCGAGGCGCTGTTCGGCTGGGTGCGCGACGGCGAGCTGGGTCGCGCGACCGTGTACCGCACCCGCGTACGAACCACGGCCGGCGCGGCGCTGGACGCGCGTTTCCTGGTGACGCTGCCGGAGCCGGCCGACCTGGCGCAAGGCGCGAAGGTGCCGTCCCGTCGCGCGTCGCGCCACCTGGACGAGGCTCTCATTCGAGTGGTGGCGAAGCTCGACGGCCGCGGCGGCGCGCAGGCGTCGGAGGAGTTGGCCGCTCAGCTCGATTCGGCGCAAACGATCGAATCGGTCCCCGCGCCGGAAGGCGGTCCTCCCGCGGCATTCACCGCCGCCGTCGAACGCGGTCTCGACGTCGCTCTGGAGCGGGCGCGCCGCAGGCTGGCGGAGCTCATTGCGCAGGCGAAAGAGCGCGCCAAAAGCGAACGCGATTCGTCGCTGAAGCGGCTGCAGCGCTGGCTTTCGCAGACCAAGGCGAAAGGGGCGGAGAGGGAGAGAATTCTAGAGGAGGAGGCGCACTTTCACGACGCCGCGATCAGCGCGCTCGAAGGCGCACGCCTCGAGTTGGATCAGCTGGCGCTCGTTCAGCTGCTCTGAGGTAGGTCTACGCGTGCGCTCGATCGAACGCAGCTTCTCCGGCGGGAATCTCGTTGCGCCCGCGCCTCCGGTCGGTCGCCGTTACCGCATGTTGTACGCGACGCCGATCAGCGTCTGCACTCCGACCTGGCTGTCGGAACCGGTGTGGTTCAGCGACACCTCCGGTCCGACTCGGATGCGAGCCGTCACAGCGATATTGCGGTCGACCAGGTATTCGCCCCCGACACCGAACAGCGGACCGAACACCACGCCGAAGGGGTTCGTGATCGAGAGCAGCACCGGGATGTCCATGCCCGCGTCGAGGGTCACCGTATCGCTCACGCGCGTCCCGAGGACGACGCCGAGTGGCAAGGCGAACCCGAATTGCGCCGACCCGTTGTTGGAGTACAGGGTCACGCCGGGAGACGCTTGCAGGACGACGCCGAAGGAGCTGTCCTGGTCGTTCGTCATCCGCAGCCGATACGGCACTTGCAGGTCGACGCCGGTCAGGTTCGTATCGGTGTTCATGTACTTGTAATTGAAGTTGACCCGCGCGCCCCAGTCGGTGCGTTCGTCCGCGCCGTGCAAGAAAGTGAAGCTGATCCCGGGCCAGCCCGCCTCCGCCAGGAGGACGCTGTTCCCCGACCCGACCGTCCGACCTGCCGTCGCCGACCACGCGGATTCGCCGATGGGGATGATGCTTCCGGCAGTCCCTGGATACTGCGTCTCCACTTGCGCTCGCCCAGCGCGCCCCACGAGGAGCAGGAGCGCAGCTGCCCACGTCATCCGCATCGCGAAAAATCCTCCATCTGAGAAAATCACGGTGCGCAGCCGATGCTCCGGCGGCAAGCACGCCGCTCTCTCCGAGCGGCGGAGCGCATCCAGGCGTCGCTTGATCTTCCGGCCGCGTCTTGTAGGGTGCCGCGCAGCATGCAGGTGCTCGCCGGAGACGTCGGGGGCACGAAAACCCTGCTCGCGATCGCGGAGGTAGGAGCGCCTGGTCCCACGGGCGCGCCCTCGATCGAGCTGCGAGAGAGCTTGCGCTACGACAGTCGCCAGTACCCGGGGCTGGGCGCCATCTGCCGCACTTTCGCCGCGGAACTCGGCCGTCCCCTGCCGCGCTACGCTGGATTCGGCGTAGCTGGGCCCGTCTCGGGCGGGCGCTCGCAAACCACCAATCTCCCCTGGGCGCTGGACGAGCGGGAGCTGGCCGCCGCGCTGGGCATCGAATCGGTGCAGCTCGCAAACGACTTCCACGCGCTCGCCCTCGGAATCCCAGCCGTGAAGCCGAAGGACCTCGTCACGCTGAACGAAGGCGTACGCGACGAGCGCGGTCCCTGGGCATTGATCGGCGCTGGCACGGGGCTCGGCGAGGCATTCGCCGTGCTGGATTCCAGCGAGCGACGCGAAGTGCTGGCCAGCGAAGGCGGGCACGCATCGTTCGCACCGCGCGACGAGACGGAGATGGGAATCCTGCGCTTCCTGTTGAAGCGCTACGAGCACGTCTCGTGGGAGCGAATTCTCTCGGGCGACGGCCTCGTCAACCTCGCGGAGGCCATCGCCCACCAGAGCGGAGAGCCGTTGCCGGGCAACGTCGCGCGCGCGGTGCTGTACGCGCGCCAGGAAGCGCCTGCGATGGTGACGGACTCCGCCCGCGCCGGCGACCCGGTCTGCTGCCGCGCCGTGGAGGCGTTCTGCAGCTTGTACGGCGCCGAAGCTGGTAATCTGGCATTGAAGGCGCTTTCCACGGGCGGCGTCTACGTGGCGGGCGGAATCGCGCCGAAGCTTCTTCCCGAGCTGCAGGACGGCCGGTTCCGCGCGGCGTTCTCCGCGAAGGGACGCATGCGTTCGCTTCTCGAGTCGATCCCCGTCCAGGTCGTGCTGGATGCGACGACGACAGTCCTGGGTGCGGCGGCGCTCGGAGCGCGCCGAGCAACTCTTCAGCCGCAGACGCGTCACATCGTTGCGACCACTCCGTAAGAGGTCTCATGCCGATCTCCCCTGAGCTGCAGAAGAAGGCCATCGACACCATCCGTTTTCTGGCCGTGGACGCCGTGGAAAACGCCAACAGCGGGCACCCCGGCATGCCGATGGGCGCCGCGCCGATGGCACACGTGCTGTGGACCCGTCATTTGCGCTTCAACCCGAAGGATCCCCGCTGGCCGAACCGTGACCGGTTCGTGCTGAGCGCCGGGCATGGGTCGATGCTGCTCTACGCGCTCCTGCACCTGGCCGGCTTCGACGTCACCATCGACGACCTGAAGAAGTTCCGGCAGCTGCACTCGAAAACTCCCGGTCACCCGGAATTTCGCGACACGCCGGGAGTCGAAGCGACGACGGGGCCGCTCGGGCAGGGCATCGCGAACGCGGTCGGGATTGCGCTCTCGCAGAAGATGCTCGCGGCGCGAGTCGGCGACGGCCTGATCGACAACTACGTGTACGGCATCTGCTCGGACGGCGATCTGATGGAGGGAGTCTCCGGAGAAGCGTCCTCGATCGCTGGTCACCTGGGGCTCGGGAATTTGATCTTCCTGTACGACGACAACCGCGTTTCGCTGGCGGGTCCCACCGACGTGACGTTCACGGAGGATCGCCTCGAGCGCTATCGCGCGTATGGATGGCACACGGCGCAGATCGACGACGGCAACGACGCCGACGCGATCGATCGCGCCATTCGCGAGGCCAAGGAAGAGAAGACGCGGCCGAGCCTCATCGCGGTGCGCACCACGATCGGGTACGGCTCGCCGAACAAGGCCAACACGTTCGAGGTGCACGGCTCGCCGCTCGGCAAGGACGAAGCCAGGCTGACGAAGCAGAAGCTGGGATGGCCTCTGGAGCCGACCTTCCTCGTGCCCGACGATGTCCGCGCTCTCTGGGCCGGGCGCGTCGAGGAGCTGAAGAAGGTCTACGACACCTGGCAGCAGAAGCTCGCACAGTGGCGCAACGATCCGGCCCACGCGCGATTGTGGGACCAGTACGCCAACCGCGAGGTGCCCCGCGACCTTCCCGAGCAGCTCGCGAAAGTCGTGGCGAGCGCGTCCGCGCCCGAGGCGACGCGCAAGGTCTCGCAGTCCGTCATCCAGACGGTCGCCGAGCTGGTGCCGAATCTCGTGGGCGGCTCGGCGGATCTCGATCCGTCGACCTTCACGTATCTGAAGGGCAAGGGCGACGTGAAGAGCAATGGCTACGCCGCGCGCAACATCCACTTCGGCGTCCGCGAGCACGGGATGGGCGCGATCGTGAATGGGTTCGCGTACGACGGGTTCTTCATCCCGTACAGCGCGACGTTTCTGCTCTTCAGCGACTACATGCGCCCGCCGATCCGCCTCGCGGCGCTGTCGAAGCTGCAGAGCGTGTTTGTCTTCACGCACGATTCCATTTTCCTTGGCGAGGACGGCCCCACCCACCAGCCCGTCGAGCAGCTCGCCTCGCTGCGCGCGATTCCGAACCTTCACGTTTGGCGCCCGGGCGATCCGGTCGAGGTCGCCGCCTCGTGGGCCGCCGCCCTGCAGCGGAAGGACGGACCGAGCGTGCTGGTTTTCACGCGACAGAAGCTGCCCCCGCTGCAGCGCGCCACTCCAGGCGACGTGCGCAAGGTCCTGCGCGGCGCCTACACGCTGGTCGAGTGCGAGGGCGAGCCGG
>Ga0209474_10003436_pt1 | contig 13901 bp, 7 predicted proteins | sample GraSoiAngelo_145_FD_185902 | JGI IMG/M metagenome (GOLD analysis project Ga0209474, IMG submission 185902) | Grasslands soil microbial communities from the Angelo Coastal Reserve, California, USA - 14_1009_05_20cm (SPAdes) (version 2) | ecosystem: Environmental > Terrestrial > Soil > Grasslands ...
CGCGGCGGCGATCGCCTACTACGGCCAGGACTACCTGCTGCCGCCGCTGGCGGTGGGCGCAGCGGGTTTCGGGCACCTGGTCTCTTACAGGCGCCGGCAGCAGCCGCGCGGATTCTGGCGCCAAGCCGCGATCGCGGGCCTGGTCTTCGTCTGCCTGGCCTACTTCGTGCTCGACTCGGTGGGCGGCATCTTCGGCGGCCAGCTACCCCAAGCCCACTTCGCGCTGCTGCTGGTCGCGGTGACCAGCTTCGACCTCAAGACACGGCGCAACCTCTACTCCTCGATCTGGATCAGCCTGGCCGTCCTCTATCTGGCCGCGGTGTATGCCTGGGACTACCCGTTCGGCCTCTTTCTGGCCGCCTGGATCCTCTGCCTGGCCGGCTTCTGGACGGCCTCGCACCTGAAGCGGATCGACGCCAGAACCACCGTCCCGGTGCGGCCGGTCGCGCTGGGCGGTCTGGCCGTGCTGCTGGGCGGCGCCGCCGCGTTCTGGATGCTGCCCCAGCCCAGCGCCCACCCCGAAAGCCCGCTGGTGGTCTCGCTGCCGAACGCCGTGCACTTTCAGGGCGAGCTCGAGAACCCGGCCCTGCCGCTGGTCCAGTTCGGCGATTCCAGCGGGGCCAACAGCAGCGTCGACCTCCGCTACCGCGGCCGCCTCAGCGACGCGGTGGTCATGTACGTGCGCACCGGCGCGCCCGCTTATTGGCGCGGCCAGGTCTTCGATACCTGGAACCCCAGCGCCGGCCAGTGGACCGCCGGCCGTGCCGACTTCCGCACCTTCCCGCCCTACGCCGACCAGCACCGCCTCCCGCCGCCGCTGGGGCCGCAGCTGGGCACCTTCGTGCAGGTCTTCCGCGTCCTGCGCACGCTGCCCGACGTCATCTACGCCGCCCAGCCGGTGCAGGCGATCTACTTCCCGGCCGAGGAGCTGCGCCGCGACGCCTACGACACGTGGCGGGCGCCGGGTCCGATCCACGCCGGCCAAACCTACTCGATCGTCAGCTCCCTACCCGACTACAGCCCGGCCTCCTTGAAGGCCGCCGAGGGCGTCGACATGTCGCTCAACCGCGATCCGGCCGGTCTCTCGGCGGCCGCCCGCCAGCTGGCGCGCGAGGCCGTGGCGGGGTCGGGCCCGACCCGGTACGACCAGGTGATGGCGCTCACGACCTACCTGCAGGCGCACTACCAGTACTCGCTGCAGCTGGGGCACGTGCCGGCCGGCCGCGATCCCGTCGACTGGTTCCTGTTCGATGCGCGCGTCGGCTACTGCGAGCAGTTCGCGACCGCCGAGACCCTGATGCTGCGCAGCCTCGGCATCCCGGCTCGCCTGGCCACCGGCTACGCGACCGGCGACTACGATCCGGTCCTCAACCAGACCGTGGTCCGGGAACGGGACGCGCACGCCTGGGTCGAGGTCTACTTCCCGAGCCGGGGCTGGGTGCCGGTCGACCCCTCGCCGGGATATTTGGCGCTGGCGGCCACCCGCTTTCCCGACCGCTTCGCCGCCAGCGGACTCGCCCACCTGATCCCGCACCTGACGCTGGGCGCGCCGGCCTCGGTGGTGGGATCGCTGGGTCTGGCGGGCGTGCTGCCGGGCGCCGCGGCGCTGGCGGTGCTGGCGGTGGCCGCCGCCGCCTGGCTGCTGTCCCGGCGGCGCCGGCGCTCGCGCGGATCGGCGCCTCCCGGCCAGGTCGAGCTGCTCCGCCTCTACGACCGTCTGCAGGCGCGTCTCGGCCGCCGGCGCGGTCCGCCCGAGACACCGCTCGAGTACCTGGCCGAGCGGGGCCGGCCGCCATTGCTCGAAGAGGTGACCCGGTACGTCAATCTCGGGGCCTACCGGGGCGAGTGGCCGGCCCCGGAAGTGGTCGCTGCGCTCGCGACTAAGCTTGGTGCCCGATGACCGAAACGCTGGCGGCCGCCACCGGCGCCGAGAACGTCCGCTGGGACCTGGCCGAGATGTATTCGGGGCCCGACGATCCCCGGATCGAGGCCGTGCTGGCTGAGGGTCTCGACTTCGCCCGCGAGTTCGAGCAGAGCTACCGGGGCCGTGTGGCCCAGCTCAGCCCGGCCGAATTCGTCGAGATGATGAAGAGCCTCGAGGACCACTACGACGCGATCGCGCGGCCGAGCCTGTACGCGAGCCTCCTGCATACCTTGAAGACCCAGGACCACGAGGCCGGGAAGCTGGTCGGGCGCATCCGGGAGGCGGGCGCGGAGCGCGGCAAGCACATGGTTTTCTTCTCCCTCGAGCTGGCGGCCCTCAGCGACGAGGAGGCCAAGCGCCTCTACGCCGATCCCCAGGCGGCGGTGTACGAGCACACGGTGGAGCAGGAGCGCAAGGAGCGGCCCCACCAACTGTCGCAGGTCGAGGAGACGCTGCTCACCGAGATCAGCCCGGTCGGCGTGGGCAGCTGGACGCGGCTCTTCGAAGAGCTCTGCGCCGCCATCACGGCGCCCATCGACGGCCAGGAGGTGCCGCTGGCCATCGCCCTTTCCCTGATCCGGGACGCCGACCGCGAGAAGCGGAGGCAGGCCTCGCTGGCCATCACCGAAGGCCTGCGCCGCGACCTGCGCACGCGCACATATGCCTTCAACGTGGTGCTGCAGAGCAAGGCCATCGCCGATCGCCTGCGCAAGTACCCGTCCTGGATTTCCGCCCGCAACCTGGCCAACGAGACCTCCGACGAGGCCGTGGAGGCCCTGGTCCAGGCGGTCACCAACCGCTACGACGTGGTGCGCCGCTACTACACCGTGAAGCGCCGCCTGATGAGGCTGGACAAGCTCTACGAGTGGGACCGCTACGCGCCCATCGAGGAGGTCGAGCGGCGCGTGACCTGGGACGAGGCGCGCGAGCTGGTGCTCGGCTCCTACCACCGCTTCTCCGCGCGGGCCGGCAAGCTGGTGCAGGACTTCTTCGAGCAGCCCTGGATCGACGCGCCGGTCCTGGAGGGGAAGGAGAGCGGGGCCTACTGCGCGGGCGCCACGCCGCGCTTCCATCCCTTCGTGATGATGAACTTCACCGGCAAGCTCAACGACGCCCTGACGCTGGCGCACGAGCTGGGCCACGGGCTGCACGACCGGCTGGCCGCGGGGCAGCACATCTTCGACTACCACCCGCCGCTCACCCTGGCCGAGACCGCCTCCGTTTTCGGCGAGCAGCTCACCTTCGACCGCCTGATGGCCGAGGAGAAGGACCCGCGCGTGCGCCTGGCCATGCTCTGCCACCAGGTCGAGGACGCCTTCGCGACGATCTTCCGGCAGGTCGCCATGAACCGCTTCGAGCACGCCGCCCACACCGCGCGGCGGGCTGAGGGCGAGCTCTCCCCCGATCAGCTGGGGGAGATCTGGCAGGAGAAGGTGCAGGCCATGTTCGGCGACTCGCTGGAGCTGACCGCGGACCACCTGCCGTGGTGGAGCTACGTCGGGCACTTCATCCGGGTTCCCGGCTACGTGTACGCCTACGCCTTCGGGAACCTGCTCGCGCTCTCGATCTACCAGCGCTACAAGCAGGTGGGACCCGACTTCGTCGACACCTACCTCGGCTTCCTGGCCGCGGGGGGCTCGCAGGCCCCGGACCAGCTGGTGCGCAGCGTGGGCATGGACATCACCGACCCCGGGTTCTGGGACGCCGGCCTCAAGATCCTGGACGGGATGGTCGCCCAGGTCGAGGAGCTAGGCGCGTCCTAGCCGACGAAGGACGTTGCGCCGGCGCAACGCCCCAAGTGCCGGCACTCGGAGTCGCTTTACGCCGGCGTAACGCCTATGTGCCGGCACTTGCCCCTAAGTCCCCCCTCGCGAGAGCCGGGTAGCGGTCACGGCGATCCCCGGGCGCGGCCAGTCCTGAATGCCCTGGTGGTTGGGATCGAGCACCCGCCAGCCGCCGCCGGCGGTGGCCTCCAGCACGACCACGCTGTGACCGCCGGTAGACCAGGTCGCCGGCCTGAGCAGGGAGAAGCCCCAGGTCCCATAGGCGCCGGGCCGCTCCTGGCCCCAGGCCAGGTGCGCGATCAGCACCTCACCCGGGCGCGGGCGCAAGGGCCGGCCGGGCAGCACCAGGCCGGTTCGAGAGCGCACGGCCACGCCGCGCGTCGCGGCCAGTGCCTCGACGCGGCGGTCCAGGCGGCCCGAGACGTAGTCCAGCAGTCCTGGTGCGCCATACTCGTGAGCCGCCCCCAGAGCCACGGTCGCCGGCCCCAAGGCCGGCAGCGAAGGCACCTTGAGAAGCCCCAGCGCGATCAGCAGGGAGGCTGAGGTGCAAGCCGCGCCCTGGTTCTGGACCCAGGCCGAAAAATGGCTAAAAGGGCTATCGTGGCTCACGAAAAACGTTATAGTCTTGATGCCGCAAACATGGAGCAGCGCCTGCCTGACGTACGCCCCTCACCGCGGCTGATAGACCGCCTCCGCACGTTCCAGCGGGACGCGCTGGCGGAGGTCTTCGACACAGCCTTCGACGATCTCTATGTGCTGGTGCACGCGCTCGTGGCCGATCATGCCACCGCCGAGCGGCTGGCCGAGGAGACCTTCGGCCGCGTCCTCGACCGCCTGCCGCCGGAGGCCGGCGACCTGAACCTGGTCCGGCTGTGGCTGCTGAACCAGGCCGCGGACGCAGTGCGCAGGGTGCCGCGCTCGGCGCTGGCCGGCCGCGGGCTGCGCGAGGCCGTGGCCCGGCTCGGCCACCTGGAGCACGAGGCGGTGACGCTGCGCCTGGTGGCGCGTTTGGAAGCGGCCGAGGTGGCCGTGGCCACCGGGCGACGCACCAGTTCGGTCCTGGGCTCCCTGGTTTCCGGACTGCGCACCCTGCGCACGGGCTCCCACCCCTTCCATCCGCTTTCGCTGCCCACCCAGCAGCGCCAGCTGGACGCAGCCATGGACCGCCTGCTGGCGGGCGACTCTCCGGTGGCCGCCGCCGCCTGGGCGCCGCTGGTGAACGATGCGGCCGGGCTGCTGGCGGCCGCCGCCGGGGTCGTCGACCTGCCCCGCGAAGCCGCGCCCGCCGCGGTCCGCGCCCGCCTGCGCGGACGCTTCCTGGCCCGCGCCGCCGAGCGCCGGGCGGGCTGGTTCCACCGCTCCTATACGCCCGCCGTCGTCCCCGGACGCAAGCCGCGCAGGGAGCCGAGCCCGCTCAGCAGCGCCACCGCCATGGGTCTGGCCATGCTGCTGGCGGTCCTCGCCGGCGGGGTGCTCGCCGTGGCCGCGGCTTTCGCGGATCCGGATTCTCAGGTCTACGGGTTGAAGCGGGCCGGTGAGGCCACGCTCCTCGGCCTGAGCACCGACCGCATATCCAAAGCAGACCTCGAGATCAAATTGGCGGCGGAACGCACCAAAGAGGCCGACAGCATGGCTTCCGGGCGCCGGCCCAACCTGGCCCTGGACGCGGTCGACTCCCGATTCGACGACCTGCGCGCGGCCGCCGCCGACCTGGCCGGCATTCCGCCGGCGCATCGGGACGCGCGCTGGAAGGCGGTCCGGGACCGCCTCGAGACAGAGGCGGCAAAACCCGTCAGCGATCTCGAGCGGACACTGACCTCCGGCGGCTACAAAGCCCAGGCCGCCCAGCTGAAGGCGGCCAATGAGCGCTTCCAGGCCGACCACCAGGAGTTCGACAAGAAGCTGTCGGTGAAGACGCCGACGCCACAACCTTCGGGGGCGCCCACACCGGTTCCGAGCTCGCCCACACAATAGCCGCGTGAGCTCGCGCGCCACCGCGGTCGTGGTGGCGCTGGACGTGGGCACATCATCCGTGCGCGCCCTGCTCTACGACCCGCGTGCGCGGCCGCTGGCCGGGGCCGAAGTCCATCTCCCTTACCGGCCACGGCTCGCCGCCGACGGCACGGCCGAGGTCGACGCCGAGCGGCTCCTGGGCCTGGTCGAAACCGCCCTCGACCGCCTCGTGGGGGCGGGGCTTGCCCCGCCCGGCGGTGTCTTGGCGGTCGGCATCTCGACCTTCTGGCACGGCCTCATGGGCCTGGACGCGCGCGACCGGCCGGCGACGCCGCTGTGGCTGTGGTCGGACAGCCGGTCCTGGCGGCAGGCCGAGGCGCTGCAGCGCCGGCGGGGCGCCGGCGCGGTCCACCAGCGCACGGGCTGCCCGCTGCATCCCAGCTACTGGCCCGCCAAGCTGGCCTGGGCGGGTGCGCGCGCGGCGGTCCGCTGGACGAGCTTCGCCGACTTTCTCTGCCTGCGGCTGTTCGGCGAGTGGGGGACCTCGGTCTCCATGGCCTCGGCCACCGGACTCTTCTCGCTGCGCGGTCTGCATTGGGACGCCGCTCTTTGCGAGCGCCTGCGCGTGCGCGCGACCCAGCTGCCGCCGCTCAGGCAACAGCCGTTCCAGGGCCTGCGGGCGTCCTACGCCAGGCGCTGGCCCTCGCTCGCGGCGGCGCCCTGGGTGCCGGCGGCGGGCGACGGGGCCCTGGCCAACCTGGGCAGCGGCTGCACGACGCCGCGGCTGCGGGCGCTCACGATCGGGACCTCAGGGGCGCTGCGCGTGATCACCGAAAAGCTGCCCCGGCGCCTCCCGCGCGAGCTCTGGTGCTACCGCCTGGACGCCGAGCGGCTGGTGCTGGGCGGGTCCTTCAGCAACGGCGGCAACCTCCACGCCTGGCTGCTCCAGAACCTGCGCCTGGAAGAGCCAGGCCTGGACCGGCGGCTGGCCCGGATGCGACCCGCGAGCACGGGCCTCGACTTCCTGCCGCTGCTGGCGGGCGAGCGCAGCCCTCACTTCGCGGCCCATGCCAGCGGGGCGATCGCCGGACTGACCTTGAGCACCACTCCTCTCGAGATCGCGCGGGCGGGGCTGGAAGCGATCGCCTTCGACTTCGCCCGCGTCGATGGCCGGCTGGACTGGGTGGCGCCCGGCGGCGAGCTGCTGGTGGGCAGCGGCGCGGGGCTGCTGGCATCGCCGGCCTGGATGCAGATCCTGGCCGACGCCGTCGGCAAGCCGCTGGTCGCGGGAGCCGCCCGCGAGGCCTCCAGCCGGGGGGCCGCGGTGCTCGCCCTGGAAGCCCTGGGCAGGGCGCCCCGGGCACACGAACGCCACGCTCCGCGCGGCCGTACCTTTAAGCCTCGGGAGGAGGCCCACCGCGCTTACCGCGCGGCCGCCGTCCGCCAGGACCGCCTCTACCGAGTGCTGGTGCAGGGCCGAGGCGCAAAGGGGTGAAATGGAGTCTGAGATGGCAGTAGCAGAAACCCCCACCAAGAAAGACCTCGACTTCCTGCGCGACCTCGGCCAGCAGCTGCGCGTCGACTCGATCCGCTGCAGCACGGCCGCCGGTTCGGGCCATCCGACCTCGTCGATGTCGGCGGCCGACCTGATTGCCGTCCTGATCAGCCGCCACCTGCAGTACGACTGGTCGCGGCCGGACGAGCCCAACAATGACCACCTGATCTACAGCAAGGGCCATGCCTCTCCGCTCTGCTACGCCATGTTCAAGGCCGTCGGCGCCGTCAGCGACGACGAGCTGATGAGCTTCCGCAAGTTCGGCTCCCGCCTCCAGGGCCACCCGACGCCGGCGCTGCCCTGGGTCGACGTGGCCACCGGCTCGCTGGGACAGGGCCTGCCCATCGGGGTCGGGGTGGCGCTGGCGGGCAAGTACCTGGACAAGCTGCCGTACCACGTGTGGGTGCTCTGCGGCGACTCGGAGCTCGCCGAGGGCTCGATTTGGGAAGCCTTCGACAAGGCGGGCAAGTACGGGCTCTCCAACCTGACGCCGATCGTGGACGTGAACCGCCTGGGTCAGCGGGGCGAAACCGAGTACGGCTGGCATGTGGACGTCTACGCGGCGCGCGTCGAGGCGTTCGGCTGCCACCCGGTGCTGATCGACGGCCATGACCTGGCCGAGATCGATCGCGCCCTGGGCGACGCCCGCCAGGCCCGCGGCAAGCCGACCGTGATCCTGGCCCGCACCGTCAAAGGCAAGGGCTTCAGCGAGATCGAGAACAAGGACGGCTGGCACGGGAAGGCGCTGCCGCCGGACATGGCCGAGCGGGCCATCAAGGAACTGGGCGGCGAACGCAACCTGCGTGTGGACAGTCAACCGCCGGAGCCGGGGGAGCCCGCGCAGCTGCGCAACCAGAGCCACCCAGTGCACCTCCCCAAGTACGAGAAGGGCGGCAAAGTGGCGACTCGCAAGGCCTACGGCGACGCCCTGCTCGCCCTGGGCGCCGTGGCGTCGGTGGTGGCCACCGACGGCGAGGTTTCGAACTCCACCCACGCCGACGAGTTCGCCAAGGCTTATCCCGACCGCTACTTCGAGATGTACATCGCCGAGCAGCAGATGGTCTCTACGGCGGTGGGCCTGGCCGTGCGCGGCTACGCGCCCTTCGCCTCCACCTTCGCGGCCTTCTTCAGCCGCGCCTACGACTTCATCCGCATGGCCGGCGTCAGCGAGGTCTCGATCAAGCTGGCGGGCAGCCACGCGGGCGTCGAGATCGGCCAGGACGGACCTTCGCAGATGGCCCTGGAGGACCTGGCGTCGATGCGCGCGGTGCATGGCTCGACGGTGCTCTACCCGTCTGACGGAGTCTCCGCCGCCGCCCTCACCGAGACCATGGTCTCGCTGCCCGGCATCGCCTACATGCGCACCACGCGCGGGGCTTATCCCGTGCTCTATGACGCCGCCGAGAAGTTCCCGGTGGGCGGCAGCAAGGTCCTCAAGAAGTCGGCCCAGGATCAGGTCGCCTTGATCGGCGCCGGGGTGACCCTGCACAACTGCCTTGAGGCCGCCGCCCTATTGGCCAAAGACGGCGTGAAGGCCCGCGTCATCGACCTCTACTCGGTCAAGCCGATAGATGTCGAAACCCTGCGCCAGGCCAGCGCCGACACGGGTGGCCGGCTGGTGGTGGCTGAAGACCACTACCCGCAGGGCGGCCTCGCCGCGGCGGTCATGGAAGCCCTGGCGACCGAGCCCAAGCCGGCGCGCGTCGCCCACTGCGCGGTGCGCAACCTGCCCACCTCGGGCACGCCGGCAGAGCTGATGGAGGCGGCGGGCATCAGCGCCGACCACATCGCCGAAGCGGCGCGCTCCCTGCTGGGGGGCAAATGATGGCGCGCAACGGCGGCTCCCCGATCCAGCAGCTGAAGCGGGAAGGCCAGAGCCTGTGGCTCGACAACATCCGGCGCCAACTGATCACCTCAGGCGAGCTGGCGCGCCTGCGCGATGAGGGCCTGACCGGCGTCACCTCCAACCCGACCATCTTCGAGAAGGCCGTCTCCGGTTCTACCGACTACAACGAAGCCTTGGTCCGGCTGGTGCGCCAGGGCAAGCGGCCGGACCAGATGCTCTGGCAGCTGATGGTCGAGGACATTCAGGCCGCCGCCGACGTCTTCCGGCCGGTCTACGACAGGACCAAGGGCGCCGACGGCTTCGTCTCGATCGAGGTCTCGCCCGCGGTGGCCCGTTCGACCAAGAAGACCATCGCCATGGCCCAGGACCTGCACGACCGCTGCGACCGGCCCAATGTGATGGTGAAGATCCCGGCCACCAAACCCGGGCTGCCCGCGATCCGGGAGATGCTCGGCCGGGGCGTCAACATCAACATCACGCTGATCTTTTCGGTCGACCGCTACGCCGAGGTCGTGGAGGCGTTCATGAGCGGCCTCGAAGATCTCAAGCGGGCGGGCGGGGACCTGTCGAAAGTGGCCAGCGTGGCCAGCTTCTTCGTCAGCCGGGTGGACAGCAAGGTCGACTCGCAGCTGGAAGGCAAGCAGGGCGGCGACAAGCTGATGGGCCGCATCGGCATCGACAACTCGAAGCTGGCCTACGAGCTCTGGAGGCAGCTCCACTCGGGCTCGCGCTGGGAGGCGCTGAAGAAGGCGGGTGCGCGCCCGCAGCGCTGCCTGTGGGCGTCGACCTCGACCAAGAACCCCAAGTACCCCGACACCTACTACGTGGAGGAGCTGATCGGCCCCGAGACCGTCGACACCGTGCCGCCGGCCACGCTGGCGGCATTCCGGGAGCACGGCGAGGTGCGGCGCTCGCTGGACGAGCACGTCGACGCCTCCAAGCGCCGGCTGCGCCAGCTGGAGGAGCTGGGGATCTCGCTGGCCCAGGTCACCGAAGAGCTTGAGGTAGAGGGTGTGGACCTCTTCCACAAGTCGTACCAATCGCTCACGAAGGCCCTTCGCGAGGAGTCCAGGAAGATCAAGGCCGGCAAGGGGCCGCGCCAGTGGCACAGCCTGGGCACGCTCCAGCCGAAGATCGACGAGCAGGTGGCCCGCCTGCAGAAGGAGGAAGCGCCGCGGCGCCTGTGGGCCAAAGACCCGGCGCTATGGACCAAAGACCCCGCCGCCGGCAAGGAGATCGTCGACCGCCTGGGCTGGCTCAACGTGGCCGACAAGATGGAGGGCGACCTGCCCCGGCTGCGCGCGGTGGCGCGCGAGGCCCGCGCCTACTCGGATGTCGTGCAGCTGGGAATGGGCGGCTCCTCGCTCTGCCCCGACGTGCTCCGCCACACCTTCGGCCACGTGCGCGGGCATCCGGCTCTGCACGTGCTGGACACCACAGACCCCGGGACCATCCTCAGCCTGCGCTCCCGGCTCGACCCGGCCGACACGCTCTTCATCGTGGCCAGCAAATCAGGGACCACGACGGAGACGCTCTCGCACTACGCCTACTTCCGGGAAGCCGTGGAGAAGGCGGGAGTCAAGCAGCCTGGCCGCAACTTCGCGGCCATCACCGATCCGGGCACCTCGCTGGAGAAGCAGGCCCGGACCGACGGCTTTCGCTGGGTGTTCGGCAACCCACCCGACATCGGCGGTCGCTACAGCGCGCTCTCCTACTTTGGGCTGGTGCCGGGCGCCGTCTCGGGTGTCGACGTGGGTGAGCTGTTGGATCGTGCCGCCGAGATGGCGCACTCCTGCGATGCGAGCGTGCCGGCCGAAGAGAATCCGGGTGTCTGGCTAGGTGCGGTGATGGGCACCCTGGCGCGAGCGGGCAGGGACAAGCTCACTCTCCTGGTGACGCCCAAGGTGCGCACCTTCGGCTACTGGCTCGAGCAGCTGATCGCGGAGTCGACCGGCAAGCAGGGCACCGGCATCGTGCCCGTCGAAGGCGAGCCGGTGGGCAAGCCCGCGGTGTACGGCGACGACCGGCTCTTCGTGCACGTGCGGATGGACAGCGATCCGGACGACACCCGGGTGCGGGCGCTGGAGAAGGCCGGCCAGCCGGTGGTCACATTGACGCTGCGCGACAAGCTGGACCTCGGCGGCGAGTTCCTGCGCTGGGAGATCGCGACCGCGGTCGCCGGCTCGATCCTGGGCATCGACGCCTTCGACCAACCCAACGTGCAGGAGTCGAAGGACAACACCAAGAAGGTGCTGGCCGGCTGGCAGAAGTCCGGCAAGCTGCCGGCGGCCGAAACCGCATCCGCGGCGGAGGGCGGCCGGGCGATCGCAGCCGCGCTGCGCAAGGCCAAGAAGCACGCCTACGTCGCCTTCATGGCCTATACCGCGACCACGCCGGTCTCCGAGCGAGCGGCGGACCGGCTGCGGGAGCTGGTCCGCGACCACACGAAGTTCGCCACCACCTGGGGCTACGGGCCGCGTTTCCTGCACTCGACCGGCCAGCTGCACAAGGGCGGGCCGAGGACCGGCGTCTTCGTCCAGGTCGTGCAGGAGGACGCGCGCGACGCCGCCATCCCGGGCCAGCCCTTCTCGTTCTCCACCCTGAAGCAGGCGCAGGCCCTGGGCGACTTCCAGTCGCTCAGCTCCCGGGGCTACCCGGTGGCGCGAATCACTCTCGGCCGTCGACCCACGGAGGGCTGGAAGCAGCTGGTCGACTCGGTGCAGCGAAGCCTCTAGCCCGTGGAGATGGGCATGGTCGGTCTGGGACGGATGGGCGGCAACATGTCGCTGCGGTTGATGAAGCGCGGCCACCGGATGGTCGTCTACGACCGCTCCGAAGACGCGATCAAGGCCCAGGAGGAGGCCGGCGCCACCGGCGGCCGCTCACTACAGGAGTTCGTGACCGCCTTCCAGGACAAGCCGCGCGTGATGTGGGTGATGGTGCCGGCCGGCCCGCCCACCACCGAAACGATCTCCGAGCTCGCCAACCTGGGCGAGCCCGGCGACATCATCATCGACGGCGGCAACACCAATTGGAAGCTGGCGCTGGGCGACGCCGAGGTGGTGAAGGGCAAGGGCATGCACTACCTGGATGCCGGCACCTCGGGCGGGATCTGGGGCCTGCAGTACGGCTACTGCCTGATGGTCGGCGGCGAGGAGTCGGCCTACAACCACTGCCTGCCGCTGCTCAAGGACCTGGCGCCCGAGGACGGCGGCCTGGTCCACACCGGTCCCGAGGGCTCCGGGCACTTCGTGAAGATGGTCCACAACGGCGTCGAGTACGGCCTCATGCAGGCCTACGCAGAAGGCTTCCAGATCATGAAGCTCTCCCGGCACTTCCCGGGCATGGACATGCAGGCGATCGCCGAGGCCTGGCGCACCGGCTCCGTTGTGCGGTCCTGGCTCCTGGACCTCATCGCTGACGGACTCTCCAAAGACCCGCAGCTGGCGCAGGTCAAGGGCTACGTGCAGGACACCGGCGAGGGCCGCTGGACCGTGGAGGCGGCGATCGAGGAGGCGGTGCCCGCACCCACCATCACCACCGCGCTGTTCGAAAGATTCCGCTCGCGGATGGAAGACACTTTCGCCGACAAGCTGCTGGCGATGATGCGCAACCAGTTCGGCGGCCATGGCGTTATCAGCGAGACACCTCCATCGAGGTAGCCCAGAACCCGCTCGCCGCCGGCCTGCAGGAATCGCGCATGGCCGAGCCGGCCCTGATGGTGATCTTCGGCGCCACCGGCGACCTCTCCAAGCGCAAGCTGCTGCCCTCGATCTACAACCTGGCGCGCCAGCGCCTGCTGCCGCCCGGGTTCGCGGTCGTGGGCGCGGCCATGGATGATCTTTCCGAGGACGATTTCCGGGGCCACGCGAAGGACTCGGTGACCAAGTTCTCGCGCACGCAGCCGGTGGACGAGGAGGTGCTGAAGAGCTTTCTCGGCAACCTGTTCTACGTCCCCTGCAAGTTCGACGACGCCGAGGCCTTCAAGCGCCTCAAGTCGCGCCTGGACGAGCTCGAGAACCAGCGCCATACGGGCGGCAACGCGGTCTTCTACTGCGCTGTTCCGCCTCCCGTCTATCCGCAGCTGGTTACGCAGCTGGGCGCCTGCGGCTTAGCGCGCGAGGAGCGGGGCTACCGCCGGATCATCATCGAGAAGCCGTTCGGCACCGACCTGAAGTCGGCGCGCGAGCTCAACACGCAGCTCCAGAAGGTCTTCCGGGAGGACAACGTCTACCGGATCGACCACTACCTGGGCAAGGAGACCGTGCAGAACATCATGGTCTTCCGCTTCGCCAACTCCATCTTCGAGCCGGTCTGGAACTGCAACTTCGTCGATTCGATCCAGATCACCGTCGGCGAGGAGCTGGGGGTCGAGGGGCGTGGCGGCTACTACGACCAGGCAGGCGCCCTGCGCGACATCGTGCAGAACCACGCGCTGCAGCTGGTGACGCTGACGGCGATGGAACCGCCGGTCGCCTTCGACGCGACCAGTGTCCGCGACGAGAAGGTGAAAGTGCTGCGCGCGGTGCGGCCCCTGGAGGTGAGCGAGATGGCGGCGCACACCGTGCGCGGCCAGTACGCGGGTGGTTTCGTCCTGGGCCAGGAGGTCCCCGCTTATCGCCAGGAGCCGTCGGTGAAACCGGACTCGGAAACCGAAACTTTCGCCGCGGTCAAATTCCAGGTCGACAACTGGCGCTGGGCGGGCGTGCCTTTCTATGTGCGCAGCGGCAAGCGCATGCCCAAGCGCGTGACCGAGATCCGCGTGCAGTTCAAGCGCCCGCCGCACCTGACCTTCGGCCGCGAGCAGATTAGGGAAACCCAGCCCAACGCGCTGGTTTT
>Ga0209474_10003440_pt1 | contig 13886 bp, 15 predicted proteins | sample GraSoiAngelo_145_FD_185902 | JGI IMG/M metagenome (GOLD analysis project Ga0209474, IMG submission 185902) | Grasslands soil microbial communities from the Angelo Coastal Reserve, California, USA - 14_1009_05_20cm (SPAdes) (version 2) | ecosystem: Environmental > Terrestrial > Soil > Grasslands...
CCCCAATCAGCTCGGCGAACTCGCCCGTGCGCGCCTCCAGCATCTCGGCGACGCGGTAGAGCACCTGCCCGCGGTTGTACGCGGTCATGCCGGCCCACTTCGGCTGCGCGGCGCGCGCCGCGCGCACCGCGTCTCGCACGTCCTTCCGCGACGCGCGGGCAACGTTCTGGCCTTCCGCCTCGTAGGTGCGCCCCGACTCGGAACGCGGGAACGCACCGCCGATGTAGAGCTTGTAGGTCTTTTTGACCGGCAGCCGGCCTGCGCGCTCAGCCACCGATCACGTCCGCGCTGTCTTCACGAAAGTCGAGGTAGGGCTCGAGGCCGTGCAGCCCGCCTTCGCGGCCGAAGCCCGACTCCTTGTAGCCGCCGAACGGCGACGCCGGATCGAAGCGGTTGTAGGTGTTCGCCCAGATCACGCCGGCCTCGAGCCGCTGCGCCATCCAGAGGATTCGCGAGCCCTTCTCCGTCCAGACGCCTGCTGACAACCCGTACGGCGTGTTGTTCGCCTTCTCGACCGCCTCGTCGGGTGTCCGGAACGTCAAGACCGAGAGCACCGGCCCGAAGATCTCCTCCTGGGCGATCCGATAGCTCTGCGCGACGTTGGTGAAGACGGTCGGCGCAAACCAGTAGCCCTTCTCCGGCAGGCGGCAGGGCGGCTGGTAGATCTCCGCGCCCTCCTCCTCGCCGGCCGCGACCAGTTCCTCGATCTTGTCGAGCTGCTGGCGCGAGTTGATCGCGCCGACGTCGGTGTTCTTGTCAAGGGGGTCGCCGACGCGGAGGGTCGTCAGTCGCCGCTTGAGCTTCTCGAGCAGCGGCTCGTAGATCGACTCCTGGACGAGCAGCCGCGAGCCGGCGCAGCAGACATGACCCTGGTTGAAGTAGATCCCGTTGACGATGCCCTCGACAGCCTGGTCGAGCGCGCAGTCGTCGAAGATGATGTTCGCGGCCTTGCCGCCCAGCTCCAGCGTCAGTTTCTTGCCCGTGCCGGCGAGCTCCCGCTGGATCGCCTTGCCGACCTCGGTCGAGCCCGTGAAGGCGATCTTGTCGACTTCCGACTTGACGAGCGCGGCGCCGGTGGCGCCGTCGCCGGTGACGATGTTGACCACCCCGGGCGGCAGCTCCGCCTGGCGCAGCACGTCGCAGAAGAGCAGCGCCGAGAGCGGCGTCGTCTCGGCGGGCTTCAGCACGACCGTGTTCCCTGCCGCGAGCGCCGGCGCAATCTTCCAGGCCAACATCAGCAGCGGGAAGTTCCAGGGGATGATCTGCCCGGCGACGCCGAGCGGCTGCTGCCGCCGGTGCGGGAACGCGTACTCGAGCTTGTCGGCCCAGCCGGCGTAGTAGAAGAAGTGCGCAGCGGCGAGCGGCACGTCGACGTCGCGCGACTCGCGGATCGGCTTGCCGCCGTTCAGGGACTCGAGCACGGCGAACTCGCGCGAGCGCTCCTGCAGGATTCGGGCGATCCGGAAGAGGTACTTGGCGCGCTCCGCCGGGCTCGCCGCCGACCAGCCGTCGGAAAAGGCCTTGCGCGCCGTCCCGACCGCGAGCGCCACGTCCTCGGGGCCCGCCTGCGGGATCTCCGCGAGCGGCTCCTCGCTGGAGGGGTCGAGCGTCTTGTAGTGCTCGCCCGACCGCGGCTCCACGAACTCGCCGCCGATGAAAAGACCGTAGCGCTCCTCGAGCTTGACGATCTCGCGGGACTCGGGCGCGCTCGCGTACTCCCAGGCGGCAGGGATCGGCGTCCGGTCGCCGCGCTGTTCGAGCTCCGCCATCAGTCGATCGTGAAGTACTCGGGAGACTGGTAACGCCCGGTCTTCTCCTTGCGAATCTGCATCAGGACGTCGTTCAGGAGCGAGGAGGCGCCGAAGCGGAAGAGGTCCGGCGTCAGCCAGTCGAGACCGAGGGTCTCGTGGACGAGCACGAGCGTCTGCACCGCCTGCTTCGCGTTGCGGATCCCCCCGGCGGGCTTCATGCCGACCCGGCGGCCGGTCTCCTCGAAGACGTCCCGGATCGCCTCGAGCATCACCAGCGTCACCGGGAGCGTCGCCGAGGACGACAGCTTCCCGGTCGAAGTCTTGATGAAGTCCGCACCCGCGGCGATCGCGAGCAACGAGGCGCGGCGGACGTTGTCGTACGTGCCGAGCTCGCCGACCTCGAGGATCACCTTGAGGCGCGTTTCAGCGACCGCCTCCTTCACCTGGACGATCTCGTCGTAGACCTTCGCGTACCGACCGGCGAGGAAGGCGCCGCGGTCGATCACCATGTCGACCTCGTCGGCGCCAAGCTCGACCACCCGCCTGGCTTCGGCGACCTTGAGATCGATAGGGCTCTGGCCCGATGGGAAGGCGGTGGCGACGGAGGCGACCTTGACACCGCTGCCGGCGACCCGTTCCCGCGCCGTCTGGACGAGGTTGGGGTAGACGCAGACGGCCGCGACGGAGGGAACGCTCGCGTCCGACGGATCGGGGCGCACGGCCTTCGAGGCCAGCGCGGCGACCTTGCCGGGCGTGTCGGCCCCCTCGAGCGTGGTCAGGTCCATCATCCGAACGGCGAGATCGAGGGCGAATAGCTTCGCCTCGCGCTTGATCGAGCGGCGGGAGAGGTCTGTCGCGCGCGCCTCGACCGCGACCTGGTCGACGGAGCCGATGCGGGGCAATCTGGGCTCGAGCGGAAGCTCGAAGCCCGTGGGGAGGGCCGGCGCCTGCGCCATGTGGTGAGTGTAGCCCTCGTAAGGCGGGCAAACGCATCGCCGTGGAGGAGATTCGCGTCTCGAGCTGGGCCGAGCTGCAGGAGCAGGTCTTCGCCGATTCCTGGCAGCCGGAGCTGCGGCGATTCCGCTCGAACTTCCCCTTTCGGGGCCGAAACGACGCCGCCGAAGCGTGATCCCGGGGCGAGCTGAAGTGGGAGGTGCGCGACAAGCTCGACCAGGCGAACACCACGGAGCGTGTGCTCTCTCGGGGACTGGACGGCCTCTCGCGCGGGCCGGCGCGTTACTACGCACCGCGCGGTGAGTGACGCATCCAGACGTTCGGCTCGACATACCGGCCCAGATCGGCTTCGCAGTCGATCTCGATCGGCACGAGCGCGCCGGGCAGTACGTACGACCCGGTCTCCGGGAATGGCATCTCGGTCCAGATCTCCCACTCGCCGACCTTGCCCTCGACCGTCATCGACCGCTCGGCGATCCCGAGCACGTCGCCGCCCAGCCGCTCGTGGACGCGGAGCCAGGGGTCGAACAGCCGGCCGTCGTCCCGGCGCCACGTCGCATAGCTCTCGATCGCGGTCAGCGGATAGATCTCCTTCAGTGTCGGACGGACGGGGGCGATCAGCGCCTGCAGGCCGGCTGTTGCGGCAGCCGAGCGCATGGCGTCGATCACGAGCGAGCTCAGCCGCCGGCCGCGGGCGGCTGGATCCAGAACAGCGACGATGGCGCAGAGCGTGTCGGCCTCGCCGTCCGCGAGTGCCGCTCCTTGCTCGACCGCGTCGTCAACCCCGCCGGGCAGTCCGGCCGCGGTCCCGTCCCAGCGGACGGGCATCGTCTGGCCCCGGCCGAGCATCCGTTCGCTGTCGGCGTCGAAGAGGACGAGTTGGAACTGCGGGAAGCGTTCTCGCATCACATGCCAGAGCCGGTTGCAGTTCGCGTGGTGGATGAACTCGGGCCATGGATCAGCGATCTCGCCGACCCGCGCAGCGAGATCCGGTCGCGCGGCATAGGTCGCGGCTTCGGCCCGCATCAGATCCCGAGCCGCTCGAGCATCGCCGCGTCGCGTCGCCATTTCGGCCGTGTCTTGACCTGGAGCTCGAGGAAGATCTGCCGGCCGAGCAGCGCCTCGATCTCCGGACGGGCGCGCGTGCCGATCTGCTTGATCACCGAGCCGCCCCGACCGACCACGATCTGCTTCTGGGACTCGGTCTCGACGAAAACGGTCGCGTGGACGACCTTCTCGGTCAGCTCGTCGACCTCGACCGAGATCGCGTGCGGAACCTCGTCGCGAGTGAGCTGGAGGGCCTTCTCCCGGATCAGCTCTCCGATGTGCAGCTCGACGATCAGGTCACTTCGCTGGTCGGCCGGGTAGTAGAGCGGGCCTTCCGGGAGCAAGCCGACGAGCTCGTCGCGGAGCTCGCCGATGCCGTCGCCGGTCACGGCGCTGACCGGATGCAGCGCGCGGAACGCGCCGAGCTGCGAGGCGGTCTGCATCTGCGAAGCGATGTGGCCCGGCTTCAGCCGGTCGACCTTGTTGAGGGCGATCACGACCGGCGTCCCGAGCGAGAAGACGCGCTCGGCGATGAAGCGGTCGCCGGCGCCGATCCGCTCGCGTGCCGAGAGGACGAAAAGGACCGCATCGACCTCCTCGAAGGACTGGTCGACCGTCCGCTGCATGCGTTCCGTCAGGGCGTCCCGCGGCCGCTGGAAGCCGGGCAGGTCGGCGAGCACGAGCTGGTAGTCGTCGCCGTTCGCAATCCCGAAAATCCGCTGCCGGGTCGTCTGCGGCTTGTCGGAGACGATCGCGACCTTCCCGCCGCAGAGCGCGTTCACAAGCGTGGACTTGCCGACGTTCGGCCGCCCCGCGACCGCGACGAACCCGCTCTTCACCGCGGGCTGGGGGCGAACCGCTCCGTGCGCCCACCCCCGGGGGTGGGGTCAAAACGACGGTCCCAGCGACAACGATAGAGGTCGAGGGCGCGCGGATCTGCGACGTGACCGTGCCGGAGTGTGACGCGACCGTGCCGATTCGTCACGCCGGCAGGTCCCACGCTTCCGGGAGCAGGTCGCCGGGGGCGAACGAGACGACCTCGCCGCCCGCTCTCGGAAACGTCACCCGCTCGAGGCGAAACTCGTGCAACCACTGTCGGCAACCGCCGCACGGGGAGGCCGTGATCGCGATCTCGACCAGGTCGCCCGGCCCGCAGCCGTCGACGACCGCGCACGCGATCGCCGTCCGCTCGGCGCAGATTCCGAGCGGGTACGCGGCGTTCTCGACGTTGACGCCCTCGTAGATCCGCCCGCTGCGGGCCCGCACCGCAGCGCCGACGAGGTAGTTCGAGTAGGGCGCATAGGCACGTCCCGCGGCCGCCTGCGCCCGCGCAAGCAAGTCGTCGCTCACGAGAAGAGCTGGAAGACGGCGAGAGTGACGAGCGCGCCGAGGAGGCCGCCGTAGGCGACCTCGACCGTGGAGTGAACGCCTGCCTCAATCCGCGTCTGCGCGACGAGAAACGCCATCAGCAGAGCGATCGACGAGATCAAAAAGCGGTGTTGGGCGCCGACGACGTAGGTCGCGGCCATCCAGCCCGCGAAGGCGAGCGCGGCGTGCCCGGACGGCAGACCACCGCGAAGGGGCGTGCCCCGGCCGGTGTATGCCTTCGTCGCGATCACGACCAGGATCGTGAGGACGAGCGCGATCAGGGTCACGTTGGCGGGCGCGTCGCGCAGCCGGTCGAGGAGGCGCGTGCTCCGCTCCGCGACCTCGCCCGAGAAGACGAGGTAGCCGATCGCGACCGCGTTCACCGTCGCGATCAGAACGGCGCCCGCGGCGACGTCTTTCGCGAGCTTCGCAAGCGGGTCGAACGAGGTCGTAGCGACGTCGATCGCCTGCTCGAGCGCGGAGTTGATCATTTCGGCGATGAAGACGAAGGCGATCGCGAGCAGCAGCGCGATCAGCTCGAGCTTCGAAACCCCGACCCAGACGGCGGCGACGAGCACGACGATCGAGACGGCGAAGTGCACCCGCATGTTCCGGTGGGTGCGCAGCACATGGATGATCCCCTCGACCGCGAAGTTGAAGCTGTCGAGGACCGAGGGCGCCCGCCCCAGCGGCCTACGGACCCGCTCCTGCTGGCTGGCGCCGTCACCGTTGCCTCGCAGCCGGGTGCGCGGCGTCGTCAGGCGCGCCACGACTGCTCCTTCGTCTCCATCTCGGGCCCGTGCTCGTAGCCGAGCAGGTGCAGGAGACCGTGCACGAGCGGCTTTCTCCAAGCCTCGCCGACAACCTGCGGGCACAGAACCGCGTCGCCGAGCTGGCGCGGCAGGCCAGGGGCCAGGCGCTCCCGGCCGTCGATCGGAAACGAGAGCACGTCGGTCGGTTCGTCGACGCCGAGGTGCTCGCGCTTCAGCGTCCGCATCTCATCGGGGCCGACGAACAGGAGGCCAAGCTCCCCCTCGTCGACACCTTCCGCCTCGAGCACGCTGCGGGCGAGGGCGCGTGCACCTTCCTCGTCGATGGCCACGCCACTGCGATTCGAGACCTCGACCGCGATCACGCCCCTATCTGCTCCGCCCGGTGCCCGTCTCCTCCGCGTGCAGCCGGTACGCCTCGACGATTCGCTGGACGAGCTTGTGGCGCACGACGTCTTCGTGCCCGAAGCGGACGAAGGCGACGCCGTCCAGCGAGCCGAGGATGTCCTGAACCTGGATCAGGCCCGAGGCCTGGTCGCGCGGCAGGTCGACCTGGGTGACGTCGCCGGTGACGACGACCTTGGAGCCGAACCCGAGACGGGTGAGAAACATCTGCATCTGCTCGGGGCTGGTGTTCTGGGCCTCGTCGAGGATGATGAACGAGTCGTTCAGCGTCCGCCCGCGCATGAAGGCGAGCGGCGCCACTTCGATCACGCCCTTCTCCATGTGCGCCGTCAAGCGATCCGGCTCGAGCATGTCGTAGAGCGCATCGAACAGCGGCCGCAGGTACGGATCGACTTTTTCCAGCAGCGTGCCAGGCAGGAAGCCGAGACGCTCGCCGGCCTCGACCGCGGGCCGCGTCAGGATGATCCGGCCGACCTCACGGTTCGAGAGGGCCGCGACCGCGAGCGCCATCGCGAGGTAGGTCTTGCCCGTGCCGGCCGGGCCGATTCCGAACGTGACGGTGTGGCTGCGGATCGAGTCGACGTACCGCTTCTGCGTCACGGTTTTCGGAGCGATCTTCTTGCCGCGATGGCGCCAGACGACGTCGTCGAAGACCTCGCGGATGTCCTCGGTCTGCTCGAGCGCCGACAGGACCGCGTCGACCGTGGTCGGGCTGATCTCGTGACCGCCCTCGACCAGCTCGGCGAGCTCGTCGACCACGGCCCGGGCTTGCTCGACGTGGGGCTCGTCACCCTCGATCGTGAGCCGGTTTCCGCGCAGCATGATCGTGCAGCGGAGGCGGTCCCGCAGCGCGCCGAGGACGCCGTCGCCGATCGTGGCGATCTCGGCGGCGACTTCGTTGGAGACGGAGAAAACCTCCTGCACCGAGCCTCAGTGTAGGGACCGGGCGGGCGCTTCGGCCCTGCCGCGGCAGCCCGGCGTTCGTGCCCGCAACTCCCCCGCGGTCGGCGCAAAAGTTGCGCAATCGTCACACGGCGTCACACACGCGTAGCTCGTTCGCCGGTAACGTCGAGGACGAGGGAGGAGGGTGAAGCCCCACCCAAATAGAGGGTGGGGGACGCGCGCGCGTCAACCTAAAACGGGTAAAAAGCCCGCTGCGCAACGGGCACAGCAGCCGAGCGCCGATCGGGTGTGCCGGGGTTGGCGGCTCAGGCCAGCTTCTCGCGGACGAGCTGGCTGACGACCGAGCCGTCTGCGCGGCCGGAGACTTGCGGCATCACGTCCGCCATGACGCGACCGAGATCGCGGATGCTCGTGGCGCCAACCTCCGCGATCGCGTCGTCGATGATCTCCTCGAGCTCGTCCTCGGAGAGCGGCGCCGGCATGAACTCCTCGAGGACGGCCAGCTCCTGCTCCTCGCCCGCCGCCTGCTCCTCGCGGCCGCCCCCGCGGAAGGCCTCCGCGGCCTCGAGCCGGCGCTTGCGCTCGCGTTGGAGCACCTGCAGCTCCTCGTCATCGTGGAGCGGCCGCTGGAGCTCCTTCTCGGCCGAGCGCAGGCTGGACAGGATCAGGCGCAGCGCGTCCCGCCGCGTCTCGTCGCGCGCGACCATCGCCTGCTTGAGCTCCTCCTCGAGACGCACGATTAGGCTCACGGCAACCCCTTGGCGCGCCCGCCGAGCACGTGCCAGTGCAGATGGAAGACCGTTTGGCCCGCCCCGGCGCCGACGTTGACGACCACCCGGTAATCCTCGAGCCCAACCTCGCGAGCCGTATCGGTGACGAATTCCAGCATTCGCTTTGCCTCGTCGGCCTCGAACTCGCCGATCTCCCGGAAGCTTGCGACGTGCCGCTCAGGAATCACGAGCAGGTGGACGTCGGCGCGCGGGTTGATGTCCTCGATCGCGACGAAGCCGGCCGCCCCGCGCACGTGGTCGCCCTCCTTGAAGAGCCGGCAGAAGAGGCAGCTGTCAGGCAGCGACGATGCCCTCCTCCGAGACTGCCGCGGCGCGGACCCGCGCCAGCTCCCCGACCGGCGCGTCGACCAACCACGGCGAGTAGTCGTCGCCGTACCCGCGCCCCGGCCGGTCGACGAGAACGACATCCTCGGTGCCGAGCTTCGAGCGCCAACGCTCGAGGCATGCCTCGTGCGAGAGGGCGCGGAGACGGGCACTCCGCTCCTTCTTGACCGCCGGCGGGACAGTGTCCTCGGCAGCGGTGCGGGTGCCCGGACGCGGTGAATACGGGAACACGTGCACCTTCGTGATCCGAGCGTCGCGGACGAGCCGAAGCGTCCTGCGGAAGGCGAGCTCGTCCTCGGCGGGAAAGCCGACGATCACGTCCGTGGTCAGGTTGAAGTCCTCGAGTCGTTCCAAGCGTCGCAGGTAGGTTGCGCCGTCGTAGCGGCGGGCCATGGCGCGGAGGACGCGGTCGTCGCCGGACTGGAGCGGCACATGCAGATGACGCGCCAGGGTCGGAATCTCGCGCAGCGCCGTAACGAGCTCGTCGTTCACATGATTGACCTCGATCGACGAGAGCCGCAGCCGCGCAAGACCGGGCGTCGCACCCGCCTCACGTAGCAGGCGGGCGAGCGTGTACCCGGCCTCGCGGTCGCGATAACAGCCGAGGTTGATGCCGGTCAGCACCACCTCGCGGTGGCCTTGTGCGACGCGGCGCCGAATCTCGGCGAGCACGGCCTGGGCGCGGCGACTGCGGGAGCGGCCCCGCACGAGCGGGACTACACAGAAGTTGCACGAGAAGCTACAGCCGTCCTGCACCTTGACGAAGGCGCGAACGCGGTCGAGCCGCGCCTCGCTCTGAACACAGCCGATCGCGCCGACGTCGCCCGCCACGAACGCGGGCGTCTGCTCGCTCGGCCGCCCGACGACATTGACGTTCGCCGGCATCCCGGCGAACGCTTCCCCGCCGAGATTGGCTCCGCAGCCGGTCACGTAAACGCGGTCGTGTGTGCGGGCCGCACGCGCCACGGCGTGCCGAGACTTGCGCACCGCCTCGTGGGTGACGCAACAGGTGTTGACGACCGCGACCTCCGCGGCCTGCGACTCGACGTGGCCGTCGGCGAGCAATCGCTCGCGCACCTGCTGCGCGTCTGTCTGCGAGACCTTGCAGCCTAGAAAGCGGATCGAGAAGCTCGCCACGGCGCGGGATGCTACTCGGGAGCGTGCAGATCGGCCGCCCAGCCGTCGAGCCTCCGGCGGCCGACCGCGCGAAAGCCCGGCAGTCGCGGGACGTGCGGCTCGAAGTAGCCGGAGGTGACGAGCAGACCGCAGCTCAGCCGTGGCGCCACGGCGGCGACGAGCTCCTCGCTGATGTTCGCGACGGCGGCATCGGCGTTCGGCAGCGCGTCGAGGCGCGCGTCGACGCGCCTGAAGTCGAGCTCGAAGCCGTTCGCGGCGGCGTTTGCCCGCGCCGCCTCGATGGCGTGCGGATCACGGTCGAGCCCGACGACCGGGGCAAAGCCGAGCTTCGCGGCGGCGATCGCGATCACGCCGGAGCCGCAGCCGACGTCGAGCAGGGAGCCCGGCTCGAGCTCGCTGACGAGCTCGAGACAAAGCCGTGTCGTCGGATGCGCACCCGTTCCGAAGGCGCGCCCGGGGTCGATCGTGATCGAATCCGCGTGCTGCGGAGCGCGCTCCCACGGCGGCACGATCCAGAGGCGGCCCGCGCGCACAGGCCGATGAAAGTGCTTCCAGCGTTCCTCCCATCCTGCCGGCACGTCCTTGGCGGCCACCGCCCCGAAGACGGCGGACATGCGCGCCTCGCCGCCTGCGTCGGTGTAGGCCGAGAGCACGAATTCGTCGCCGCGCTCGGCTTCCTCGAAACCCTCCGGAAACAGGGCCAGCATCTCCGCCCGGGCGGACTCGGCCGCTTCGCCGTCGACGGTGATGGAGACGCGCCGCAGGCCGATCAGCGGAACGCGCTCTTCAGCTTCTCGAAGAACCCCTCGTCGGCCCGGTAGGTCTCCTCGTCCGTCGAGCGTGCGAACTCCCCGAGCAGCCGACGCTGCTCGTCGGTCAGCCGGCGCGGTACGGCGACGTTGACGAGGACGCGCTGGTCGCCGCGGCCAAAGCCCTGCAGGACCGGCATGCCACGTCCGCGCAAGACGCGGATCTCACCGGGTTGGGTGCCCTCCGGGAATTCGAGCTCGGCTTCGCCGTCCAGCGTCGGGACGGTCACCGTCGCGCCGAGTGCCGCTTCCGTGATCGTCAGGTCGACGGTCGAAAAGATGTCGTCACCCTCGCGCACGAAACGCGGGTCGGGCCTGATCCGCACTTCGACGTAAACGTCGCCGGCGCGGGCGCCGGCGCCGCCGGCATGGCCCTCGCCGGAGATCCGGATCTGCTGGCCGTCGTGGATTCCGGGCGGAATCTCGACCTCGAGCTTTCGCTCCTCGACGGTGCGCCCGTCGCCGCTGCAGGCGGGGCAGGGATCTTCGATCTGCTGCCCCACTCCCCGGCAGGCCGGGCAGGTCTGGCTGCGGACGAACTCGCCGAACGCGCTCCGTGAGACACGCTGGAGGCGGCCGGAGCCGCCGCAGGTGCCGCAGGTGACCGGGCTCGTGCCGGGCGCGGCCCCGCTCCCGTTGCAGGTGGCGCAGGTGACGGCGACCGGGAACGGCACTTCTCGCTTCGTGCCGCTCGCCGCCTCGGCGAGCTCTATCTCGATCTGGACACCCAGGTCCGCCCCGCGCGAGCGCGCGCGACTCCCCACCCCGAAAAGGTCGTCGCCGAAAAAGGCCGCGAACAGGTCGTTGAGGCTGCCGAAGTCGAACTGGGTCGGGGTGAAGCCTCCCCCACGGAGCCCCGCGTGTCCGAAGCGGTCATACAGCTCGCGCGTCTCGCGCTTCGACAGCACCTCGTACGCCTCGACGACCTCGCGAAAGCGCTCCTGCGCATCCGGCGCCTCCGAGACGTCGGGGTGAAGCTCGCGCGCGAGCCGGCGAAAGGCGCGTTTTACTTCGCCTTCGTCCGCCGCGCGGGGGACGCCGAGCACCTCGTAGTAGTCCCGCTGCGTCGTCGCCATCAGCCCAGACTAGCCGCCGGTCAGACCACTTACTCCGGCCCTCGCCATCAATTGCTTTCGTAGATCTCCTCGACGAACCGGGAGAGCTCGGAGGCGGCGCCTCGCACCGAGCGGAGCGCCTTCTCGTAGTCCATTCGCACCGGCCCGAGCAGGCTGACCGCGCCGAGCGTCCTGTTCGCGACGCCGTACGCTGCCCCGACCAGCGATAGCCGCTGCAGGTCCGGATGCTCGAGCTCGACGCCGACGCGGACGAAGGGCCGCCGCGGATCGAGCGCCTGGCCGAGCACACCGAGCAGCGCGGCGCGTTTCTCGAGCAGCTCGAGCAACCGCTGATAGGCCTCGAGCTCGTCGCCCTGGGCGCTTTCGAGCAGGCCGGCGGTGCCGCCCACGTACAGGCTCTTGCCCTCCTCGAGCAGCTCAGTGAAAGTCGGCCGGAGCGTCGCGAGGAAGGCGGCCTCCCGCGGCGAGAGGGTCGGATCCTCGAGCCGCTGTCGCAGCTGGTGCGTGCCCGGCTGCAGGCCGGCGACGGTGTCGTTCAGGTACTGGCCCGCCCAGTTCGCGAGCCCGGGATCGACGGGCTCAGCAAAGGCGTAGATTCGCTTCGTCACGGCGCCTGCCGAGGTGATCACGACGATCATCACGACCTGGGGTTGGAGCAGGAGCACCTCGACGTGGCGGATCGTGGCGCTCTCGAGCGGCGGCGCCGAGACGAGCGCGAGCAGCCGCGTGACGGCGGACAGCATCTCCGTCGTCGCCTGCAGCGCCGACTCGACCTCGGCCTGCGCAGCGCTCAGGTCGAGCGGAAACGGCCCCGGATTCGGCTCCAGCCGCTCGAGCAGCCCGTCCGCGTAGTGGCGGTACGCGGCCTCCGTCGGCACACGCCCGGCCGAGGTGTGCGGATGGGTGAGCAGGCCGAGCCCCTCGAGCTCGGCGAGTTCGGCACGGACCGTGGACGACGAGACCCGAAGCTCGGTGCGCTCGAGGAGTTCCTTCGACCCGACGGGCCGGCCCTTCGCGATGTGCGCTTCGACGACGCCGCGGAGAAGCGCACGCTGGCGATCCGTCAGCTCGGTCGGGGCGACATTCGTCATCTCTGCAGGGATTTTAGGCGAGGAGGTCCGCCGTCACGCCATCGCCGAGCAACCTGCCGCGGGTCGTCAGCGTCACAGCGCCCGCGTCCGCGCCCGCCGGAGCCTCGCCCTCGCCGAGAACCCGCCGAGCCAGACCGAGCCGCTCCAGCCGTGCAAGCGCGCCGGGGTCGAGCGACGTCGCCACGGCCTCGAGCGGCAACGGCTCGTCCAACCGCAGGCCGAGCATGACCCGTTCCTCCCGCTGCACCGAGTCCGGCAGCGGCTCGATCTCGCGCAGAGGTCTCCGACCCGCGCCGACCGCGGCGAGATACGGGCCGAGCCGCGGCGTCGTCCGCCAGCGTTCGCCCGAGACCGTCGAGACAGCGCCGATCCCGAGGCCCAGGTAATCGCGCCCGCGCCAGTAGGCCAGGTTGTGGCGCGAGCGCAGGTCGCGACCGCGCGGGTCGACACGGCAGAAGTTCGCCGTCTCGTACCAGCGGTAGCCCGCACCGAGGAGCGTCTGGACGACGCGCTCGAAGTAGTCCTCCATCGCCTCCGCCTGGCGATGGAGCTCTGCCCCGTGGGCGTGCGTAAACCGGGTCCCCGGCTTCGCCTCGAGCTCGTAGCACGAGAGGTGCTCGGGCCGAAGCGCGAGCGCCTCGCCTATGTCGGCATCGAGGTCGGAGGGTCTCTGCCCCGGGATCCCATAGATGAGATCCAACGAGATGTTGTCAAATCCGGCATCACCAAGATGGTAAAAGGCACGTCGGACGTCGTCAGGACCGGCAACGCGGTCGAGGACGGCGAGCAGCCTCGGCTGGAACGACTGCGCGCCGAGCGAGATGCGGTCGACGCCGTTGCGGCGAAGGAGCGCCGCCAGAGCCGGCGTCACCGTCTCAGGATTCGCCTCGACCGTCACCTCGGTCGCTGGCGGCAGGGTCGTGAGCAGGCGCTCCAGCTCGCGGGGCTGGGTGAACGTCGGCGTGCCGCCGCCCAAGAAGATCGTTTCGAGCTCGGGCGCAAGCAGCTCGCGCTCGAGCGCGAGCTCCGCCAGCAGTCCGTCCACGTAGGCGGCGTGCTGGCCCGGACGGCCGACGACGGTCACGAAGTCGCAATAGCCGCAGCGGTGCGCGCAGAAAGGCAGGTGGACGTAGAGGTGCCGAATCGAGCCGCTCATTTCTTGCCGCCGTCGTTGAGGTTGAGCACCGCGAGAAACGCCTCCTGCGGCACTTCGACGGCGCCAACCTGCTTCATCCGGCGTTTGCCCGCCTTCTGCTTCTCGAGCAGCTTGCGCTTGCGGGTGATGTCGCCGCCGTAGCACTTCGCCAGCACGTCCTTCCGCTTCGCCTTGACTGTCTCTCGCGCGATCACGCGAGAGCCGATCGCCGCCTGGACGGGGACATCGAAGAACTGCCGCGGGATCTCCTGCCTGAGGCGCTCGACCAGCGCCTTGCCGCGTGAGTAGGCGGCCTCGCGGTGGA
>Ga0209474_10003441_pt1 | contig 13883 bp, 11 predicted proteins | sample GraSoiAngelo_145_FD_185902 | JGI IMG/M metagenome (GOLD analysis project Ga0209474, IMG submission 185902) | Grasslands soil microbial communities from the Angelo Coastal Reserve, California, USA - 14_1009_05_20cm (SPAdes) (version 2) | ecosystem: Environmental > Terrestrial > Soil > Grasslands...
GCCAGGTCAGGCCAGACCAGCCAGGGACTGGCGCGCAGACTCAGCCAGGCAGCGAAGAAGACCGCCGCCGCGGCCAGCAAGCGCGGCTGCAGGCGGTCGACGGGTGTGATTGCCACCAGCAAGCCGGCGCTGAAGGCCAGCGCCAGGGAGGCTGCCAGGCCGATGCCCGAGCTGCGCAGCGCCTGATCGGCCAGCAGCCCGACCACCAGCATCGCCGCAAGGGCCCGCCCGCCGGCGGTCGAGCGCGTTCTGATGCGCAGGAAGGCCGGCAGCTCGGCGTCCCAGCGCACACCGGCCGGGACCCAGCGCACGCCGTCCCAGCGCCAGCGGCCATCCGCCGAGAGCTGGCCCACCGAATCCGACATGCCTGTGCAACCCCGCCAGGCCGGGTAAGGGTTACGCCACCTCTAAGGTGGCGCAGAGCATCCCGAAATAGGTGGGCGCCTCGTACGAGACCAGGTCGGCCCGCGCGGCCTTCCCGAGCACCCCATGCAGCATCAGCATCTGCCACCAGCTGTCTGCCCGCGCGGCTGCCACCAAGGCCGGATCGAGCTGGAGCAGGCGCTCCAGCTGGCCGCCGGTCACGATCTCGCGCACCGCTTCGTCGTACTCGCGGGCGGCTGGATCGAAGCCGTAAGGACCGTCCGCGCTGTGGGCGTGGCCGTGGTCGGCGCTCGCGATCACCGCGACCTGGCGGTCCAGGCGCTCGCACGCTCGGCGCAGGGCGCTTCCAGCTTCGACATGGGCCTGGGCCGGGAGGTCACGCGCCGGGCTCACCGTCACCACCTGGACCGGCGGATCCCAGCGGCCGCCCATGAACCACAGCGGGATCAGCACCGCCCAGTCCATGGGCATCACATCCGCGGGCTCGCCATGGCCGCCGAAGCTGATCCCCAGACTGGGCAGCCCGGCCGCCTTCAGTTCGGCGAGGGCGGCCGCCGCCAGCTCCCGGTCGCAGGCGAGGTCCAGGTGGACCGGCTCGCGCGCGTTCTCCAATCTGCCGGCGGTGCGGCTGGCCGTGACCACGGCCAGGTGCCCTTCGACGTGCGCGCCATGCGGGGTGAGCACCAACGCGGTTTCCGGTCCGGCTGCCTGGGCCCGCCGGCCCAGCTCGGCCATGCCCCGCGCGGTTGCAGCAGCCAGCTTCTCCGGCGCCACCGCCTCCGGCACGGCGATGCCGCCATGCGGCGCGATGGCCGCGAAGACGATGCTCATGAACGGTTGAGCGCCGCCCAAACCCGGTCGGGGGTCAGGGGCATGTCGAGGTGCCGGATGCCGCGGTGCGAGAGGGCGTCGATGACCGCATTCCACACTGCCGGGGTCGAGCCAATGGTGCCCGACTCGCCTACGCCCTTGGCGCCGAGAGGGTTGTTGGGGGTCGGCGTCACCGTGTGCGCGAGATCGAAGTTGGGCAGTTCGTTGGCCGTGGGTACGGAGTAGTCGAGGAGGCTGGCCGTCCGCGGGTTGCCGTCGTCGTCATAGATCACTTCCTCGAAGAGGGCCTGCGCCACCCCTTGCGCGATGCCGCCCTGGACCTGTCCCTCGACCAGGAGCGGATTGAGGATGGTCCCGCAATCGTCCACGGCCACGTGCCGGACCAGCCGCACGTGACCTGTCTCGGAGTCGACCTCCACCACCGCGATGTGGCAGCCGAAGGGATAGGTCGGCTCGCCGAAGGAGTCGGCTTCGGCCCGCAGGTCCGGCTCGGCGGTGGCCAGCTCGGCCCAGGTCAGCGTGCGCGCGGGCACCCCGCGCACCCGCCAGGCGCCATCCGCCAGCTCGAGGTCCTCAGGCGCCGCCTCGAGCCGTGCGGCGGCCAGGGCGCGCGCCTTCTCGATCAGGACGTCGCAGGCCTCGCGCACGGCGCTGCCGCCCAGCTGCAGCGAGCGCGAGGCCTGCGTGCCGTCGCCGCGGGCCACCTCGCCGGTGTCGCCCTCGATCACGCGCACGCGCTCCAGGTCGACGCCCAACCGATCGGCGGCCAGCATGGCGAAGGCGGTTTCGTGGCCCTGACCGTGGTTGGCTGTACCGGAGCGCACGGTGATGCAGCCGTCGGGCCCGACCTCGACCGCGGCGAACTCGGTGGGCGAGCCCGCCGCCGTGACCTCTACGTAGCAGGAGACTCCGATCCCCAGCAGGAGCCGGTCAGCCTCCGCGCGGCGCTTTTTCTGCTCCGCGCGCAGCTCGTCGTAGCCGGCCATCTCGACAGCCTTGTCCAGAGCCGCTGCGTAGTCACCCGAGTCATAAGCGGCGTAGGTCGCGGTCGTGTGCGGAAATTCTTCGCGTCGGAGCAGGTTCCGGCGCCGCAGCTCGATCGGGTCCAGGTTGAGCTCCGCTGCCAGCAGGTCCATCCCGCGCTCGACCAGCGCAGCCGCCTCGGGCCGGCCGGCGCCCCGGTAGGCGGCCGTGGGCGTGGTGTTGGTCGCGAAGGACCTGGACTGAAAGTCGATTCTCGGGATCCGATAGCAGCCCGCGGCCATCTGGCCGGTCAACAGCGGCAGGAAGGCGCCCTGGGCGGGGTAGGCGCCAGCGTCGGCCAGGACCCGCGCCCGGAGGCCGACCAGAACCCCGTCGCGGCGGGCGCCCAGTTCCAGGTCCTGGACCTGGCCGCGGCCCTGGCTCATGGCCAGCATCCCCTCTGAGCGGGTTTCGATCCACTTCACCGGCCGGCGCAGGCGGTGGGCGACGGCGGCCACCACCACCTGCTCGGCGCCGACCTGGATCTTGGCGCCGAAGCCGCCGCCCACGTCGGGAGCGATGCAGCGCACCTGGTCCTCGGGCAAGCCGAGAGCGTCGGCGATGGCGTCGCGGACCTGAAATGGACTTTGCGTGGAGGCGTAGACCGTGAATCCGCCATCCGGTGCAGGGACTGCGAGCAATGCGTTTCCCTCCAGGGGAACCGCAGCCAGGCGCTGGTTGGTCATCCGCTGCCGGACTACCACTTCGGCCCCTTCCAATGGGTCGCCCGCCTCGGGATTGCCGGCGCTGACCTCGAAGGCCAGAACTCCCGGCGGCTCGAGGGTGACCTGCACAGGACGCGCCTCATAGTCGATGGCGACCGCGAGCGCGGCGTCGGCGGCGCTTTCTCGCGTCTCCGCGATGGCCACGGCGACGGCCTCCCCCACGAAGCGCACCTGCCGGTCAGCCAGCGGAGGGCGGGCGAAATCTTCGGAGATGATTCCGAAGGCCTGCCGTGGGCGCAGTCCAAGGTCGGCGGCAGTGAAGATCGCGACCACGCCCGGCAGGCCTTCGGCGGCGCTCTTGTCGATGGACTGAATGCCGGCGTGGGCATGGGGCGAGCGAGCGAAGGCGGCGTGCAGGACTCCGGGCGCCGGCACGTCGTCGACGAAGCGTCCGCGCCCGCTGACCAGGCGCGGGTCCTCCCGCCGGCGGACGGCGCTGCCGAGTATCGAGCCGGGCATCGTGGCTACATATTGGAGTGCTGCGGGCGGTGATCTTCGACTTCGACGGCCTCGTCCTGGAGACCGAGGAGCCCATCTACCTGGCCCACGCAGAGGTCTACCGCCAGCACGGTCACGAGCTGCCTCTCGACTTCTGGAAGACGACCATCGGGACCGACACCTTCGACCCCGACGCCGACCTCGAGACCCGCCTCGGCCGCGGCCTGGACCGTACGGCGATCGAGCAAGCGCGCCGGCGGCGAACCCTGGAGCTGCTGGCGGACCGCGAGGTGCTGCCGGGAGTGCTCGACCTCCGGGAGCGCGCGCGAGCCGCCGGCCTCAAGCTGGGGATCGCCTCCAGCTCGTCACGGAAATGGGTGCGTGGCCACCTGCAGCGGCTGGGGATCGCGGGCGACTGGGACTGCGTGATCTGCCGCGAAGACGCCCCACTGGCCAAGCCCGATCCCGGCCTCTACCTCGCGACGCTGCAGTGCCTGGGCGTGGATGCGGCTGAGGCGGTGGCGATCGAGGACTCCGAGCATGGCGTCACTGCCGCCACAGCGGCCGGGATCGCCTGCCTGGTGGTACCCAGCGTGATGACCGCCGGCTCGGACTTCGCGGCTGCGCGCCGGGTGGCGGAGTCGCTGGCCGAGATATCGCTGGCCGACCTGGCCCGCCTGGTTCCCGTTTCCCGGTCGCCGACCACCACCCGGCGACTGCGGCTGGAGCCGATCGGGCCCGAGCACGGGCCGGGGATCTTCTCGGCGGCTCGCCGCTCGCGAGAAGAGCTGCTGCCCTGGATGCCATGGACCGACGAGCCTGCCGCCTGGCACCAGGCTCAGGCCGCAGCAGCACCGGAGGCCTGGGAAGCCGGCCGGGCCTATCCGTTTGCGGTGCTGTTCGAGAATCGAGTCGCCGGGGTGGTTGTGCTGGGCGGCGATCTCGAGCTGAGCTACTGGATCGCATCTGACGCCGCCGGCGCGGGCCTGGCCACGGAGGCGGCCAGCGCCGTCCTGCAGTGGGCACGCGAACGTCTGTACGTAAAACGTTTTACATTGTGGGCGGGCCGCGACAACGCGGCCAGCCGGCGGGTCGCCGAGAAGCTCGGATTCCGCCACTCAGGACCGCTGCCGGAGCCCAAGGAGGGCGGCTTCGGGCCCTTCCCGGCCGAGCTTTACGAGCTGATCGATCAGTAACCTTTTGAGGTGCGTATCGGGGTCCTCACCGGTGGAGGCGACGCGCCGGGACTCAACGCCGCCATCCGGGGCGTAGCGCGCCGCGCGCTCCAGCTCGGCCACCGGGTGAGCGGGATCCAGAACGGCTGGGCTGGTGCGCTCCAGGGCGACATCGACGAGCTGGCGCCGGAGGACGTACGCGGCATCCTGCACCTCGGCGGCACCATCCTCGGGACCTCCCGCACCAACCCGCTCAAGGAGCCGGACGGCGTCAAGCGCGTGATGGCCAACCTGAAGCGTTTCGGCGTCGAGGGGTTGGTCGCGATCGGGGGTGACGACACCCTCTCGGTGGCGGCCGCCATGCACGAAGCCGGGGCGCTGGTGGTGGGAGTGCCCAAGACCATCGACAACGACCTGTCGGTCACCGATTTCTGCATCGGCTTCGACACCGCCGTCGGCGTGGTCGTGGAAGCGCTCGACCGCCTGCATACGACCGCTTCCGCGCACCACCGGGTGATGGTGGTCGAGGTGATGGGGCGCGATACCGGCTGGGTGGCCATGATGGGCGGACTGGCTGGCGGCGCAGATCTGATCCTGATCCCGGAGTTCGAGGTGAAGGTCGAGGAGATCGTCGCCCACCTGTACAAGCGGCGGGGCGAAGACCGGGATTTCTCGATCATCGTGGTCGCCGAAGGAGTTCAGTTCGAGGGTCTGCCCACCGGTGAGTCCAAGACCGATGCTTTTGGGCACGTCCAGCTCGCGCAGCGGGGGGTGGGGGACGCGCTCAGCCGGATGATCGAGTCGGAGACGGGCTTCGAGACTCGAGTGACGGTGCTGGGCCACCTGCAGCGCGGCGGCTCACCTTCACCGGTCGACCGGATCTGGGCGACCCGCCTGGGCGTTCGCGCGACGGACCTGCTGCTCGACAAGAAGGGCGGGGTGATCCCGGTGCGCAAGAACGGCGGCGTTTCCATCGTGCGGATCTCGGAAGTCGTCAAGGCACAGCGCAAAGTGCCGCGGGACCTGTACCAGCTCGCTCAGGTCTTCGGTTAGAAGAATGCCCGGCCGCCGCAAGGCCATGCACGAGCTGGCGGGCTCCGGCGATGACGGCACCACCGGTCTGCTGGGCGGGGGCCGAGCGCCCAAGGACGACGTCCGCATCGAGGCCTACGGCACCGTCGACGAGGCCTCCAGCGCGCTCGGCCTGGCGCGCGCGCTGACCGGGCACTCGGGCGTCCGCGAGATCTGCGAGGAGCTCCAGCGCGGCCTCTACAAGCTGGGTGCCGAGCTGGCTACGAACCCCACGCGGGCGGGCGCCTTCGGCGTCATGGACGCCGCCGACGTGGGGCGGCTCGACCTCCTCATGCGCGACCTGGAGGCCGAGGCCCCGATGCCGGAGGGGTTCATCCTTCCCGGCACCACTCCCGCCTCCGCGGCGCTCGACCTGGCCCGGACGGTCGTGCGCAGGGCGGAGCGCCGGCTGGTCGCCATGACGCGCGCGGGCATGCTCGAGAACCCCGAGGCGGAGCGCTGGGTGAACCGCCTCTCGCTGCTGCTGTTCGTGCTCGGCCGCTACGAGGAGCAGCACTCCGGCCGCCCGGCCAAGCCCGCGAAGGCCAAGCTCTAGACTTCAAACCAAGTCATGCTCCTCTGGATCGGAGCGGCGCTCCTGGTGGCCGTGCTGGTCGTGTACTTCCTGATCTGCGCGCTGCTCTACCGCCGTTTGTTCGTGCCCGCGCCGCCGAGCGCGGTCGACGATTTCGTCTTCTCGCCGTGGGAGTTCGGCGCCGACTACGAGGACGTCGACCTCACGACCGCCGATGGCATCAACTTCGGCGCCTGGTTCTTCCGACAGCCGGGCTCGCCGCAGACGATCATCGTGAGCGGCGGTCACAAAGGCCAGCGCTCGGGCGTGCTCGGCATCTGCGTGGCGCTGTGGCGCAAGGGCTTCAACGTCATCACCTACTCCTACCGCAGCTATCCCGGCAGCGATCGGGCGCCGGTCACCATGGGCATCCGGGAGGTGCTCGAGCTGCAAGCCGCGATCGCCTTCGCACGCAAGCGCGTGAAGGGCATTCGCCTGGGCTTGCTCGGCTACTCGATGGGCGCGGTGGTCTCGCTCCTCGGGGCTGCCGGCGAGCCGGGCGTCGAGGCGCTGGTCCTGGACAGCCCCTTCAGCGACCTGCGCCGCGAGCTGCGCGAGAACATCCACCGCCGCCTGCACGTGCCCGCCACGCCGCTGATCTGGATGATCGGCCTCTGGCTGCGCTGGCGCACCGGGGCGCGGCTGTCGGAGTGCTCACCGGAATCGGTGCTGCCGGCGCTGGAACCGCGGCCGCTGTTCTTCATCCACGGTGGCGCCGACGAGATCACCGGCGTGCACCACTCGCGCCTGCTGCACGACGCCTATCGCGGCCCTCGCGAGATCTGGATCGCACAGGGCTCGCCCCACACCGGCGCTTATTTCGCCGACCGACAGCTGTACGTGGAACGGGTGGCGGGGTTCTTCGCGCGCCACCTCCACCTGGCGCGCGCCGGCGGGCAGCTGCGGCTGGTCGAGGAGGACGAGGAGGCCGGCTAGCCGGCCCCGCCCGGCCCGACCCGTGCAGCATCCGGACCGGGCCGGGGTGGAGGCTTCTGGCGCATCACCTCGGTGCAGAGGTCGACGCACTCATTGCAGATGTGCCGGTCGGCGCGCAGGCCCATCGATCGGGAGGATAAGGCCCGGCATCCCCCACCCCTCGCGGCTCCGCCGCGAGGACCTCCCGCATGAATGGGGAGGAGTCTTACCCCGCTAGGACTTCGGGTAGATGAATCCGATCATGGGTACGTCTTTGGTGTGCAGGAGCCGGGTGTCGATGATGCCCCAACCCTTGTAGTTCATCTCCGAAACCACAAAGCTCCCGTCGGCGTTAACGGACTCGACATACGCCACGTGACCCACCCAGCTCTCCCAGGTGACCATGATCGCGCCCGGCTGCGGCACTTGCCCGGTGTCGTATCCCATCGCCTGCGCGCCGCCGTACCAGGCCCAAGCGTCACCGGTCCAGGGCACATCGGTGCGGCTGGCGACGTACCAGGTGCAGTACCCGTAATAGAACTTTGCGTTCGCGAAATTGCCCAGGTGCGGGGGATCGCTGGAGACGCGGCGCGGGAACAGCTGCGGCCCCACGCCGCCGGGAATGATCAGCCTGACGCCTGCGTCGACGGAGTCATGACGCAGGTAGTTGAAGTTGACGACCGACACCGAATCGACGCGGAACTTGTTGGCCAGGCCCTGCACGGTGTCACCCATCTGGACCGTGTAGACCAGGCCGTGAATGGGCGGAATCGTCAACTGCTCGCCGGTCTTGACGCGGTCGGTATTGGTCAGCTCGGCGTTCGACCAGCGGATGTCGTCCTCGGTGACGCCGAAGTGGCCGGCGATCGAGCCCAGGTTGTCGCCGTCGGCCACCGTGTAGCTGATCGGCGTGTGCAGCACCGGCGGTCCCGCGGGCACCTCCAGCGGCTTGATGATCGTCCCCAACCGGCCGAGCTGGACCTGATCCACGGTCCCACCCTGGCTGCTGGTGAGTCCTTCCGCGTTCACGGCGCCGAGCCGAAGCTTTGCAGAGGCCGTTAGATCTTTTGTGATCGACGCGTACCCCGAAAGGGTTAGCGCGATCACAAGCACGCAGGCGTGCATGACGTATCGGCTGACTACCGCTATGTGACTACCCCCTATGCTGCACCCGCTTCGGGCGCGATAGAACCTCCGGGAGGCTAGCAGCGACCGGATGTGGGTGTCAAACGTTTCGGCGTTTTCATACTTGCGGACTACCCGGTTCCCGTTCGGAAATGGGAGGCTCCAGTAGGCCGTCCATATAATCGGCGGGTGATGGGAGGCGCGGGAGGGTGAGCCGCCAGGCCGACCGGGTCGCCCTCGATTCCGTCCGCCGCGTGGCCGATCCCGTGATCGAAAACGTGGGCCGCGCCATCCGGGACAAAGAGGAGGAGGTCCGCCTCTGCCTCATCACCCTGCTCTGCCAGGGCCACCTCCTGATCGAAGACGTGCCCGGCGTCGGCAAGACCATGCTGGCCAAGGCGCTGGCCCGCTCCCTGGACGCCTCCTTCAGGCGCATCCAGTTCACGCCCGACCTGCTGCCCTCCGACGTCACCGGCGTGAGGGCGTTCAATCAGAAGCTCAACGAGTTCGAGTTCCGGCCGGGACCGGTCTTCGCGCAGGTCCTGCTGGCGGACGAGATCAACCGCGCCACGCCCAAGACCCAGGCCGCGCTGCTGGAGGCCATGGAGGAGCGCCAGGTCACCATCGACGGCGAGACCCATGTGCTGCCGAGGCCCTTCCTGGTCATGGCCACCCAGAACCCGATCGAGTACTCGGGCACCTTCCCGCTGCCCGAGGCCCAGCTCGACCGCTTCTTCATGAAAGTGCGCCTGGGCTACCTCTCCTCGAAGTCGGAAGCCATGCTGCTGGGCCAGGAGAAGGTGGAGTCGCCCTTCGAGGAGCTGCAGCCGGTCGTGTCGCCGGACGAGCTGGCCGCCGCCCAGCGAGCGGTCCGCGACGTTTTCGTGAAAACGGAGCTCAAGGAATACGTCGCCCGCCTGGTCGAGCGCACGAGGGCCCACCCCGAGATCGCGCTGGGCGCCAGCACGCGGGGCACACTCAACCTCTTCCACGGGGCTCAGGCCCGGGCTGCCGTGCTGGGGCGGGAGTACGTGGTCCCGGACGACTTCAAGTCGCTGGCCGAGTCTGTCCTGGCCCACCGGATCATCCTTCGGCCCAACGCCGAGATGCAGGGCCAGAGCGCGGCTCGCATCCTGGCCTCGCTGATGGAACGCGAACCTGTGCCCCAGACCGCTTATGACGACAGAGGTCGTTAGGGGGAAGCCCAAGAGCCCTTGAGCCGGGTCTTCCTCGGCATCAGCCTCGCCCTGCTCCTGTTCTTCGCGTACCTGACGGCCATCCGGCCCGCCTTTGCCCTCGGCTACGCCCTGAGCATCCTGTTCGTGGTGGCCTGGGCCTGGCCCCGGGTCGCGGTGCGCGGGATCCAGGTCCAGCGCACGCTGGACGCCGGCACCCCGACCGTCGGTGAGGCGTTCGAGGAGACCTTCACGATCCAGAAGCGGAGCTGGGTGCCCGCCCCCTGGGTCGAGGTCCGCGACCTGAGCCGGCTGGCCGGCTACCAGCCCGGCAGGGTGATCACGCTGGGCAAGGACCGCGTGAGCTGGACCAGCCGCGGCGTCTACCGGCAGCGGGGTTGGTCCAGCTTCGGACCGACCCGCGTCAAGGTCAGCGAGCCCTTCGGACTCTTCACCCATGAGGTGCGCTACAACGACCGCAACCAGGTGCTGGTCTACCCGCGCGTGCGGCCCATGCCCGAGCTCTTGATGCCGGCCGCCCAGCACGCGGGCACCGCTCAGCGCTTCGGCAACTGGGCCGACTACCCGCCCGAGACCGGTGGCGTCCGCGACTACACGCCGGGCGACGCCTTCGGCCGCATCCACTGGCCGCTCTCCACACGCCACGCCCGGCTCATGAGCAAGACCTTCGAGCAGCCGCTGACGGCCGACATCTGGATCGTGCTCGACCTCGACCGCAAGGTTCACTTCGGCAGCGGCGAGGAGTCGACCGTCGAGTACGCGATCAGCCTGGCGGCCTCGGTTGCGATCCAGATCCACAGCCGCGGTCGCAAGGTGGGGCTGATCGCCAACGACGCCAAGGGCACGCTCCTGGAACCGCACCGGGTGGTGCGCCAGGACCGCGTGATCCTGGACTACCTCGCGATCGCCCAGGCCGACTCCGACACCGACCTCGCCAGCGCGCTGGCCTGGGAGAAGATCCGCCGCCTGCCCCGACGCGCGATCGCGGTGATCACGCCCAGCCCGGACGCCGCCTGGGTCCACACCCTGCAGGCGATCCGCGGCCGCGGCACCTCACTGATCGCCTTCTACCTCGACGCCACCACCTTCGGCGGCCCCGACCGCACGCTCTCCTTCGACCTCGGCTCTGATGTCGACCTCTACGTCGTCCGCCAGGGCGACGACTTCAGCCGGCTTCTGAGGACGCGCGATGCAGTCCGTCTCAACTAGCCGCCTGCCGGACCTGCGGCCGCGGCTGGCCGGATTGAAGCCGAGCTGGAACACGGCGGTCACGGCGGCCGGCGTGCTGCTGCTGACACTGGCGATCTCGGGCTCGACGGTTCAGGCCGCCTGGGTCCCCGGGTCGGACGTGATCATCCGGGTTTCGATCGTGGCCGCGGTCGTGGTCGGGCTGCTGGCCCTGGCCCGATTTGTGCCTTGGCCGATCGGCCTGCTCGTGTGCTTCGGCGCCGCGCCGATCGCCGCCTACATCGCCACCGCCTCGACGCTCAGCGCGGCGCACCCGCACGACCCCACCGAACCCATCGGTCTGCTCAGCACCTGGTGGGGGCGCTTGGCCGACGGCTCGGCCGGCTCGGATGTCTCCTTCTTCCTGTTCCTGCTGGCGCTGCTCTTCTGGCTGGTCGGCGGCTGGCTGGCCTGGTGCGTGCTGCGCTGGCGGCAGCCGCTGCTGGGTTTGATCCCGGGCGCGGCCGCCTTCACGACGACGCTGCTCAACTTCCCCTCCGACCAGAACGGCTACATGCTCGCCTTCCTGATCCTGACCCTGGGCCTGCTGCTCTGGAGCCATTTCACAAAATCCGTGGAGGACGTCCGCCGGCGTCACGTCCGCCTCTCGGGCGACGCCAGCTGGGACTTTTGGGAGACCGGCGTGCTGGTGATGGCGGGAGTGATCGCGCTCGGCATCTTCCTGCCGCCGCTGTCCCGCGTCGACAGCACGGTCGACATCGAAAGCGGCGTCTTCCGGAACTGGGCCGAGCTCCAGCAGCGCCTCAACCACCAGGTCGCCTTCGGCCGCGGCGAAGCCGCGGGGACCTCCATCGGCTTCAACCCGGACGTGAAGCTGATCGGCCCCATCCACAAGACCGGCGGCGTGGTAATGACCTACACGATCGACGGCACCTACAGCGGGCCGCGCGGGTATTTCGCGGGGCTGGACCTGATGCGCACCGCCAACGGCGAGTGGTACTACCCGGCCAGCGATCCGGGCGGACTGGGGCCGGTCACGGTCAACAAGGACGAGGTCATGCCTTACGCGGAGCAGTACCTGTCCGAAGCCGTGGGCTCCTTCAAGATCCAGATGCTGAAGCCTCCAGAGAAGGCGCCGGACGTGCTCTTCCACCCGGGCGAGCTGTACAAAGCCGACCGGCTCACGACTCTCCGCGAGGTGCCCGGGATCAACGGCTCCATAGGCCCCTCGGGCAACAAGCTGTTCTCGATCGATCGGGCCTCGGGTGTGGGCAGGGCCGGCGGCAGCGGGCCCTATCACGTCACCGTGACCTATTCGATCGCGACCGAGGACGAGCTGCGCAGCGCGGGCGCCGAGTATCCGGTCTGGCTCGACCCCTACCGCAACTTTGGCAACATCTACCGGCGGCCCGGCACCACCAGCCCGCCGCCGCCCCTGTCCGAGATCGGTGGCAGCTACCGTCCGCCCGAGGTCCTTCAGCGCATCCACGACCTGGCGGTCCAGATCACGGCCGGCAAGAACAATCCCTATGACCAGGCGCAGGCCATCGAGACCTACTTGCGGACCAACTACAACTACACGCTCTTGCCGGCCGATCCGCCGCGCGGCGCCGATGCCCTCGACTACTTCCTCTTCACCTCCAAGGAGGGGTACTGCGAGTACTTCGCCACCGCCATGGGCGACCTCCTGCGCTCGCTGGGGATCCCGGTCCGGCTGGTCCAGGGCTATGGCCAGGGCAGCTTCGACGACCGCATCCAGAAGTTCGTGATCAAGGAGTCGGACGCCCACACCTGGGTCGAGACCTACTTCCCGCAGTACGGCTGGATCCCCTGGGAGCCGACTCCGGACGGGACCTACTTCCCGATCCCGCGCGGCAACAACACCGGCGCCACCTGCGCCCGCGACGCCGAGATCTGCGATCCCAGCCAGGACCCCAACGCCTCCGCGGTCAACCCGACGACCAAGGCCGACAAGGGCGCCCTCGAACCGGGCAGCGACGCCGGCCTGTCCGGGAACGGCGGGCTGCGCATCCCCTCGCCGGCGCTGGTGCTGCCGTGGGTGGGCGGGCTGCTGATGCTGCTGGCGCTGCTCTACTTCTCGGTCTCCCGCTATCTGCGGCCGGCCACGGCCGCCGGAGCCTGGAGCCGTACCGCCTTTCTCGCCCGCCTCGGAGGCATGGGCAGACGCCCGGGCGAAACGCCCTTCGAGTTCGGCCGGCGGCTGGGGGAGGAGGCTCCCGAAACCCGGACCACCGCCCGGACCCTGGTCGAGGCCTACGCCCAGGCGGCCTACGCGCCGCCGGAGGTGGCCTCCGCCAGCCGGGCGCGGGTGCTCGAGGCCTTCCGAGAGCTGCGCCCCATGCTGATCGCCCGCATCCGCAACCGCAACCGGTTTGTCTGAGCTCAGGTCCGCGGGCACGGCCGGATCTCCGGCGCCTAGGCGGCCGTCGCGGGCGTCTGGGGGCCCGGCCAGTCGTGGTCACGAAGGTTTGGCTGCGCTCCTCCTCGTGCCACCCCATCCTTCGCGCCGGCGCGTCGAGCCGCCGGATCTCTCGGCGCGCCCACAGCCCTGAGCTCAGAGCTGAGCAGCATCGCGGGGCGGGAGTACCCGCCCGTCGAGTTCCACATCGAAGCCGAGCACGTCGCCGCTTTCGCGCGCGCCATCGACGCCGACGCGGCCGCCGGAGTGCCACCGACCTATGCGGCCGTCTACGCGCTGTGGACGACCGCGCCCCAGCTCTTCGCGGATGCCGAGGCGGCCGTCGATTTCGGGCGCCTGGTCCATGCCGAGCAGGAGTTCGCCTGGGAGCGGCACCCCGAGGTGGGGGAGACGATCACGGCGCAGGGCAAGGTGGCGGCCGACCTGGAGCGCCGCGGCGCGCGCTTCATAACCTTTGAGACAGCCTGCCGCGCAGCCGACGGCTCACCCCTCTGCAGCAGCCGCGCACTCTTCGTGGTCAGGCCGTGACCAAGACCGTCAGGTTCAGCCGGGACCAAATCACCGCCTATGCAGAGGCCTCCGGTGATCGCAATCCGATCCACCTGGACGAAACCTTCGCCAGATCGGTGGGGCTGCCGGGGGTAATCGCCCACGGCATGCTGCAGATGGGCCTGCTGGCGGGCCTGGCCGTGGCCGAAGCCGGCGGCGATCCTCGGCGCCTGAAGCGGCTGAGCGTGCGCTTCGCAGGCATGGTCGAGCCCGGCGAGGAGGTCACCTTCGGAGCCGAGCGGCGGCCCG
>Ga0209474_10003443_pt1 | contig 13877 bp, 12 predicted proteins | sample GraSoiAngelo_145_FD_185902 | JGI IMG/M metagenome (GOLD analysis project Ga0209474, IMG submission 185902) | Grasslands soil microbial communities from the Angelo Coastal Reserve, California, USA - 14_1009_05_20cm (SPAdes) (version 2) | ecosystem: Environmental > Terrestrial > Soil > Grasslands...
ATCCGCGATGCGATCGGCGTCGTAGGCGTCCGACATCGCCCGATACAGTTGATGCGCCGTGGCCAACGCCCGCGCCGACGACGGCGACGACGACGACTCGATGACGGCTGCAGTCGCATCCCGAAGCCAGGCGTCACCGCGGCTCTCGGCAACCGCGTTCGCGACGCGTTCGACGCGCGACGCAACGGCGCGCGCCTCGTCGTTGCGCCCGCTCAACACAAGGCGCGGCCACGCGCTGAGCAGCAGGTCCTCGGCCCAGACGCGTGCGGCTTCGGGTGATTTGTCGACCAACGCCGTCAATGCCAAATCGGTGGATCCGCTCGCCGAGACGTCGATCCGCCGGCGATCGTCGGTGAACGTCTGGGACAACGTCGACGTCGACAGCGCTTTCAGCCGATTGCGCGCTTCCGCCGCCCACTCGGAACGATCGTCGACCTTCAGATAGTCCTGCCACGCCTGACGCGCTTCGTCGGCGAGCGACAGTCGCTCCAGCGCGCACGCGCGGTTGAACCAGGCTTCAGCGAGCCGCGGATTCTCTTTCAAGGCGCGCTCGGCCATCGTGACCGCTCGAGCGAAGTCCTGAGGATGATTGCGTGACGCTCGCGCGAGGTATGCGGCGGACAGGTCGCTCAGTACTGGCGCCTCGGGCCGTGGACGATCGGCGGCCTCTTCCAACGCACCGATCGCACGATCCAGTTCGCCGGTGAGGACGTAGGCGACGCCGAGCGATTCGAGGGCGCGCGGGCTGCGGTCGCTCGAAGTCCGCTTCTCGATCTGCGCCGCCGCGATCCTCACGTCCGGCGATACCGAGACCGTCGCCGCTTCTCCCGACCGCACCGGACCGCGCAGCGGGCCGTAGGCGAACCCGCCGGTCAGGCGACCTTCGACTGTCCGCTCCGTGCCGACCGCGGCAACGAGCGCCTGCAACTCGGCGCTGGGACGCCGGCCGGGCATCAGCCGATCGGAACCGACGACGAGCCAGAGCGCGGCGGCCGTCGCCAACGCCGCACCCACGGACGCCCACCGAACCCGCGGCGCGGCGAGCCACTCGCGCAACGGTTCGAGCGACGCGCGCACGCGATCGCGCAGCGTCGTCCGCCAGGGGCCCGGGCTCGCGAGCACGTGCGCCGACTCGGTGAACATCTCGTAGCACTGGTTGCACGACGCGAGGTGCTCGGTGATCCGCGCCCGCTCGCGCCCATCGATCCGGTTGTCGAGATATGCCGCGATCGACTCCGGATCGGGGCACTCGCCGACGGCGCGCTTCATGACCTCCACGGTGACCTCGCGCGTTCCGTGTACGCCGCGGCGGCCGAGCCGCGGCATCCCTGTGGTTCGTCGGCGTCCACGTCGCCGAGCGCGCCGCTCGCGAGCAGCTCGCGCACCTCGCCAGCGTCGATCCCCTCGGCCAGGAGACCGTCGCGCACGGTGGCGAGCACCCTCTCCACCGTCCGATACAGCCGCTTCTGATCCAGATGCAGCGCGCGCGCGATGTCGGCCACCGACATCGCGTCCTGGAACTGCATCCGCAGAATCAGCCGCTCCTCGGCCGGCAGCGTCTGCCGCACCTTGTCGAGCGCCGTCTTCACGCGCTTCGCCAGAAAATCCTGCTCCGCGCGCACCACGTTGGCGTCCGGCGGCGGCGCCGCGCTCTGCACCGCGATCGCTTCGACGTCGCTGACGAACTGCCGCGCCGGCAGCCGCGCCGCCACCCGCACGCAGATCGTCTCGATCTCCGGCGTCATCTCGACGCCGTGGTTGGTGCGCAGCGTCTCGACGACTTGATCGAACGTACGCCCCTCGCGCACGAGGAGCCGCTCGACGAGGATCGCGATCGGCCCCTGCCGGCGCGCCTCGGCCGATGGCCGCCACTTGCCCCACTGGTGGTTGCGGTAATCGAGGAACAGCCGCGTGACGACGACGACGAGGAAGGTCTGGAGGCTGCTGCGGCCCTCGAACTTCGCCAGCGGTTCGCCGCCGCGTTCGAGCAGGCGCAGCCGCACGTCCGAGGCGAAATCGTCGGCATCGCTCGGAGACAGGTGATTCCGGCGGCACACCGTCTTGATGGCCGCGTCAATCACAGGGAGATGTGTGAGGAAAAGTGCTTCGTCCTTCACCGGAAACCCGGTCCGCGGACGCCGACTGAGCAGCTCGGAGCGCGGATTATTCATGATCCCCGGCCATTTGACAAGGGAGACGGACGCGCCGCGGCGAATTCCGCGCGCCCGTCTTCAGGCCGGCTGCCCGAGGTCGGCGAGCGCCGCCGAGAGCGCGCCCGCGCACGGGTAGCGCGCCGCCGGCGCCTTCAGCAGGCTCCGGCCAATGATGCCGCGCCACGGCCCTGGCACGTGTGGCGGCAGCGGCCTCGGATCGGCGGCGAGGATCTTCGCCGCCAGCTCGTAGCGCGTCGCGCCGCGGAACGGCCGGCGCCCGGCGAGCATCTCGTACATCAGCACGCCGAGGGCCCACACGTCGGACCGCCGATCGGCGGGCTGCCCGCGCAGCAGCTCCGGCGCCATGTAGGGCACCGTGCCCGCGCCCGACGGGATGTCGCGCGGCCACGTCGTCTCCACCTCGCTCGGCTCGCCGTCGGCATCACAGATCGCGAGGCCGAAGTCGAGCAGCGTCGCGCGGCCGTCGGCGCCGACGACGATGTTCGAGCTCTTGAGATCGCGGTGCACGATCCCGCGCTCGTGCGCGTGCGCCACCGCGGCGCAGATCTGCGTCGCGTAGTGGCGCGCCGCGTCGACGGCGAGCCCCGCGCGCGGAATGAGCGACGCCAGCGGCTTCCCCTCGACGTGCTCCATGACGATGAAGGGCTGCCCGCCGGCGAAGCCGACGCCGTGGATGCCGCAGATCGACGGATGGTCGAGCGCCGCGGCGACGCGCGCCTCGCGCACGAGCCAGCGCGGCGACGCGCTGGCGGCGTGCCGGCGATCGACCACCTTGATGGCGACCGTCCGCTGCCGCGCGCGATCGTGCGCGCGGTAGACGATGCCCATGCCGCCGGCGCCGAGCACCGCGTCGATGCGGTACGGGCCGACAACCCGGCCGACGCCGATCGCCTGATCGTGGTGAGGTGACATGGCAGCGACCGGAAGACGGCCGCGCCGGGCTGGATTCGCCGCGTGCGGAAATCGCGATCGACGGCCGTCTCTACGCTGCGAAAGGAGACAGCAATGAGACAGCGTTTCACGTTCCTCACGGCGGCGGCAATCGCAATGGGCCTCGCGCTGGGCGCGGCGTCGCTCCAGGCGTTCCCGGCCAACCGGCTCACGTACCTGACGTTCAGCGGGGCGGTCGCCCTCCCGGGCGTCACGCTCCCGGCGGGCAGCTACGCGTTCGAGCTCGCGGACGTCAACGGCGCGACCAACATCGTGCTCGTGCGCAACCGCGCGCGCTCGAAGGTGTACTTCCTCGGCTTCACCGATCGCGTGGCGCGGCCCGCGGGCATGCGCGACACGAGCGCGGTGAGCTTCGGCGAAACCTCGCCCGGCCAGCCGCGGCCGATCGCCGTCTGGTACCCGCCGTCGACCGACGACGGCCTTCAGTTCATCTATCGGTGATCTGAGGGGATTGGGGATTGGATATCACCACCAGCCCCCAATCCCCAACCCCCAATCCCCAATCCCCAGTGCCCAGTCCCCGCGCCATCAGCGGCCGCCGGCGACGTCGATGAACGTCCCGGTCGAGTAGGACGCCTCCTCCGAACACAGCCACAGGATCGCGCGCGCCACTTCGATCGCGTGGCCGCCGCGTTTCATCGGCAGCGTCGGGCCGAGGCGATCGACGCGGCCCGGCTCGCCGCCGTCGGCGTGAATGTCGGTGTAGATGATTCCGGCGCGCACGCCGTTGACGCGGATCCCCTCGCCCGCCACTTCGCGCGCCAGCCCGATCGTGAGCGTGTCGAGCGCCGCCTTCGACGCCGCGTAGTCCACGTACTCGCCCGGCGCGCCGAGCTCGGCCGCGCGCGAGGAGACGTTGACGATCGCGCCGCCCGCGCCGCCGTGCGCGGTCGACATCCGCCGCACCGCTTCGCGCGCGCACACGAACGCCCCGCGCACGTTGGTGGCGAAGACCCGATCGATCCGCGCCGCGTCGATGTGCTCGACGCGCGTCTGCCGCTCGAGCACGCCGGCGTTGTTGACGAGCGCGCCCAGCGGGCCCAGCGCGCGATCGACGGTCGCGAACAAGCGCACCACCTCGGGCTCGGACGCGACGTCGGCGCCGACCGCGATCGCCGTTCCGCCCGCCGCCGCGATCGCCGCGACCACCGCGTCGGCGGCGGCGCGATTGGCTCGGTAGTTCACGCACACCGCGTAGCCGCGCTCGGCCGCGAGGCGCGCGGTGGCGGCGCCGATGCCGCGGCTGCCGCCGGTGACGATCATCACGCTGGCCACGGCGCTGCATCGTAGTTCGGACCAGGAACAATCTGGAAATGCGGCACGTCTGCTGACCGAGCGGCAGGCACAGGCGATCGAAGACGGCGTCCCCACGGCGCGCGTTGGTCGGCGCGCTGCCCTAGCGCGGCGATTACTGCACGCGCGCCGGCGCGAGGTTCGTGTCCGGAAGGAAGTCGAAGAGCACCGGCGTGAGCGGCGCCACGAGCGCCGAGGCGTTCACCTCGAACGTCATCCGGCCGTCGGCGCCGCCGAGCGAGGAGAGCGGCACGGTCGCCTGCATGCCGTCGGCGACCTGCTGCAGCGGCACCGACGCCGTTTCGGTGTAGCACGCGAGGCGCGCCGCGCATCCGGCTTCATCGGCTTTCGAGATCGACACGCGGCCCGTCGTCGGATTGAACAGGAGCGCGTAGTCGGCGCCGACGCCGTCGATCTGCCTGATCCCGGTCGAGCCGTTCAGATCGGTATCGAGCAGCGCCGACACCCTCGTCGTGTCGCGATTGAACGTGCCGGCCGCGAACGCGACGGCGAACGTCAGCGTCTGCGAGGTGACGGTGACGGTCGCGCGAATGAGATCCGGCGCGACCGCGATGCGCGCGTCGACCGCCGTGTCGCCGGCAGGATCGGTCACGTCGGCGCGCAGCGTCGCCGTCGTGGACGATCCGGAAGAGGGCGCGGTGCTCGACCCGGTGCACCCGTCGGCGGCGGCCGCGGCGATCGCGAGCACGAACGCGAACCGCGCGGGCATCATTTCGTCTTGTACATCACGCGCCAGACGCGGCCCTTCATGTCTTCGGTGATGTAGAGCGATCCGTCGGGCCCGGCCGCGAGGCCGCCGGGGCGCGCGGCCGCGTCGCCCGGGTTCGCGAGCGGCGTCTTGCCCGCGAAGCCGTCGGCGAACACCTGATACTTGCCCGGCTTTCCGCCGGCAAACGGCACGAACGTCACGTTGTAGCCCGCCTGCGGAAGCGGCGCGCGATTCCACGAGCCGTGGAACGCGACGAACGCGCCGTTGCGGTACTGCGTGGGGAACTGCGTGCCCGTGTAGAACATCACGTCGTTCGGCGCCCAGTGGCCGGGGAACGCCACCGTCGGCGATGTGAACGATCCGCAGCGATCGTTCTTCGTGCCGTCGCCGCCGTACTCGGGGTTGTTCACCAGCTTGCCTTCGTTGTTGTTGAAGAAGCAGTACGGCCAGCCGAAATTCGCGCCTTCGGTGCCCTTGCCGAGATACTCCGCCGGCCATTCGGCGTTCTGCTCCGCCGTGAACTTCCCCGGCCACATCGTGTCGAGGCCGTCGCGGTTGTGCATCACGAACCACAGCGAGTTGTCGTTCCAGGTGAGCCCGACTTCCTGCCGCAGTCCGGTCACGATCCGCTTGCCGTCGGCCGGCTTCTGCCCCGGCTTGTTCTCGTCGAAGCGGAAGATGCCGCCATAGGTATCGAGCAGCGGGCACGGATCCTGGCCCGGCACGTTCGGCTGCCGATCCCGCTGCTGGCACGCGTTGGACGGCGATCCGAAGTTCACGTAGATGCCGCCGCGGCCGTCGAACGCAAGCCCCTTGTCGGCGTGCTGCCGGCGCTCGGGCAGATCCTGCGCGATGATCTCCGCCTCGCCGGCGGGCTTCAGCTGTCCCGCCGGCAGCTTGTAGCGGACGATGCTCGTCGGCGTCGCGTAGTAGATGTAGCCGTTGCGCAGGCCGATGCCGGTCGCGCTGCCCTGGCCGAACTGCTCTTTCGTTTCGAACTTGCCGTCGCCGTCGGCGTCCCGCAGCGCGACGATGCCGCCGCCCGCGCCGCCGCGGCCGCCCTGCAGCGACACGAACAGATCGCCGTTCGGCGCGATGGCCAGATGCCGCGCCTGCCCGAGGTTGTCGGCGACGACGGCGGCGCAAAAGCCCTGCGGCAGCTTGATGCCGCCGTTGTCGGGGTCGCAGGCCGGAGCCGCGGCGCCGCCGACGCGCGACAGGACGAAGGCCGCGCACGCGGCCGCGATTGCAACGCTCAACACCCTCTTCATGTGCGCTCCACTGACGTGTGCACGACGCGCTACGGCGTCGTCGTGCTGCGCGGCGCCCCGCGGCCCGCGACCGCACGCGCCCAGTCCCACCCCTCGAGCCCGCGCGCGTTCACCGCCTTCACCGAGACGAGCGTGCCGGCGGCGAGCGGCGGCAGCGAGGCGTGCCGCTGGAGGACCGTGATCCGATGGCGCAGCGGATCGGCCGGCGGCCCGTACGCCACGACGTAGGACGCGATGCCCTTTTCGGGCGCCGGATCCCACGAAACCATCGTCGCGAGCGGCGCGGCGTCGATCGTCAGCCGCGTGAGCCGCGACGGGCTCGACGCCATCAGCATCGCCGTCGCGATCGTCGTCTTGGCGGTCTCGGCAATCAGCTCGTGGTTCTCGTGCTCGAGCATGTCGCTCGCCTGATGGTAATGCGGGCTGCCGAGCACGGGATAAGAATCTGCGTACCGTCCGGGCTCGGCGCCCACTGATACTCGGGCGCGATCGTGCGAACGGTGTTGTTGTGAAACAGCCGCAGGCGGCACCCGTCGCGGCTACCAGGAACGCACCTGGTAGATACCTGGTTGGATCGATGCTGGCTCGATCCAGGATCTGATCCTGGATCAGATCCTGGATCGGATCCAGGATCGAGCGGATACAGATACGACCGGCGGTGGCGGGGTTCGCCGACGAGGGCGAGGAGCTTGTCGGGCGCGAGGAAGCGCGGCAGCACGTCGTGCTGGATCTCGCGCGTGACGCGCTGCTCGCGGCCGCCGTCGCGATCAGCGACGAAGATCTCCCAATCGTCCTGCAGCATGTGCTGGAACGCGACGCGGCCGCCGTCGGCCGACAACGCCGGCGCGTCAATCGGCAGCGGCGTGCGAATCGCCGGCACCTGGACGCCGGTGGTCGGCCCGGGGCTGAAGCGCGGCGCGCGGCCGTCGCTCGTGATCTCGCGCGTCTCGAACCACTCGCCGGTCGTGAGCGCGATCGGCTCGAGCCACTCGCCGCCGCCCGGCGACGACAGGACCTGAATGTAGCCGTTCAGCGCCGCCGCGTATTCGCCGCGCTCCCACGCGTCGTTCGCCGCGTCGAACGCGCGCGCCGGCGCCGACGTCGGGCGCGCGGCCGAAAGCGTCACGGCCGCGGCGACTACCGCGATCGACAGCGCGACCGCCGTGCGCGCCTGTCGCGCGTCAGCGACAAACAAAGCTGTCCGCCTCGTCGATGCTGCCCGATCCCTTGTAGACCGCGCGCTGCGGGTACGCGCACAGCGGACGCGTCCGCGCCACCGCGCCCGCCGCCACCTTGCGCGCGACGACGCGATCGGGCGCCTTCGCGTGCTCCACCCAGTCAGAAATCGCCTCGGTCCAATCCGCCGTGTCGGGACCGGGGCCGCCCGCGCAGTGCAGCACGCCCGGCATCAGGAACATGCGGAAGTACTCGCCCGCCTTCGGGTCGCGCGCCTGCACTTGATCGTAGTACTTGATGCTGCCGAGCGCGGTGAGCGCAGGATCCGACCAGCCGTGCCAGAGAATCAGCTTGCCGCCGCGCGCCTTGAACGCGTCGAGGTTCGGGCTCGTCGCGTTCAGGAACGTCGCTGCCAGCGCGGTGTCCTTCTTGTAATTCGAGAACTCGTAGCGCGAGTAGTCCCACGCCGGATCGTTGAAGACGAAGTACTTGAACATCTCGGTGCCGAACGCGAAGCGCGCGCTCGGCGCCGTCTGCCCGGGCAGCGGCGCGGCGCCGCCGACGATCCACTGCGGCCACCCGTTGACCGCTTCGCCTTCGCCGCCGACCGGCTGCGCGGGCGTGATCACGCCGTCCTTGTTCCGCGTCTCGCCGTAGATCGTCTTGAGTGCGGCGCGCTGCGCCTCGGTGAGGCCCGTCAGCGATCCGACGTCCACTTTGCACGCGCGCGGATCCTCGATGAGCCCGTCCTTCACGCCGTCGAGCGCGTCGCACCTGGCGACGATCTGCGCCTCCACCGCCTTGAGCGCGTCGAGCGTGAAGAGCCGCGACGACAGGTTCCGCGGATCCGGGAACACCGCCTGGATGTCCTTGATGAACTGCGCGCCGATGCCGGTGAAGTCGTACGCCGGCGCGCCGGCGACGATGCCGTCGAAGTCGTCGGGGTAGCGCTGCGCCTCCATCATCGCCTGTCGTCCGCCGTTCGAGCAGCCGGAGAAGTACGACTTCGCTTCGTTCGCGCCGTAATAGCTGCGCACGATCGCCTTCGCCGCTTCCGAGGTGCGATGGACGGCGAGGTAGCCGAAGTTCACCTCGCGCTCGAGATTGTTGAGCGCCCACGACGCGTCGGTGATGCCGCCCTGATGCCCCGTGTCGGTGCCGACCGTCGCGTAGCCGTCGTTCACCGACATCCCGGCCTGATTCTGAATCTGGCCGACGAAGCCGCCGCCGCCGCCCATCATGAACCGTCGGTTCCACTCGTCGGGCAAGAGCAGGGTGAAGTGAATCTCGCTGCCGACGACGCCGTTCACGCGGCAGTGCGCGACGCGAATGGCGCCGGCCGACGCCGCCGGCACGGCGGTCGCCTCCGTCACCTTTACATCCGGCAGCTTCAGCATCGTCAGGTGCGAGCACTCGGCGTGATCGGTCGCGCGGAGGGTTGGCGCGAGGAGACCTGCGACGGCGACGGACGCAAGCAGTCGTGTCTTCATGATGAGGTGATCATACGGGGAAACCGTCGAGCAGTGACATCGCGTGGTCGATCACGTTTTTCGGCGTCCACCCCTTGGCGCGCAGGTCACGGATGCCGGTGGCGCCGTCAGATTTGCTCAGTTTTTGTCGCGGCGACTTCATGATCAGCGGATGGTGGAGGAACTGCGGCGGCTCGGTGCGCCCGAGCAGCCGCGCGAGCTGGATCTGCCGGCCGGTGGAGGGCAGCAGATCGTCGCCGCGCACGACGAGCGTGACGCCCTGTCTGTAGTCGTCGACCGTCGCCGCGAACTGATACGTCCAGTTGCCGTCGCGGTCCCGCGCGAGCAGATCGCCGCACTGCTCCGACGGGCGCTGCTCCTGCAGCCCGTGCCGCAGATCGACGAACCGCTCCACGGTCGGCTCGAGCCGGATGCGGACGCCGACGCCAGGCGTCTCGGCCAGCCCGCGATCGCGACATGTGCCCGGATACCGGAGGTCCGCCTCGCCGGGCCCGACCCCGGATTGATCCTGGATCCGATCCTGGATCTGATCCTGGATCTGATCCTGGATCCGATCCTGGATCCGATCCTGGATCCGATCCTGGATCGGATCCTGGATCCGGACGATGTCGGCGCGGGAGCAGCGGCAGGCGTACACGAGCCCCTGCCGGCGCAGGACGTCCAGCGCCGACTCGTAAATCGCGCCGCGCTCGCTCTGGCGCACCGGCGGCGCGTCGGCCTCGAACCCGAGCCAGGCGAGATCGTCGAGGATTTCCGCGTCGTACTCGCGTCGGCTGCGCTGCCGATCGTGATCCTCGATGCGCAGCAGGACCGTCCCGCCCCGCGCCCGCGTCTCCCGCCAGACATACACCGCGTTGACGACGTGCCCCAGGTGGAGGAAGCCGGTTGGCGCCGGCGCGAACCGCGATATGATGGCGCCCATTCTCGAACCGAGGATCATACCGATGATTCGTACCCAAGCGATGCGCAACACCGCGTTCGGCCTCCTCGTCGCCGCGCTCGCCCTCACCTCCGCGGATCTGCGCGGGCAGCAGCCGGCGAAGCCGAAGGGCGCCGAGTGGCCGGTCTACGGCGGCGATCTGGCCAGCACGCGCTACTCGCCGCTCGATCAGATCACGGCGGAGAACTTCAACAAGCTCGAGATCGCCTGGCGCTTCAAGGCCGACGCGCTCGGGCCGCGGCCCGAGTTCAACTACGAGGGCACGCCGCTGATGGTGGACGGCATCGTCTACGCGACGGCCGGGACGCGGCGCGCCGTCGTCGCGCTCGAGGCGGCGACCGGCGAGATGCTGTGGATGCACAGCGAGCACGAAGGGAAGCGCGGCGAAGCGGCGCCGCGCCAGCTGTCGGGCCGCGGCCTCTCGTACTGGCCGGGCAGCGGCGGCGAGCGGCCGCGCATCGTCTACGTCACGCCGGGGTATCAGATGATCGCGCTCGACGCGAAGACCGGCGTTCCCGCCGCCGGCTTCGGCAGAAACGGCCTCGTCGATCTGAAAGAGGAAGACGATCAGCCGATCGATCTCGAGAAGGGCGAGATGGGGCTGCACGCGACGCCGATCATCGCGAAGGACGTGATCGTCGTCGGCGCCGCGCACCTGCCGGGCGGCGCGCCGAAGAGCCGCATCCACGAGAAAGGGTTCGTGCGCGGCTACGACGCGAAGACGGGCAAACGGTTGTGGATCTTCCACACGATTCCGCTCGCGGGCGAGTTCGGCAACGACACGTGGGAGCGCGACTCGTGGTCCTACACGGGCAACGCCGGCGTCTGGGCGCAGATGACGGTGGACGAAGAGACCAACACCGTGTTCCTGCCGGTGGAGCTGCCGACGGGCGACTACTACGGCGGCCATCGTCCGGGCGCGGGGCTGTTCGGCGAGAGCCTCGTCGCGGTCGATCTGAAGACGGGCCAGCGGAAGTGGCACTTCCAGCTCGTGCACCACGGCATCTGGGACATGGACATCCCGTGCGCGCCGATTCTGATGGATCTGGTCGTCGACGGCCGTCAGATCAAAGCGGTCGGCCAGCCGACCAAGCAGGGATGGATCTACACGTTCGATCGCCTCACGGGCCAACCGGTATGGCCGATCGAAGAGCGGCCGGTCGCGAAAGGCGACGTGCCGGGCGAGTGGTATTCGCCGACGCAGCCGTTCGTCACCAAGCCGCCGCCGTTCGAGCGGCAGGGCGTGTCGATCGACGATCTGATCGACTTCACGCCGGCGCTGCGCGAGGAAGCGGTGAAGGTCGCGTCGCGCTACAAGCTGGGGCCGATCTTCACGGCGCCCGTCGTCAGCAAGTTCCCGTCGCCGCTGGCGACGCTGATGCTGCCGAACGCGACAGGCGGCGCCAACTGGCAGGGCGGCGCGTTCGATCCCGAAACGAAGATGTTCTACATCTTCTCGAACACCGCGCCGACGCCGCTCGGTCTGGTGAAGCCGGATCCGACGAAATCGGATTTCGATTGGGTGCAGGGGCAGGCGCGCGATCCGAATGCGGTGCCGAGCACGGCGGGCGGGAGAGGTGCAGCCGCCGGCGGCGGCGCCGGAGGGCGCGGCGCGTCGGCGCCGTCGGGCCAGCCGCCTTCGAGCGCGCCGGCGATCTCCGCGGCGGGCTCACCGGTCGAAGGCGGCGGACGCGGCGGCGGCGGTGGTGAAGGCGGCGGCGGCGGACCGAACGTGCAGGGGCTGCCGATCATCAAGCCGCCGTACGGACGCATCACCGCGCTCGACATGAACAAGGGGACGCTCGCGTGGCAGATCGCGCACGGCGAGACGCCGGACAACATCAAGAATCATCCGGCGCTCAAGGGGCTCACGATTCCACGCACCGGCCGACAGGGGCGCATCGGCGTACTGGTGACGAAGACGCTCGTCGTCGCCGGCGAAGGTGGCTTCTTCACGGCGCCCAACGGCCAGCGCGGCGCGATGCTGCGCGCGTACGACAAGGCGAGCGGCCGTGAAGTCGGTTCGGTGTACATGCCGGCGCCGCAGACCGGCTCGCCGATGACCTACTCCTACAACGGCAAGCAGTACGTGGTGCTCGCCGTGAGCGGCGCGTCGTTCTCGGGCGAGCTGATCGCATTCAGGCTTCCGTAGAGCGACCCTTTCAGGGTCGCCGTCGAGGCGGGCGTTCTTCGGGGCGCCCGCCTTTTTTTTTCGTACACTCATAAACATGGCGGGTCGCCCGTGCATCGGCGCGCTGATCGCGGCGGCGCTCGTCGCCGGTTGCAGCCGGTCGTCCTCGCCGGCGCAGCCTGCGCCGGTGCCCGCGCCGTCGCCGGCCGCGCCGGTGCGCGTGCTGATGCTGACGGCGACCGCCGGCTTCCGCCACGATTCAATTCCCACGGCGCGCACGGTCGTCGCGGCGCTCGCCGCGCGAGGCGGCGAGTTCACGGTCGCCGCGACGGAGAATCTCGCCGACGTGAGCGCGGCGCGCCTGTCGTCGGTCGACGTGCTGATGTTCGCGCTGACGAGCGGCGAGCTCGCGTTCGACGCGTCGCAGAAGGCGGCGATCACCGGCTTCGTGGAGCAGGGCGGCGGCTTCATCGGCATCCACAGCGCCACCGACACGCTCTACGAATGGCCCGACTACGGCCGCATCGTCGGCGCCTACTTCAAAGAGCATCCCTGGACGCAGACGGCGACGGTCGTCGTCGAGGACGGCAGCCATCCGGCGACGGCGGGCGTGGAGACGCCGTTCCGGCTGCTCGAGGAGTTCTACACGTTCCAGCGCAACCCGCGCGGCACCGTCCACGTGCTCGAGTCGCTCGACGCGCGGTCGGTCGGCGCCGCCGGCGACTTCCCGCTCGCGTGGACGCAGACGATCGGCCGCGGCCGCTCGTACTACAACGCGCTCGGCCACTTCTCGGAGACCTGGAACGATTCGTGGTTCCAGCGTCAGCTCGCGGCCGCGATCCGCTGGACGGCCGCGCGGTGACGACGAGCAACCGCAGAGACCGCAGAGCGCGCAGAGCTGGGCGTGCGACCGGCCCGCTTCGCGATCTTCGTGTTTCTTTGTGTCTTCGTGGTTCCCCCGCACTGCCCGGTCGTGATCTAACGATCGTCAAACCTCGAGAGGGTCTCCACCGTCAAAGCAGCTGACATGTCGACATCGTGGCGGCTCGTCGTGTGCCTCGCGCTGTGTTCGATTTCGCTCGCTGCCCAGAACCGGACGCCGCCGGCGCGCACCGAGCTCGCGCCCGGCATCTTTCTCTTCACGACGCCGAGCTACGGCGACGTCGGCCTCGACGGCAACTCGATCGCCGTCACGTCGCGCGACGGCGTGCTGGTGTTCGACACCAACGGCACGCCGGCGGCGGCGGCGGCGATCCTCGGCCAAATCCGCGCGCTCACGGATCGGCCCGTGCGGTGGATCGTGAATTCGCACTGGCATTGGGATCACTGGTACGGCACGGAGACCTACGTGGACGCGTTCCCGAACGCCGGCGTCATCGCGCACGAGAAGACGCGCGCGTTGATGATGGGGCCGGCACTCGAGTTCAATCGCCCGGGCCTCGAGACGCAGCTGCCCGCGTATCTCGAGAGCCTCGAGCGGCGCGCGGCCGCGAACCCGGCGCTCGAGGCGACGCTCGACGAGGACCGCTTCTTCCTCGAGCAGAAGTCGCGCGCCCGCCACGTGTTCCCCACCATCACCTTCACCGATCGACTCGGCCTCGAGCTCGGCGAGCGGCACATCGAGGTCCTGCACTACGGGCGCGGCGTGACGCCCGGCGACGCATTCGTGTATCTGCCGAACGAAAAGATTCTGCTGACAGGAGATCTGATCGTGAACCCCG
>Ga0209474_10003444_pt1 | contig 13877 bp, 17 predicted proteins | sample GraSoiAngelo_145_FD_185902 | JGI IMG/M metagenome (GOLD analysis project Ga0209474, IMG submission 185902) | Grasslands soil microbial communities from the Angelo Coastal Reserve, California, USA - 14_1009_05_20cm (SPAdes) (version 2) | ecosystem: Environmental > Terrestrial > Soil > Grasslands...
AAGGGCGAAGGGCAAAGCCACGAACAACCCCCAGCCATAGTTCGTCAGTACCTGTGCGCCGAGCAGGGCGATGGCCAGGCCGAGCGGGACCGTGAATATAAGTGACACCGCTGCGGTTCCCAATGCGCTCTCTGGAATCATTTGCTTGAACGACGACACCGACGTCGGTTGCTCAATCAGCCGGGCAGCACGCTCAGGAATAAGACAGAGCAGCAGAAAAAACACCAGGTTCACAAATGGGAAGAAGAAAAGTACTACCAGCTGAGAAGGCAGCCCCGCGCTCCGAAGCCGCCTGATCGTCATCGCCACGCCAACCCAGACAAAGGGAAGGGCGATCGCCACCATCGTCCCGAGAAAAGCAGCCTGGTTGCTTCGCAGATCGGTAATCCGTGCTACATCGCGCAGCGGCAGCCAGTAGCTGAACAGTCTCCAGCCCCGATGAAATCCATACGCGGCAACAAGACGATCGATATTGTGTTTGAGCGCGAAACCCAGAACGCCGACCAGAGCGTAGGTTCCCCGATCTACCGTTCCGTTGAGCCGCCACAGTTCGCTGAATCGAATCTTCATCTTGTCATCCTCACTTGGCCGAAGGTTTCGTGACGCCTTCGATCAAGCCCTTTAATTTTCCGCGCAAGCGCGCGAATCCGCGCAGAGTCATAATCGGCATATGCACAAACTCCTCAAACAGGCTTGAAGTACTCGTGAGAAACTCCAGCATCTCCTGCAGGCGCGCCCGCGTGTAGGCGCTGCCGGCTCCGGCTCTTTTCAGTTCACTGACACAGTCCTGGAGTACGCGCAGGGTGGGGTCAATCTCCCGCCGCTTGCGCTCTTCAGCAACGATGCGGAAGATCTCCCAAACATCCTTTACGGACTCGAAATGATCTCTGCGATCGCCGAGCACATGTGCGAGACGCACGATTCTCCAGCCCTGCAATTCACGCAAACTGGTACTCACATTCGATCGAGCGACCTCCAGGGTGTTTGCGATTTCTTCAGCATGCAAAGGCTTGGGAGAAAGAAACAGCAGGGCATGAACCTGGGCCACGGTGCGATTGATACCCCAACGCGTTCCCATTTCGCCCCAGTGCAGGACAAATCTTTGTTCGATGGGAGATAAGGGCATTGTCTTATATTACGGTCTATTCTGCAATAACAGAAATTACTGTAAGTAGAGACGCCTTGTCAACTGGCAATCATAGAAAGGACGGGGCGCCCGCGCGACTCGGATTGAGTTCCTCCGAATCGCCTATAAAGGAGGGTTTTGCCTGGAGTGGTGTTCCAAAACGAGAGCAGCGGCTGGAAGAGTGCCCATCCTGGAGCTTATACCGAGGCATCTTAAATACTAACTCCCCTGAATACCAAGGACTGGAGAGTGATTTATGGATCAGGAAAAGAAACCCAATCAGTCTGAGCGCGTAGAGCGCGAAGGCGCCGAGGGACAACAAGGTAAGAAACAAGAGGAACAGCGACAGCCCGGTCAGAGCGGGCAGCAAGGGCAGCGTCAGCCCGGGCAAACGGGCGAAGAGAAGAAGCCCGAAAAACGCGAAGATGTAGCGTAGTACAGAACCTTCAAAGCTTGTCGAATAGGACCCCTCCACCTCAGAGGGGTTTATTTTGCGCGGGAATTAGCGGGAACCGGTGCTATGGAACGCGCAAGGCTGTAGACGGCTGCATAGCCCGTTCTCGCGCGGTGTTCGCGAGGGCGCGGTTAAAGGATGTGTGTTATTTCGGTCGTAGTTGTTTTTGTTTTCAGGAGTTCCAGTTCGTCGATGTTCGCGCACTCGGCGGAGCACGGTGCGACGCGCCTGTCGGGCACCCCGCTGAAAGTCGATGTCCTGACACGAACGCAAAAAGAAATTCACAGCATTTTTCCGCAGCCTGTAAAACCAACAACGACCATTCACGCGGTAGTGGCCAGGGGCTGTCTTTCCTTCGCGCCGACGATGATTAGCCACAACATGATAGCTAGCTCGCCGAGCATCACTGGGAAGACCCAATTTGACACTCTCTGCTCGTATTGCGGCCACAAGATGCCGGTGACGCTGGTTGCCAGATAGGCGAAGCAGTTGAGCATGAGCCAGACGCCAAGAATGCGGGGAATGAAGCGCGACTTGTACACCAGCAGACCGAAGGGGAACAGCCAGAGTCCCCAGAAGACTTCGTTGGCGAGGACTCCCTGGCCATGCATGCGGAGGAAGACCCTGACGAGCGCGTCGCGCTGTGGCTTGTCGAAGACGGAGAGGAAGTCTGCGCCGCGGGCGAGCAGCAGCGCAGCGGCGTCGTTGACGGTGTTGAAGAAATAGATAGGCGTGACCATCAGCGCGCCCAGGATGACCACCAGCCGGGCCAGTCCTTCGTCCACTCCCTTGAATAACCGGTAGAGTGCCAGCGTGAGAAAGATGGCCATGGTCGCGGTGAACAAATCGCTGAGCATGCCGAGGCGGAAAAGTGTCTCGTGGGCGGCGATGTTGTTGGCCGTGGCGCTCGCGTTGCCGGCGACAAACAACTTGTTGGGAATGTAAATGAGGCGCAGGGGAGCAGTCAGAAGCGTGAGATACAGAAGCCCTGCGATCCGGGCGTTGCGTTTGAGCGGAGTCATGCATGCTCCTTTGCGGGTAAAAGATAGCATTTCAGCAGAGGCGGATGGCCCAGCTTTCTTGTTTCTGCTGCAGTATCGAATTTCCAGAAGTCGGAGTGGCGTTCTGATGCGTAAAACCAAAATGGGAATACTATGGCGCACCCGCCCCGCGCAGTTACTTCGTTCTCATCCGCTTTCCTGACCGGACCAGTCGTCGCTTGCTGGATATCCCACGCGGCTCGAGACGCTTAGCTTGGTATTTGCTCTGAACGAGCCCGCCTTTGTAAGACCGCGTCGCCACATGTCTCAAATGGATATCGTGGGGCAGCGGCCCAAACAACGGAATCCCCCGTCCGATCAGTACCGGAACGCGGGTCACGGTGATGCGGTCAACCAGCCCAGCCGCCAGGAACTGTTGGATAGTGATGCCTCCATCGACATAGGCATGTTTGAATCGGCGCTTTTCTAATTGCCTGACAATTTCCTGCGGCGTGCCTGACATTTGCTCGATTCTGGCTTTGATGGACGAAAGATCGAGTGGCTTGCTGCTCAGCACCACGATTTGCTTCTTGCCATAAAGTCCGAAGTGCCCAAGGTTGCGCACCACCTCGAAGGTTCTCCGGCCGAGTACAACCACGTCCACGGTGTTGAAGAACTGGGTGAACCCGTGTGGCCCAGCTCCAGGTGTGTCCAGAAAGTCGAATGTATCGTCGGGGCGCGCAAGGAACCCATCGACGCTCGTACCGCAAAATACTGAAACTCTCATGTGACCTTTCGAGGTGCTCAGGATCCGTGTGGCCAATGTCTGCCTGCAGATCAACAGCATGAACTTACTTTGCGGCGTAGCCAAGCACTAAGAGCTTACAAATCGTAAAGCGGGCGCTGGAGCACTCACGTGAATCACATCTGGGTGGACTCGAGTTCCACCAAGCATCGATTCGGCAAGGACGATACCTGGCTTATTCCGAGATAGGTTTTCGATGAGTGCCGCTCCTCGGGAGCTCGGGTCTATCTACTACATCTGCCCAGCATTTCATGCTGGGCTATCCTATTTCGGCCCTCCGGGCCTGGTGTGCGGACTTCCTCGTGCTCGATATGGGCCCGGACAGTCACCGCTTCGTAGCCTCGGGAGGATTGTGTAGGTTTGCGATGACTGCCGCTCCTCCGGAGCTCTGGTTTTTTTTCCTGACGCAGCATTTCGTCCTGGGCTATCCGTATTCGGCCCTCCGGCCTGATGTGCGAAGGCTCAGGATGAGAGTTCTTAGACACGCTCAGCAGGCATTCTGACGAGTGGCTGGAATAAGAAGGGAAGGGAATAGGCTCCAGCCGCGCGCTGGGCTTTCGTTCTGTCCGGAGCGGCCATCGCTCAGCACCGAACCTGCCTCAGCACCGAACTTAGTTCGGTGCTACCACGAGTCAAGATTGCGAGTCAACGAGAAATTTCATTTTGGAACTCGCGCGGCTGCCGGAGAGTGCTCGTCGCAAGCACCTGACGCTGGCACGAGCAACGGATGCGAATTTCACAATTCACTGCTTATTCACTGTTATTCACTGTTCTTTGTGGCGGAGAAAAACTCGAATTTCCGTAATCCCTGACGCAGCAGGCGGTTGCGCGGAATTGTCCGTTGCTCGCCCACCTTCTTAGAAAAAATTCGCTGTTAAATTCGCTGATAAATTCGCTGTTCCGCACACAGCAGTGAATTCGGCCAGTTTCATGCTGAATCCGTTGCTCTACCTGGGAATGATATCTGCGATCTAACGCTATGGCTGGCTAAGACTCGCGCAAGAGAAATGGCGGCCAGGGACGGAATCGAACCGCCCACGCCAGCCACTCACTATTTTGGAATTGAGGAGCTTTTCATCTGTTGCCCCTCATCCTTCAGAACAGGCAAGCGCGTCAAAACGAAAGAGCACCGCTTGAGTAGATTCGGTAAAGGATCATCTCGCTACATACAACCGCAGCATGAGTTCAGTTCTCTATTTAGCTGGATTGCCATAGGTTGGCAATATGCGACGAGAAATGACTGCTCTGATCTGTCTGGGTTTCCCGATTTTTTATGTGTTTTGGATCGTTTTTTCGGGAACGTTCGCGGTACACGAACTGATGATTGGGGCGGTGGGAGCACTGCTTGCGACGAGTGGAATGCTGGTAATCGGTGTTCAATATCCGGCCCTATTTTCGCCGAGCGCCTGCAACCTGATTGCGATCTGGAGGATCCCCTGGTACGTGCTGAGCGGCACCTGGGAAATTGCCGTGGTCGCGGCTAAGGATCTGCTCGGCATCAAGTCTGCTCGTTCTCTCTTCCGCGTGGCATCGTTTCATGCGGGAGAGAAAAAAGATCCTCGCGCTACCGCCCGTCGCGTACTGGCCGTCGCCTACACCACCATCGCTCCCAATTTCATTGTTTTGGGGATCAATACCAGCGACCGGAGAATGCTGTTTCATCAGATCGAGCGCAGTACAGTACCGAAAATGAGCCAAGGCTTGGGGGCTGAGCAATGAAAAGTTGGGAACTCGCGGCCCAAGCGATGATGTTTGTCCTCATACCGTTGGCTTGGATATCGGCAAAAGGTGATCCGCGGCAGCGTCTCGTCTCCTTCTACATGGCCGATGTGGTGATCACATTATTAATGATGCTGCTGACGTTAGCGTTCAGCCGCATGCCATTGATGGATTTAGCCATCGCGCTGGCATTAATGTCGTTTGGGAGTGGAATTGTGTTCGCCCGTTTCTTCGCGCGCCATCTGCGATGAAGTCCATTGCCATCGACGTATTTCTCGCTGCCGCGGTGTTAATTACAGTGATATCCGTTTTGGGAATGATGCGCGTTCGGGACCCATATCAGCGCATGCACTACATCTCTCCGCCAGCTTCGCTAAGTTCATCCTTAATCGCCGCCGCCATTTTTCTTCAGCGGGGATTCAAACCGGAATCGTTCAAAGCCTTGTTGGTCGTCTTTGTGCTGGTGGGCATGAATAGCGTCGTGACACATGCGGCCGCGCGTGCGTTTCGGATCGCGGAGACTCCAGATTGGCATCCCGCAGCCGGCGAAGAAGTGCCTATAAGCGCTGACGATGAAGAGGTCAGACCGGAGCAAAGCTGATGCGACTGTTGCAATGGATGATTTTGCTCCTGGTAGGCGGTGTGGCTCCGTCGGTGGTGTTGACTCGCGATCCGAAGTCACAGGTGGTCAGCCTAACCTTTTATGGATTGTTATGTGCGCTGATGTTCCTCATCTTTCAAGCGCCTGATGTTGCGCTATCGCAGATCACGGTTGGAGCTGTGATGCTGCCGCTAATGATCATGTTGGCGCTCACGAAAATGCGCCGCCAGAACCTCAGGCGAGAGCGTGGAAAGCACAAATGAATTCCCGCCATCGAAAACTCCTCTTTTTGATTTCTGCGGCAGGTCTGGTGGTGATCTTCGTTCTGGGACTTCGCGATCTGCCGCCGCTCGGCGACTATCGCGGGCCATACGGAAACGTTGTGACGCAGGTCGCAGTTTATGAGCGACACGCAACTGATGTCGTCAATGCGATCAACTACGACTATCGCGCATTTGACACGTTAGGAGAGGAATTCATCTTTTTCGCCGCTGTACTCGGGGTATTGCTTCTTTTCCGTCCTACAGGAGAGGACGACGACGAACAAAAACGCGCAGTAAAACTCGAAGATGAGTTACCGGTCTCTGACACGCTCCGCGTCAGTATGCAGGCGATGGTTGGGACCATGATTGTTTTCGGTTTGTATATGGCCACGCACGGGCAACTTACGCCCGGAGGCGGATTCCAAGGCGGTGTGATTCTCGCATCGGCTCCGCTGATCGTCTATTTATCAGGCGATGTAAAAACGTTTGAAGCGATCATCGCAAGTCCTCTGGTGAAACTGGCGGAATGTGGCGGAGCTGCCGGGTATGCAATCATCGGAACCGCTGCCATCGTGTTCGGCACGCATTTCCTCACCAACATCATTCCTCTCGGCACCACCGGCGACCTGTTCTCATCAGGCACGATCTCCGTTATCAGCATCTGCGTCGGGATGGAAATCGCAGGCGGCTTTGTGTTGTTGATGCAGAGCTACTTGAAAGAAATCATTGAAGAGCGTCTTAGGAAAAGCCCATGATCCTGGCCTATCTGCCATACGCCATTGCCGCATGGATATTTCTCTGGGGACTTTACGGCATCGTCACGAGCAAGAACCTTGTCCACCAGGTAGTCTGTGTCGCCGTTCTCCAAACCTCTACCTACGTTTTGCTGCTCGCGCTTGGATACAAAGCTGGTGGCACCGCTCCCGTCTTTGCCGATATTCCCGTTGGTACCTCCGTCGTTGATCCGCTGGTGCAAGCCCTGATGCTGACGGACATCGTAGTTGAAGCCACAGTTATGGCCCTGCTGCTTTCCATGGTAGTGAAAGCCAACGAACTGGCGGGAACTGTTGATCCGGAGGAATTGCGGTTCCTGATGGGCTAATGAGCACGGCAATCATTCCACTTCCGATTGCGATTCCACTGATCGTAGCCGCGTTCATCGCGCTGACCGGCGAGTGGATTGGACGACGTACCTCCGACCTTCTGGCTATTGCCACAGCGGGCGCGAGCGTTTGGATCACCGCGTTGATTCTCCGCGGCACTTGGGTTCAGCCGCAAGTGTACTGGTTTGGGAACTGGTGGCCGCGGGCCGGCGGCGTGGCTCTCGGCATATGCTTCGCCATCGATACAGTCGCAGCAGCACTCGCTTTATTGGCTGCGGTGCTTACGCTGGCCGCGCTGATCTTCTCCTGGAAGATATTCGAGGACACCGAAAACCATTTTCAGCCTTTGATGCTGCTCTTCCTGGCGGCTATGTGCGGTTTCAGCTATACCGGCGATCTCTTCAATCTGTTCGTCTTCTTTGAACTGATGAGCGTCTCTGCCTTTGCGCTCTGTGGGCTAAAAACACTCGAGCCTGCGCCGCTGCAGGGCGCCTTCAATTTTGCAATCGTAAACACCGTCGGGGCTTTCATGATTGTGATGGGCATCGCGTTGTTGTATGCCCGGACTGGCGCACTGAACTTCGCACAAGTCGGACGTTCGCTCGGCTCACATGCGGATGCGCTCGTGCTGCTCGCCTTTCTGTTGATCCTGGTTGGATATCTGGTCAAAGCGGCGATCGTGCCTTTTCATTTCTGGCTTGCTGACGCTCACGCCGTGGCGCCAAGTCCCGTTTGTGTGCTTTTTTCCGGAGTCATGGTGGAACTTGGGATCTATGCCCTCGCGCGTGTTTATTGGACGGTCTTTGCACACGCTCTTGCAGCGCACGAGCACGCATTGCGTACGATCCTTGTGACGATGGCGGCTATCACTTCCGTGATAGGGGCAGTGATGTGCTACGCCGAGCATCATCTGAAACGCTTGCTGGCGTTCTCTACCATCGCGCATTCCGGACTCATGCTCGCCGCCGTGGGCTTATTGATTCCCGGTGCCTTGGGAGGATTTCTGCTTTATGTGCTCTCCCATGGAGTAATCAAGGGTGGGCTCTTTTTGTGTGCAGGCATCGTCCTGCATCGCCTGCAGAAGATCGGTGAAGATCATCTGCACGGTTGCGGCCGCGGAATGTGGTTCACGGCAGGTTTATTCATTCTCGGAGCATGGGGTTTGGTGGGTGCGCCGCCGTTCGGTACGCTTCTTGCCGACAGCATGATTTCGGATTCAGCCAAGCAGGCGCAGCAGAACTGGCTGGCGTACATCTTCATGTTCTCTGAGATTCTGACCAGTGCCGCAGTGCTGCGTGTCGCATTCAGAATCTTCTTCGGTTGGGGTGAACCTGCGCCAACCGACGAATCATCGCGAATTGAAGAAAAACCTGAAACAGAGGAGCGGCACGAACACACTCCGGCAGTCATGTTTATTCCTGCTGCTCTGCTTATCGCGCTCGGCGTTGCGATTGCCTTTGTTCCTCATCTGCGAAACACGCTTCAAGAAAACGCCCGTACTTTTACAGACCAATCCAGTTACGCACGCAGCGTACTGGAAAACCTGCAGGTCAGTCGTATTGGAAGTTCTCCAACTGAGAGTCTTGAATCTTCAATCTGGCGCTCCTGCGCGGCATTGGTCGCTTCCTTTCTTCTTGCGCTGGGAAGCGTGTTCCGCAAGCGGTTAGGAAAGGCGGCGAATTTCACGGGTAACCTTGAACTCGGCAATGAGTGGCTTAGAAGAGCGCATAGCGGTCATCCCGGCGACTATGTGGCATGGCTGTCGTTTGGAACGGCATTGGCTGGAATGTTGTTTCTTTGGTTTCTCCATTAGGCGCATCATCTAACCAATTGCTGCTTGCTCTCGGAGGACACTCAACAATATGGCTCAAAAGCAGCACCTCATCGACGAGACAGCCAGGCTGACGGTTGATGAGATTTTCGACGCAGCCTACGCCAGCGGGCAAGAAGAGCTGGAGCGATCCTCCACTGCATTGTTATTTTCGGGTCTGATCGCAGGTCTGACGATTGGACTCAGCCCGTTGGCAACTGCATTTGCCGAGTCTTTTCTTGGCCAGAGCTCTTGGGCGTCTTTTGTTGGAAAGCTGTTCTATCCCATCGGCTTTGTCACCGTCATCATCGGACGCTCCCAACTGTTTACGGAAAACACGCTTTACCCGATCGCGGTAGTTCTCAAAGAACGAGGGGAGATACTGAACACTTTGAGGCTCTGGGCCATAGTTTTTCTCGCGAATATCGCGGGCACTCTGGCATTTGCGACACTGTTTGTGCGCACAACCGCGGTCAAAACCGGAGTCATCGCAGCGGTGGTCTCAATGGGGGCCCAGGCGTCTCAGGGCTCCATTGGACATCTATTTTGGAGTGCGGTTGTGGCTGGATGGCTCATGGCGCTAATCGCCTGGCTCGTGGAAGCAAGCCACTGGACCACTGGCCAGGTTGCCGTCGTGTGGATTCTGACCTTGCTGCTCGGGCTGGGTGATTTCACGCATTGCATCGTGGGCAGCACGGAAATCCTCACCTCAGTTCTGCAAGGTTCGGTGCCAGTTATGCATTATTTTTGGTGGTTGTTATGGGCGACAATGGGTAACGTTATCGGTGGAACCGTGCTCGTTGCTGTGCTCAATTATGGGCAGCTCGCACAACGAAAGTGATCGTGATTGACGATCAATCAGTTTGCGTTTAAGAAGAGTTCCTAGCCTCCTCTTCTGAAACAGGTTCTGCAATTGTTTCGCGCAGGGCTCAACGTGGTTTCCAAGAAGCCCGTGACACGACCCCATCTGCGATCCCTACATGGTATGCCGCGCTACCCAATTGACGTCGCTTCGGCATTGCCGGCTCTCGGGCTTTGGATTGCTGCTGGCTGGACGTAAAATCCGTGTGGTTGCGCTCGCTCTTTAGAAGCTCTTGGAGGAAATCGTGCGAAATTTTTCGGATATCGTCTACTCCGTCATGCGCATCGTTGTAGGCTTCCTCTTCGCCTGCCATGGCGCACAGAAACTCTTTGGCGTTCTGGGCGGAAGGAAGGAGCTGCATGATATACAAGGGGCTCTTGCCGGAGTAATCGAGTTCGGCGCCGGAATTGCCGTCGCAATCGGATTCTTCAGTGCTATTGCCGCCTTCATCGCGAGTGGCGAGATGGCGGTCGCATATTTCAAAGCTCATGCCTCGCGCGGGTTCTGGCCCATTGTGAACCGGGGCGAGCTCGCCGTTCTCTATTGTTTTGTCTTCTTGTACATTGCCACCCAGGGTGATGGACGCTTGAGTTTTCGACGGCTTATCCAAAAGAGCCCACCGAAATAAAGCGGTGACGGCAGACGTTCACGAGGCTTGAACCCTCTCTGCCACGGATGTATTCGTGGGCTCCCACCGGAAACCCAAAACCGAGGAGTCCCACCGGAATGTGCCCGGTCCGAGATGCCGATCCCAAACGCGTCCTCCACCCACTCCAACATCTGGGGAGATCCTCGGCCGCGCCTACACCTTCACGGGCCAGCCCAACGGCACGACCGACACTATTGCGGGCCGTAGTTCACAGTTGCCGTCGGACTCCAATTGCCGCCGGCGCCGTTGTCGCTGCAGTGGAACCTGACATTGAGAGGATCGGTGGTGTCGGTGGTCTGGAACCCAGGTCCCCCAGGATTTCCGGCGCCGGAGCTTACTCCAAGCGCGCTGAAGTAGGCGTTCTTCGTAACACTGCCACTGCAAGCGCTGGCCGTTGCCGAGCCTTGATAGACAAGTGGGCTGTTCTGGTTGCTTGCCGGCCACCACGCGTTGTCGTTGGCTGCAATCGAATAGGACTGATTCGGGAACGGAACTCTGAGGGTGTAGGAAGTGCCATCAGGGCAGGAGACGTCGGTCTGCACGTTCCCGCCTGCCAGCGACACTGTTGTTGCCGGATGGGAACCGGGCATCGACAATGTGTAGCCGGCGAAAACGTTGTCTCCAGAATTGACGGTTAGATTGTTGCCCATCGACAGAACGACTGTCCCGTCTCCTGGGTTCCAATTATTCGGGAACTTTGCAGTGTTACTTCCCCACCACGCCGTCCATCTCGAGTAATCGAGGTTGGGAAATGGCGTGACCTCAACATCTGTGTTGACGGAGGTGTTCCCGAGCATGAATTTGTCGACAAAGGCTGATATGGCTGGACTCTCGGCAGGGAGCGTTGCACAGTGGTTATGCCCGCCATCGATATAGAAGCCGAACCTGTCTCCGATTCCAAAGCTGTTGTAGATCTGCTGCGTTGCCCGAGCCGAAACATAGTTGGACCGATTTGACAGCCAGTAAAAATCAGTATTTCCCGTTTCCAACAATGCGCGCGGCGCCACCATCGCCATCAACTGGTGATGATCCTCGGGGATTTTGTAGACATTGTCGCCGGCAAATTGCCGCATTGAGTGGGCGAACCATGAGTAGTCGGTACCATCGATCTTTTCCACGCTGCGCTGAGCCTCGATCTCATGCGAGACACGCCAGGATGGGGCGCCGCCGCCTCCATTTTCCTGGGCGATGGTGAGCGCCACTCGCTCGTCAAAGGCGCCGGCAAATAGCGCCATTTTCCCGGCATAGGAGCATCCGGTTACAGCCAGATGCTTAAGATCGATCGGAAGCGGACTGACGGCTTGCTGAGCAACGATTTTAAGACCATCAATGATGCGGCTCACTCCCCACGACCAGGCGGCGTACTGTCCTGAATTGTTGAGAGTGCCGGTGCAAGTTCCGGCGCACAATTCCGGATAAAGGAGATAGAACGGGTCCGCCGAATGATCGATCTGCTGTCCTGCGGCATACTGGGTTACGTCATCATGGACGAAGTCGACGGTTGCAATTGGGCGACCGCTGAAAGCGCTGGACGGGAGACTGCCATAATTAGGTCCAGTACTGCTTGGGGCCAGCGACATAGCGATTAGCGCCGGAAACGGACCGCTCCCTGGCGGAAGATAAACGTGCGAGTTCAGCCGGAGCGAACGGTTGTTTCTGGTCACAATCACGGTCAGTGCACCGCCACCGCCGTTACTGCTGGGGGCAAACGCCGCATCAATCGCGCAATCCGAGCAGTCTGGTTTTGGGCCAATCTCATACTGTTCGATCGCAGCCTTGATCTCGTTACGCCGACGTTCCCAATTTGAAAATGAAGTGCTGCGCGTTCCGTCGGAAAATAGAAAAGGGTCTGGCAAAGGTCGAATGATGGGCAGCTGTTCGAAGGTCGGAAACACAGGCTTCGGGTAGCTCGCACCCGTGTTCTCAACCGTATAAATCAATGGCGTGATCGAATCGCCAGATGTATTTTCCTGCGCCAATGCTCGGGATGCTAACGCCGATAGGAAGCACAGTAGCGCTGCCGCAAGGGCGACCTGGGCAAGACCGAAATTCTTATTACGCATTGCACTTCTCCTTTTCGACTCGCTGCCGAAGAGATTGTTCGGGACACGAACTAAGTAATCACGCAATTCGATAATGCCGGAGCATGCTGAAGAATCCGTTAAACAGGAATTTTGGCGTTCCGTTCGAGACGCGAGCGAAATCGGCGGAGGAGCTGTATCGACGGTAGAAGCACTTTCAACCCTAGCAGGCGCCAATGACTGCTATCCGTGCGTAGGATGGTCTGTTCCCGTGCAGAGTTGCTTCTGAACTTCTTTTTCTGAAAGTTCGGGGGAAACCCCCGAAGATCCCGCGCTCGACCAGAAAGAACCCCGCTCATCAAAGCGCTCAAGCGACCGCGCGCGTGGCATGGGGACCGTCCTCTCCTGCATTCCCGGACGCCTCGAAAACCACGGAGGGTAGGGGACCCACATCTTCGGATCGTCTTCAATGAGCAAAAGCCACGCGGCTCCGGGACGAAAGCTGCGGCACCCGGCTGCTGGTAAAAGGTGTGGACGAAGAACGGTGGCAGGCAGTGCAGGCATCCTAAGATATGAGACTGTCCGCTTTTGGCCTGCTATTCCGGTAATCGAATCACGGGAGTCTCAGGTCGGCAGCAGACTCCGTAGTGCTGCCACAGCCGGAACCATGGGCTGGACGCGAGTGCTTCATCGTGCCTTCGATTTGCAGCAGAGATATCCTGTGCGCTGAACGGTCTAATATCGGAAGCTTCGAACATCTCCTCTAGCTGCTGGATGTCATCAATGATCCGGTCAATATCCATGCGTGACTAGTATATCCAAGGAACTTTTGTATGCCCTGAAGACAGGGGGAGAGACGGAAGGTCTCCCAACTTGGCTGAAGAAGAGGAAAGGTTCCGTCTGTCCCCCGATTTTTCAGCCGGTAACACGTCTCATACCTCAATCGAAAGCGGGAGAAATCCTGAATCTTGCAGGCAAGAACTCGACACAGGGAGGTGACCGATGAAGGCGATAGTGGTGACGGATCAGGCTTCGGGAACGGCCGGGGTGAAGCTGGTGGAGCGGCCCGAGCCGCAGCCGGCGATAAACGACGTCGTTGTTCAGATTCATGCGTCGGCATTCACCGGTGATGAGCTGACGTGGCCCTCGACCTGGACCGATCGCGTCGGCCGTGACCGGACACCATCAGTCCCCGGACACGAACTGGCCGGAGTGGTCACCGCCCTTGGCTATGGCACGACTGGGCTTTCGATTGGACAGCGGGTGTTCGGCCTCACGGACTGGTATCGCGACGGCACGCTGGCGGAGTATGTGGCCGTCGAGGCACGCAACCTCACACCGCTGCCGGGCGATGTTGACTTCACGGTGGGCGCGGCCCTCGTGATGCCGGGCCTGACCGCGTGGCAGGGGCTGTTCGAGCACGGCCGTCTTCGTGCCGGGCAGAGCGTCCTCGTGCACGGTGCGGCCGGCGTAGTCGGTTCGAT
>Ga0209474_10003445_pt1 | contig 13877 bp, 11 predicted proteins | sample GraSoiAngelo_145_FD_185902 | JGI IMG/M metagenome (GOLD analysis project Ga0209474, IMG submission 185902) | Grasslands soil microbial communities from the Angelo Coastal Reserve, California, USA - 14_1009_05_20cm (SPAdes) (version 2) | ecosystem: Environmental > Terrestrial > Soil > Grasslands...
CTGCGAACAAAACAGACAAGATTCCTGTGACCGCGCTATCTCGCCTGGCAATCAGCGCATTGATCATCGCCACGATCTGGCTAGGCGTTTATCCGCAGCCGATTTTGGATGCGTTGAAGCGATAAAGCGTTAAACCGATGAAGCGGCGGCTTCGCTTTAACGATTCAACGCCGCGTTAACAAGCAACGACGACTTGGGCAGCCGTCGAGCCGTTGTAGGGCGTCTGTGTCAGGCGCCGGCGTTTCACAAAATGGAGCCGGCGGGCACCGAGCACATAGACGGGAAGGCCGGAGACCGAGTGAGCGGGAGCGAACGAGTCAAACGCCCTACAATGCGATCCTCAGTCACTCAGTTCAACGTTCCAGTACGCGAGATCGACGAAATGCTTCCAGAGGTCGTGCTGCGGCGTGGCAAAAGTGACCTGGACGAACGGCCGCCATTTTGGCCGTTTGGGTCTACGGATCAGGCCCATGTGCGCTTCACGCGGCAGCCGGTTGCCTTTGCGCGTGTTGCAAGGAATGCACGAGCAAACCACATTCTCCCACGTAGTTGTCCCTCCGCGGTCGCGCGGCACGATATGGTCGAGGTTGAGTTCACTGCGATCGAAAATCTCGCCGCAGTACTGACAGGTGTTCTTGTCGCGCTCGAATACGTTGTGCCGGGTAAATTTCACTTCCTTCTTTGGAAGCCGATCGAAAACCAGAAGCACAATCACCCGCGGGATGCGAATCTTAAACGAAATGGTCGTGACAACCTCATGGTCCGGCGCGCTTGCCGATAAGTCGCGCCAGCTTTCGAAATCATGCGTCATGAAATTGTTCGCCTCGTCCGATGAAACAATTTGAGCGTGCCCCGCGTACACCAGCGCGAAGGCGCGACGCGCCGAGCAGATGTTCACCGCCTGCCAGAGGCGGTTAAGCACCAAGACCTGACTGTTTAACACAGTATGCACATCTCTACGGGAAACGCGTTTTGCGGACTTCCACGTAAATTCGCGCGACGGTAGCATTCGGCTTTTTCGCTGTCAACGGGGCCGGCTTGGACTAACCGCGAATCAACAGCCGCTTTCGCCCGCTTCGGCGTGCCAGGCGAATAGACACAAATGATAGAAGACGGCAGACTTGCCCACTAAACACACGAATGACACGAAAGGTTTGGTGATTTCAGATTTCGAGATTTTCGGATGAATTCGCGTGTTTAGTGGGCTACCGCGTGCTCTGTCATTCCATGGATTCTTTATCGTGTAATCGGTGGTCAGCTCTGCTTTTTTCTCTGATTCGTGTTTATTAGTGTCGAACCTGTCGCGCCGTAGCCTCGTGCGAAGGCGGATTCGTGGCTCAAATGAAAGCGCAGTTTCCTACCGAGCAGACTAAGTCCGGCGAATTTCAGCGGCAGCAAGATGCGTTCCGTGAATGGGTCTCCAATGACGGATCAACGGCCTACCCCGCCGCGGCGGGCCGATATCATCTTTACGTCTCGCTGGCATGCCCGTGGGCCAGTCGGACCGTAATTTTCCGAAAGCTAAAAGGACTCGAGGAAGCGATCAGCATGACCATTGTCGACCCGATCCGTGACCAGAATGGCTGGGCGTTTCGCGATCCGAGTGGCAAAATTCCACTGGGCGCGCCGTTTGAATCAACGGATCCCATCAGCGGTTTCCAGTTTCTGAGCGAAGCATACAAGACGACCGATCCGAACTACAACGAGCGCGTCACTGTGCCGGTGCTCTGGGACAAACAAACGAAGAAGATCGTGAACAATTCGGAGGACGATATCTGCCTCATGTTCAACACGGCGTTTAATGAATTCGCCCGGAACAAAGATCTGGACTTCTTTCCAAAAGATATCGAAACCGAGCACGCGGACCTCTGCAGCTTTTTGCACGACAATGTGAACAATGGTGTTTACAGAGCCGGTTTCGCCACGCGTCAGCGGCCATACGAGGTTGCCTCCCGAAAATTATTTGAGGCACTCGATCAACTGGAGGAACGCTTGTCGAAGAGCCGGTTCCTTTTCGATAATCGCATCGTCGAATCCGATTGGAGATTTTTCTGCACACTCGTCCGATTCGACGTCGTTTATCACGGCCACTTCAAGTGCAATCTGCGCCGCATTATCGATTACCGAAATCTGCAGGGTTATTTGATGGATTTATATCAACAGCCGGGCATCGCCGACACGGTCAACTTCGACCACATCAAGCGTCATTACTACATGACGCACACTCAAATTAATCCGACTCGAATCGTTCCCATCGGCCCCTTGCTTGATCTGGGGAAACCGCACAATCGCGAACGATTGGGGTAGCACACGCCTCCGGCGTGCTGGCGAGCGCGTCTCGCGATCGCAAACTTTCTCTTGGCACGATACGTCCTTGTCGAGTCGTGAATTTTTTGAAAGCCTGTTTCGGCGCGACGCCGAAACCAACACGCCAGAGGCGTGCGCTACCCTGATTGCTTTAACGCCACGAGGCTCTCTGGCGCGCACGATGCCTTGCTCTCCAGAATGCTTCGATCTGTTCCAAAGTGCGCCCCTTTGTTTCTGGAACAAAATAATAAGCGAAAAGCCACGACGCCACTGAAGCGAGCCCATAGAGAAAAAACGTAGAGCTCGCTCCAAGTTTCTCGACCAATGTCAGAAAGGTAAGCGAGACGATCAGGTTTGAGGCCCAGTTGAACGTGGCCGCCGTACCCTCGGCGACTCCGCGAATTCTTAGTGGATAAATCTCGGCGATCAAAAGCCAGAAGATCGGTCCGAGGCTGATTGCAAACGAAGCGACATAGCCCATCAGACAAATCACAGCGATCCAGGCGAGCTGTCCCGATGGATACCGGAAACTCAAACCGAGCGCGCCAAGCGTGATGATCATTCCGGCGATACCGACCAGCAACAGCGGGCGGCGGCCTGCCCGGTCAACTAGGAACATCGCCACGATTGTCATGCCAACATTTACAACGCCGACACCCACGGTTGCCAGGATCGCGCCAGAAGCGGAATTGAATCCGGCGGTCTGAAGAATTTTCGGTGCATAATAAATCACCGTGTTGATGCCGGTAACTTGTTGGAAGACGGCGAGACCTAATCCAACGACGAGAGCTGGGCGAACCTGCCGACGCAGCAAATCGGTCCAGTGTCCGCCCTCAGTTTGTTGCGCCAGGCTCGCCTTGATCTCTTCGATCTCGGCGTTGACATCGCCAAGCTCACGGATGCGAACGAGAACGCGGTGCGCGACGTCATGATGCCCGCCACGAATGAGCCAACGCGGAGTTTCCGGCAGAAAAAACATGCCGGTTCCGAAGACGAGCGCCGGAGCGACGGCGAAACCGAGCATCCATCTCCAACCTTCGACGCCCGCAAAAGCGTAATCGGTCAGATATGCAACGACGATGCCAACGGTAACAGCGAGTTGAAAAAGCGATACGATCCAGCCCCGCGCGTGCGGAGGCGCAACTTCGGATAGATAAACCGGAACGTTTGTCGATGCGAGACCAATGGCCAAACCGAGAACGACTCGGCTGACGATCAACACGGGAGGCGATGGCGCCACCGCGCTGGCGAGCGCGCCAATACCGAAAATTGCAGCCGTCACAAGCAAAACTCTTCGCCTGCCGAAGAGATCGGCGGCTTTGCCGCCGACGATTGCGCCAAGAGTCGCTCCCAACAGAACCCCACTGACAACAATTTCCTCGGCTACAGTCGTTAGGCCAAATTCGCGCTTGATAAAAATGAGCGCGCCGGAAATGACGCCCGTATCGTATCCAAACAGAAGACCGCCCAACGCGGCGAACGACGCTGCGATGTAAACGAACTTCGTGCCACGCAGAGCATCCCTTAACGTAGCAATCTCCTTGTCGGCCATAGCTGTCGATCTTACTCAGTCATACAACCGCGAGAAGTCTGACAACCGATCCATGATTTCTCAAAGAAATTGGACGGCGCGGCGATTTCGGTGTACGGGTCCCCCGCAACGGTGAAGATGAACGAGGATCGAACCAGAGATTCATATCCCGGTAAAAGCTTGCGTATTCTGGTCGTCGAAGATCACGGCGACACCCTGCAAGCCTTATCCAACCTGCTTACGCATTTCGGCCACGAAATTTCCGTCGCCGATGATGCGGAGAGTGCACGGAAGATTATCCGTTCAAAAGAGTTCGATGTCGTTCTGGCCGATATCGCCCTGCCGGACGGCAGCGGCTATGATCTGGTTGCCGAGGCCAAACGAAAACGACCCGTTAAAGCTGTAGCGCTCACCGGATTTGGAACGCCTGATGATATTGAGCGCGGCAAAGAAGCCGGTTTCGATTTTCATCTGACCAAGCCGGTGGACTTTCACGAACTGCGCGCCATTCTCAGCCAGATTGCTGCGTAGCGATTGCGCGCGAAGGGTAAGCTCGCCGCGGTGAGCGAATCAATCGAAGCCCAGGCCTTGATAATTCCCAAAGAGTCTCATGCGCTTGCGATCCCCGCGTTGACATGGCCTGCGAGGATGGTTCGTAGTGTGTTTGCCTTAAAACAAGTCGCCCCGCGTGCACAAACACGCGGGGAACTCATTCAGCCTTTAGGCGGCTCGCTGTTGGCGAGAGGGTTGTGGTACCGCGCCAAACTCAAGAACATCCTCGGAGATTTTCGTGATCGCCCAGGGTTCTGGAGTAGCCTGCAGGACCACATTGGCTTCCATGATCTTGCGACCGACTGGCCGCAATGATTTAATGGAGAAGCCTTCCGCTGCTGTCACAATGTAGCCTTGGCCACCTTGCTGGCAGAAGAATGTGCCGCTCTCTCCGCGCAACGCCTCTGCCAAGTCGGGATGTTGAATTGTCCCATTTATCGGTAGTTTCGTTTGCATGTTAATTTTGTTCCCTTCTGCTTGCGCCTGTCGTCTTCATGACTCGGATCGGCCAATACTTTGTTTCTTGGTCAGTGATGCTTTTTACCTATAACGTCGGTATACTTACTCTGGCCCATGGAACTGCGTCACCTTCGATACTTCGTCGCGGTCGCGGACGCACTTAGCTTTACAAAAGGCGCGCGAAAGTTGCATCTCGCTCAGCCCTCGCTCACCCGCCAGATCAAAGATCTCGAAGAGGAAATCGGCGTGCGGCTTCTTGATCGCACAAAGCGGGAGGTCCGCTTGACCGAGGAAGGCAAATCGTTCTTGGCCGATGCGAGACGCGTTCTCGCGCACAGTGCGGAGATTATTGAATCGGTCCAGCGCTTAAGTCGCCACGAAGTTGCCGCGCTCAATATTGGATACGTCGCGGACCTTTTTTACACCTTGCTTCCGATCACTCTCGCCACGTTTCAACGCTCATTTCCAACGGTCTCGATTAATCTTTTCGAAATGACATGCGGCGATCAATTTCGTGCGCTCGAGAATGGTAAGATTGATCTGGGTTTTGTGGGATTACGAGAGCCGATCGAAGAGCGCGGATTGCAATTTCGATCGATTGCCTCGTATAAAACCGTCGCGGCGTTGGCAAGAAGCAATCCCTTGGCAAAGAAACCAATTATTAAACTCCGAGACCTGGAACCCACGTTCTTCATCGGTATGTCGGAGAAGGCTTATCCGGGTTATCGCCATTGGTTGACCACGACCTGCCAGCAGGTTGGCTTTACGCCCAAAGTTCTCCAGGATGCCGATATTGAACGAGCACTCATTCAAGCGGTGGCAGCGGGCTTGGGTGTCGCTCTTTTACCCGATCAGGTCAAAAAACTGCCGCACGAGAATGTCGTGTTCAGGCCATTAAGTCCGACAGTGGTGACCGAATCGTGCATCGCATGGAAAGCCGAAAATCGTTCTGCTGCGCTCAAAGCCTATGTGCACATCGTGAAAGAACGAAGCGCGAGCTTGCGCTAACCTCTTTGCAATCGGCAATCGAAAACCTAGAATCGAAAATGTCAGCCGTCCCCGTAGTTCAACGGATAGAACAAGGGTTTCCTAATCCGACCGGTTTTCGCTCGCACGAGGGAAGCAGAGCCAGCTGAAATCGTCAGAAAGCGCCAATTCCTGCCTAAAACGGACATTTATCTGGCAATAAGTGGCGACGAAAGGCGAGCAGAATAAATGAAACCGCCAACAATTGACCCTTAACCAAGGTCGTCGCGAGGTAAAAGATACCGCGCTACCGAATACGTGACCGATTCTTTCCACCGGGTGATATTACCCACAAAGAGCCGGTGCACCCAGCTCCGCTAAAACTTTGACCCCAGGGAACAAAGAACTCCGTAGTGCGCCAGGCTTCGCAACCAGCGAGGACGGGCCAAGCGCCAGTCCTCCGTTGCCCGGAGTCTAGGCTCTGCTTAATGGCTTCTGCGATTTTAGTTGAAAAAGAGGTAACCCGTCCCTAACCTTACTGGGCGATCGCCGATGGCCAACCAAACCACATTGGTAGAACGGATCGAGGCTCGCGTACAAAAAAAGGACGGTGGCCAGATCGTGGTTGGCTCACACGTCCTGCGAATCGATTCAGTCCACGGAGGAATCGTTGATGTGATCGCAACGAGGCAACAGCCTCGACCCACGGCGCGTCCAGTCCCGATCGAGCTTCGACCGCGGCCGTTTCCGGCTATTTTGGATCGCAATGAAGAGAGCGCAGCAGCGATTCGCGCGCTGGAAAGTCTGCAGTCGGTGGAGCTTTTTGGGGAGGCAGGAATAGGGAAGACTGTTGTTTTGCGCTATTTGGCGTACACGATTAATTCTAAGCTTTTCCGAGACGGTATCATTTATCGGGAGATACGCGGCGTTCCGCCTGACGACGTACTCCAGCTGCTCTGGGGTGATTTTTTCGAATGCGACATTCCTTTTAAACCGACTGACTCGCAATTACGCCACGACTTGCAGAGCAAAAACGCTTTGGTTATGCTCGACGCGGCCGAATTAACGCGCACTGAGGCGGAGCGAGTAATGAATGTCGCGGCGGCGTGCACGTTCTTGCTAGGTTCTCCTGAGCGGCATTTGTGGGGCAGTGAAGCGCACGCGACGCCGCTCGCTGGTTTGCCGGCGAAGGATGTAAAGACACTGATCGAGCGAGAGCTAAGTCGCCCTTTGACGGGTGATGAAGCGTTGGTCGTCGAACCAATCACGGTCGCATTGAAAGGAAATCCTCTGCGCATCCTTCAAGAGGCTGCACTGGCGCAGTTGAATGGTCACTCGCTGACGAGCCTTGCGCAGGATTTGCGATCAGATGGTTCACCAGAAAAATTAGCGGAACATGTCACCGCACCGCTTACCAGCGTGCATCGCCGGATTCTTTCCACCCTCGCAATTTTTAATGGTGCTCCAGTGCAAGCAACAATGCTCGGCGAATTACTGCAGATCGACGATGTCGAGACAATTCTGGAAGAACTTGAAGAGCGCCACCTAGTGCGCACGCACGCGTCTTTCACGCGGCCTCAACGGATGGGTGCGACCGCCGGATTTGCTGAAGACGAACGGGCAGAATTTCGCGACCGTCCGCTGGCAGCAAAACTCACACAGCCATTACAACCGCCAATTCAATTTGCTTTCCTGAGCTATGCTCGTGAAGACGCCGAGTTCGTGCTGCGTCTTGCCAAAGACTTGCGGACTGGAGGGGCCGGCGTGTGGGTAGACCAACTCGACATCGCGCCCGGTCAGCGCTGGGACCGTGCCGTTGAGGACGCTTTGGCAAAGTGTCTCCAACTCGTAGTGGTTCTTTCGCCCTCCGCCGTGGAATCCACTAACGTGATGGATGAGGTCTCCCTTGCGTTGGAAGATGGCAAAACGGTTGTCCCTGTCCTACATCGCCAATGTAAGATTCCATTTCGACTGCGCCGCTTGCAGTACGTTGATCTCTCGTTGGACTATAAGGCAGGCCATGATCGACTTCTTGAGACGCTCGGGTCAGGGGCGGTAGGAACTGGCAATGTATCGGGGTTGTTCGAAACAACGCGCGGCGTCGTAGAGCGGTCGCAAGCGCGCGCGCACCCGGAAAAGCCTGAAGATGCTGTGGATGTGCGCAGCCAGCGGCGTTACACCCTAGCCGGAGAATTTGCTCTATTCATGCCGGAGCCGGCGGAGGCAACTGAGGAGCGCAAACGAGCCGTCGCCTATTTTGCAGATTGGGTTTCAGGGCCGCGCCAGCGCGACGTAAAAACAATTCTGGAAACAGTGCCCGTTCTGATGCACAGCCTGCGCTGGGGCGTCAAGTTTGGCATGGCAGCGGAGGTCATGCGCATAACCAGGTCGGTGGAGCTCCCATTGGTTTTGACCGGTCGCTGGGAATCCTGGACGAATGCCTTGTCTTTAGCCGCTCAATCCGCGATTGCCGCAGGCGACAAGGCCGCTTTGGGATGGGTACGTCATCAAGATGGCACGAAAGCAATTTGTGAGGGAAATTTTTCCGAAGCACGGCAATCGCTTGAGCAAGCTCTGCAAATACGCGAAGAGCTTCGCGACAAAGCTGGCGCAGGCATTACTCGCCACAATCTGAAGTTAGTTGCCCCTCCGACAATTCCAACGTGGAAGCACTGGAAGTTACTCGCTGGCTTGGTTGCGGTAATTTGCGCGGTCATCGTTGCCGTGGCCGTCGCATCGAAGTTCCGCTTGTGGTCGCCATCAGCGACTCCAGCACCGACAGTAACTTCAACAACCACACCGGCACCGCCATCAGCGACTTCAGCACCGACAGTAACTTCAATAACGACACCTGCACCACCATCGGCGACTCCAGCACCGACAGTAACTTCAATAACGACACCTGCACCAACAGCAGCGACTCCAGCTGTGGCGGTACCAGTGGCAACACTGCCGCCGGCAGTAGTGACTCTAGTCCCTACCATAACTCCAGCCGGGACAACGCCGCTACCGTTGACTCCTGTAACTCCTTCGATAACTGCGAACCTTCCTCTCAACCCCTCGCTAATGGCGCGAATTGTCAGATTCGCGGGAACTCCTACAACGATTGTTCGCGGAGAGAGTGCGAAGCTTTCTTACAAATTGGAGAATGCCGAACACGCTTCTATTGATCCTTCAGTCGGTAAAGTCGATTCGACTGAAGGGAATCTTAGTGTCTCACCGGTGGAGCGTACCGAATATACCCTGACAATGTTCGGTCGCGATGGCGTAACAGAACGGCAGCGAATCACGATCGACGTTCAACCCAGACGACGCGAAAAACCGAAGAGTGAGGTAGCCAAAAAGCGCGACAAGAGCTCTCCTACTCCAGGCCCACGTGTTCGCGACTCATCGGCCGGCACACGTGGGTCTACCAGTGCGCCAGGCCAGCGCGGTTCGCTACAGATCGGGATCGGTCCCGCTGGCGTCCGAATCCCAATCGGTGCTGGCACCCGTGCGCCTACCCCTACGCCAACGCCACGCATTAAGATACAAACCGGGATCGGACGGGGGTCCTACCTGCCAGACCGGCCTTGAGGACGGCCAGCAGATAGGCGTTGCCCGAACTCATACAATGGCCATGCGCGTTTCCGCGCAAAAGCTCGCACTGAATGAACGACGCCGAGTGACACCACCTGTCAGAAACCACTAGCAAGGATCTGATCATTTCGACGACGGATTTGTTCAGGGACGACTTCCTCGTAAACCGCGGCAAAATTCCACTCATCTTGAGGGCTTTCATCGGGTACTTGAAGGGCGGTAAACCACCGATTCAGTAAGCAGAAGTGCCCGATCAACCAAGTAACCTCTACGATCTGGGCATCGACGTGACGAGACATCTGTTCTGTCGTGAGGTCTTTCAGTTTGTCGTCTTTTAGATTGTGTTCGGTTAACACGCGGCGCAGCTCTTGGAACTCCTGGTCGGTCACGAGATGAGCATCCCTTGTCACCTTCGCCGCATAATCGAGGACGACGCGTTCTCGCTCAGTGTAGACTTCACGGTGTTTTTCGTGTTCATGAAGATGCAAATATTTCGGTATGGCTTCGTCTCTGCGGCCAGCATCCGCAAAGAGACTCAGCCCGATAACTGAATGATGGGTTACCGAATAACGCGCTCGGTTAATCAGCGAGGTCCGAGAGATCACAAGTTCTTTGATGAAGCGGTCGTTGAACCCTGCCTCTTGGATATCTCCGCGCAAAGTGCGCGGATCGAAGATGAAGGTGTTGCAGTACTCGACTTCCGTTTGCAGGAGGCGGGGTGTGTATGCCATTACCTTGCAAAGATTGTTGGGATTCCCTCCCCAGGTGAGCTCTCCGGTCATCATTCCGGCCTGTGTGTAAGGATCCAGTTCATCGCGCTGCAGTGGCCGAATACGGGTCCAAGGCCCTTGTTTGATTTTCGTCATAATTCTATGGCTTTCGTTGGGATTTAAGCGTTACTGCAATGAATTGGTTTCTGTGTGACTCCGTGCTTCCGGTTGCTTCTACAAAGTTTTGACCTCGTTCTGTAGGCCGAGGGCATGATCGTAAACTTATCGTTTGTCCCTGGGCTTCCCGGGACTCTTTGGCGCGCGTTGTGTAGATCTTGCTTGTCTAGCGTCCGCGACCGACGCGCCGGACTCGTGTTTGCGCAGATCCCATAAAAGCCAATCGTCGTTCCGCACGAACTTTCCCGTAGCACGATCCCACTTGAGCGGGAGCTCACGATTAAGCTTTTCAAGGAAGGGAAGGAGCGGCTTTTGCGGCGGGTGTTCCTCTTCGTTTTTATCGAGTGAAATTTCCGTCCATCCAAACCGCTCGCGGTAGTGATCGAAACCGAAGCCGTCGAAGAATTGTTCACCGCCCACCAATGGCATATACCAAAGGCTCGGGCTCGCATTTTTATTCTCCTTGATGGGAACTTGGGTAACAAGATCTTCGAGCAGTGCCGTGCCTTTGGCGTCCTTCGCTAGATGTTCCTTGAGACGTGAAAGCGCCGGGAAACTGACGTATGGACTGACAAACAGCACGGGCTTGCGCTGCTCGTTCGCTAGGATGACCTCGTGAGGAGTGCCGACACTGTAAACGTTCGTCGGGCAGTAACAAATGATGAAGTCGCTCGTGTCCACCATGCGAAGATCAATATGCAGCGCGGGCCAGAAGCTCTCAGCTACGTGTGCGCGAGCCGCGGCACCCTCTTCTCCGCCCTTGTAGGTCCATCCCGCCCGGACGTCTGTCGTCCCTTCCCCTTCGCGGCCGTATTCATGCATGGCCCGAACCTCTGGTTTCTCCCAGGGGTCAAATACAATAACCCCCAGTCTGCGAAGGAATTGACCAATTCTTGTGCGCCAACCAGTGGCCTTCTCTGCGGCTCGCGAGGCAACGAAGTCCATCGGCCCTGACAGATAAACTCGCGCATCGCGCAACAGACCGTCTTCTGTGTTATCAGCCAATTCCACTCTTTTTGTCTTCATAGGCGTTAAGGGAGATCTGTTATGCTCGCTGAAACTGAGTGTTTAGGAAGTCGCCTCGACCATTCAAAGTGAGCCCGACATAGGGTCTCAACAAATTGCCCGGGACTTGGACTCGGCGAGCAACCGGCGAGAACAATTCAACTGCGATCGCGTTGAATCTTGTGTTCGGCTCGGGAGTGCTCTCGGAAGAATGTTCCCACCAGACGAGCCACTCATTGGTCGCGCAGAAAATAACGGCATCTAAGCTCCCAGGAACCTTCTGAAGCTCAGCTGCGACCTGGCCCAATCTCTTCAGAAAGCCCGCTGCTTTTAACTTGGGCCGTCGGGTGCCGACATACAGACGCGCACTTCCGATCTGCCAGTCGACCGACTTCGGAAACAGGTGGTATGCCTTGTCTGGCTGTACTTCGCCGGTGAACATTTCCGGAAAACTGCTAGCGCTCGCTGGCATATCAAAGAGGAGTTGATGAAGCTCACTATAACTCCGGCCTCCCACGCATCGCTTCGCTTCATGGTACGCCTCCTGTGTTTGATAAAAGACCAGGGCTATTTCATCCGGCATTCCCTCACTTTTGGTTTCAGGTAGGACAGCGGGGAGGTAAGCTGTTAGTCCAAACAACCTTTGCATCTGCACGGTCATCGGCATGAAAACCGTGCGGAGCTTCTCGATGAATACACTTCGCTTAACTCGTCCGTTCTTCCTTCCTCGGAAGACACGCACCGCGTCTGCCGGTACCGGGACGGTTGCCCGGCTTGGAATTGAGGTATTCTGCCTAGTACGAACTTCGCTTAACAACTGCCATCCACGTAACAACTCCACATTGAGGTTATTCAATTCTGCGGAGGACTGTGCTTGATCTTGTTCCGCCGCAAGCAACCGCTCGCTCGAGTCCGCAATAGACTTGGCGAGGGCCTTACCGCGATTGCCTACCGCTACACTTAGGAATCCCCCTTGAATAATCGCATGAATGCGACGGACACCGAAGTCCGTGGGCTCATTCTCAGCCGCAAGGCGCGGATCATCTACAAATGGGGCAGTAACAGCAATTTTAGCAGCCGTGCTCGATGTGCTGAAAATCCCAAAAACCTTCCGTTTCGCTAATTCGAATGCTTGTCTGCTTGTGATGCCTCCCGACCACAGAATGGAGATCCCCAATTCCTTTGCATATGCTACGATTTCCTCGATATCGGAAAAGGTCAGAACCCCAATATCATTCGCCACATTCGCCTGGCGGATCAACCGCCGCGGATTGACACGATCAGGGCTATCGAAAAGCACAAGCTTCGCGCCGGCTCCGCGAGCCGTTTTGAGCCAGAGCTTCGCTGCGTCCTTACACCGGGTGTCGTCATAAACGTCTTCAGCGGTAAGCAACGGTGTGTCTACGTAAAAGGCAGGAATCGCGGTCCAGTCGGCGGTCCATCCTGTGATCATTTCGATCACAGCGCCTTGCTCTTCCAGCGTCATTGGCATGAGACCATATTTGCCGGCAGAAAAGCCGTTCGTGCGCGCCGTATGGAGGCCCGTCCAGATAGTGCGCGCGGCTGTTTCGACATCAACGTGATATCGATACGTTAGGCGAATCCCGAGTTGGCGTGATAGTTGCAGTAATCGACGCAAATGCTCGGGATCCAGAATATTTAGTAGCGACTGGATTCCCAATCGCCGGCGAGCGGGCTCGCGAAGGTCTCCGTCGACCGCTAACTCGCGTATGCCAGCGTCAACTGCCAGCTGCATAATGCGTTCGGTCACGCCAATTTCGTCATCCGTAATCCTGTCTTCGAAAGCAACTAGAACGGAAAGCTGGTGAATCTCCACCGGTCCAATCTTTCCCTCTTTACGTCCCGCTTCCAGTTTGGAGACCACGCCTTTGAGCGATTTGATCGGAGCATTGGGGTCGACCGAAAGACGCACTGTGAGCGGTCGAGGCTGGCCGTCCGGCGTGTGTAAAAAAGGCTCAAATGCGGCGAAGACATTGTCCAGCCACGGCTTGTCATTCGCCGATTTTTCGGTTACCGCGAATTCAGGCAGCTGCTGGGTGAGCCGTGCATTGACTCGAACACCGACGTTCGTGGTCAAGAGTAGGCGCCCGGCGGCCGCGTCTGAGAGGTCTTCATATTCCGGAGGCCCAATGGGTACTTCACCCGCGCTTGTCATACGCTCGCCGTCCAGAGCGACACCCAGGCTCACTGGGTCGATCGGCCACAGAGCCTTTGCCTTTGCAGACGCGTAAGCCGCGTTAACGATTGTCTCTCCGGCGCTTCCTTCATCGCTTACCGCAAACAACGGGCCGAAACTTTCGCTGTCATATGTAGCTAGGGCAAAATCATTCTGTTTATCACGGTGACGGGAGCTAACGCTGTTGGCTGTCCTCATTTGCTAGCGACGTCTCAAATCAATCTATCGTTCGAGTTTCGCAAGTATCTCGTTTTGGTGCAAGAACAGAAAAACGCTCTCTGGTAACAGTTGCCGTCTTTAGTATCGGCATCCTACTCACTTATTTTAGGCTACCATATTTTGGGTGGACGTTTATATCTCTCATCTTGTCTGCTTCCAGACTCAGTCCGTGAGG
>Ga0209474_10003447_pt1 | contig 13872 bp, 13 predicted proteins | sample GraSoiAngelo_145_FD_185902 | JGI IMG/M metagenome (GOLD analysis project Ga0209474, IMG submission 185902) | Grasslands soil microbial communities from the Angelo Coastal Reserve, California, USA - 14_1009_05_20cm (SPAdes) (version 2) | ecosystem: Environmental > Terrestrial > Soil > Grasslands...
TGACGATTAGTAAGAGTGTATGAGTCCCACCTTGCCCTATTTCAGTGTTGTTGCTTGTTCGCGAAACGACGATCATGGCGGCAACCTGCTTCATCGGATGCAGCTCTTTGTGAGCGGCTTGCTTGAGCAGTGCCGGCGTCATCAACTTGACGCCGAACTTATTCTAGTGGATTGGAACCCCCCGCCGGACAAGCCAAAGCTCAAAGAGGCGCTGTCGTACCCGGTGAAGAACGGACGTTGCGACGTTCGCATCATTGAAGTTCCGCCTGAAATCCATGGCAGATTCAAGTACAGCGATCAGTTGCCGCTGTTTCAGATGATTGCCAAGAACGTTGGAATTCGACGCGCTCGCGCGCCGTTCGTGCTCGCAACGAATATCGATATTCTTTTTTCGGATGAGATCATGCGGTTCCTGTCCTCCGGGAAATTGCGTCAGGGAAGGATGTATCGAGTTGATCGATATGATGTTCAGCCAAACGTACCAGCCGACGTTCCGATCGAGCAGCAGCTTGAGTTTTGTCGGAAGAACATTATTCGAATCAATCGACGACCGCCCAGTGGGGACATTATGCACGATGCAGCGCGAATGGTTGGTGGCGGTCACAAACAACCATGGACATGGCGAGATTGGCGCCGCTGGCCGCTAACAAATGAGATTCGCGCGATGGCCTATTGGCCGCGGGACCACGTGAAAGCGCGTCTCTATGAATGCGGCCTGAAAATGCAAGCTCTTCAGGACGTGGTCTTTCCCAACAGCCTGCCGCGGTTGGCGAAGTTTCAGATACCTGTGAATCTCCATACCAACGCATGTGGTGACTTTACTTTGCTATCGGCGGAACACTGGAATATTGTTCGCGGTTATCCGGAACTGGAGGTGTTTTCAATGCACCTCGACTCAGTTCTTTGTTACGCAGCTCAACATTCCGGTGCGCGTGAAGCTGTGCTGCGCGATCCGATGAGGATTTATCACATCGAGCACGGCTCAGGCTCGGGTTGGACGCCAGAGGGTGAGGCAAAGCTTTACAAGAGAATTGATTCTGCCGGTATACCCAGGCTCACGGGTGAGAGGTTGTTTGAGTATGGCGTTGAGATGCGACGTACCGGCTCCCCGAAGATTTTCAATCAGGAGAATTGGGGCCTCGTTGATGAAGACTTACCCGAAACCGTGATACGCTCAGGGGAAAACAGAACATGAGCGATTTCCCACTGGTTTCGGTTGTCATTCCCTGCTTCAATCGAGCTAACCTTCTGATTCCGACGATTGAGAGCGCGCTGCGACAGGACTATCGCAACATTGAATGCATAGTGGTGGACGCGGCTTCCGCAGATGGCACAGTCGAGATCCTGAAGAGTTACGGCGATAGGATTAAGTGGGTGTCAGAGCCGGACGAAGGTCACGCGGATGCTATCAACAAAGGTTGGAGAATGAGCCGCGGCGAGATTCTCGCATGGTTGAATGCTGACGATGTTTGGGATGTTCCCAGAGGAGTCAGCCGGAGTGTGGACTACTTGCGCGCTCACCCTGATGTGGACGTCGTTTATGGTGACTGCGGCCAGATCGACATGGAAGGCAATCGGGTGGGCATGGCCTATTTGAAGGAATGGGACCTGGAATACGCGGTCGAGAATTGCGATCATTGCATTCCACAACCTGCGTCTTTCATCAGGCGAAGCATTCTGGAAAAAGTCGGTTGGTTGGACAAAGATTTTTATCAGAAGAAGGATCACGAACTGTGGCTGCGAATCGCGCTGCAGGGCAAGATTCAACACATGCCCGTCACCGTTGCACACGAGCGTAATCTACGCGGCCTTAGCTTTGATGGACGCACCGCAGCGCCATCGTGCATTCAGGTGACGCGCAAGTTCTTTGGTTTTCCGAACGTGCCCGAAGCCTTGCGACGAAAAGAGAAACGGGCTTTCAGCAATGCCTACATTCGAGGAATTGACTATGCGTGGGAAGGTGGGCGACTGTGGGCTCTGATAGTCAAGTATCTGGTGCGGGCAATTATCGCGGATCCTTCGAATTACCGCAGAGCCCTGGTTCGAGTTAAGCAGTACGCTTACAGAAGCGCGCCCGAGGACGCCAGATTGCGATGGTTGCTTGTGGCTTACATTTTATTGAGCACGCCTCGCTGGTCCGTGCAGCTATCTCGCAGCATGATAGCCGATGTTTTTCATCAACCTGGAGAAGCGAGACAGGTCGAAGTTCGCAGTGAAGATCTGTTTCAGTCAATCGCGATGAGTGATGAGTAACGGGGGCTGACCGGATTTCTCTTGTAGCGAGTTAAGTAACATTGCGGGCAGCTATTATTTTGATCGATCTAAGTCTGAAACGTTAAGGATAAAAAAGCATGGACTCGTTTGGTGCTGTACCTCTCTCGGACGTCAAAGAATATTGGAACCGGCGTCCGTGCAACATTCGCCACTCGCAGAAAGAGGTGGGTACTAGGGAATACTTCGAAGAGGTAAAGGCGAGAAAATATTTCGTCGAACCGCATATCCCCGGCTTTGCCGAATTCGAACGATGGAACGGCAGCCGGGTGCTGGAAATCGGTTGCGGCATCGGAACGGACACTCTCAGTTTTGCGGAGAGCGGTGCGCGAGTTACCGCAGTTGACCTCTCGGAGAAATCGATCGCGCTCGCGCGCCAGCGCGCTGAGGTCTACGGCCAGCAGGACCGCATCGAGTTCTACAACGGTAACAGCGAAGAGTTGAGCACGCTCGTTCCAGTTTCGACTTATGATTTGGTTTATTCGTTTGGCGTGATCCATCACACGCCGCACCCCGAAAAAGTTTTGAATCAAATTCGCGAATATATGGGTCCTGAGAGCGAGTTGCGACTAATGGTTTACAGCAAAGCCAGCTACAAGCTTTTTCAAGTCATGAGAGAAGAAGCCGTCTGGGATCTCTCGAGATTAGACGAACTAATTGCGCGCAACTCAGAAGCGCAAACCGGCTGTCCGGTCACTTATACGTATACGTACAATGAAGCGCGCGCTCTCTTGAAGGGATTCGACATCCTGGAAATGCGCAAGGCGCACATCTTTACGTGGGATGTAGATGCGTACAAGCGCTATGAATATAAGAAGGACGCAGCTTGGGCCGGCGTGACGGACGAGCAACTCGAAAACCTGGAGAAAGAGCTCGGCTGGCATCTATTGATTCGGGCGCGACGCGCGAGCTAGCTTGGTTGGAGAAATGAAATCCTGGAAGGTTCTCAACAAGACGCCGGTGATTTCAGTAGAGCCGTGGTTCAAAATTTCGCGCGAAGAAGTTGAGTTGCCGAGTGGTAGAGTCGTCAGCGATTTCTACCGCGTGGTAATGCCTGAGTTTGCGATGGTCGTCCCGGTGACTGACTCAGGCGAGTTGGTGACGGTACGCGGGTATCGCCACGGGCCGCGCAAAATCTGTTTAGGCGTGCCTGGTGGCTTGATTGAGTCTCACGAGACCCCTTTGGCGGCGGCGCAACGCGAGTTACTCGAAGAGACCGGTTATCGCGCCAACGAGTGGAAGAGCCTCGGAGCGTTCACGGTCGACAGTAATCGCCAGGGAGGCACTGCGCACTTCTTTTTGGCGAGAAAGCTCGATCAGGTTGAGCAAAAAGTGGACGACGATGCAGAGTCCCTGCGGATTGAAGTAATGAAACCCGAGCAATTCCTGGGATCGATTGCGAGTGAGGAAATCTCGACACTTGCCGCGGTCAGCGCAATCGCGTTGGCGCTGGCGCACGGATTGAAATAACAAAAGGCTGGAGATCCGGAGCTAACAAATTCATATCAAGCTATGAAGATCGCATTGCTACAAATTAATCCCACGGTCGGAGATCTTCTCGGTAACGCTGAGTTGATTGCGAACGGAGCGCGCGAAGCCGGGCGGCTTGGCGCTGACCTGGTAGTCACGCCGGAGCTGGCTTTGCTCGGATATCTGCCGCGCGACCTGTTGCTCAAGAAGAGTTTCATTGATGATAGTTGGGCGGTCCTCGAGCAGCTCGCGGAAGAACTTGCCGATGGTCCTCCAGTGCTCGTGGGATTGGCTGAACCAAATCGAGAGAGTGTAGGACGGCCACTGTTCAATGTGGCCGCTCTTTTGCGGGCTGGAAAAGTCACTGACATTTTTCGCAAGTCGCTTCTGCCAACCTACGATGTCTTTGATGAAGACAGGTATTTCGAGCCAGGACCGCCAAACCAACTGCTCAACCTGAACGGATGGAAATTTGGCGTCTGTATCTGCGAAGACGTATGGAACGATCGCGATTTTTGGGAGCGGCCACGCTATCACGCCGATCCGATTGCTGAGCTAAAACGTCAGGGCGCGCAAGTGCTCATCAACATGTCAGCGTCGCCGTTTACTATCGGGAAGCAGGCGTTGCGCGAGCGAATGCTAGGGGAGCTTGCGCGCAAGCATGAGCTGCCGATCGTTTATGTGAATCAGTTCGGTGGGAATGACGACCTGGTTTTTGACGGTCGCAGCAGCGCGCTGGATGCGGGCGGGGTTCTGTTCGCCAGAGGTGAAGGTTTTGTTGATGATCTGGTAATGGTTGATCTCGAAAGCCTGACCGGCAATCTCGCGTCCGACGATTTTTCGGCCGAGGCCGAAGTGTGGCGCGCGCTGGTGTTGGGTACGCACGACTACGCACGAAAGTGCGGCTTCGAAAGGGTGCTGCTCGGTTTGTCGGGAGGAATCGACTCAGCTCTGACCGCGGCGGTTGCCGCGAAGGCGTTAGGGAAGAGCAACGTCCTCGGTGTGTTGATGCCTTCGCCTTATTCCAGTCAGGGAAGTATCGACGACTCGCTAGAGTTAGCGCGAAACTTGGGCATCGAAACGCAAACGTTGCCGATCAAAGACATCATGAATGCGTTTGCCGAGAACCTGGAACCTGCATTTGCCGGTCACGAACGGGACGTCACCGAAGAGAATGTGCAGGCGCGAATCCGCGGCAATCTTTTGATGGCCATTTCCAACAAGCACAGAGCACTGCTTCTGACGACTGGCAACAAGTCGGAGCTGGCCGTTGGCTACTGTACAATCTACGGAGATATGTCGGGCGGACTTGCAGTGATCTCTGACGTGCCCAAGACCATGGTTTACCGAATCTCGCGCTGGCTCAATCGTGATCGCGAAGTTATCCCCGAAGCGATCATCACGAAGGCCCCATCAGCGGAGCTTCGGCCCGGTCAAACGGACCAGGACAACTTACCGCCCTACGACTTGCTTGATGAGATCTTGCATCTGCATGTCGAGAAGCACTGGGGCTCCGACGAAATCATAGCTAAAGGCTTTGATGAATCTACAGTGCGCAGGGTTCTTCATTTAGTCAGCATCGCCGAATTTAAGCGCCGGCAGGCGGCGCCTGGATTGAAAGTCACGGATCGCGCTTTCGGCATAGGATGGCGAATGCCGATCGCGCGCAAAGAATACAAAGGGCGTCGTCTGATGGCGACTGTCTGAAGCAAGAGTAAAAGATCAGAATTCTCAGGAGGAATTAAACTGTGGATATTTCGGTGATTGGCCTCGGCAAGTTGGGCGCTCCTTTGGCAGCGGTGCTTGCCGGCAAGGGCCATACAGTTATTGGCGTCGACGTGAGTGAACAGTTTGTGAAGGCGATAAATGAAGGACGCGCGCCCGTTGTTGAACCTGGTCTGGACGATGCTATTCGATCGGCGCAGCCGCGTCTGACGGCCACAACTGACGGGGTTGAAGCGATCAAGAAGACTGAAGTTACTTTCATTATCGTTCCTACACCCAGTGAGGATCATGGTGGCTTTTCCTTGGAATATGTAATGTCCGCGGCCGAGACGATTGGCGCCGCGCTCAAGCAGAAATCTGATTACCATCTGGTAGTTCTCACCAGCACGGTGATGCCGGGTGCTACAGGCGGTAAGCTTTTGCCGGCGCTCGAAAAATATTCCGGCAAGAAGTGCGGTGAGGGTTTCGGTCTCTGTTACAACCCTGAGTTCATCGCGCTGGGCAGCGTGATTCATGACATGCTGAATCCGGATTTCCTCCTCATCGGCGAATCTGATCCACGCGCCGGCGAGATGCTCGAGCATCTCCAACTGGGCGTCTGTGACAACGTGCCGTCGGTTAGCAGAATGAATTTTGTGAACGCCGAATTATCGAAGCTGGCGGTCAACACCTTCGTTACGACGAAGATTTCTTACGCGAATATGCTGGCCCAGGTGTGCCGGCAACTGCCGGGCGCGGATGTCGATGTGGTTACGTCGGCCGTTGGACAAGATACACGTATTGGCCGGCGATATTTGAAAGGCGCCCTTGGATACGGAGGCCCATGCTTTCCGCGTGACAACAAAGCGTTCTCGCAACTCGCGCGTTCTGTGGGCGCGAATGCCGGCCTGGCAGAGGCCACCGATCGCGTGAATCGCGAACAGGTTGGCTGGCTTGCAGAAATCGTTTTGCAGGACCTGCCGGCAAATGCCAAGGTGGGCATTCTGGGGCTTTCTTACAAACCACACACGAACGTCATTGAAGAAGCACAGGGAATCGATCTCGCGCGTCAGTTGATCGCTAAGAATATTCCCACGGTTTTGTACGATCCGGCGGCGATGGACAATGCGAGGCGGGTCTTGAACGGGCCGGTCGAGTTTGCATCGTCGATGGAAGAGTGCGCTCAACTGGCGACAGTAATTGTCATTACCACGCCTTGGGATGAATTCAAGGCATTGACGCCGAAACATCTGAACTATGCGAATGGCCGACCGACGGTTATCGATTGCTGGCGCATACTATCTCGCGACGACTATGAATCAGTGGTGAACTACGTTGCCCTGGGAAGGGGTCCCGAAGTCGATGGCGCGGCAGCGGTGGGAACCGCGGCGGGCACGGCTGAGTAATACTGCTCTATTCTTCGGCATGCGGATGGTCACTGGGGCCATCCGCATTTCTTCATTGAGATGCTAACGATCTTCACGATTCCGAAGCCTTTCCGCGGCCACATCGGCGTTATCCAACGTAACGCAATTCGTAGCTGGCGGATGCTGCGGCCGGAATGCGAGATCATTTTATTCGGCGACGAAGAAGGTATGAAGGAGGTCGCCGAAGAATTTGGCGTCCGCCACATTCCCGGCGTTGCGCGCAACGAATATGGAACTCCATTAATTAGCGACGTCTTTGCTCAGGCAGAGAAAGCGGCCCACGGCAATATTCTTGCCTATGTGAACACCGATATACTTCTCTTCAATGATTTTATTGAGGGCGTGAAATATGTGGCGTGGCGAAAGCGCCGATTTCTCGTTTCCGGCCAGCGATGGAATCTGGATATTTTTGAGCCGTTGGATTTCACTTCCGAGTGGGAAGCCAGAGTCCGAGAACAGGTCGCCAGGAAAGGTGAATTGTATGACCCCGCAGGCATTGATTACTTCGTCTTTAGCCGGGGACTCTGGGGTCAGATTCCTCCTCTCGCTATCGGCCGGACGATTTGGGACAACTGGTTAATCTTCCGCGCGCGGCAACGACGCGCGGCCGTGGTTGACGCGACCCAGCGGATTTCGGCTGTTCATCAAAATCACGATTACGGCCACTTAAAGGACGGAAAGACTGAGGCCTGGAAAGGACCCGAAGCTCGGCGCAACTTTGAATTGGCGGGCGGCGACTATAAATATGCATTCACTTTGCGGGACGCGACGTGGTTGCTCGAGACGCGCGGCCTGCGGATGGCGCGCACGCGCGAACATCTGGAGCGCCGGTGGGAAACGCTAAAACTTTTCCATCCTCGGCTGCACTACTTTTTGCTCTATATTTATTCCGCACTTAACAGACGCATAAACAAGGTTCGCCATTTTTCGCGCGGATTGCTTACGCGAAATTAGTTACACGCGAGCGCGACCATTTGTTTGAAGATCGAACTTTTCCCCTCTGCACATGTCTCTTAAGACGCCCGTAGCTTTTCTGATCTTTAATCGTCCCGAATTAACGGAGCGCGTCTTTAGCGCCATTAGAGAAGCCAAGCCGTCAAAGCTGCTCGTGGTGGCCGATGGACCCGGCAAGCCGGAGCACGTTGCCCTGTGCGAAAAGGCTCGTGACGTCATAAAGGTGGATTGGGACTGCGAACTGCTTACCAACTTCTCCGATGTCAACCTCGGATGCCGCCACCGAGTATCGACGGGAATCAGTTGGGTATTCTCTCAAGCCGAAGAGGCAATCATTCTGGAAGACGATTGCTTACCATCACCTTCGTTCTTCGGTTTCTGCGAAGCATTGCTCGATCAATATCGCAACGACCAACGAGTCATGCACATCGGTGGCAGTAACGTGCAGCACGGTCAGAGCAGAACGCCCTTTAGCTATTACTTCTCGAGATACACTCACATTTGGGGATGGGCATCGTGGCGCCGGGCGTGGCGGCACTATGACGTCGAGATGCGAAGCTGGTTGCAGGATCGCGAACTAATCAAGAACTCTTTCCCGGATCCAATTGAAGCGGACTTCTGGCTGAACAAGTTTGACAAGGTTCACGCCGGCGAGATTGATACCTGGGATTTTCAGTGGGTGTATGCCTGCTGGTCGCAAAGCGGTTTGGCTGTAATACCGAACGTCAATCTCGTTTCAAATATAGGCTTTGGTCTGGGAGCTACACACACCCACGAAATGACGAGTGATTCGTGCCTGCCGGTCGAAGATGTTTGGGAAATCAATCATCCAACGTCTGTTATTCGTCATCAGGCAGCCGACGCCTACACCTTCGATCATAGTTTCGGCGGAATCTATCTGAAACAGGCAGCGAGAGACGCTGCCAGAGGGCCTTGGGAGATTCGTCTGGCTCAAGCGAAGGGTTTGGCCTACGGGGCGCTGCGCAAGACGGGATTGAGATAACGCCTTCATTGCACCAGTTCGTAACGTGAGAATTCTATACGACGGAAAGATCTTTCAGCTTCAGGTGGCGGGCGGGGTCAATCGCTATTTTGCTAACGTGATCGCAGGCCTCCCGAGCGACTTTTCGCCGGTTCTCATTGCCGATCATGTCCACGACGTAAACTATCCTGCGCATCCGAACTTGAAGGTTTACCAATTGGGACGCCTGCGTTTTCCGAATGTCTCGTATCGCTTGAGTGCATACATTGCGAAGGCTGAAGATGCCGTGCGTACTCGTGCTCTCGCGCAGCGCGTTGATGTGTTTCACCCGACGTATTACAGCCGTTTGACCGATGTGAAAGTGAGTTGCCCGACGGTAATAACCGTTTGGGACATGATCGACGAAATTTTTTCCAACGATGTCGACCCTGATGGAAGAAACGCGGAACAGAAGCGGCGCGCGCTGACATCGGCTCAACACGTGATCTGTATTTCTGAGAGCACAAAGCGAGATCTGCTGGAAAGATATCCCGTTCCCGAAAACATCGTGTCTGTGATTTATCTGGCCTCGAGCATCGATGCCAGTCAATCGCACGGTGCGGAGCCAACGCCGGAACGTCCGTACTATCTCTACGTTGGCAGTCGGGCAAGCTATAAAAACTTCGATCGGTTACTTCAAGCCTTTGCGAGCACAATTCAAACGAAGCCGGATCTATCGTTGTGTGTACTTGGGATTGAATTCAACGACCGTGAGCAGCGCTTGATTGACGATCTCAAGCTCGCTCGGCACATTCGGCACTTTAGTCATCCCTCGGATTCTCATCTGGCCAAGCTCTACCGTTGCAGCATTGCGCTGGTCTATCCATCGCTCTATGAAGGGTTCGGGATTCCGCCGCTTGAGGCGATGGCGTGTGGCACCGTGGCGATAGTTTCGAATGTTTCGAGTCTTCCCGAGGTGGTTGGCGATGCCGGAATTCTTTTTGATCCGCGTTCGGTAGATGAGCTGGCACAAATTCTGGTGTCACTCCCGGAAGACGAGACACGGCGGGCGAAACTTATTGAGCGCGGAGCAGCACGTGTGCAGAAATTCTCGTGGGAAAAAACCGTCGAGCAAACGGTAGGGATTTATAAGTCTTTGGCGTAGATAGTTGATTTCCTGCATACTCTCGTTCGACGTACGCCATAGGAAAATCTTGATGGAAGACACGCAGGCTCGCGAACTTATTGTCAATGCGCTAAACGAAGGAGCGCAGTTGCGTTTAGCGATGGGTGAGCGCTCTCTCGACGCGATAATGCAGGTGTGTCACGCGCTCAGGGATTGTCTGAAAACAAACGGAAAACTTCTGTTGTTTGGCAACGGTGGGAGCGCCGCTGACGCTCAACATATCGCGGCGGAATTCGTTTGTCGCTTCAATCGCGATCGCGCGGCCCTACCGGCGTTAGCCCTAACCACAGACACCTCGGCGCTGACAGCCATTGCCAATGACTATGGCTTCGAAAGAGTATTTGCCAGGCAGGTTGAGGCTCTGTGCCAGCCCGGCGACGTCGTCATCGCAATCAGCACCAGCGGACGATCACCTAACGTGATTGCTGGAATCGAAGCTGCGCGTGCTCGAGGCGCTCGTACAATCGGGTTAATGGGCGGCGACGGCGGAAGCATGGTTGCAGCGGTGGATATTCCAATCGTCATACCGACGGACATCACGGCGCGAATTCAGGAGTGTCACATCACAGTCGGCCATCTGATTTGTGAGGTGGTAGAAGCTTTGCTGCAATCCGCCGAGTGAGAACACCTCCAGTTCCCGCTGGCCTTTTGACAAAGTCCCTTCTCAATCGAACAATACCTCTCATTAACCTGACGCTTCCAACAGCGATGACAGAACCTCAATCGACGGCAAAGACCGGCTCTCTGGTTGATCGAGACTCGTGGCCTTGGGCGCGGGGACCTCATTCATTCTGGGAAACCAAGAAGTGGCCTAGGATCACCGTCATTACGCCGTCGTTCAATCAAGGTCGATTCATCGAGCAGACAATTCGTTCCGTCGTGATGCAGGGATATCCAAATCTGGAATACATAATTTTCGATGCGGGCAGCACGGATAATACGGTCGAGATTATTAGGAAATACGAGCGTTACCTGGCGTACTGGGAGAGTGAGCCTGACCGCGGACAAAGCCACGCAATTAATAAGGGATTGGCGCGCGCGACCGGCGACATTCTATGCTGGCTGAACTCCGATGATTATTATCTGCCAGATACTCTTCGAGCAGTGGCTGAGCTCCTGAAGCAAGGCACCGGAAATGTTGCCGTCGTCGGACATTGCATTCAGATCTACGAAGACGGGCGACAGCCAGTTGAAGGCAAAGGCAGATACGAAGGAATCGATCGCCTGCTCCAGTTTTGGAAGGGCTACCATATGCATCAACCGTCAATCTTCTGGCGGCGCGAAGTGTTCGATCGCATCGGCTATCTTGACGAGTCCCTGCACATGACCATGGATTTTGATTATTGGGTGCGAATAGCCCAACACTTCAATTTTACAAATGTGGATCGAGTCCTCTCATACTCGACCTATCACTCCGATGCGAAGACGGGTGACAATTTCGCTCGATACAACGAAGAACTGATGCGGCGGGCGCCTGATTACTGGCCGCGAAAGCCTTATCTGACGTACTATCGCATGAAGATTTCCATGTACACTCACATGATTGTGCGCTCAAAATTAAGGCGGCTTCAAGTATTAGCAGCTTATTACCCGCGACGCGCGTGGTCGCTTCTTTCGAGGCCATTTACCTCGCGTGCGTCAGCCTAGGCAAGTTGAATGATGACGAAGAAAGCGCTCATTACCGGGATTACCGGCCAGGACGGCAGCTATTTGGCGGAACATCTTCTCGGCCTGGGCTATGAAGTGCACGGCCTGGTCAGAAGAGTTGCGTTCGAAGATCCGGCGCGAAGATTCACGCGCATTCAGAATCTCACCGATCGGCTGAAGCTGCACGCCGCGAGCCTGGAGAGTTATCCGAGCATCTTCCACGTCATCAGTAAGAACGAATTTGATGAGTGTTACCACCTCGCGGCTCAAAGCTTCGTCGCTGAAAGTTTTGCTGACGGCTTCTCGACGATGAATACAAACATCAACGGCACGCACTACATGCTGGCGGCGCTGCGCGAGCTTCAGCCGAATTGCCGCTTCTATTTTGCGGGGTCGTCAGAAATGTTCGGCAAGGTGCGCGAGGTGCCCCAACGAGAGACGACTCCCTTTTATCCGCGCTCGCCCTACGGTATTAGCAAAGTCGCGGGATTTGAACTCACGAGGAATTATCGCGAAGCCTACGGCATGTTTTGCGTGAACGGCATTTTGTTCAATCACGAAGGTCCGCGGCGCGGATTTGAATTCGTTTCTCGCAAAATCACTTCGACGGTAGCACGCATTAAGCTCGGCCTTATGAACGAATTGCGACTGGGCAATCTTGAGGCGAAACGTGACTGGGGACACGCGGCGGATTATGTGCGAGCGATGCACTTGATGTTGCAGCAACCCGCGCCCGACGATTTTGTAGTAGCGACGGGAGAAACGCATAGCGTGCGCGAGTTTTGTGAAGCGGCTTTTTCCCTCGTCGGCCTGGATTATAAAGCGTACGTGAAAGTTGACGAGTTGTATTACCGGCCGGCCGAAGTTGATTCGCTGGTCGGCGATGCATCCAAGGCCAGAACGGTTTTGGGTTGGAAACCGCTCCACACATTTGATGCTCTGGTTCGTGAGATGGTCGAGTTTGATTTAGAGATCGCATCTCGAGGTTACGCTGGTACGAATATTACCAACGCCGCGGGTGTCTTGTGATCTCTCTCGCGCCATGACGATAGAATTCTAAGAAGGAATAACTGATGGCTGAGACGCTTGGTTCGCTGTGTGACAAGCTGGCGACGGTAAAGTTGAAGCTTTGGCACACGGACGATCCGGACCGATTGCAAAGTCTGACTGAGCAGGAGAGGCAGCTTCATCAGGAGATTGATGAGTTCATTGCGGCCGCTATTGCCGGCGAGATTCCAATCGAGCGGCTGACCTTCGCTGCGAACAAGGTTTACAAAAAATCCGGCAACGTCGTACCTGAATTCAACGGCACCCTGGGCGAGATGTTCTCGCAACTCGCCCATACCAACTGCAAACTGTGGCACGTGCAGGAAAGGGTCTATGAGTTTGAAGCTGTGCCGCCCGAACAGAAAGATGCAGTGATTAAAGAACTCGCGATCGTTAACCTCGAGCGCAACCAATCCATCGACCAGCTCGATCAGGAGTTTCAACGGCTGGTCGAAAAGATTCGGTCCAAAGGGGCGGTTGGTTAGTGCCTTCAGCGCGCACCGATGTCACCCACTATCAGCGTCATCATGCCGGCATTCAATGCCGCGCCACACATTCGGCAATCCATTCAGTCCGTTCTCGAACAGACCTTTGACGATTGGGACTTGATCGTCGTCGATGACGGTTCGACGGACGAGACGGCTACCGTGGCAGGTTCCTTCAGCGACTCGCGCATTCGTTGTATTCGTCGAGAAAATGGCGGACAAGCCGCCGCGCGAAATACCGGAATCACAAATACTCAGGGTGAGTTTATCGCCTTTCTTGACGCTGATGATCTCTGGTTGCCAGAGAAATTAGATCGGCAGGTCGATGTAGCTCGTCGTACGCGCGCTGATGTTGTTTATTGCGACGGTTACGTGTTTTTTGACAGCGGCAATGATGAGCGCAGTGACTTCTTTGCGGTCGTGCCTGGACTGCAAGATGGATCGACAATGATGCCGCTGCTTTATCAGTACAATCGAATAGCTACGCTCTCGGCGATGGTAAAGCGCAACGTCATCGAGAGCGTCGGACTGTTCGACGAGAGCCGTTTGTTTCAGAACTGCGAAGACTACGAGCTGTGGTTGCGATTGGCACGGGCCGGCAGAACGTTTTATGGAATGTCCGACAAGCTGATGCGTTATCGCCGACACGAATCTTCAACGACGCATCGCGATAGCAAGATGCTGCGTCCCATGATTGAAGTAGTGAAGAAACACAGCGAT
>Ga0209474_10003451_pt1 | contig 13867 bp, 14 predicted proteins | sample GraSoiAngelo_145_FD_185902 | JGI IMG/M metagenome (GOLD analysis project Ga0209474, IMG submission 185902) | Grasslands soil microbial communities from the Angelo Coastal Reserve, California, USA - 14_1009_05_20cm (SPAdes) (version 2) | ecosystem: Environmental > Terrestrial > Soil > Grasslands...
ATTGGTTGGTAGCGGGGGGCCGCTTCGAGCTTTATAGCGCGTACCCCATCCGCGTCCCGGCAGTTTCGGCGAGCGTCGTGCGGACGACGTGACACCCTTTGCAGCAGGCTGCATCAGGGTGCACAGCTCCGGTGTGATTCGTCAGGAGTGCGAGACAATCGACGAATCGCCGCCGGCGTGACCAGCCCGTCCCAAAGAATTGCTACGTTGTGCTACAGATGCTACGCTGGCCGCCCATGAAGAGTCGAATAATCACCCAGCGGGAGCTTCGCAATCAGTCGGGCGCCGTACTTCGCGAGGTGGAGGCGGGACGAACGATTGTCGTGACCCGCAACGGTACGCCGGTCGGGGAACTGCGGCCGATTGGGCGGCACCGATTTGTGCCTCGGGCGACTATCGTCGACGCAGCAGCTCGCGCACCCCGGATCGATGCCGACCGTTTTCGTGCGGACCTGGATGCTGTGATTAACCCGCACATCAATGGCTGACCCGACGCGCGGCGTGCTCGACACGTCCGTGGTGATCGATCACGACGTGATCGAGGCCGCGCTACTGCCGGACGAGTCGGCGATATCTGCAGTGACACTCGCCGAACTCGCAGCCGGGCCTCACGCTACCGAAAATAAGGATGAACGCGCTCGCCGCCAGGACCGATTGCACTGGGCGACTACAACATGGGACCCGTTGCCGTTTGATGCAGAATCAGCGCGGATGTACGGGAGGATGTTTGCAGCTGCGCGAGCCGCCGGACAGTCTAGCCGCGCGCGCCTGGCAGACCTGCTCATCGCTTCAACAGCCGCGGCCAACGGGTTGCCGCTCTATACGCGCAATGCCTCCGATTTTGACGCGCTGAAGCGCATCATCAAGGTCATCGGCATTTAGAGAGGGCAGTGGCCACACGGCCATGCTGCTCCGCTCGGTTGTGGCCGCATTGACGACGGCAGTCCGTTGCAAAGCGCCGCAAACCGTTGCAATTGGTAGGTGAGTTGTAGCGTGCCGCGCGGCACGCCTGGCGCACAGAGACTGCGTGTTCCTGGATCATCACTTGCACCAGCTCACTCCTTGCGCCGGCGCCTATAGCTTTTTTTCGACGGCATCCTGCAAGGCGTGATGCGTCAGCGACAACTCCGCGTACATCCGCTTCAGCCGAGCATTCTCGGCTTCCAGCTCCTTCAGCCGGCGCAGCTGCGAGACGTCCATGCCCCCGTAGCGGGCTTTCCAGTTGTAGATGGTCGCATCGCTCACCCCGTGCTTGCGCGCCAGTTCCATCGCCTTCGCGCCAGCATCGAGCTGCTTCAGGATCGCGATGATCTTCTCTTCGGAAAATCGGGGCTTCTTCATTCGAGTTCTCCCTGGGGGAAAACTCTACTCCCGAGTGGTCCTGATCGTCAGGGGGTTACAGCGCAAGCGCACGTGTGGCAGTTGCCATGCCAGAGTAGGTCTGCCAGGCTCTCATACAGGGAAAAGCCTCGACGCTTCACGGCGTCAGGGCTTTTTTCTTTGCGGCGTCCCGTCGCGGGGCCGGCCCATCCGTATCCGCGCGGCGGCTACTCTCCAGTGACGATCCCACAACTTGATCTAGAAGCTGCGGCCTAACTGGTACGACAACGCAGCAATCAAGCCCGCACCCGGAATGGTCAAAACCCATGCCCAAACGATTCGCGACGCCAAGCCCCAGCGCACTGCTGAGACACGCCTGGACAGTCCAACACCAATAATTGCACCCGTGATGGTGTGTGTAGTGGAAACCGGTATGCCGAGCCCAGTGGCAATAAATAGCGCAAACGCGCCAGAGGTTTGCGCGCAGAAACCGCCGGATGGACGAATGCGTGTAATGCCCATGCCCATGGTACGAACAATGCGCCAGCCACCGAATAGCGTGCCCAGGCCCATCGCGATCTGGCATGAAATCACTACCCAGAACGGCACATGAAAATCACCTTGCAAGTAACCGTTAGCGTAGAGCAGTACCGCGATAATACCCATGGTTTTTTGCGCGTCATTACCACCGTGGCCCAGGCTATACAGCGATGACGAAATAAACTGCAATTTATTAAATCTTCTTTCAACCGGGTAGGGCGATGATTTCTCAAACAACCACAATACAATCACCATCAGTACCAGGGCCAGCAACATACCAAATAATGGCGACAGAATAATGGCCAGCGAAGTTTTAATTAAACCCTGGACAACAATTGCGCCAGAGCCTGCTTTGGCAACACCTGCACCTACCAGGCCGCCCACCAGCGCATGCGAGGAGGATGACGGAATACCAAACCACCAGGTAATCAGGTTCCATGAAATGGCGCCGCATAATGCGCCAAATATCACAGCATTATCGATAACTTCTTTGGAGATAATGCCTTTGCCTACAGTGTTTGCCACATGCAAGCCAAAAAACAAAAAAGCGACCACGTTAAAAAACGCCGCCCAAACCACAGCTGCCTGTGGTGTGAGTAAGCGTGTAGAAACCATGAGTGCGATGGAGTTTGCCGCGTCGTGGAAGCCATTCATGAAATCGAATATGAGGGCAACTGCCACCAGCAACGCCATAATGACAATTGCGTGATCCATGTCTTGCCCTTTAAATGCGTTCCAAGACTACACCGTGAATAAGGTCTGCTACATCCTCACAGCTATCTACTGCCTCTTCAAACAAGTCATAGATTTCTCTTGAACGGATGAGTGTGCGTGCATCAGATTCTTCGGCAAATAAGCGCCGCATGCCAGCCCGCATTACATGATCCGCTTCGCTCTCAATACCACTGATTTCATCGCAAGTACGCAAAATGCGGCCGGCATTTTTGATGTCAGCCAGCATGTTGACAGCATCCCTTACTTTTTCTGAGGCGCGCAACAAAAGCTGCGCAAGTGCTACGATCTCTGGTGTAAAGCTCGTCTGACCGTAAATGTTGACGCTTTGAGGAATGTCTTCCATGTAGTCAACAATATCGTCCAGCGCCTTGGCTAGCTCGCGAATTTCGCGGCGGTCAAATGGAGTAATAAAGGTTTTATGCAGTGAAATAAGGATTTCTTTGGTGTACTCATCTGCCTCGCGTTCTATGGTTCGGAGTTCTTTGCAATGCTCTTCAAACTTTTCCGCGTCACTTACGGCTGACATCGTCGCCAGTACCTTGGAGCCGTTCACAACGCGGTCCGCCAGATGGTTAAATAGCACAAAGTAATTGTCGCTGCGCGGTGTTACTGTTGCCATTAACCAGCTAAAAACGCCACTAGCCATAAGTTTTCCCCCAGGTGAAATCAGTTAATTGAGAGTACCGGGTCCGAAGCTACGTCCCAGCAGTTTTCTGGCGCGCTCAGCTCAGCGGCTTGCGCTGACTCCACGCGGGCACGCGCAAAACGCGGCCTTATCCTCGTCGCCACCTTCTCTCCGTGGCGAATAATCACCACCCGCAAGCGGCTGTCCGGAACCGTTTTGGCAAGGCCGGAATTGGCGAATCCGACCAACCCGAAAAACAGGCCTAGAGAAACGAGGTATCGCATCAGAATCCTACCTTCACAAGAACGATAGCTTCATAATCCCAGTTGTGGGCCAATCTTCAGAACGCTACTTGGGCCCGCACATCCAGGATATTCGGATTATCGGATACGCCGCGCCTATCGCTGTTCACCATGACATAGTCGGCCATGAGGCGCAGGTGATCGTTGAAATACCGGTTGAGTCCGAACGTGACGTTGTCTTCTTTGCCACCCCTGATCTGGCCGCCATTCAGACTGATGCGACTGTAGCGCACAGCAAGTTCCCAGGCGCCGGCCTTTCCTACGGGTACCACGTCGCAAGACGCATCGATTCGAAATAGATTTATCACAAGCGCAACCCGCCCTAGCTCAGGGGAGAGCTGGCATTCCATAGGTTGGATTCAGTAGGACGATCGTGGGGCCGAAACCGTAGACGGGCTGTTTTGTGACTGTTTAGTGAACCCGGACAGTTTCTTCGTTGTGCTCGACCAACTTGTCCAGACATCGATCAAGGATCCAGGTGCCGAAGAATCACCTCGATCTGCGGCGACGCCGGCGGGGCATCCTTCAGGCGCCTGACAGGGCGCGCCCGCCCGCCGCCAACGCGTAGTCGATGTCGCGCCCTGGCGCGTGCCGATGGATGAGCCGTTGGGCGAGCTTGGACCACGCGAAGGCGGCGAGGACGCCGTCGTCACTGCTAGCCCAGCGAGTTCCCCGGCCGCGCTTGCGATGGTGCGCACGTAGCGGTGCATGTCTTCGAGCGCGTGCCGCGGATTGTACGGATCATCCAGCGTGACGCCGGGCGTGGCCGCTGCCCGCAACCACTGAGCGGCGAGCCGCCCTGCCCGCTAGGCGCTGCGCACCAAGCAGGCCGCGGCCAAGCGGGTTGCGTGGCGCCGCGCGCAGACCGCCAAGGTCGCCAGCGTGCCGGCCGAGGCGCTCTACCGGGACGCGGTGCGCGCCTTGGTCGCTACGCTCGAGGGCGCCAACATTGAGGCCGCGCGCGCCGCGGTGCGTAGCATCGTCGGTACGGTGCCCATGTTCGAGCAGGCCGGCGAGCTGTGGGGGCGTATCGGGATGAGCGGCGCCGCGCTGCTGCGCGTGGCGGGAATTGAGCGAGCTGGTAGCGGGGGCAGGATTTGAACCTGCGACCTTCGGGTTATGAGCCCGACGAGCTGCCAGACTGCTCCACCCCGCACCAGGAGGGCGCGCATTCTACAAGCCGATGGCGGGGGCGGCAATAGAAGAGGTGGCGTCCGGCGTATCAAAGGCTTGCATCGGCAGGCGGGTTTTCCCCCGCGGCCGCGCTCCGGCCAGCCCGGCCACCCGCGCGGGCGACGAGCAGCGGGGCGAGGCCGCGGCCGCACCTTCAGGCTAGCTTGCGGGCGATCTTCCCGGCGAGCGCCGCTCCTGCCTTGGGGTCTAGTCCCTTCAGTGGCCAGCCGATGCCGAGTCCCTCGCGCGGACTGGGCTTGGGGATGATGTGGAAGTGCACGTGTGGAATGGCCTGGTGGGCGCCGGTGCCGTTGTTCTCGAGCACGTTGTATTCCTTCACGCCCGTGGCGGCGACGACCGCGCGGCACAGGCGCGGCAGCACCCGCCCGATCGCGGCGGCTGATTCGTCCGAAAGGCGATCGAGGGTTTCCGCAGGCTCTTTCGAGACCACGAGCGTGTGCCCGTCGCTCAACGGGTTGATGTCGAGAAACGCCAGCACCTTGTCGTCCTCGTAGATCTTGTGGCAGGGGATTTCCCCGCGGACGATCTTGCCGAATACCGTGTCTGCCATGGGTAGCCTCTGCGCCAATGCCCCGCTTACGGCCACATTGTCGCGCGCCGTGGCGTCCTGACAAGACCGTTCGTGGATTTTGCGGTCCCCGCGCGTGCGCGTAGACTCACACGCTCGCTGCGCACTGATGAGGGGACCTGGCATGAAGACCAAGGCTGCCGTTGCGTACGCCGCCGGAAAGCAGCTCGAAGTCGTCACGGTCGATCTCGACGGCCCGAAGGCCGGCGAAGTGCTCATCGAGACCCGGGCGAGCGGGGTGTGCCACACGGACAAATTCACCCGTTCCGGCCCCGATCCGGAGGGCCTGTTCCCGGTGATTTTCGGGTACGCAGGGCACGGCGTTCGGCGGTGCGCGGGGCCGCAGCGACGTTCTGATGCACGAGGGCGAGTCGATCCGCTCGGTGATCACCTTCTGAGAACGCTGCGCGCCTTCGGGGCGCGCGGTGTCTACACTGACGCTCACAATTCGAATCAGGAGAACCTCATGGCTATCTCGATACATCCGGCCGTCGATGGCGGCGTCAAGGCGGGCGCTACCGACTTTGCGGGCGGTACGCTCACCTGCAAGTGCAGCTCCTCACCCGTGACCGTGAGCCTGAAGGGGAACACGGCGTTCAACCACGTGTGCGGCTGCACCAAGTGCTGGAAGCCCAAGGGGGCGCTGTTCTCAGTGGTCGCGGTCATCGGGCGCGACAAGCTCAGCGTCACCGCGAACGCCAACAAGCTCAAGATCGTCGACGAGAAAGCGCCCATCCAGCGCTACGCCTGCACCGGCTGCGGCGTGCACATGTACGGGCGGATCGAGAACAAGAACCACCCGTTCTACAGCTTCGATTTCGTGCACACCGAGCTCTCGAAGGACCGCGGCTGGTCGGCCCCGGAGTTCGCGGCGTTCGTCTCGTCGATCATCGAGTCGGGCTTCCCGCCGGCGCGCATGGGCGAGGTGCGCGCGCGCCTCAAGGAGCTGAAGCTCGAGCCGTACGACTGCCTGTCGCCCGGGCTCATGGATCTGATCGCCACGCACGCGGCGAAACAGAAGGGCACGCTCGCCGCCTGATCCGGACCGCAGCCGCCGCGTGCGGCCGCTTTCACGCTCGTGCCGGCGCCGGGTCCGCAGGAGGCGGACCGGCGCCGGCAGCTTCGGTTGCGCCAGGGAGAGTCCCGTGGTCGATCGCCGAGAGTTCATCACCGTTGCCGGTTCGCTGGTCGCCGCCTGCGTCGCTTCCTCGCTCGGGAGGGCGGCTCGTGCCACCACGCCGCCCGCGAGCGAGGCTGCGGAGCGGCTGAACGCGCTGTTCGATGTCTTCATGGAGGAGCGATTCGAGAAGAATCCCGACATGCTCACGATCCTCGGCCTCGACAAGGGCAAGTACGCGTGGGCGAAGTCGAAGCTCACCGAGGCTTCGCTTCAGTGGGTGCGCGAGTCGAAGCAGGACAACGCCTCACGCCTCAAGCGCCTCAGGGCCTTCGATCGCAGCACGCTCTCGGAGGCGGATCTCGTCAACTACGACACGGTCGAGTACCAGTTGGAGACCACCGCGCGGACCGGGCCCTTCGAGTACGGCGACGGGGTGCGCCCCTATGTGGTGAGCCAGCTGACGGGCTCCTACCAGAGCGTTCCGACCTTTCTCGACCGCCAGCATCGCATCGACAACAAGGAGGACGCGGACGCCTACCTCGCTCGCTTAAGGGCCTTTGCGACGGTGCTCGACGAGGAAACGGAGCGGGTGCGGCACGATGCAGGGCTCAAGGTCGTACCACCCGATTTCCTCATCGATCGCACGCGCGATCAGATGCGAGTCCTGCGCAGCACCGCGCCCGCGGACTCGATCCTCGCCACCTCGATCGGGAAGCGTGCGCAGAAGCTCGGCCTCACCACCGACTACGGCGCGGAAGCCTCGCGCATCGTCGGCGCCGAGGTCTATCCGGCGCTCGACCGGCAAATGCGCTCGCTCGCCGAGCTGCGCTCCGCGGCAGCGCACGATGCGGGCGTCGGGCGACTGCCGCAGGGTGAGGCGCTTTATCAGGTTGCCCTGCGCTTTGGCACGACCACCGATATGACCGCCGACCAGGTGCACACCCTTGGGCTCGATCAGGTGAAAGAGCTCGATGCGCGCATGGATACGCTGCTGCGTGCGCAGGGGAAGAAGAGCGGAACGGTATCCGAGCGCATGCAGGCGCTCGCCAGGGACCCGCAGTATCTCTATCCGGACACCGATCCGGGGCGGCAGCAGATCCTCGATTACTGCAACGGGCTCATCACTTCGCTCCAGCCTCGCCTCGAGAAGTATTTTCACGTCCGGCCCAAGGCGGCCGTCGAGATCCGCCGGGTGCCGGTCTATACCGAGGCCGGCGCGCCGGGCGGCTACTACCAGATTCCGGCGCTCGACGGCTCGCGCCCCGGAGCCTTCTACATCAATCTGCGCGATACCAGCGAATGGTCGCGCTGGAAGTTGCCGACGCTGGTCTATCACGAATCCGAGCCCGGGCATCACTTTCAGCTGGCGCTGGTGCTGGAGATGCCCTCGCTCCCGCTGATCCGCAAGGCGGGCGGCGCCGGCTTCTCGGCGAACACCGAAGGCTGGGCGCTCTACGCCGAGCAACTGTGCGATGAGATGGGCCTCTATGACTCCGAGCCCCTCGGCCGGCTGGGGCTCCTGCAGTCGCTGCTCTTCCGCGCCGCGCGCTGCGTGGTCGATACCGGGCTGCACGCCAAGGGCTGGAGCCGGGAGCGGGCGATCGACTACATGGTCGCGACGACCGGCGAGAACGCGACAGCCATGACGACCGAGGTCGAGCGGTACTGCACCTGGCCGGGTCAGGCGTGCAGCTACAAGGTGGGGCATACCCGCTGGCTGGCCCTGCGCGCCGAGGCGCGCCGCCGCCTCGGCGCGAAGTTCGACATTCGGGACTTCCACGATGTGGGACTCACGGCAGCGCCCATGCCGCTCGCGGTGCTCGAGCGTGTGGTCGGGGAGTGGCTGACGAGTCGCAAGGCATGAGTCGGCGGAGGCGAATCCCCGCGCCCGGCACGGCACGGCGCATCGCGAGGGGGCTCGCGGCCGCCTGGCTCGCGTCGGCCGTCACCGGAGCGCTCCCGGGGGCGGTTGCGGCCGGAGCGGAGGCGAGCTATCCGCCGCCGGTGCAGGGCGACTTCCTCCTCAAGGACTTCAGATTCGTCTCCGGCGAGTCGCTCCCTGAGCTGCGCATCCACTATCGCACCTTCGGTACACCGCGCGCGGACGCCCACGGCGTAGTGCATAACGCGGTCCTCATCCTGCACGGCACCGGAGGGAGCGGGGCGAGCCTCGTGAGAGCGGAATTTGCGGGCGAGCTCTTCGCGGCGGGTCAGCCGCTCGATGCCGCGAAGTACTTCATCGTGCTCCCCGACGGCATCGGCCACGGCCACTCCAGCAAGCCGAGCGACGGGCTGCACGCCCGCTTTCCTCACTACGGCTACCGCGACATGGTCGAAGCGCAGTACCGGCTGCTGACCGAGGGCCTGCACGTCAGTCACGCGCGCCTCGTCATGGGTACCTCGATGGGCGGCATGCACACCTGGCTCTGGGGCGAAGAGCACCCGCAGTTCATGGATGCCCTGATGCCGCTCGCCAGCCTGCCGACGCAGATTTCGGGCCGTAACCGCGCGTGGCGGCGGGTGATCATCGATGCGATCCGCAACGACCCGGCGTGGCAGGGGGGCGAGTACTCGAGCGAACCCCCCTCGCTCAGGACCGCCCTGGAGATGCTCTGGCTCGTCAGCAGCAACCCGGTGCTGCGGCAGGATGAGGCGCCCACCCTCGCGCGCGCGGATCAGGCGCTGGACGCCTACGTCAACGATCAGATGAGATCGGCCGACGCCAACGACCTCTTGTATGCCGTGAGCGCCTCGCAGGACTACGACCCGGGGCCGGCGCTCGAGAAGATCGAGGCCCCGCTCATAGCGGTGAACTCAGCCGACGACCTCATCAATCCGCCCGAGCTCAAAATCCTCGAGCGCGAGATCCAGCGCGTGCCGCACGGGAGGGCGGTCGTGATCCCCTTCAGCGAGCGCACCCGGGGTCACGGCTCGCACACCGTTGCGGTGCTCTGGAAGCGCCATCTCGAGGAGCTGCTGAAAGCCCCGCAGCGCTGAGTCGGCACTGCGGGTGCCGGGGCGCGGCGGCAATTCCGCCCGCGCTCAGGCGTCCTGCACGAGCTGCGGGCCGAGCTCCGTGATGGAATTGCAGCCGAGCTGACCGAGCACCCGATCGATCTCGGTAGTCAGCATCGCGAGCGCGCGATCCACGCCCGGCTCGCCGCCGGCGGCGAGGCCATAGAGCGTCGCGCGGCCGATCATCACCGCCTGGGCACCGAGCGCGAGCGCCTTGACGACGTCGGTGCCGCGGCGGAAGCCGCTGTCGATGAGGAGGGTGAGCCGCTGGCCCACGGCGCGCCGGATATCCGGCAGCACCTCGATCGGCGCCACGCAATAATCCAGCTGCCGTCCGCCGTGATTGCTCAGCACGATACCGTCGCACCCAAGCGCCGCGGCGCGCTCGGCGTCGCCGACGCTCAGCACTCCCTTGATGAGCAGCCGCCCGCGCCAGAGCTGCCTGATCCACGTGATGTCGTCCCACTGGATGGTCGGCTCGAAGAGCGGGGGAATCACCGTGGCGCCGCCGAGTGCCGTGGTGGCCGACGGCGGCAGGTAGCCCTCGAGATTGCGGAAGCGCGGCATGCCGGGGGTGACGAATGTCCGCCACAGCCAGCGCGGGTGGCGCAGCATGTCGAGCGCGGTGCGCACGGTGGGTCTTCCCGGGGCGCGGTAGCTGCGCCGGTCCCACTCCCGGTTGCCGAACACGTTCGCGTCGGTGGTGAACACCAGCGCCTCATAGCCGGCCGCTCCGGCGCGCTGGATGATGTCACGTGCGATCGCGCGCTCCTTGAGCACGTAGAGCTGCAACCAGAGCCGCCCGCCGGCACGGGTCGCGAGCTCCTCGAGCCGCGTGGTCGAGAGCGTGCTGAGCGTGAAAGGAATGCCGAGGCGGGCCGCCGCGCGCGCGAGCGCGAGGTCACCCTGCGGGTGGAGCATGCCGTTCAGGCCCGTGGGGGCGATGATGAGCGGAGCGTTGGCGGGGCGCCCGAAGATCGCGATACGCTGATGGCGCGCCGAGGTGTCGATCAGGGTCTGCGGGATGAGCCGCAGCCGCTCGAGGGCGTCGCGGTTGCCGCGCAGCGTGACCTCATCCTCCGCTCCCCCCTCGACGTACTCGAAAGCGAAGCCTGGTACCCGCCGTCGCGCGATTTCGCGGAGCTGAGCGATATTGAGGGCGCGCGCCAGGTTGAGGCTGTTGAATGGACGCCGCTTCCAGGGCATGAGCGCGCGCGCTACTCGTAGAGCGCCACGCTGATGCGCGAGGCGACGAATGTGTTGGCCGCGGCGTTCAATTGCCCGACCGCGACCAGCCGGTAGATCTTGTTGGTGCCGTTCAAAGTGGAAGAGAGCGCACCGGCGAAGGCGCTGGCGCTATGGAACACCGAGATGCCGTTCGTGAGCGTGATGCTGCCGATCGACAGCCGCAGATCAGCCTGGGCTGCGCCCACGATGGTGAAAGGCGGACTCGTGGGGAGCAACTTCAGGTCGTACGTCCCTGGGCGGGTCAGGTCGAGCGTGCCCGGGACGGTGACGATGTGGTGAACGCTTCCGAGATTGGCGTTGCTGAGATCTACGACCAAGCCCGAGGTGTTGGCGGAGGTGAAAGGTGCGGTCGCCCCCCCGTTCACCCATTCGACCACCAGGCGCTGCTCGGTGGCGCTGCCGAGCGCGATGGCGGTCGCGTTGAAGTCGGGCGGTGCGGCCCCGAAGGGGCTGACGAGGCCGTCGACCGCGAGCAGCGTGCTGGCGGCGACCCCGCTCTCATCGAGCGTGCCGGTGTTGACCGCGTAGGCGGCGGGGTTGGCTACCGGTGTGCCGGTGCCGGCGAAGTTGAAGCGGGCGGGCGCGAAGTTGCCGATCGTCAGGACATCGAGCACGGCGCTCCCGGGGGTCGCGGAGCTCAGCGTGCCCCAGATACGGGAGGAGGCGAGGCGCGCCTGGCAGGGTGTCGGCGTGCCTCCGACCATGCACGTGGCCGCGTCCAGGCTGAGATTGCCTGCGCTGTCGACGCTGCACTGGCCGGAGACATCGAGCTGCTGTCCGACCGAGATCGAGGCGGGAGTAAGCCCGCTCGCCATGACCCCATCCTGGCTCACGGTGGTGGCGCTACCGATCGTGACCGTGGCGTTGTTGTAGAAAGCATCGGGATATGCAGCGCAGGCAGCGCCCAGGCGCTGGAACAGATGCGCGCCGTGCACGGTGAGGGTGTTGCCGCTGCGGGCGCTCACGACTCCGGTGACATGGTCTGAAAGGGTCTCGAGACTGGTGCCGGCGTATACCGCGGTCGCGTGGAAGCCCGGCGTGATACCCGACAGGTCCCCGAGCGTCCCGTAGGCTGCGACCGGCGCGTTGGTGGTGAGGGCGGCCATGGCGGCGAGTCCCGAGGCGCCAGTGTAGGCGGTGCCGTCGACATTGAAATAGGTGTTGGCGTCGGTGCTCACGGTCACCGCCCCCACGGCGGACGACTGATCGGTGAGGGGACGGGTGTTGCTGATGTAGTCGTTCGAGGCGCTCTCTACGATGACCAGGAGTCCCCGCGCGCGCATCGAGCTGGCGTCTGCCGGCGCCGGCCTCATGACCGCATACGGGTGCACGGTCACCTTGGGCGTGGAGCCCGAGGTGTCGATCGAGTTCGAGGCCGCAAGGTCGATGTCGACGGCGAGGCGCGACGACTTGCTTGAGGTGATGGTGAGCTGATTGCTGGGATCGAAGGTGACGGTGACGCTGTTGGTCGTCGGCGCGGTCCCTTTTAAATTGACCACGCTGGCGGCGACCGCCTGTCCGTTGAGGTTGACCCAGACGCTCGCGCTCAGGTAATCAAGGGTGATCGTGGCGGACTTGTAGGTTCCGGACGGCACGGCGTCCGCTACGAGCAGCTCGGACCCGTCGGTGAGAGCCGCCAGGTCGGCGAGCTCGCTCACTCCCGACACCCAGGGGTGCAGCGTCCAGACCGTGCCATTGGTATTGGTGAGGGCGATCGAGTCGATCTGCACGCGATAGCTGGCGAAGTCACCGCTGGTATCCGAGAGTGTCACGACCAGCGTACCCAGCGGGGTGTTGGAGCTGCCGCCGCAGCTCGCGAGCATGACGAGGGCGCACGCGAGGGCGGGCAGCCTGCGCGCGGGGCTCCGGCGGGTGCGAACGACGGTCATCGAGACATCCCTTCGATACGGCTTGGCCGCGGGCGTCGCGGCACCCGCTTAGAGGCAATCCGCGGGCGAAGCGTTCCCCCACCCCGCAAGGCGCGCATAGTGTACCGGTTTCGCTCCGGTCAGTTGATCGTCAGCTGGGCGCTGCCACTCGCGCTGCCGCGTAGATCGATGGCCGTGGAATACGACTGGCGATGCAGTCTGGACGGGGCGGCCGAGTTCCAGGCGCGCACCGTCAGGTAATAAAGAGAGGCCGGCGTGCCGCTCGGCACGCCGTTGACGGTGACCGTCGCGCCCGGCCCCTGTGCGAGCGCCGCATCGAGCGGCGCGGTGGCGATGAGCGTCCCGTCGTGGGCCAAGAGCAGCTCGCCGCGATCGTACGTGCGGCCGGTCGCCTGCGTGATGCTGACGGAAATCGAGCCGGGGCTGTTGCCCGCCGCGAGCGTCAGTGCCGGCAGCGTGACCGGCAGCGCCGTGGTGCCCGACTGCGGCGCCGCTACGGAGGTCGTGAGCGGTCCGTCCTCGTACCCCGGGGCACTCGCCGCGACCAAGTAACCTCCCGCTTTTTCCGCGGGCGCAGCGCTCACCAGGGTTACGGTTGCGCCGCTCGCGTTGTAAGTGCCCGAATCGATGGTACCGGTCGACAATCCTTCCGCGTTCGCAAGGGTCTGATTGAAGCTCGCAAGTGTCTGATTGAAGGGATCGATGGGGCTCGCTTCGATGACGTAGGGGACTTCGCCTTTGGCCGCCAGCGTCTGGTAGAAAGCGACCCAGGCTCCTGCGGGGAGCGCCGGCCCGCTGGCGTTGCCCAAGTTCACCGCGTAAGAGCTCGCCGAGCGGGGGATCAGCGTGCCCACCGAGACCGTATTGGTCGCGCTCGAGCCGGTAGTGCTGGTCGAGCTGGTCGAGCCGCTCGTCGAGCTCGTGCTGCTGCTCGCAGGGCTCACCTGCACGGCCTTGATGATGATGGTCGCTATCTGTGCGCCATGGATGACTACATCGTACGTGGGAGGGTTGGAGGAGCTGGTGGCAAGCGGGTAGAGCAGGAAGCTCCCGTCGGCGTGCACCGGCGTGCTGCTCACCACGACGTGACGCGAGCCATCGGCGCTCAAGACTTCCGCGCTCACCTGGATGGCCGGCAGTCCGTTGCCGGTGAGGTTGGTGAGCGTCAACTGCCCGGCGATTCCTCCGACCTGGGAGAGATCGTAGGCGCTGGCGTGCGAGCTCAGCAGGATGCCGTTCGGGCTGCTCGCCCCGCCGTAGGTGAAGAGCGCGAGATCGCGTGCGGCGTCGAAGTCGAGCGCGAAGGAGGCG
>Ga0209474_10003452_pt1 | contig 13859 bp, 13 predicted proteins | sample GraSoiAngelo_145_FD_185902 | JGI IMG/M metagenome (GOLD analysis project Ga0209474, IMG submission 185902) | Grasslands soil microbial communities from the Angelo Coastal Reserve, California, USA - 14_1009_05_20cm (SPAdes) (version 2) | ecosystem: Environmental > Terrestrial > Soil > Grasslands...
AAGACGGGCGCCGCGTTAACCGTGGATGAGCTGGTGGCCGCCAAGTGGCCCCTGCGCCGACAGCCCTACCTACTCGAAACCAGCATTCCCGGCGTGCTCGCGGTCGGGGATGTCCGCAGCGGTAGCACGAAGCGGGTCGCCTCCGCCGTGGGCGAGGGCTCGATTGCGATCGCCACGGTGCACCAGGTATTGGCCGAGTAGGGCAGCCGTTCGTCCGGTCGCCGCTTAACGCTGCGCTGATGCCGGCAAGGCGCGCGCGCGCTCTGCGGCATCAGCGGCCGCTCCCTGTCGATCCAATGCACAAATCGATCGAGCAACGCCGAGAGGACGCGGCGAGTGCCTTCGTGCGTCAGCCGGAGCTCCGCATCGAATCGCTCGTGCGCAGCCGCCACCAGGAGTTCGGGCGGCGGCAGAGTGCGAGCGTGCACGTGGCCAAGGAGCTGCCGGAGATGCAGCTGGGCGCGCGCGGTGCCAATCTGGCTCGGCGACGCGCCCATCAGTGCGACCGGCTTCCCCGTCAGCGGTGCAATGCCGGGCGGACGCGAGCCCCAATCGATGGCGGTCGTGAGCACTCCCGGGATGCCGTCATTGTACTCCGGCGTGGCAATGATGACGCCGTCCGCCGCGCGGATCGCCGCCTTGAACTCCACCACAGCGGCGGGGTCGCCTTCAGCCTCGACGTCGGCGTTGTAAAAGGGCAGTTCGCCGATCTCGATCGGCGAAATGGTCATGCGGCCGAGCGCAAGCTGGCGAGCGGCCTCCAGCAGGGCGCGATTGAAGGAGCCGCGCCGCAGGCTACCCGCAAACGCGACGACCCGAAGAACATCGTTCAACGCGTGCTCAGCCATGCCGGCTTCCAGCACGCAGGAGCGCGAGCGCCTGGGCGCATTCCACGCACGCCTCGAGGTGTTCGCCTACCGCCAGCATCTCCCGACGCGGCAACGACTCCACGATATACCGTTCCAGACACAGAACCGTCACCTCGCAGGTCCAGCCCGACGGGTATTCCACCTGGGCCCTCCCGACGAATGTCACTGCCGGAGTTTACGCTGCTCGCGAACGGCCTGCCAGCAATACCACGCCGCCACCGTTCGGTAGGGCCGGAACCGCTCGCCCTCTCCCTCGAGCTGCTTCGGCGTCGGGAGCTTCCGCAGGTCGTGGGCCAGCGCGTAGCCTTTGCGAACCCCGTAGTCCCCGACCGGCCACACGTCGAGCCGGCGCAACTGGAAGATCAGGAACATCTCAGCGGTCCACTGTCCGATGCCGCGCACAACCGAGAGGCGCGTAATAACGTCCTCGTCGGCGAGCCGGCCGATGCGATCTAGCGGAACGGTTCCATCCACAACCTTCGCCGCGAGATCGCGGATCGAGGCGACCTTCCTGCCCGAGAGCCCCGCGGCTCGAAGCTTTCTGGGCGGGACGGCTAAGACGGCTTCAGGAGAGAGATCTCCGTCGAACAAGGCGACAAATCGTCCGTGGATCGCACGCGCCGCGGCCCCGGCCAGCTGCTGGTGCAGGATACTCTCGGCGAGCGCGGCAAAGTGGCCGCGGGACGGCCGCGGCAGGTGGAAGGGGCTCGTCCGCTGAATCAGGTTGGCCATCACCCGATCACGGCGGCCCACTTCAGCGGCGGCAGTGGAAAAGGCGGTCTTCCTCATGAAAAGGCCGATGCGTCCTCATGAATCGCCCGCTGCGATCGGCTTCCCGATCTCCACGAGCGACTTGAGCGACAACAGGCGCGATGATCGCTAGAGCCTAAGCCGCCCTGGTCTGCGGCGAGCGTCCCAGCGCCGACTGAATGAGCAGGAACTCGCCCACGTTTTCCATCGTGAGGAGCCCCACCAAGGCACCGCGACTTGTCACAGGCAGCGTATGACAGTTGCAGGACTGCAGCCGCGCGAAGGCTGTGTCCAGCATGTCGGCCGCGTCCACGACCTCGAACTCGCGGCGCATGATGTCGCGCACTCGCCAATCGGCTCGCTGGGCCAGCGTCTTGAGCACGTCGCTACGCAGCAGCACGCCCGCAAGACGGCCTCCCTGGCCCCCATCGACCACTGGGAAGTCCTGCTGCGACCCCGCTAGGATCAGCTCCAGCACTCGTTTCGCCGGGTCCTCCGGCGCGAGCGTGTGGAAGTCGGTGAGCATGGCACGACTCACCGGAATGCCGCTCAAGGCGGTGCGCATTTGCACCATGCTCGCCTCCTGGGCCGCGCCGATCCAGACGAAGAACGCGATGAACACGAGGAACGGGTTCGTGAACAGACCGAGCAGGCCGAACACGAGGGCCATCGCCTGCCCGACCTGCGCGGCGACTTGCGTGGCCCGGACATAATCCATGCGCATGGCCAGCAGAGCCCGCAGCACGCGACCGCCGTCCATGGGAAAGGCAGGGAGCAGGTTGAAGACCGCGAGTGAGACGTTGACGAGCAGCAGGCGCTCGAGGAACGGACCGCCGGCCATGGTGAGCGCGGACAGCGGGCGCCAGGTCTGCGAGAGGAGGAGCCAGGCGTAGAGTGCCGCCGCGATGACCACATTCACGGCGGGGCCCGCCAGCGACACCCACACCTCCTGACGCGGATCGTCCGGTATCCGCTCCAGTCGGGACACGCCCCCGATGGGCAGCAGGGTGATATCGCGGGTACGGATGCCATAACGCCGGGCGGTGAGCGCGTGGCCGAGCTCGTGCAAGACCACGCAGGCGAACAAGGCGAGGATGAACGCGATGCCGTCGAGCGCCGCCGCGCTGCCGCCCGCAAGCCAGTAGGTGACCCCGACCCACGCAAGGAGCAGCAAGAAGGTGGCGTGCACATAGAGGCCGATGCCGGCCACCGTTCCCAGTTTCCAAGACCATTTCATCGAGCAGCCGAGCCTCCAGGTGCTTCCGTTGTGTTGGGAGCAGCGCCATACTCCCTCCCCCTGGAGATAGCCGTGCGTCGTACGAGTCGCAAGCAGTTGAGGGGTGAGAGCCTATCGTGACCGACAGGCGTGGAACGCTGTGGGCGGCGATTCTCGGGTCCGGCATTGTCTTTCTGGACTCGAGCGTCCTGACCGTTGCGCTGCCCCGGATTGCGCGGGATTTGCCCGCGCACGTCGTCGGGACCCTGGAGGGAGAGAGCTACGTCTACAACGGATATCTGCTCGGCGAGAGCGCCTTTCTCATTCTCGCCGGCTGGCTGACTGATGTTCACGGGCGTCGCCGGATATTCACGCTGGGACTGGCCGCCTTCGGCGTCAGCTCGCTGCTGAGCGGCTTCGCGTCGAGTCTCGAATGGCTGATCGTGCTGCGCGTCTTGCAGGGGATCTCGGGCGCTCTCATCGTTCCAGGATCGCTGGCGCTGGTGACGGCCTCATTCTCCGGGGAAGAGCAAGGACGCGCATTCGGCGTGTGGTCCGGGGCGTCGGCGGGTGTCGCCGTCCTCGGTCCCATGTTAGGTGGCCTGCTCGTCGACGCCCTGTCCTGGCGGGCCGTCTTCCTGATCAATGTACCGCTCGTCCTCGTCGCCCTATGGCTGACGCGACGTTACGTGGGCGAAGGGCGGGTCGCCGCCCCGAGCGGAAGCCTGGATTTGCCCGGCACGGTGCTCACGGCATTGGCATTGGCTGGACTGTCTGTGGGCGCGATTTCGGGCCAGCAGCGCGGCTGGTCCAACCCCTCCGCCTTCGTTGCGCTGAGCATTGGCGCTATCGCGACGGCCTTGTTGCCCTGGTGGATGCTACGCGCACCCGATCCACTCGTTCCGCCGGCGCTGTTCCGGTCGCGCAATTTCACCGTGACGAATCTTTCGACGCTCGTCATCTACGCCGCCCTCGCGGTCACGTTCTACTACTTGACCTTGTTTCTCCAGGGGACGCTCGGGTATTCCGCGGCGGCGGCGGGGGTCGCCACGATGCCGGGCGTGCTTCTCTTGGCGTTGTTTTCGTCGCGACTGGGCGGGCTGTCCGCCCGCTACGGCGCGCGCTGGCTCCTGACGCTAGGGCCGATGCTCATGGCCGTCGGCGTCCTTTGGCTTTCCCGAATTCCCTCCACGAGCCCGGCGTGGGACCTGAGCGCGGCTGCTCAGACGTTCACGCCGCCATCCGGCTACGTGACCAGCGTCCTGCCTGGGCTCCTGGTGTTCGGTCTCGGCGCGACGCTGATGGTCGCCCCGCTGACGGCAACGGTCATGAGGTCCGTTCCGGTCGAGCGGGCGGGTGTGGCATCGGCCGTCAACACGGCGATATCAGACGTGGGCCCCCAGCTGGCCGTGGCGGTGCTGTTCGTCGCGATGACGCAGAATTTCTACGGTGCGCTGGCGCGGGACGCTCCTTGCGTGGACGTCACGTCTGCGGCGGTGCGCCATGCGGTCGCGCCACTCAACGTGCCGGGCCCCGGGGTGTCGGAGGAGGTCCAAAGGGCGGCGCGCGACGCGTCCACAGGCGCGTTCCGCCTCGCCATGGTCGTCGCCGCGGTCCTGCTGTTCGCGGGAGCGCTCATCAATGGCGCGGGGTTGCGAATACCCTCCGGTGCGCCCTTGTTACGGGTCGCGTCTCCTGACCCGCTGTGGCGACGCTGCCGACACATCGCCCAGGAGATCCGTCGTGAATCATGAGGCTCGACGACGCTCTCACTCAGCGCGTCGTGCCTCCTCCGGATGTTTCTCGATGTACGCCTGCACGAACGGACATTCGGGAATTACGCGCTCCCCCCGTCGGCGCGCGTCGGCCAGGGCGAACGCCACGAGTCGCTTAGCCAACCCCCGGGCGCGCAGCGGAGGAGGCACGAATGTGTGTACCAACGCGATCGCACCCGCCTCGCGCCGATACGCAAGTATCGCCGTCCGTCCCTCACGAGTGATCTCGTAACGGCCGGCTTCAGGATTGTCTCGGACGTTCGCTTCGGCAGTCGTGTCGTTGATGTCCATTCGAGCCGGTCCCACGGACCGCTAATCGGCTGCGAGTCGGTTACGCAGAGCGGGCGCGACAGGCGACCCCCTAATCCGCAACCTGAACATCGACAAACTCACATTCCGGCGGCCCGAATGACGAATCCACTCGCCCAGCGCATTTTGAGAGGGCGTCTTAAGGCTTGCCCGCGTTATTCGCCGGACAGCGCGGGTCCATCCCTTGGACCTCGGCGATTTTCTTGTCGTCAATCGGGATCGGCGCGCAGCCGTGGCCCTTTTCACAGACGAAGTCGTAACGGGCGGCGGGGATGTGACAGCTCAAGCACGTCACGCCCTGGAAATTGACCACCTTGTCCCCGCGGACCTTGATCCTCGTGGCCGGCGGAGACGGGTCGGGCGGCAGGGCGGTGGCCAGCTCCAGGGAGAAGAACTCCCACCCGTTTGTCTCGGGAAACTTTGCCTTGGGATGCTTCATATGGCCTCGAAGGCGACACGGGCGAGTAATCGGTCCCGCGCGTCGCTCGCCAGCGGTGGGGGCAGGCCAGGAGGCTTCGTTGCCGTCACAGTGCTCCTTTCGTTGCTGAAAGATACGTAACATCAACGACGCCCCTTTCGAGTCCGGCTGTCTCGAATGGGGTGAAGACGAAGCCTCACAGGGACTTCGCGCGCTGCATCACGAAAGCGTGAGGACGAGCAAGGACAAAAGCCCTGCGGCCAGTCTCGCCGCAGGGCTTCTCGTCTAGCCTGTGCTTTTCACCGCCGGAGGCCCTGGCCTCCCGGCGCGCTGGCTTTCGCGGTCAAGGCGGTCGTGACCACCTCGTCACCCGGTCGGAGATCGCCGGCGATGACGGCCGTGACTTGCGTGTAGGCGTGGTCGGTGATGCCGAGCACGACCTTGACCGGCACGATCGCGTTGCCGGACTCGAGTCGCCACACGATGGCGCGGTCGCCCGGCGCGAGAGACGCCGAATCTCGGGTGGCGTCGCCGCGCGGACGGCGTTCGGACGCAATCGCGACGTGCGGCGCGCCGCCGCCTACCCGGCTGGTCCGCTGGCCACCGCCCTCGAGGCCGTACTTCGCGTAGAGGGCCTGGATGACCTCCTGCGGCAGCGGCGGCTTGAACCGCAGCGCCGCGTTGGGGAGCTTGACCACGTTTTCGACAGTGGCCACGGGGATGGTCACATACGCCGTCATCCCAGGAAATAGCTTCAGGGCGGGGTTCGCGAAGTCGATGACGGCGTCATAGGTGACGACGTTCTGCACCGTGGTCGGATTCATCCGAATCTGGCTCACGGCGCCGCGGAACGTGTCCCTGGGGAACGCATCCACTTTGAAGGCGACGCCCTGCCCCGGCTTGATGCGCCCGACGTCGGACTCGTCCACCTTGGCGTAGACCCGCATCCGGGTGAGATCCTGCGCGATCGTGAAGATCGTCGGTGCCTGCAGCGAGGCGGCGACCGTCTGACCGACGTCGACGTTCCGGGCCACCACGATGCCGTCGATCGGCGAGCGAATCACGGTGTGCTCGAGGCTGGTGCGCGCCACGGCGAGCGCCGCCTCCTTCTGGCTCACCTGCGCCCGCGCCTGGGCTACACCCGCTGCCGCGGCATCGGCGGAGGCCTTCGCCGACTCATAGTTGGCCGTGGCGAGATCGAACTCTTGCTGCGTGATCACTCCGTTCTTTTCCATTGCCACGGCGCGATCGTGTTCCGCCTTCATCTGCGCCAGTGCGGCGTTCGCCTTCGCCAGATCGGCCTCCGTCACGGCGACGCCCGCCTTGGCGCTCTCGAGATCCGCGGTGGCTTGGTGCAGCGCACCCTCGAGTACCGACGGATCGATCAGGGCGATCACCTCGCCCTTGTGCACCCGAGAGTTGAAGTCGGCGTTGAGCGTGGCGATCGTGCCGGACACCTGGGAACCGACCTGAACGGTGATCACCGCGTTGACCGTCCCCGTAGCATCGACGGCGTCGCGGATCACCCCCTGTTGCACCTTGGCCGTGAGATACTGGATTGCATCCCCGCGGTGGAATGCGAGCAGGGCGACGAGCGCGCCCAGCCCGCCGAGGCCACCCGCCAGGAGCCACCGGTTGTGCGGCCGCCGGAGCGCCTGCCACCAGGCCGGGAATTCGAACCGGGTCATTCGTAGCGCAGCGCTTCCACGGGGTCGAGCAACGACGCTTTGCGGGCGGGATAGTAGCCGAAGAAGACGCCCACGGCGATGGAGAAAGCCACGGCGATCATGACGGCTTCCAGCGACATCTGCATGGGCCAACTCAGTGCCCGGCCGACGAAGAACGATCCCGTCACGCCGACCAGCACGCCCGCCGCCCCACCGACGAGGCTGAGCATCACCGATTCGCCGAGGAACTGGAGCCGAATCGCCTGCCGCCGGGCCCCGACCGCGACGCGCAGGCCGATCTCCCGGGTGCGCTCGGTGACTGAGACGAGCATCACGTTCATGATCCCGATGCCCCCGACCACCAGCGAAATCGACGCGATTGCGACGAGGAGGATCGTCAGAGTGCGGCTCGCCTCGAGCTGCGCCTTGATGATGTCCTCCGGGTTGCGGATGTTGAAGTCGTCATCCTCCTCGGGACGCAGGTGGTGACGGTCGCGCAACAGCGCGGCGGCCTGTTGCCCGGCGAGCTTGACAACGTCGGGCGCGACGGCCGAGCACAAGATGTCGTCCAACCAGTTGTTGCCTTTGATCTTCTTCATGGCCGTCGTATACGGCAGGAGGACGGTGTCGTCCTGGTCCTGCCCGGAAACGGAGAGTCCCTTCGGCTGCAACGTCGCCACGACCTTGCACGGGAGGTCTCTGAGGCGGATCACCGTCCCGATGGGGTCGTCCACGCCGAACAGCTGATCCCGCACGGTGCGGCCGATCACGCAGACGTTAGCCGCCCGATCTACGTCGTCCTGCGAGAACACGGCCCCCTGGTCGACGAACCAGCGCTTGATGTCGAAGTATTCCGGCGAGACCCCCCGGTACCCCGTGTACCAGTTCTGGTTGGCGTAGATGATCTGGATCGAGCCGTCGACGTTGGGCGAGACGCTCTTAATGAGCGGGATCTGGTCTTTGATGGCGACCCCGTCCGAGAGCAGCAGGGTCTTGGTCCCGTGGGCGCCGGTGCGCACGCCATTGACGGCGCGGCCTCCCGCTTCGATCCATACGAAGTTGTCGCCGAGGTTGTTGAGCTGCCGCTCGACCTGGGCCTGGCCCGCCCGTCCGATGGCGACGACGCAGATCACGGCCGCGATGCCGATGGTAATGCCCAACACCGTGAGCAAGCTGCGTAGCTTGTTCGCGAGCAGTGCCCACAGCGCCGACCCGAGCAGCGTGGCGTAGCTCATGCCTCCTCCAACAGCGATCTTACCGCGCGGGCGGGGCCTCGGGCAAGCCGCGACCTACCGCGGCATGACGTGTCCGTGCGCAGCGAGAGCCGGCCGCAGCTCGAGGTACACGAGGACGCCGACCGGCGTGCGGCTGCCGTAGAACAGCTCCAGCTCCGCCGGCACCAGGTACAACGTCGCGAGCACGCCTACGGCGCTGCTCACACGGCGGCCCCGGAGCTCCCGCGCATAGCCCCCCGACACCTGGCCGATGTCGAGCTCCCGGCTGACCGAGCCGACGAGCGCCAGATCGACCGCCGTCCGCCGCACATACTCGGCGCGCCCGAACAGGGCGTTGCGCGCCAGCTCCAGGCTGGTCTCGAACAACAGCGAGTTCAGCGGGTGCCCGGCACCGGCCGGCAGATCGGCCCCATACACGAGGGCCGTGGACCATTCGCCGCCGCCCGCCACCGGCCGCGTATGAAGGAAGGAGGCGCCGAACCGGTTGAGCGCGTCGTGCGCATGCGCGCCGCCGCTCGCGGGGATATGCCCGAGCCATGCCGTGAGACTCGAGCCCGCCGAGGGACTGAAGCTCAGCCGCCCGCCGTACGCGTCCAGCCGCACGGGATCGAGGTCGGTCCGGACCTCATCGGGGTGCGCGCCGTTGAACACCGATCCTTCCACCTTGAAGCGTCGGGTGAATACACCGAGCGTCGCCACGCCGTCGCTGATGTGGGTGAAGTCTTGCATATGATGGCCCAGCGGCGCCACGGGATCGTACGCGGCAGACGGGCGATGCATGTAGGCGACCGGCCCCAGTGCCGGCTCCCCCACCGGCGCCAAGTACAACGACAGGCCGGCGGCGCCGACCGGGCGTTCGTAGAGGACGGCCAGCTCCGACACGAGATCATGAGGATGCTGTCGGTCGGTGACGGTCGTTCCCTGGTAGGGCTCGGCGACCTGGAGCAGCTCCGGATAGCCACGGCCGGTCACGGTCCACGGCTCCGCGCTCACCATAGCGCGCACTCGCACAGCGCCGCGCCCCGCCGAGCGCGTCGCCACGGCCATGAGCCAATTGATGCTGCCGAACTGCTCGGCCGCGCGGGTGCCCGATTGCCGGTCGTATTGGAGAAACACCGCGCCGTGGAGCATCACCGCCCAGGCGCCGAGCGTCGTGTGATACGCGCGCAGGCGGGCGGCATCGGGCAGCCACGCGGTGCCCGAGCTCATCCGGGTGAGCGACACGCCGGCCGCCCCCGCGACCGGGGTTGGTGTGCCGCGGGCAGCCGAGTCGGCGGGCGCGCCGTGCTCGTGCTGCGCCGGCGCCGGCCACGGCGCACTCAGGAGGACCGCTACCGACAGGCTAGTGAACGAGCGCGTCGAAGGGACCGAAGGTCCGGGTCGTCGAATCGGCCAAGAAGGTGAGCGCCACGTACAGCTGGCCGCTCGACCCGGGAGCCGCGAGCGGCGTGACGTCGCGGTCGAGTGGTTGCCCCACCACGGTCGTGACCGAAGCGAACCGATCGGGAGTGAAGGCGAAGGTGGCGTCCGTGGCCCCGGGGACGCTCATGACCTGTGCGCCGTCGGGCGCGTAGAGCCGGGCCTCGATGCGCGTGGTCACGCCGGCGAGCAGGGGGATGTGGTAGGTCAGCTCGGCGTTCTGGCCGTCGAACAACCGCACCGACGCCACGCCGTGCGGGGCGACCGGGCCGGTCGAGGCCATGGGCGCCGCGCCGCCACACGCGGCGAGCGCCGCGAGGCCCAGCGTCCCGCACACCCGTCGCATCCGCATAAGGAGATAATAATCGAAGGGAGCGGCCTTGGAGGCGCGGGCCGCCCGGCTTAAGTTTGTCTGCCGTCGGACGGTCGTAGGTTTGCGCGCCAGTAGCTCAGCTGGATAGAGCGTCGGCCTCCGGAGCCGAAGGTCGTGGGTTCGAATCCCGCCTGGCGCATCGTTAGAACAACAGCTGCCTAGTAACCTCGCCTCGCGCCCGGTTCCGTCATAGCTTTCGCCAGATCCCCCCTCCGAGGTGGCGAACCATCATCCAGTCCATCACCATCAGCGACCGCTATGCCGTCGACCGGGAGTTAGGCCGGGGCGGGATGGCGGTGGTGTATTTGGCGCGGGACAAGAAGCACGACCGCCCGGTTGCGATCAAGATCCTGCACCCCGAGATCGTCGCCGGCATGGGCGCCGATCGCTTCCTGCTCGAGATCCGCATCCTGGCGCGGCTCCAGCATCCCCATATCCTCGCCCTGCTCGACTCCGGTGCCACCGACGAGGCGCCGCCCCGACCCTATTACGTGATGCCCTACGTGGATGGCGAGACCCTGCGCCAGCGGCTCGATCGCGAAGGCCCGCTCCCCGTGCCGGATGCAATGCGTCTGGTGCGGGAGACCGGAGAGGCGCTGCACTACGCTCACGGAGCAGGGCTGATCCACCGCGATGTGAAGCCGGAGAACATCCTGCTCTCTCAGGGCCACGCCTTGGTGGCGGACTTCGGGATAGCGCGTGCAGTTGGAGTCGCGACCGGCGACCGGTTGACCCAAACCGGCTTGAGCCTGGGCACCCCCGCGTACATGAGCCCCGAGCAGGCCGCCGCAGACCGCGAGATCGACGCCCGCGCCGACCAGTACAGCCTTGCCTGCGTGGTCTATGAGTTGCTAGCGGGTCAGCCTCCCTTCACCGGACCCAGCATGGCCGCGGTGTTGTCGCGCCAGGTGCTCGACCCGGTGCCCCCGCTCACCACCCTCCGCCCCGGCGTGCCGGCATCGCTACGGCGGGCGATCGACCGCGCGCTGGCCAAGGTGCCGGCCGACCGCTTCGGGAGCGTGCTGGAGTTCCTCACCGCCATGGAAGCGCCGGATGCCCCGGCGGCCGAGCCGAAACGGTCCATCGTGGTGCTCCCCTTCGCCAATCTGAGCCCCGATCCCGATAATGCCTACTTCAGCGACGGGCTTCTGGAGGAGGTGATCGCCGACCTCTCCAGGGTCCGCGCCCTTACGGTGATCTCGCGGACCTCGGCCGTTAAGCTCAAGCAGACGGATTGGGACCTCCGGCGCATCGGGCGCGAGCTCAATGTCCGGTATGCGCTCGAGGGCAGCGTTCGCAGGGCGGGGTCCGCCCTCCGGATCACCGCTCAGCTGATCGACGTTGAGACCGAGGAGCACCTCTGGGCCGAGAAGTACTCCGGCACGGTGGACGACGTGTTCGACCTGCAGGAACGGCTCTCCCGCCAGATCGTCGAGGCGCTGCGGATCACCCTGTCACCACCGGAGGACCGTGAGCTCGCGCAGCGGCCCATCGCCGATATTCGGGCGTTCGAGTACTACCAGCGGGCCCGCCAGGAGTACTACCGACATACGGCCGAGGGGATGGTGGCAGCGCGCGCGCTCGCGGAGCACGGGCTCGCTGTAGTAGGCCCCCACGAAGCCTTGTACGGCATGCTGGGCACGGTGTACGCCTGGTCGCCGACCTCTGGCGGCGGCGACGAGGTGACCACCCTGCGGGAGGCCGAAGCCTGTGCTCGCCGCGCCTTCGCGCTGAACCCGGACTCGGCGCAGGGCCTCTCGATCATGGGGCAGGTCGCCTACCGCCGGGGCCGCGCGGCAGAGGCGGTCCGGCTGCTGAGCCGGGCCTGCGCCGCCGAGCCGAATAACCCGGACGCGATGCACCAGTTGGCCGGAGCGTATTTGCTGGGCGGTCGCATCGGCCCCATGCGCGAGCTGCTCACTCGGCTGGTCGAGCTGGATCCCCTGACCGCCAGCAATCACTGCCTGCTCGGCATGAGCTATTTGCTCGGCGGCGACGCGCTCTTGGCGCTGCCCGTGCACCAGCGAGCGGTTGAACTGGATCCCCGGAGCACGATCTGTCGGGTCTGCGCCGCGATCCCCCTGGTGGTCGCGGGACGGGACGCTGAGGCGGCGAGCCACTTCCAGTGGCTGGAACGCCAGCAACCCGACGATCCCCTGGCGAGCGTGGCGGTGCGGTTCTGGCGCGGACTCGCCGGCGACCGGGCAGCCGTGCTGTCTCCCCCCAGCGCGGCCGAGCGGGCGACGGCCGAGTCGGACGAGTACTGGGCGTACCTGATGGCCGGGGCCTACGCGCTGGTCGGCGAAGCGGACCAGGCCCTGAGCTGGCTGGAGCATGCGATCAAGGTTCGCGGCTGGATCGACTACCGGTACTTCACCCGCCACGACCGGTTCCTCGAGCGCCTCCGGCCGACTCCTCGGTTCAATGAACTGATCGCCTTCGCCCGAGAACAGTACGAACGCTTCGACGGATGAAACCGGCGGGATTCCCGTTGCCGGCGAGCCGCGAATCGCCACGCACGACGTTCAGTGCGGCGCGCTCAACTCGTGCTCGAGCTCCACCGCGAACACGCCGCGACAGCGCACACACCGCATCCGCTCCGGCACCGCGCCCAGCGCCACGCGTTCCGCGCAGTTGGGGCAGACGGCGTAGCGCTCGCGCGCAATGAGCGTCCACTTGCTCGGACGGGCGTCGACGATCTCGAGATAAGACGGGGGCACGATCACCGACTGGTGGCGCACGACGACGACCGCCGCGTCCGTCCCGACGCGCAGCACCGGGTACCACGCCCCCCGGCGCAGCTGGCACCGGCGGACGCCTTCCCGCAACCGGCCCCAGCGATCCGCCCGAAGCATGTCGAGACGCTCCAATTCGCCCTCCTCGCCTCGTCCCCCGCCGCGAACAAACTGCCCGTTCTGCGCGCCGCGCCTTTTGATTTACGGGCCCGTCCTCCGCTCGTCAAGCCTTCATCGCGTTCTTCGGGCTGTCGCGTACGCGACACACTCCTTCCGGTTTCGAGCGTTCTGTGAATTCTGCGCATTCCGCGGCGCTGCCGCACGTCTGGCAGTATCAAAGCGAGGGAGCTTACTTTTTGAGTGAAACCACATCCGAGTCGCGACAGTGCCGAAGCGATATTGGGCTCGATTGCGAGCCGACCTGGATGTTCCGCTGCGACGGGGCGCCTGGTACGAAGTGAGAAGGCTGCGACCGCCCGAGGCGGTGCTCGACGTCATCGGCGAACGCGTGAGCGTGCCGCGGGCGGTGCTGGAAATATCGAGCGCGCCGCCGAACCGCTGGTCGGTCGTGCCGCGCCCCAAAAACCCCGCCCGCTTCCCCGGCGTCGCCGAGTACGGCGTGTGCCCGAATTGCCGCGAGCGCGTGCCGCTCGAGGAACGGCTCGCGCTGCTCGAGTGCCGGCGGTGTCACGACGTGTTCGACGTCGACTGGGACCAGAAGTACTTCACCGAACCGTAGCGCCCCTCAGAAGCCGATTCCCAGCCCCACCCGCGCCAGGGTTTGCTGAATCGGCGCGGCGATCTCCCCGGTGCCCCCCGGATCGGTCTTGCGATTCACTCGCTCGAACGTGTAATCGACGACGCCATGGAGCCGGCCCGCCAAGCGCACGTCGAGGTCGAGCCCCAGATCGAGGGAGAACGCGGCGCGCCCGCCTCCGGAGAACTTCGGCGCGGCCAGGTAATTCGCTCGCAACGACACAGTCGCGCCCGGGCCCAGGTCGTAGGCGGAGCGGGCCCCGATCCGGACGGCGCCCAACGATTGGGCGTCGAATTCGGGGTCCGCGGTGCGCCGGATGAGCCCGACCTCGAGGCT
>Ga0209474_10003454_pt1 | contig 13857 bp, 10 predicted proteins | sample GraSoiAngelo_145_FD_185902 | JGI IMG/M metagenome (GOLD analysis project Ga0209474, IMG submission 185902) | Grasslands soil microbial communities from the Angelo Coastal Reserve, California, USA - 14_1009_05_20cm (SPAdes) (version 2) | ecosystem: Environmental > Terrestrial > Soil > Grasslands...
GCCCCGCTTCCAACTGCTTCAACGCCCCAATCATCTCCGCTTCGCTGTGCTTGCCCTTCGACATGACACTCCTCCTCGTTCCGCAGAATCATATACACTTCCCTGCGGACTGAGGGGAGCAGGTCAGTTCCGCCCCCTGGGAATATCGTGTACTCCTCAAATCGGCCTTTGCCCTCATCCAGGCAGGCGCAATTGCCAGCTTTGGGCAAGCGAAACCAGGCGTCAGTTTCACCGGAGGCTCCGATGTATTTCCCCAGCTACCGACTATGTCTGATATTGCTGGCACTGGTCGTAATAGCTCCGCTCCCAACACCGGCCCAAGATGCTCCCTACAGCGTCACTATCGACTGGCAACGAATTACGCGTGTATCGAAAACTGCGCCCACGCTTCAGGTGGTGGTGAACCCGCCGCTGCGTCGGGGAACGCAGGTTCACGACAATGCTTTCCGCGCCTTACGCGGGCTTCAGGCTGATTACGTTCGCTACGTTCCCTGGCTTCCTTATCCAAAGCTCGGCGTTGCTGAACTCGACTCTCCGAAGGAGGGCAAGACTTCCTGGGATTTTTCGCTGATTGACCCGATGACCATCGATTTTCTGGAGGCTACAAAAGGTCACTCCGTTGTCTTGAACTTCAGCACAATTCCTCAGTGGATGTTCAAGACGGAAGCTCCGGTACCCTATCCGGCCGATCCGAATCAGGTGACATGGAACTACGAACAAGGTCGGGAGCTTCGAGATGGAACCTTAAAGGAAGTTGCCGATTACTATGCGCGCCTCCTTGCTTGGTATACGCAGGGTGGCTTCGTAGATGAATTCGGCAAGCGTTATGAGTCGGGCTACCACTACTCCATCCCCTACTGGGAAGTGCTGAATGAACCGGACATCGAACATCAAATCTCTCCGGAGGCGTACACGGCCATTTACGACTCGGTTGCAGCGGCCATGCTTAAGGTCCAACCGAAGACGAAGTTTGTGGCCGCCGCTCTCGCCTTTCCGTCCGGAAATCCACACTTCTTTGAATACTTTCTCGACCACAAGAACCATCAACGGGCCATCCCCTTGGATTTCATTTCCTACCACTTCTATGCTGTCCCCACGCCGGATCAGGCGGACGACGTTCAGCAATACACATTCTTCGCTCAGGCCGACGGATTTCTAAACATCGTTCGCTACGTCGAATCCATTCGGCAGCGCTTGTCTCCAGAAACCGGCACGATGATCAACGAGATCGGAGCAATCTCCGCGGATGACCTGGCGCAAGGTCAGCCTGGCCACGTCAACAACCCAATTCCAAATTCCTATTGGAATTTGACCGGCGCTATGTACGCATACATTTTTGCGGAGTTATCGCGAATTGGCGTCGACGTTGCCGGTGAGTCGCAGCTTGTCGGGTATCCGACGCAGTTCCCCAGCGTCTCGATGGTGGACTGGGAAACGGGCAAGCCAAACGCTCGCTACTGGGTTCTCAAGCTTTTGCACGACAACTTCGGTCCCAGAGATAGGTTGGTCGAAGCAGAATCGACGAACGCTTACGTGCATGTCATGGGCGTGTTGACTCCTAATGGTAAGCGGCGCGTCTTGCTCATCAACAAACGCAATCGTCAGATCGAGCTTTCGATTCCCGGCGCGGCGAAAGGCCAAGAAGAATTTGTGGACGTCACGACTGGGTTTCAGCCGCCTTCCTCGGCCAACCTAAGCTCGGACAAAATCACCCTGGGTGGTTTTGCCGTGGCTGCGGTTACTCTTCCTTAGGGCGGCAGACACGGCCAGGGGGCAGTGGTTCCCTCTGAGATAGGGGATCAGTCGCCCTGCGTCACTCAAAGATTCAGACGACACTCAATTTGTCAATTTTTCACACAGGGAAGAAAGAGATGAGGCGACGCGACGCGCAAGGCGAATTTCTTAGGCGCGCTGGGGATGACGACAGCAGTGCAACAATTGCGGGTTGGAGCTTAAACAGCCAATCGCTCCTAACTGCATTGGAATGAATGGCGGGGACGACGAGACTCGAACTCGCGACCTCCGCCGTGACAGCGGCCCCCTGAAAGGTTTTACAACAACATACAAGACCGCGGGGACTGCCAAGGGCCGCCTAAGTTGGTAAAAATCGCGCAAGACACAGTATTCTGTGGGTTGGGTTGTGGGTTGGAAATTTTGCGACTGAAGTGGCGAGGGCTAGCTCGCCATCGACCTATCGACAGGAGATTTAAAGGTGATCAAACCTCAACTGCCTGGCCGAAGTTTCTTCCACGGTACCAAAGTAGACCTAAAACCGGGGGATCTCATTAGGCCCGGCTACAATTCTAACTACGGTAAGAGGAAGAAGGCGGCCTACATTTATTTGACCGGCACGTTGAATGCGGCTATCTGGGGAGCCGAGCTCGCCCTTGGTGAGAGCCCCGGCAGAATCTACGTGGTGGAGGCGACTGGCCCTTTTGAAGACGACCCCAATCTGACTGACAAGAAGTACCCGGGTAACCCTACGCTTTCATACCGCTCCAAGGATCCCCTTCGTGTCATAGGCGAGGTCCTGAATTGGCAGGGGCACTCCGCCGAAGAACTCAAAGCCATGAAGGATGGTCTCGAGCGACTTAAGAACCTTGGTGTTGAGTCAATCGAAGACTAAGGAGTTGGTCAACAAGGGATCATTCGCACCTGGGTCTGGACAGATAAAAAACGGGGCGGGTAGCCCGGGTTCCGGTTTAAGGAACTTGGTGCTTTCGTAGTTGGCTGCCGAGTGTAACTGCACAATTCGCCTCGCGTCGTGTACAAACGAGCGAGTGCCCAAAGTCTGTCCTGAGCGTTTCGCAACAAGGGAACTACGATGTTTGGGAAAAATGGCGGGGACGACGAGACTCGAACTCGCGACCTCTGCCGTGACAGTACACTGTTATTTGGTAACTGATTGAAACTACGCGGCACGGATGGCTACCAAAACCGCGCTTTGGAACCCCAAGTAACAATTATTGGACCATGAATGGACCAAGAAATGGGCTCTGCCGCGGAACGGCAGAAGCTTCTGGAAACGACGGGGTTCGAACCCGCCTCTGCTGTGACAGTTTGCGAAAACTGAACGCACGCTGCCTTGTCTCATCCTCCCGCAATTCCGGGTTCGGCATTTCGCCCGGCGCAGTCTTTGCTTCCATAGCGATCGCGACGATGAATGCCTTCATGCGTTATCCCAATCCGACTGGAACTAGCTTCTTCGATGCTTTCCAGAGCTGCAGGTTGATGAAATCGGGTGCCAGGCGGCGCATCAACGCGAGTTGTTTGGCCTGACCCGGCCGAATCTCCAGGGCCCCCTTCTTGAGTAACGCAAAGGATTGCTTCACCAACTCGTCTGTCGTCATTAGAGCAATGCCGTCGCCCTCGGCAATGTCTGCCGACAGGTCGGTCTTCACGGCCGGCGGCATGAGCTCGATCACTTCAACGCCAGTTTCCTCCAACTGGAACCGGAGCGATTGGGTATAGGAGTGAACCGCCGCCTTGGTGGCACAGTAGATCGGCGCGGACGGCAGCGGCACGAAGGCGAGGCCAGAGGATACGTTGATGACGGTTCCCTTGTTGGCTGCGAGAATGTCGATGAATGCGGACGTCATGCGAATCACGCCCCCCACATTGATGTTCATCTCGGCCATCAATCCGTCGAGGTCAGTCGCCGGGACCTTGAGGTTCTTGTGGAGCATGATGCCTGCGTTATTCATCAGCACGTCGAGCCTTGGATATTCAGCCTTCACGCGCGTTGCAAGAGAGGCGATTTGCGCGGGGTCTGCGACATCGCCCTGAATCGTGTGGAGCTTCGGATACTTTGCCTTCACTTCATCGAGCACTGTCTGCCGCCGGCCAGTCACAATGACCTGGTTGCCGAGTTCGAGAAACTTGAGGGCAAACGCGAGGCCAATACCTGCAGAGCCTCCGGTAATAAGGATCGTGCGACCTGTGATTTTCATAAGACTCCTTTCGTTCGTTTAATTTCTGTCAAGAATCATTTCGACTATGGACGCAGCCCTGCCTCAGCCTCATCGCTCGGGACTGCTGCCGGTTTTACTCCAAACCAGATCGAGTAGAGTGCAGGCAGGAAGATGAGGGTCAGCACCGTACCCACGGCGGTCCCCCCAATCAGGGTGTATGCCATCGACCCCCAGAAGACTGAGAAGGTCAGAGGGATGAAAGCCAATACAGCTGCAAGGGCCGTAAGGATCACCGGCCGCGATCGCTGTACAGTCGCCTCGACGACCGCGTGATAACTGTCAAGACCTTCCTCCTGATTGGTTTTGATTTGGCCGATGAGGATCAGCGTATTGCGCATCAGGATGCCAGCTAACGCGATCAGCCCGAGGATCGCATTGAACCCAAATGGTTGATGAAAGAGAAGCAATGTTGGAACGACACCAGCGAGACCGAGAGGCGCGGTAAGGACCACCATGAACATCGCAGAGAATGACCGCACCTGGAAGATGATCACTGTGAGCATCAGCACGATCATCGCGGGAAACACGACTGAAAGTGCCCGGTTCGCTTTCCCAGACTCCTCAATATTGCCGCCCGTTTCGATCCTGTAGCCCTCGGGCAGGCTGGCGATAATCGGCTGAATCGCTTTTTCAATTTCCGCAGAAACCTGGGGAGGCTGAAGAGACTCGTCGATGTCACTCTCCACTGTGATGGTCGGCACGCGATCGCGACGTTTGAGGATCGGATCTTCCGGACGAATCTCGATGTGGCCGATCTGGCTAAGTGGAACAGCCTTTCCCCAGTGATTCATCAGCGTCATGTCGTTCAGCTTTCTGGGATCGAAGCGGTCGGTTCCTGCACTTCGAGCGATCACCTCCGCGGTTCGAATATCTTCACGAACCTGCGTCACTGGCGCACCCGTCAGAAGAAATTGGACCTGTTCGGCAGCCTCTTGCGACGAAAGGCCGATCAGTTTTAGCCGCGCTTGGTCGAGCACAAAATGCACAGTTGGCGCGCGTTCTCCCCAATCCAGATTCACTTGTCGAGTATGGGGATTTGCCCGCATTGCAGTCTGAACCTGCGCCGCAATCGCGCGGTCCTTTTCCAGGTCGGGGCCCATGACGCGGAACGCTACCGGCCAGGGTGAATAGGGTCCAAATACAAGCTGTGAGGCGCGCACACGGGCTTCAGGCGCAAGCCCCTGCTCAACTTGTTCACGAAACCTGAGCTTCAGATGATCTCGAGCCTTTTCATTGGCCGTCAGAACAATGATCTTGGCGAAATTAGGGTTCGGGAGTTCTGGATTGTACGAAAAGAAAAAGCGCGGAGCACCCGCCCCAATGTAAGTCGTAACAATCTTGGCTTCGGACTGCTGCCGCAGCCAGTCCTCTACTTTTTTCGCACTCGCGTTGGTGGCTTCTATGCTAGTACCTTGTGGCAGAATCACCTCCACCAAGAGTTCAGGCCGATCGGATTGAGGGAAGAACTGCTTTTTGGCAAGTCCCATGCCTGCAACTGAGACAAGAAACGTGCCCAGAACAATGCAAGCAACCAAAACCTTCCGGCGTACCGCCCAGACGATCAGACGCCGGAGCTTCTCGTACCCGGGGGTCGCATAAATGGCTGCATGGCCACCGGACAGAGCCTTGATCTCGGGCAACATCTGCACGCCTAGATAAGGAGTAAAGGTTACGGCTACCACCCACGAGGTGAGCAGTGCAAAACCCACTACCCAGAAGATGTTTCCCGCATACTCGCCAGCACTCGATCGAGCGAACCCCACGGGCATGAGACCAATAACGGTGACAAGCGTGCCAGCAAGCATGGGAGCAGCAGTATGACTCCAGGCATACCCAGCAGCCTTTATGCGGTCCCACCCTTCTTCCATTTTGACCACCATGATCTCGATGGAGATGATCGCGTCATCAACCAGAAGGCCAAGACCGAGGATCAGAGCGCCGAGCGTGATGCGATCAAACACTCTTCCAGTGAGAAGCATGATGACGAAGACGGCCGCCAACGTCAGCGGAACGGCCGCTGCCACGACGATTCCTACCCGCCAACCGAGGCTGATAATGCTAACGATCATCACGACGGCAAGTGCGACAAAGAACTTCAGCATGAACTCATCGACTGCTTCGCGGATGTTTACTGCCTGATCCGTCACTTTGCTGAAGCTGATCCCTGCAGGCAGGTCGGCGGAAATCTTCTTTTGTTCGGCAACAAGGGCTTTGCCGAGATCCAGACCGTTCCAGCCCTCCTTCATCACGATGCTGAGAAGCAAAGCGGGCTGGCCATTATGGCGGACAAGAAAAGTCGCGGGATCTTCGTATCCGCGCTTCACATCGGCAATATCAGAGAGCTTTAGGGTGCGCCCGCCCGTCACGACTGTCGTGTCCCGAATCTTCTGCAGATCATCGAGCGCGCCATCCAGGCGGATGTAAACCTGTTGAGCTTTCGTATCGATAGATCCAGATGGGGTCACCGCATTTGCGCGAACCAGCGCATCAAAGACGTCTCGCGCGCTAACTCCTAGCGTAGCCAGTCGTTCATATGAGAACTCGACAAAAATTCGTTCCGGTCGTTCTCCAACGATGTCAACTTTCTTCACGCCAGGCACATGAAGCATCCGCTGCCGAAGAGTTTCTGCTTCGCGCGCAACCTGGCGTGGAGGCAGGTCTGGAGCCTCTACCGAGTAGAGCGCGAATGTCACATCCGAGTACTCATCATTGATGAAAGGACCGAATACGCCCTGCGGCAACTTGTGTGCATCATCGCCTAACTTTTTACGAGCCTGGTAAAACTCTTCCGAGACGTCCTCTGGGCGAGTAGTGTCCTTGAGACTCACCATCATCAGCGCGAGTCCGGGTCGGGTAAAGGTCTCTACGCGATCGTAGTCGCGCAATTCTTGCATGCGCTTCTCCAGAGGTTCGGCAACGAGGTCCTGCATCTCCTGTGCCGTCGCTCCGGGCCACACCGCTGCCACGGTAAACACCTTGATCGTGAAGGTTGGGTCTTCTGCGCGTCCCAGTTTCAGGAAGGCAAAGATGCCAGCGGCCACAATCGCGATCAGCAAGAACAGCGTGATCGCTTTTTCGCGGACTGCGAGGGCGGACAGGTTGAGAAACTGCTTCGCAGCTACATCGTTTTTTTCTGACATATGGTGCTCGCTCATCGAAATTCTGCCTTGGTCTCGACACGCACGCGTTGGCCGTCGTGAAGGAGATGCACTCCAAGGGCTACGACTTGCTGTCCTGGGTGCAGGTTCCCGCTGATGATGGCTAGTTCTTCACCCAATTGCCGTACTTGCACCGGTTTAAACGTGACCGTGGATGTAGACGCGTTCAATAACCAGATACCAGGTCCTTTGCCTTGATCGACAATGGATGCGACCGGCACTTGCAACGTGTCAGTCTCTCCATCGCCGGAGAGGTGGACGGTAACGGTCGCTCCTAACGGAGCATTCGTGGCAGCGCCATCGAGAACATAGCGCGCCTCAAAGGTGCGGGTCTGCAGGTCAGCAGCACCGGAAAGCTGTCGCAATCGAACCGGAACTCTCGTGGTGCTGCCGTAAAGCGTTGCGTATGCCCTCGATCCTAGCTTCGGCCTCAACGTCTCGGGCAGGTTTACTGCGGCCTCTCGTTGGCCCGAATGGGCGAGCTCCACAACCGGCTGCCCGGCCATTACTACTTGTCCTGGCTCGGCCAAAGTCTCCACAACGACGCCGTCCGCGTCCGCAACAAGTTGTGAGTAGCCGCCCTCATCTCTCGCAACCTGCTCCTGAGCGGTGGCAGCAGCGAGTTCAGCTTGTGCCGCATCCGATGCGGCCTTGATCTGATCGTAGATTGAAGCAGAAACCGCACCGGTCTTGACCAAACCGCGATAGCGGGCCTCATCGGCGGCAGCTTGAACCGCCCTTGCCTTTACTGCAGTGACGGTTTCGGCTCGCGCCGTAATGGCATGGACATAGTCGGTTCGATCAATCGTCATGAGCAGTTGTCCAGCGCGGACAAACTGCCCCGTATCTACCAAGCGGCTCGTGATCTTTCCGGGAACTCGGAAACCAAGATTGCTCTGAACACGCGCTGAGACCACGCCAGTGAATGCGGGATCCGCTCCGGACGACAAACCTATTTCCACTATCCGAACCAGTTCCGGCTGTGTTCTTGGGTCTAACTCCTGCTTCTGACCGCAACCAGTCAAGCTGACTGCGAAGCCGGTAACGACCAGCACCAGGGCGGAATAACTGAAATTGATCCGATTCATATGGCAGTTCCTTTTATTTGTTGGGTTTTCGATCATGGGAGCCAGCCGCCCCCGAGAGCGCGATAAGAACCGACCGCTGCACGTGCCGCACTCTCCCGAGCTACCGCCAAGTCGTCCTTGGCCGCAAGCAATTGACGATCCGCGTCGAGCACGTCGGTCAGTCCGATGACCCCGGCGGCGTAGGACTCTTGCGACAGGTCGCGCACCCGCTGCAACTCAGCGATTTCACGAACGATTTCATTGCGGCGATTTTCCGATTGGACGAGAAGACTGAAGGCATCTTCGACATCTTCGGCCGCGTGCAGGACGGAGCTACGATACTGGAGCAAGGCTTCGGCATTGACGCCTCGCGCTCGCTTCACTTCCGCAGTGACGGCGCCGAAATCGAAGAGTCTCCAGCGCAGACCTACAACACTGACAGGTTGAAATCCTTGCTGCTCGAAAAGATGAGCGGGTGCCAGCGCTTGAGATCCGACGATTCCTGAAAGCGAGAGCTTTGGATAGTAGTCGGCGAGGGCCTGGCCAATGCGAGCGTTCGAGGCAGCAACCATTCGCTCCGCAGCGATGATGTCAGGTCTCCTGCGTAATAGCTCCGTGGGCGTCCCATACCCAGAAATTTCCGGTACATCGGGAATCTCTGCGACAGGGCTCAACTCCGCTGCGTACGTTCCTGGCTGCGCGCCCATGAGGACGTCCAGCCGGTTCAGCTGTGCTTCGAGAGAGACTGTGAGCAGAGGAATCGTCGCCTTCGCTTGCGACAGCAAGGCTCGGGCCTGAGCGAGTTCGCGGTCGGAAGCTACGCCCGCATCCCTGCGCTGCTGCACTAGTTCGACGAGATGCTTGTCAGTGGCGATCTGGTCGTTTGCTAAGATCAAGCGCGCCTGCGCGCCCCGTATCTGCATATAGGCATCAGCGCCTTCCGCGGCAACCGTGACGCGAGTTCCGATATGGAGAGCTTCGGCCGCCTGAGCCTCGGCTGTAGCTGCTTGAGCTCCTTTCTTCAAACCGCCGAACAGATCTGTTTCCCAGCTGGCCATGAATCCGAGATCGTAGTAGTTCTGGTGGCGATCATAGCCGGGCAAGTGGGCGGCGGCGCGGCCCGTCATACTCTCGGTCGATTGGGAAAGTGTGGTCGTCGAAGCGTAAAGATTTCCTGATGGCAGGCGCTGCGCTCCTGCTCCTTGTGCAGCGGCACGCGCCTGTTGCACCCGCGTCATGGCAGCGGCCAGGTCAAGATTCTCGTCCAGCGCCCGCTTCACGATCCGGGTCAGCTCAGGATCACGGAAGCCCGTCCACCACTGGTCGAGAGTTGATGCCGGCAGAGAGGCGGTACGAGTTTCGATAGAGACGGCGTTGTGAAATGGCTGAAGGTTTGCCGTCGGGCGATGATATTTTGGCCCCACGGCACATCCGGTGAGGCTCGCGCCTAGCGCGAGGGCAAGGCCCATTCGCAGAGTGAACTTCCGCGCAGCGGGTGACCCTTTGTAAGACAACCTTAAGAAGTTCATTCATGTGCTCCATTCCTGCGCACCCTGCGGGTAAGCTGTTTCAAAACGTATTTCGTGAAGACGCCACAGCACCGGACCTTCACTCCCTGCTTCATCAGCTCAACAAGGACGTTTTCGCCTGCTTGGCTGATCGTCGTCAGGTTCTTCAGGTCGATGACGAGTTCGCGGCCGTTCAAATCCGAGTTGGCCATTTCGTACGCGACCTTCAGCTCGTCGGTCCACGGGCCGATAAGCTTGCCCTCAAGCACCAACCGGCGTTGATTTCGCGTTTCGACAGTCGAGATTTTCAACATGCGTCCTCACTACACAGGAAGGAACGCAAGGCGCATGCCAACCTCGGCGAGGCTGTAACTCACTGAATCTTCGCGGTGGGATTAAATCGGCTGGGTCGAGAGTTGAGACTGTCGAAGTCAGCTTCGACAGCAGAATGATTTGGAAAGGCTAGCGCGGTTCAGGCGTACTGCCGGGGATCGATTCCGAACTTCTTCATCCGCGAGATGAGTGTCGTGCGATTGATACCCATGCGCGCGGCTGCTCCATCAGCCCCGCCGACACGACCCTTAGCTTCGGTGAGGGCACGTACGATTTCCTCCCGCTGCTTTTGGGAATATTCGTCGGAGAAGTCCTTTTTCCCGTTCAGGGCAGCGCTGATGCTTTCTTTGACGATCCGGGCAATCTCTTCCTGCGCGGGCTGGACGCCGGGAGAAGGCCGTGTGTCGGTGCCCAGTTTGCGCAGCTCCGAAAGCGGTGCTTCGAGCGACTTGCCGCGAGTCAGGATGACAGCGCGCTCTATGAAATTCTCTAACTCGCGGATATTCCCTGGCCATTCCCATGCCGCCAGGCCCTTCATCGCTGCCGCCGGGATGCTCTCGATCTTCTTTTGCATCTGCTTCGCAAACTTCTGAACGAAATGGGTTACCAGCAGCGGAATGTCTTCGCGGCGGTCTCGCAACGGCGGGATGCGGATCGGAAATACATTCAGCCGGTAAAACAAATCGCTCCGGAATTCGCGATCGGCGATCATCTTCTCCAGGTTGCGATTGGTTGCGGCAATTAGCCGAACGTTCACCCTCCGTGTATGCGTGCTGCCTAAGCGCTCGAACTCGCGCTCCTGCAAGGCACGCAGCAGCTTCGGCTGAATCTCAGTTGGAATGTCACCCACTTCATCCAGGAAAAGCGTGCCTTGGTCGGCTAATTCCATTCGACCGACTTTTTGCCTGATGGCGCCGGTGAACGCTCCCTTTTCATGCCCGAACAACTCGCTTTCCAATAGACCGGTGGGAATTGCAGCGCAATTCAGTTTTACGAAAGTGCGTTCCTTGCGGCGGCTGCGGTCATGGATTGCGCGTGCGATCAATTCTTTCCCTGTGCCAGTGTCGCCCAAAAGCAAGACTGTTGAATCGCTCGCAGCGACCGTCTCGACCAGTTGCAGGACGTGCTTGAGCGCCGCGCTCGACCCCACGATCTGCTCGAAGTTCATCTCGCTGCGTATCTCTTCTTCCAGATAGAGCTTTTCCTGCGCCAGTTTGTCCTTCAGTTCGGAGATCTCACGGTAGGCAAGGGCGTTTTCGATGGCAATTGCGATCTGGCCGGCAGCCTGACTGAGGAAGTCGACGTCTTCTGCCGTAAAGGTTCCCTCCGTTTTACGTACAATCATCAGGTCCCCCAGCGCCCGGCCGCGGCTTACGAGCGGGATAAAACAAGCGCTCTTCACGCCTTCCGCCGCTGCGAGTCTGTACCCCTCGCCGCCGCCGGGCCAACCCATCTCCTCAACCGTGGCGACTGTCGGCTTCATCGTCTCGAATGCTCGTTTGCCGGGATCGTTTTCGGCCGGAGTGATGATCAGATCCTCTTTGGCGAAGCCCTTACTGCTGGACGCATCGAACGCATATAGCTTGAACGTTCCCGCTTCGTCGCCTGGCAACCAGACACCGGCTCCGTCGCAGCGCATAACCTCACGAAAGTTGGCAGAAATCGCGCGCAGCACTTCGCGCAGGTCGAGATTCGAGGTGATGCGGCTTGTCAGGTTCAGGAGTAATTGCAGGCGCTCGTTTTGTCGCTCTAAGGACGCCTGTGGATCTTGCGCACGCTCGGGATCCAAATTGTCATCACCATTTCCGCTCATGTGGTTTTCGAAGAAGGCGACCCGTTATTCGACAGTGTATCTCATAACGCATGATGGGATCATCGCGCGTCAGGGTGCAGAATTTTCAGCCAGCCCGCCCGATCTTTCAAGGTAAATGACTGTCGGGAGCAGTTTCAACTTCCACAACACTGAAGCCCGGGCGAAGGTCAGAAACTGGGTAACAATCTCGCTTATGAACTGGAAGACTACTGCCGCCGGAAAGCAGCGTTTAACCGCATCTTCGAGCTCACCAACCTACGCGGATTTGATCGCTCCCATTAGCATAACTCCCTGTTTCAGTTGTGCAGCCAAAAGGGGGCGAGGCTATGCAGGACGGAAGTGTGACAGTTGAACGGAGGAAGCGAGGGCCGGACGTGTGGTGTTTCAGGTGGCGGGAAGCTGGAGCAGACGGACGCAGAATACACCGCCGTATCGTGCTCGGAACTGCCGAAGAGCTAAAAAACATTGCGTCAGCGCGCAAGATGGTGACTGGGCTGAGAAGCGAAATCAACATAAACGACGTTCGGACTAGAAGGGAATCGATCACGTTGGCCGATCTATCGCGGCACTTTCAGCAGCGAGAGCTTGCCGATCGAAATCCACACATCACGTATTCAACTAAGAAGGCATACGCGGGCTACTTGGAAAAATGGATCGAGCCTCGCTGGGGCGAGTACAGCTTGCTAGAAATTCGAGCTGTGGAAGTTGAGTCGTGGCTGAAGTCTCTGAACCGGGCTCCAGGAACGCGCTGCAAAATACGAAATGTGATGAGCCTGTTGTTCAATCACGGACGTCGTCACGACCTTTGCGACCGTAACCCCATTGAGTGGGTCCGGCAGAGCGCTAAACGTCGCACAGCGCCAGATATCCTGACCACCAATGAAGTCCAGGGATTGCTTGCAAATCTTCGCTTTAGAGAACGCACCTTGGTGCTACTTGCAGTAACCACGGGCCTCCGTAGGAGCGAGCTGTTCGCGTTGAAATGGAAAGACGTGGACTTCCAAGGTAAGCAGATCTGCGTAACGCGCTCGATCGTGCAGAACGTTATTGGCGTTTGTAAGACAGAGAGTTCACAGAAGCCTGTGCCGGCTCACGATGATCTGATGAAGGCTCTTCGCGAATGGCGTGGGCAGACGCCGTATAAATCGTCAGAAAGTTGGGTATTCGCGAGTCCGGCGAATCAGGGCCGCAGGCCTTACCTTGCACAGCAAATCATGCAGCGCCATATTCTTCCCATCGCGCGAAAGCTGGGAATCGCCAAACGAATTGGCTGGCATACTTTCCGCCACACCTATTCGACGCTGCTTCGATCTACCGGTGCAGAACTGAAGATCATGCAAGAGCTGCTGCGCCATTCGACGATTCGCGTGACTCTCGACACTTACACGCAGGCCGTCACAACGGAAAAGCGAAATGCGCAGGAGGCAGTTGTCGCGCTCTTGTTCCGAGAAAAAACGCAGGAGAAGTAAGCTCTGCTCGGAAAAACTCTATTTCCTGTACCTATTTTGTACCTTTTTGTGCCCACGCGAAAATGGGGCACTTCTGGTAAGTTCTTTAGAAAGAATGGCGGGGACGACGGGATTCGAACCCGCGGCCTCTGCCGTGACAGGGCAGCGTTCTAACCAACTGAACTACGTCCCCAGCCGTGGAATCAACAACTTACAGTAAATCGTTGCAAATAAGGCCTTTGCAAGATTTGCATACAGTGCACCGTTCGCCTGGCTTGCCTGCAGTAGCAGTCCTTCCTGGAAGAACTGCCCATAAACTGCCAGTAAAAAATAGTGCGCTCATGCGAGATTTATCCTAACACAGATGGCTGCAACAGTCGAAGGCGAGTCCGTTGAATCTTGTTTGGATTGCGAGCTTCCCAATCTTCGGAGGTGGGTTCGATTCCCATCGCCCGCTCCAGAAACCTCGTTGATTCAGTTGCCCTTACGCTGCTAAGACTTGAAAATGGGGCCAGTTGGCCCGAGTTTTGGACCCAAGTTGGCCCCAAAAAAGTTGCGG
>Ga0209474_10003455_pt1 | contig 13854 bp, 12 predicted proteins | sample GraSoiAngelo_145_FD_185902 | JGI IMG/M metagenome (GOLD analysis project Ga0209474, IMG submission 185902) | Grasslands soil microbial communities from the Angelo Coastal Reserve, California, USA - 14_1009_05_20cm (SPAdes) (version 2) | ecosystem: Environmental > Terrestrial > Soil > Grasslands...
GAAAATTCCAGTTGACGGAGTCCTCCTCGAAGGCCGCAGCTCCGTCGATGAGTCCATGATCACCGGTGAATCTGTGCCCCTCGAGAAAACCGAAGGCGCTCGCGTGATCGGTGGCACGGTGAACGGCTCCGGTTCATTCATCATGCGGGCTGAACGTGTGGGCAGCGAGACTCTGCTTGCGCAGATCGTGAACATGGTCAGCCAGGCACAGCGCAGCCGCGCGCCCATTCAGCGTCTCGCAGACAAAGTTGCCGGATGGTTCGTGCCGGCCGTTATGGCAATTGCCGCGCTCACCTTTGTCGTATGGGCGGCGTTCGGTCCCGAGCCGCGCTTTGCGCATGCGATCGTAAACGCCGTCGCGGTGCTGATCATCGCCTGTCCTTGCGCCCTCGGATTGGCAACTCCCATGGCAATCATGGTCGGCACCGGCCGCGGAGCCCGCGCTGGCGTGCTGATCAAAAACGCTGAGGCTCTCGAAACTCTGGAAAAAGTCGACACCCTCGTCATCGATAAAACTGGCACGTTGACGGAAGGAAAGCCGCGAGTCACAGCCTTCTCCACTGGAAATCCGTTGGGCGAATTTGAACCGCTGAGGCTTGCCGCGAGCGTGGAACGTGCAAGTGAGCATCCGCTCGCGAGCGCGATCGTGGCCGCAGCCCAGCAACACAATCTGAAGCTTTCGGGAGCTCGAGATTTTGAAGCCCGACTGGGTAAGGGAATTGTTGCTTCCGTCGACGGTAAGCGCGTCGCGGTAGGGAATCCAGCCATGCTGTTAGAGGAAGGAATCCATCAGAAAGCTTTTCTGGTTGGCGATGCGTCGATCGGCACCGCGATCCTTATTGCAGTGGACCACGAATACGCGGGATCAATTAGTGTTTCAGATCCTCTAAAGCAATCAGCCGAGTCGGCTATTAACGAGCTTAAGCAGCAGGGCCTGCGCATCGTCATGCTCACCGGCGACAACCGCACGATCGCGGAAGCCGTTTCACGTCAACTGGGTATTGATGAGTTTCATGCTGAAATCCTGCCCGGTGACAAAGCGAGAATAGTAAAAAATCTTCAACAGCAAGGGCGCATCGTAGCGATGGCCGGAGACGGAATCAACGATGCGCCGGCGCTCGCTCAAGCCGATGTCGGGATCGCGATGGGGAACGGCACAGACGTCGCGATCGAGAGCGCCGGAATCAGTCTGGTCAAAGGAAACCTGGCGGGAATCGTACGCGCCAGAAAACTGAGCCGTGCCACCATGAAGAACATTCGCCAGAATCTGTTCTTCGCCTTCATCTACAACTCCATCGGAGTTCCAATCGCCGCCGGAGTTTTATATCCATTTCTCGGAATCTTGCTGAGCCCGATCTTCGCTGCCGCTGCGATGAGCTTCAGTTCGGTTTCGGTGATCACGAACTCGCTGCGCTTAAGGAATGCGAAGTTAGGCGAATAATCCAACCCATTTCACCGGAAGATGCGCAGCCACAGCATTCGCCAGACGCTCATCTGCTGTGATGAACTCGCTTTTGGTGGTCAATGCAAGGGCAATGTAAAGGCTATCGTAAATGCTGCGGTCAAATGCCGTACTGATCGCGAAGGCATCTTCAAGCAATGCAAGTGTAGGAACAGTAGGGAAGGCCCGCTTCTTAGTTGCAGAAACTGCAGCTTGGGCATCTTTCTGCGGCCATCTACCTTGCCGAGTCGCCTTCCAACAGACATTCGCAAGTTCGGCCCAGAATAAGTCGGGAACAACGAATCGCACTTGCCCCGCAACATAGCGCTTCAGCAGAAGGAACGCATTCTCAGAGTAGTGTTCTTGGGACGAGGGAAGGAACCACTTGGCCGCGACACTCGCGTCAATTACGAATGTGGTCACCGCAGCCTGTCCTCGCGCTGCAATTCCTCTGCAGGCTCAAACTTGCGCTTTGAACTGGAGCGTTGGGATCGCAAACGTTGAGCTTCACTCAAGAACCGCTGGCGTGATCGCTGCTCGGCAGGGGTTACCACGTTCTCTTCGAGCAACGACAAGACTTCAGATGATATAGATTTCCGGTTCTGCTTGGCCCGTTGCCGCAAAGCGTCGTACAAATGCTCCGGCACGTTCTCGACGTAAAGTGTCGGCATGGCACCTCCTTGGATAAGTCTAGCACATTGCTAGATAATGACTAGCTTTTGCCGAGGTAGGAGGTAGTGGCTCATTAATTCGGCGGTGTCTGAGGCTGAATGGATAGCGGCGACTGGTTACTCCAAATTCCCCTGTTCCAGCACCACGTTTTCTCTCACGATTAGCCGGTGCGCCGCCATCTCCTTCAACTTAGGCAAGACTCGGCTCACATGCTCATCGGTGTCCACGAAAACGATGATCACAGGCAATTTGCCTCCCGCGTCCACCAGATGGCTGGTCTTGACCCGTTGCCGGCCGAGGAATCCCGCGACTGCGTGCAGCACGCACGCGGCAAATACATTTTCTTCCCGAAGATAGTTCAAGATCGCCAGATGTAAAGGCTTACCCTGCCATTTGTCGGATTCATTCAGATAAATCGTGACTTGGACAGCCATGGGAGTAGCGATTCTACAGCACGCGGGCTAGCGCCATTCCCGCCAGCGCCGCGCCTAAGCACAGCAAATTATTCGAAACGAAATTAGCCGCCATCAGCATCCACTGCCCTTGTGCGAAGTAGGCCACGGTCTCAAACGCGAAGCTTGAGAAGGTGGTGAATGCGCCGCAGAATCCCACCACAATCAACAATCGCCAGCGTGGATCCAGCAGCACTCGTTCCGTGCTCCAGATCATGAAAAATCCAACAATGAAACTTCCGCTGATGTTGATGAAGAGAGTGCCGCAGGGAAAGACCGGGCCTACAAATTTCGCTCCCCAGCGGCTGATCAGCCAACGTAAATTGGCGCCGAATACCGCGCCAATCGAAATCATGAGCACATCATTTAAGCTGCGCAAAGTAGAGTTCTCCTTACCGGGTGGTAGGAGTTATCAGCGCGCGCTTGGCGGGCGGTTATGGCGAACTCCATCGCCGTGAATACCTTTTATCACAGATGGGAATTAAGAAATCAAAGAGTACTGATCGTGTCCTCGCGACTACACTCGCGCTTCCGGTACCGCAACTTCGCCCTTCATCTTGTAGGCATTGGCGATGTACTGCAGGACCATTCGCTGAGTATTGAAAAAAGATCCATTCAGCGCGATGGCATTCCGCATGATCTCCGTATAGCGGTTCGGCCGTCCGTAAAACATCGGCATGATTTCGCGCTCCAGCTTGTCGTAGAGTGCCGCCATCTCAACCGTTGGATCTTCTGCCAATTCGCTGCTGCCGATTGCCCATCCCGTGACGCCTTCAATGTGTCCTTCCGCCCACCAGCCGTCAACCACGCTGAAACTCGGAACGCCGTTCATCGCGGCTTTCATGCCGCTGGTACCGGACGCTTCCTGCGGCCGCATGGGCGTATTCAGCCACAGGTCAACGCCTGAAGTGATAAGCCTTCCCCAGCGCATGTCGTAATTTTCGACATACACCGTCCGGATCACATCGGCTAACGAGCTTGCGCCGCCGACTACTCGCCTGATCAGATTCTTTCCACCCTCATCATGAGGATGCGCTTTGCCTCCATACACCAACTGGATGGGGCCAACCTCGCGCACAATCTTCCGCAGCCGCTCCGGATCCTGGAACAACAAATCTGCGCGTTTATACGTGCTGGCGCGTCGAGCGAACCCTATCGTCAATAACTTCGGGTCAAGCTGAACTCCAAATACCCGGCTGATCTCCTCAAACAACTCGGTCTTAGTTTCGGCATGCGCCTCGCGAATTGCGGGGAGAGGAATGCTGATCGCATATCGCAAATAATTGTTATCGGTTCGCCAGCCGGGTATGAACGAATCAAACAGCTGGCTGAACGCTGGCGACGTCCACGTAATTGCATGAACGCCGTTGGTGATTGCGCTGATCTCGTAGCTGGGAAACATGCCGCGCGAAACTTCCCCATGCCGCATCGCGACTCCGTTCACATATCCGGAGAAACGAAGCGCGAGATAGGTCATGTTCAGCGCATCTCCTTCCCAGGCTTCGGCTTCGTCCAAAAGCCCAAGCTGCTCGCGTCCTAATATCTCTGAAACCAGGCTGCGTGGGAACTGGTCGTGTCCAGCCGGAACGGGCGTGTGCGTGGTGAAAATGCACATATTGCGCACGCCAACAATATCGAGTTGCTTCAACCGTCCGGCGAAACTCTGGTCCAAACGTCGCTCCAGCAGCCCAAGCGAGAGGAGCGCCGAATGGCCCTCATTCATGTGGAAGGTTTCAATCTGCCCGGAATAAAGCTTCTGCAGGAGCTGGAAACCACCGAGTCCCAGCACAATTTCTTGCGCCAGGCGATATCGTTGATCGCCGCCATAGAGAGAGTCGGTCAATGCTCGGTCATATTCGCTGTTCTCCGGCAGGTTGGTATCCAGCAGATAAACGGGAACCGTGTCTCCGGAAATTCCGGTTATGGTGTACTTCCAGGCGCGAACCGCAACTGGCCTTCCTTCAATTTCGACTGTGGCCCGCGGTCCGACTGCGGTGAGTTGATCTTCCGGCTTCCACTCTTGTGGCTGCTCGAACTGGTTTCCTGCTGGATCCAGAATTTGACGAAAATATCCTTTACGGTATGCAAGGGTAACCGCGACAACGGGCGCGCCCAGATCCGCGGCCGAGCGCAGAGTATCTCCGGCCAGAATGCCCAGACCTCCCGAATACGTGGGGATGTCCGGCTCCAGAGCGATTTCCATGGAAAAGTACGCAATCCGCGGAGTAACCGTTTTCCTCATTTATCCTTCTATCGGCTTAAAACTGCGAGATGTGATCCCGGAAACGTATTTCCAGAGTGCCTCTAGCCGAAGTATAACGTTAAGGTGCCTGTGAGTTCCAGAATTGAACTCAGCTCTCCCGCTCAATCAAAAAACGCGCCAGGCTCTTTAGTGTCTCGCCTTTAGGGCCCAAACTCTGCACGCCTTCGTAGGCATTTTCCAGTAACGCGCGCGCTTTCTTGCGTGATTGCTCAAGTCCAAACAGCGCCGGATAGGTCGCCTTCTCTGAGGCAATGTCCTTGCCGGCCGTCTTTCCTAATTGTTCGGAGGTCTGGGTCACATCGAGAATGTCGTCGACGATCTGGAAGGCCAGCCCGATTGCCTGTGCGAACCGTCGCAGGTTTTCGACTTGTGCAGCACTCGCATTGGCGTAAACGCCGCCCGTCACCACACTGGCTGTGATTAAGGCCGCAGTTTTTGAGCGGTGAATGTATTCCAACGTTTCCGCGTCAGGTTTCGTGCGCTCCGCTTCAAGATCAACCACCTGGCCGCCGATCATTCCATTCACCGTGCCTGTTCCGCGAGCGATTTCCTCGATGATCTTCACCCGGGCATCAGCCGAACATTTCAGCCGCGACAGCACTTCATACGCTTGGGTTTGCAGAGCGTCGCCGGCCAATATCGCAATCGCCTCACCAAAAACTTTATGGGATGTCGGACGTCCGCGTCGCAGGTCATCGTTGTCGAGGGCGGGAAGGTCATCGTGGATCAGCGAATACGTGTGCAGCATTTCAAGCGCCCCGCCTAACTCTTCAATTCCCGCCGGCAACGATCCTGCAATTGCGCGTCCCGCTTCCATGCATAGAATCGGCCGGATTCTCTTTCCTCCGGCAAAAACGCTGTGCCGCATCGCCTGATGAATCGACACCGGACGCACATTCGCCGCCGGCAGCAGTCGTTCGAGCGCTTCATCCGTGAGCTTGCGCCCTTCTTCAAGTGTTTGCGTCAACATTGAGGTGAGTATAACAACCAGAAACGCATAGACGGATCGCACCCGGAATGGATATCATCCACGCACCGGACTTATGAAAACCCAACTGACATTGCTTCTTACTGCGGTCGTGCTCATTTGCGCTTCATTCCTTAACGCCCAGCAGCCCGCATACGATTTCATCATCTCCGGCGCGCGGATTGTTGACGGCACCGGCGCAGCCTGGCATTTCGGTGATGTAGCGATCAAGGGCGACCGTATCGCAGCCATGGGCGATCTCCACAATGCTGCCGCCACTCAGCGCATCGACGCCAACGGCCTCATCGTTTCGCCCGGCTTCATCGACGTGCAGGGCCAATCTGAATTCAACATCCTTGTTGACGGACGCGCTGCCAGCAAAATCACTCAAGGCGTGACCACGGAAATTACCGGCGAGGGCACGTCAATTGCTCCGCTGAACGATCGTTTGCTCGAAGATCGTCGTCCGGAAGCCGCAAAGTATCATGTCGACCTGGATTGGCGTTCGCTCGACGAATATTTCCAGCACTTCCAGCACGCGCGCCCAGCGATCAATCTGGGCACATTCGTCGGCGCTGGTGGAGTGCGTGAGTACGTAATCGGAAAGGATAACCGTCCGGCCACGTCCGCCGAGCTCGAGCAGATGCGCCAGTTGGTTGCGCAGTCCATGCAGCAGGGCGCATTTGGAATCAGCACCGCATTGCAATATGTTCCTGATGTTTTCGCCACCACGGACGAAATTGTAGAGCTGGCAAAAGTCGCTCGCAGTTATGGCGGAGTTTATTTCACTCATCAGCGCTCAGAGTCTGACGTAATTTTTTCTTCGCTCGATGAAGTTTTCGCCATCTCGCAACGCGCAAATATCTCAACCACGATTTGGCATTTGAAAACCGCTTACAGCGAGAACTTCGGCAAAATCCCCGAAGTGCTCCGCCGGATCCAAGCTGCGCGCGAAAAGGGAATCGATGTCGCCGCCAGCGTTTATCCCTACGACCGCGCGTCCAATGACCTGATTGCCTGTTTTCCCAGTTGGGTAGTAGAGGGCGGCACGGAAAAAATGCTTGCCCGGCTCAAGGACTCGGCGCAGCGCGCCCGCGCTCAGAAAGAAATGGAAACTCCAAGCTCAGCCTGGGAGAACCAGTGGCTGGGCTCCGGAGGCGGAAAAGGCGTCATGCTGGTTCACATATTGAACACTGACCTGCATAAATATGAAGGCATGAACCTGGAGGAGATCGGCCGTCAGATGGGCAAAGATCCCAAAGACGCAGCCATGGATATTGCCATCGCCGATCGCGGCAAGAGTCAGGTCGTAATCTCGATTATGGACGAAGCTGACGTACGCGCCGCAGTTTCGAGCCCGCTGGTCACATACGGTTCGGATTCAGAAGAGCAGGCCGAAGATGGTCCGCTGAGCACGACCAAAGCCCACCCGCGGGCCTTCGGGACCATGACCCGTGTTCTCGCCAAGTACGTTCGCAAAGACCACGTCATGAGCCTCGAAGAAGCGGTCCGCAAAATGACCTCACTTGCAGCCAGCCGCGTTGGAATCGCTGATCGCGGAATTCTCCGTCCCGGCATGATGGCCGACATCACCGTATTTGATCCATCCACCGTTCAGGACGTCGCTACCTACAACGACCCGCTGCATTACTCCATTGGCGTGAAGCATGTGTTCGTCAACGGCAAGCCCGTCTTGCTAGATGCCAAAATTACCGGCGAGCGTCCCGGCCGCGCCCTGCGTGGGCCAGGGTACAAGGGCCAGTAGCTCTCACCAATACTTCTTTAGCACCTTCAGCGCTGCGCTGGTGCTTCCATCCGGACGCACTACCCACAGCCCGCGGCAATTCCCATTGCCCGGGCGCGCTGGATTTCCAATCTGCGCATCCACTGGAGCGGTTTGCCCATTCGGCTGCTTGCATTCGTTGTCATACAAGTTCCACAGGAATGCTCCGTAAATACCCGCCTGGCTTGCGGTGCTGAGAATTGCCTGCGAGCGCCAGCTGGTTCCCCCGGCGAGTTGGTTTTCGTATAAACCGTACTCGGAAATTAGAATCCGGCGATTGCCCAACCCCAGCGGATCTGGCGCAAGCTTTTCGATCGTTTGCAGCGCCTGGTTGAACGCCTTCTGCATCGACCCGGCGTCGTTGCCGATGGCTGTCGAGTCATATGAGGAATATGTGACCATATCCGCGCCGACCTTGGGCACCACTGCGTTAATCACACGACTCAACCCCTGCTGTGCATAGTCAAGAACGCGGTTTACTTCCGCCCCATTGAGCACTTCCATGCTGGAATCATTCGCTTCATTGCGCGCCTTGGTCACTCCTGATTGCCTGGCTTTCAGCCACGCAATCATGTCCTGGGCCGTATTCTGGGGAATGTTCCCGTTTGTTTTTCCTTGTCCTCCCATACCAACCCAATCGCCCTCCCAGTTTTTCAGGATGAACGTCTTTCCGGTCCCCGAGAATCGCGAATAAAGATATTTCGTCAGTTGGTAAAATTCGTTCTCCTCAGCGTCCTGCATCTGCTGCGATTGCGCGAAGCCAGGGAGATAATCCTTGTTCGCAAAGCTGTACACCGTGAGGACAATCGTCTTGAATGGCAGATGGAATAGCTGATCGTAAGGGCCAGCCTGCGCCAGCTGCGCCACGCTGGTCGGAGTGGCGGCCGGCCAGTTACTCCCCGACTTATCCGGATACTGGCTTCGAAACCAGGGGGTCAGATAGACAAAAATCGAGTCGCTACCCAATTGGCTGATCTTCTGTGCTCCTTCGACCAGAAAATTGCTCTGGCTGAAGCCATAATTCCCGGCGACGTGAGCAATACCGGCCGTAAACTTCGATGATTTAGCAATCCGTGCTGCTCCCGATCCGATGTGACCTCCGCCGCAACCGACTGCAACAATGATTAAGGAAATGACGCCCACTAACGAATTCTTTTTCACGCGAATACCCCTTGAGAAACTCAGGCGTCAGCAGACACACTCCGGCCCGAGCAAGCACCTGGGCAGGGAACCCTTAGGTAAAAGCAGGTAGGAGGTCGTACCAGAAAGACCTGAGATTCTGTGTTATTACCCTGTACTTTAACAGGGTCCCTGACCAGGAAAGTTCAATTCTTCGGTGAGATGTACTAGTGAATACGTTGAAACGTAAGTAGGTTAGCGGTTAGTAGACGGAGTGGTCTAAAGCAAAAAGGCACCCGCTGGTGCCTTACTATTCCTAAGGTGTTCTCTCTTCAGGCTGCCATATGATTGGACAAGCGATTCTCCCGTACCGCTGAGGAGAGAATCCCTCGCGTATCGGATGACGGGCAGCAATCATCCGCGCCCACGCTGAGCGTGCGGGTCCACATCTCTTCATCTGCGACCCGGTGGTTACAGATCACGCGGACACCGGCAAATTCCCTCTTTAAGGCTTCAACATCCGCCAGACTTGCAGATTCCAGGTCTAGGACGATCGCATCCGGACGGTGCTTGGCAGCCGCATATCGGAGTTCATTTATCGAGTTCGCGACATAAACAGAGTGGAAGGAGTTGGCGAGCAACGCGGCAAGCGTCTGCGCGGTGTTGGGATCACTTTGGAGCAGAACTATATTGGTGTGCTGCATGGGGAGGACTCCTCTTACATTTGCCGCTTACTACGGCTGGCTGTGCGCCGCGGGCAGCTGCGGAGCAGGAAGGTTTTACCGCAATGCGCGTCCGTCGCTAACTTGATCGCTCGAACGGCTCGGCCTGAATTTTTCCGTTTTGCTTAAGCAATATCTCCACTTTGCCTTCGGCTTCCTCGAGTTCCTTGCGGCAGGAACCGGAGAGTTGCATTCCTTCTTCAAACAGGGTCAGTGACTTTTCCAGCGGCACTTCACCTTGTTCGAGTTCCTCGACAATCTTTTCCAGCCGCTGAATGCACTCTTCAAACTTCGGCAAACTAGAGTTACTCCTTCCCTCAGATTCTACATACCCAAGCTGTATTCTCTATAGGGGAAAAACTGTAGCAATATCGTTTTGGGAACTAAGTAGGCTAACTCTCTTGGTTCTACTCAGGACGAGAAAACGTTATCCGGCCTTCGCTCCCGAACTGCCGAGCGCCTCGAGGACGTCCACCGCGGCCGAATATTTGCCTTGCGGCGCGCTGATCTGTGCTCCCTGCACCATGTGCCTAACTGCAATGAGCATCTCACGCGCAATTGCGATCCCTTCTTCTTTCGCGGCCTCAGGAGAAGTCGCCCGAGTCATACGCTCCATGATGCTCTCCGGTACCGAAACCCGCAGCTCGTCCTTCATGAACTCGGCGTTGCGCGCACTGACCAGCGGCCAGATGCCCGCGACAACTGGAATTTTGAAATGCTGTATTCGCCGCAGAAATTTCTCCAGCAGCGAAAGATCGAAAACAGGTTGGGTTACCGCATACTCTGCGCCGGCTTCAACTTTGTACTCGAAGCGGCCAATCTCTTCATCAATGTTCGGAACTCCGGGGTTCGCGCCAATTCCAATTACGAAGCCAGTACCCGCGCCCATGGGATTGCCGCCAATATCAAGCCCGCGGTTCAAGTTGTGAACGATATTAACCAGGCCGATGGCATCGACGTCGAACACGGCAGTTGCGTCTGGATAGCCCCCCATCTTCGGTGGATCGCCAGTGATGCAAATCAGATTTCGGATTCCGATCGCCGCTGCGCCCAGCAGGTCCGACTGGATACAAAGCACATTGCGGTCGCGGCAAGTGTAATGAAGGATCGCCTCAATCCCTGCCTGTTGCTGCAAGAGCAACGACAGCGCCTGATTACTCATGCGTGCCGAGGCTCGCGGACTATCGGGAATGTTGATGGCGTCTACGCCGACTGATTTCAGGAACTTCGCGCCTTCGAGTTCCTTCTGAATGTTCGTTCCCTTGGGCGGAACAATTTCCACCATGGTCAGAAACTCGCCATGCGCGATCTTCGCGCCCAGCCGCGATCTCTGCTCCATCGGAATCGATGCGACCACCGGCGCCGCTGTTTGCGTTTTTGCAGCCGTCTCTCCAGTACGCGCGCGCGCCTGGGTCACCCGCAAAGCCGATTTCATCACGCGGATATGCTCCGGGGTGCTCCCGCAACATCCCCCAACCAGCCGCACTCCGGCAGTCACAAATTTTCGCGCGTAGCTCGCCATATATTCCGGCGAGCACAGGTAGATATTTCTTCCTTCGACTGATCGGGGAATTCCGGCATTCGGTTGCGCAGAAAGCGGCAGGGTAGTCGCCGCCCGGATCCGCTCGATTGAATCCAGCATCGACACCGGACCCACGCTGCAGTTGCACCCGATCACGTCCGCGCCCCACTCCTCGATGCGCGGCGCGAAAATCTCCGGAGTCGAACCGTCCAGGCAATTGGAGTCTTCATCCAGCGTGACCTGCGCCACTATCGGAAATCGCGGATCAAGCTCCCGCGCGGCGTGAATCGCCTGGTGCAGTTCATCAATGTAGCCGAACGTCTCCAGCATCAGGAGGTCAACCCCACCCTCAATTAGCGCGGCAATCTGTTCGCGAAAAATGTCCCTGGCTTCCTGGAACGAGGTCTTGCCCAGCGGCTCAATCCGAATCCCCAGCGGGCCTACCGCCCCTGCAACCCAGCTATCAAAACTCTTGGCCGCTTCCTTCGCGAGACGCGCGCCCTGAAAGTTGACGTCGTGGACCTTATCCTGCAGCCCATGCCGTTCCAGCCGCACCGCATTGCCGCCAAATGTATTGGTTTCGATGATCTCAGCCCCAGCTTGCAGATACTCGTGGTGGATCGCTCGAATCAGGTCCGGCTGCGAAATATTCAACTCGTCATAGCAGCGGTTGATGAAGATGCCCTTCGAGTACAGCAGCGTTCCCATCGCACCATCGCACAGCATAGGCGAGGTCTTGAGTCGCGCTAAAAACTCCCGGGGCATACCCTTGAGAATACAGGAGGAACTCCAGCTTTGCATTTTGCGATGATGTGCGGCGCAAGCAAAAATCTTCTGCAGCCCTCTGCTATAATCCGCCTTTCGTCGCATCTAAACTCTCATAATCCACCAATGCCTTCGGAGTTCCAGGGTTGATAAGAACCTTAAGCTCTTTTTTTGTCCTAATTCTGCTCAGCACCGGGCTGATTTCATGTGGCGGGTATTCCCGCCCGAAAACCACAAATCGAAGTGGCCTGACTTTTCGAGCATTCGTTTCTAATCCGGTGAGCCCTGGCCCCAACGGCGGCGGGTTTCCAGCGCTAAATGTGATCGATGCCAAGAAGGACCTGATAAGTCCCTTCGTCATTCCTCTCTTCGGAACCATCGGCAGCGCCGGCATGATGATCGAAACTCCTAAGCGCGACCGCACCCTGGTTCTCAGTCCGGCAGGGAATTCCGGCAACAGCTCTATTGCGATCGTCGATAATGCCACCGAGAGCGCCTCTTCGTCCGTTACTCTACCCGGCTCAACTGAGAGCATGTTTGTCGCAGCCGACAACAACACTCTTTATGCAGCGATGCCCGCTGCTCCTATTGCCGGTTTACCTGCAGGCGCCGTAGTTCAGGTTAATCTCAACAATGCAGCAATCACCGCGACCATTCCGCTACCAGGCGCGCGGTTCGTGGTCCCGACCCCGAGCGGAAATCAGATTCTGGTAATTTCGGACACCGCAGACACTGTGACTGTTATCTCGCCTGCCCTGATCAGCACCGGAAGCGCACTTACGACGGTATCGGGAGTCTTCGATAACCCGGTGTGGGCAGTTTTCAGCTCAGATGGTTCCACTGCGTACGTGATGAATTGCGGCCCCGAGTGTGGTGGGTTCGCTGCCGGTATCGTTACGGTGGACATGACCACGACTCCCCCGCAGGCAAGTTTGCCAGTGCCGGTTTCTGGTGGCGCCACCACTGGCCTTCTAAGCGGAGGCAATCTCTACGTCGCCGGAACTCTTCCACTGCCTGGCACCGATTGCCAGGCCAACCTCTGCGGAACCCTTACGGTGTTCCCTGGCGCCAATCTGTTGGCCCCGACTACCTTTCCGATCACGGACGGCTATCACGACCGTCTAGTAATGGCCCCGAACAATCAGTTGTTCATTGGCTCCCATACTTGCAGCAATGTGATTGCTGGCCCTTCAATCCCGGGGCGGGGATGTCTCTCGGTCTTTAACACTGGCGGGAATACGGTCTACACGGCCGCGCAAAATGGTGACGTGACCGGGATTCAACCGATCAGTAATCGTGCCGTAGTTTATGTTTGCGAAGACGGCATATTGACGATCTACGACACCGCGCTGGACTTAGGCAATCAGCGGCAGCTTCAACCCCAAAAGACCCAGGTCACCATTTCCGGGCAAGTCGTTGACGTAAAGCAAGTCGACTTCTGAAGAATCTACTTCGGCCTCATCATCAATCGGTGCGCTGCGGTTTTCTCGACCGCTGACTGTGAAAATGGCAGCCGAAATGTGTACCCCGTGTACCACGCCCGCCATTGGTCCATGTAGTAGGGGCTTAGAAAATTTCCTCCGTTCCCGGTAACCACATTCAACTTCGATGAGTCCCAATCTGAAGCGTCTGCTGTAAACCTTTCAGATGGACCGTAATCTCTTCCTGCTGCCTTCACCGTGTACACGCTTCCGGATTGCAACTGTTCGCCCGGTCCCGTCCAGCGGCGCAATACAGGAATTTGCCCAAGAACCAGATTTTGAATCGTTACTGAATTCTCCGGTCCCCATTTCCAGGAATTCAAATCTTGAGGCCCTTTCTTAACGGTTTCTTCGACTGACGTCAGCAGCACGTCATCGAAACTCGTCACCCCCGACGGCAACCAGCGCGGCGGTCGCTGCAACAGGACATTCTCCAGCCACGTAGTTTCCATCATCCAGTGGTAACTCTTCCAGCTCAACCCGGAATCAGTTCCATCTGCCGGGGCTGGTCCCAGCTTCGGCTCCAGCAGCAGGCGAATAATTTCCGTTCTTACTTCCGAAACAATCGTCGGTGCCGCCGAGTTTGCATCCATCTGCCCGTTCCAATTCCGCAGAATGTCAGCCGCCCGACGTGCGCGCGTGCTAGCGTTTTTCGCGTGGTCAATGG
>Ga0209474_10003457_pt1 | contig 13850 bp, 10 predicted proteins | sample GraSoiAngelo_145_FD_185902 | JGI IMG/M metagenome (GOLD analysis project Ga0209474, IMG submission 185902) | Grasslands soil microbial communities from the Angelo Coastal Reserve, California, USA - 14_1009_05_20cm (SPAdes) (version 2) | ecosystem: Environmental > Terrestrial > Soil > Grasslands...
GACGTCATGCTTGGTGAAAGATATAAATCCTTCCAATAGGCCCAGGCCTCCGGCCGCGACAGGTCCCGGTAGGCGCGAATGCCCAGGCTGGACATCAAAAGAATAAAGATGACGACCGACCCGAGACGTCGCTTGTTGCCGGCGGTGCGAAGCGAGGGCGCCGCCGGCTGCCCGGTTGGCTTGCGTGCCGGTGTTACCCAAGGGCCGGTCGGCGACCTTCGCGAACGATCTCCCTCGTCCTGATCGTCATCCACGGACAATTCGCTTCCTTTCGGCGGCTCAGATGATCCTCGACATCGAACCGCCCGGCAGAAATCGTGGCACCCGCTTGGTCGCGCGCTTGTCTACACAGCTTCGTCAACGAGGTAAACGTCCGCGGCGGCGGGACCATGTTCCGGAAAAGCATATGCCGGTCTTGCCTCGCCACGAACGCGAAGTGTGTTGCGGGGAGATTATGCTCAAGAAAGGGGATGACGATTCGAAGAACGTCATCACGCTCTGGGCGGCACTGCCGGCCGCTTAGCGGGCGGCCGCAGTCCGCCTGGACGGAGCTTGTTTCGCCGCCGGCTTCGCGGCGGTGGCGGGCGCGCTATCCCATCCGCCCGGCGGGGTCGCCACGTTGACCGCATCGTCGGGCTGGGGTTCGGCGGTAAAGGTCTGGATCGCGAGCTTTGCTGCCGCCAGCGACTGGGCATCGAGGCGCTTGGCAATATCGTCGCGTTTACGCGCTGCGTCCGCGTCGCCCTGCGCAGCCGCCAGACTGAACCATTTGAAGGATTCGGCGAGGTTCTGTTCGACGCCGATGCCGCGGGCATAGAGGATGCCGAGGTTGTACTGGCTGTCCGCGACGCCGCGATCGGCGGCTTTGCGGAACCACTGCGAGGCGCCGTTGTAGTTGGCGCCACTGCCGCCGCCGTCGGCGTCCAGCACGGCGAGGTTATGCATCGCCTTGGCGTTACCGCGTTCGGCGGCCTGCAGGTAGTAACGGCGCGCGGTATCGACGTCCTTTTTCACGCTCAGGCCCTTTTCGTAGAGGGTCCCGAGCCGGAAGGTCGCAGGCACCACGCCGGCCCGCGCCGCACGGTCGTACCATTTGACGGCCTCGTCGAGATTCGGCGCGATGCCTTTGCCTTCGGCAAAGCGGACGCCGACTTCATAGGCCGCGGCCGGGTCACCCTTCAGCGCGGCGGCGCGCAGCACCGGTCCGCCGATCACGTCCGGCAAGCGCTCGGTCGGCGGTATCTCCACAAACGCCAGTTTGCCGTTGGCCGGCGTTGTCGGGGCAAGGGGAATGGTGCCGGTAATGTCCGCCGGCGTTATTGTCGAGGCCGGAGCCAATTCGGGAGCCTGCGGGATCATCACCTGCGCGCTGTCGAGCATGTTCGGTGCTGAGCTGTTATTGGACTGCCGGCCGAGGGGTGTCGGCGAGGTCATCAAGGGCGTGGCGGGCGCGGGGACGGCCGAGACGGGCGGTTGCGCCTGCGGCAGATCGCTCGAACTCTCCATCGCGGGCGGAACGTGCGGCGGCCGGCCGCTCTCGAGCAGCGCCATTGCCAACTTGAAAGAGCCGAGCACGATCGCGACCACGCTCGCGGCAATCAGCACCGAACGGATCTTTGTGGCGACAGTCGAGGGCTCTTTGCCCGCATTGTTGCTGGCCTTGTCGCCGGCGGAGGCCTTCGCCGTGCGCGTAGCCTTTTCGTTGGCAGGCGCGGCTGCGGCAGCCTGGGCGGCACGGCGCGCGGCCGCGATGAAGCTCGACGAGGAGACGGGCTCGCGCGGAGCAGCCGGGATCTCGCTGATAGCGCTTTCGGAAGCGGCGATCCGCTCCGCAGGCGAAGACATGCGTCCGCTCGGCCGTGTGCCCGGCTCCAGCGGATGATCCGGCGGCAAATCGGGCGCGATCGCGGAACGCGGCTGCGCGGCATGCGGTTCGAGAATCTCGCTGATCGCCTTCGGCGGCATCAGCGCGGCGACCGGCGACGCGGGCGATTGCGCAGCATGGAATTCGCGCGGCGCGGCGACGAAATGCGCCTCATCGGCCGCGGGGTTCGGCAATTCGGGCCGTGGCGCCGGCGGCGGCATCGCCGCGCGCGGGGCTGACGGTGGCTCGACCGGGTCGGGAGCCGGGGCAGGGGATACCACTGCTTGGGGCGGCGCGGAGCGAACCGTGCGCAGATCGCCTTCGATCATGGCGAGACGATCGACCACATGGCCGAGGGCGCTGTGGACCGTCTCTAGCGAGTCCTGGGTGCGGCGGTCGGTTTCCGACTGGCTGAAGCGGATATCGGACAGTTCGCGCTTGACAACATCGACCAGCCCTGAGTCCATCGGCTGCGGCGCGTTCGCATTCCGGCTGGTCTCGGCCAGCGCGGCAACGGCCGCGTGCTGGTCTTCGAGGTGACGCAGGATGTCCTGCAACCCGTCCTCGACCCGGCCGAGATTGCCGGCCCGCTGATCGCCAAAGGCCTCCAGGCGTTCGAGCAGATACGATACGCGCTGTTCGAGATGGGTCAAAGCCGATGCTTTGTCGTTGCCGACCGGCAAGAGGTCGAGGCGGTCGGACAACGCCCGCAGCGCGCCTTCGATCTGTTCCGAATTGTCGTTGGGCTCAGGCCGTTCGCGATTTTCCAGCGACGAGGTCAGCGCTGCGATGCGCTGTTCCAGAATCGCAAAGGAATTGCTGTTGTCGCCGGCATGCGCCAGTTGGTCCACCTTGGACGACAGCACGCGGATATCGTCGGAAAGCCGCACCAGCGCATCGTTGGAGGCGACATTGGAGACGATGGCGCGAAGTGCAGCGATCGCGGTTTCGAGCTGGTGCACCGTGGAGGGATCATCATTGGCGCGCAGGATCAGGTCGAGCTTGGCACCGAGATTGCGGATCGCGTCGTCATAGCCGGCGAGTTGCTCGGCAGGCGTCAGCGAACGCAATACTTCGCGGATTTCGGAGAGCGCGCGCTCGATGCCGGCCAGCGCCTTCTCGTCGATGCCGCTCTGTCTGTTATCGTCGATGCGGCGCGACAGCGAGCGGATTTCGCCCTCGATCGATTCGATGGCGCGGCGGGGCATCGCTTCGGTGATGGCGTGACGGATTTCAGCCAGTTCGCCGCGGAATGCGGCAATCGATTGCTCGATGCCGTCGGGGCGCTGCAGCGCCTCGATCTGGCTCGTGATCTTGAACAGATGGCGCTCGAGCGCGGAAAAATCCGGACCCGCCGGAATCGCCGGCGCCGGCATGGCAGGTGCGATAGGCGGGGCGCTGATCGGCGGCAGCGACCGCGGCGGACCATCGAGTTCGTTTTGGCGCGCAGTGATTTCCGCGATCGCGGAATCGAACGAGATCGGGCTCGGCGGCGGCGAGGCGCGATAGACATGGCCTGCGGCGCGCTCGACCGTCTCGGTCTGGCGCTGCTTGTCGGCAAGCTGGGCGTGGCGTGCGTTTTGCGGATTCGAAATTTGCGACAGCCGCGCATCCAAGCGCGAGATGGCATCGTTCAATTGCCGGGCGACACCCTGCTCGCCGCGGGGCGCTTCGCTGCGCGGGGCGGGACGGGAAATCTGTTCGATCTGGCGTGTGATCGAGTCAAGCCGCTGATGGATGTCGGCGACATCGCGCGCTTCCCGGCTCGGAGACGACTGCATCGGGATGCCGAAATTCGGAGGGGTGGAATCACCGATGGTCGAAGTGAGCCAGTCGTTCAGCGACATCCCGGCGCGACGCGCCGCGGCCTCGGCGCGCTCGCGTACGGATGGATCGATACCGTCAACACTCCACGATACGCGCGAATTCATGCTTCCGTCCGGTTCCGCCGATCCGGCGCTCCACCTTGCGCCTTCAGCCTCCCCGCGCGTCCCACTGACGAGACAATCGAATTTCGCGCAGGTCGTCTGCCTCAGCTCCTGACTTTTCCGTGTTACGGTAAAGAACGGGTTAAGGAATCGGTCCGCCGTGCCCGAAAGTTGCCTCCGAGGTTCGAAATTGGGCGGGTGAGGCTGTTGGGCGAAGAACGCGTCAGCCGTTTTGGTTAGCCGTTTTCCTGGCGCTCGTCGTCTTGGCGTTCGCCTTATTGGCGTCGGCTGCCGTCGATCGGCATGATCGTCGCGCCGGCTGCGGCCGATAGCGTCTCAAGGGCTTCTTCACACCACTCCGCGACCGCACGTTCATGGCGAAGTCCCATGCGCAGGCAGAGTAGCTTGCCAGTATCGGCTGACGATGCGGTGCCTTGGGGGAAGCGCTTGTTCAGAATCCGTTCGAAGCGCGAGAGTCGGTCGCGGTGATGCTCCAGCCGCGCCATGAGGTCGGCGCGCAACGGGTCGATATCGAGGTCATCGAGTGCGAACAGCCGTACCAGCATGTCGTCCTTGATCGAAGGCGGACTGCTCGGCTGGGCTCCCCAATGCCGCAGCGCAGCCCTGCCCTCGGAGGTCAGGGTGTAGACCAGCTTGTTGGGCTTGCCCGACTGCACGACCTCGCGGCCGACGACGTGGCCGCGATCGCGCAGACGTGTGAGCTCGCGATAGATTTGCTGGTGATCAGCCTTCCAGAAGAACCCGATCGACGCGTCGAACGTCTTGGCGAGCTCATAGCCCGTCATGGGACGTTCCGTCAGGCATGCAAGGATTGCGTCACCGAGCGCCAATGCGCCGACCCTCCGCTTCCAGCGATCCGAAGCCGCACTTGCATTGACTTTATGCGCAAAGGTGCATATGCGTCAATATGCATATCAGTCATCGCTTAGTGGAGAGGCCCGATGACCATGACCGCCCTCGACAATTGGTACGACTATGTGAAGTCCCGCGACCGCGCCGTGCTGTGGGACGCGCTTCACCCCGATGCGGTGTTCGAAAGTCCCGTCGTGCACACCCGACAGCGCGGGCGCGACATCACGTTCAAATATCTCTCCAGTGCGGTGACGGTTCTGGGCACTCCCAGCTTCGCCTTTGTCGGTGAATGGCGGAGCGACACCGGTGCGGTCGTCGAGTTTGAAGGCGAGATCGAGGGCATCAGGATCAACGGCGTCGACATCATCACCGTCGGAGATGACGGCCGCATCACCAATTTCAAGGTGATGGTGCGCCCGCTCAAGGCGGTCAACCTGCTGCACCGGCTGATGGGAGAGCAACTGGCGCAGCCGTGAAGCGATTTCGGCGTCGGACGCTGCCTTGATGCCTCGAAGAATGCCTCGATGTCTCGAAAACTGCCTTGGACCTGCGGAATCAGGTAAAGGTCCATTTCCGCCTGAATCTACCTGTCGTCTGCCTGCCGGAGAACTTCATGCCGATCTACAAAGCCCCCGTCGAAGATGTGAGTTTCCTGCTCAACGACGTCTTCCAAATCGACCGCTACGACAATCTTCCCGGTTTTTCCGACGCCTCCGCTGATGTGCGCGAGGCGATCCTGGGCGAGGCGGCCAAACTCGCCGAGGAAGTGCTGCAGCCGCTCAATCGCACAGGCGACCTCGAAGGCTGCACCCGCCACGACGATGGCAGCGTGACGACGCCAAAGGGTTTCAAGCAAGCGTTCAAGCAGGTCGCCGAAGGCGGTTGGCTGGGCTTGTCCGCGCCGACGGAATATGGCGGGCAGGGACTGCCGGTCACGCTGAGCCAGGCCGTCACCGAATTCCAGTGTGCGGCCAACATGGCGTTTTCGATGTATGGCGGCCTGACGATGGGCGCCACCGCGGCGCTGATCGTGCATGGCAAGCCGGAACAGAAGGCGATGTTCGTGCCCAAGATGGTGGCTGGCGAGTGGACCGGCACCATGAATCTCACCGAGCCGCAATGCGGCACTGATTTGGGCCTGCTGCGCACCAAAGCCGTCAAACAGGCCGACGGCAGCTACAAGATATCAGGCACCAAAATATTCATCTCCTCCGGCGAGCACGATCTGACCGATAACATCATCCATTTAGTGCTGGCCCGCATCGAGGGCGCGCCCAGTGGCATCAAGGGCGTGTCGCTGTTCGTGGTGCCAAAGGTGCTGGTCAACGCCGACGGATCGCTCGGCGCGCGCAACGGCGTGTCCTGCGGTTCGATCGAGCACAAGATGGGCATCCACGGCAATTCCACCTGCGTCATGAATTTCGACAACGCCACCGGATGGCTGATCGGCGAAGAGAACAAGGGCATGCAGGGCATGTTCGTGATGATGAACGAGGCGCGGCTTGGGGTCGCGGTGCAGGGGCTCGCGCAATCCGAAGTCGCCTATCAGAACGCGGCAGCCTATGCCCGCGATCGCCTGCAGGGCCGTTCGCTGACCGGAGCGAAGGCGCCTGACAAGCCGGCCGATCCGATCATCGTGCATCCCGATGTCCGTCGCACGCTGCTTACGATCAAGGCCTTCAACGAGGCGGCGCGCGCGATGGTGATCTGGACCGCGCTGAAGAGCGACGTGGCGCATCGCTCCAGCGATCCAAAGGACCGCCAAGAGGCCGACGATCACATGGGGCTGATGACGCCGGTCATGAAGGGCTTCCTGACCGATGCCGGATTTGCCAACGCCGTGCAGGCGCAGCAGATCTACGGCGGCCACGGCTACATCGCCGAGCAGGGCATGGAGCAGTTCGTCCGCGACGCACGCATCGCCATGATCTATGAGGGCGCCAACGGCATCCAGGCGCTCGACCTCGTCGGGCGCAAATTGCCGCGCGACGGCGGCCGCGCCGTGATGTCGTTCTTCTCGGAAGTGATGGCGTTCGCCAAGGATCACGGCGCGGAAGAAGCCATGAAGCCCTATGTCGCGCCCGTGAGCACGGCGCTCGGGCACTTGCAGCAGGCCACCACCTGGCTGATGCAGAATGCGATGGCAAAGCCGGACAATGCCGGCGCCGCCGCCACCGATTACCTGCATCTGTTCGGCTTCGTCACGCTCGGCTACATGTGGGCCAAAATCGCCAAAGTCGCGCTCGACAAGATTGCGGGTGGCGCAGCGACGCCCTATCTCACGACCAAGCTGGTGACCGGTCGCTTCTTCATGGAGCGGACGCTGCCGGAAACAGCAGTTCGTCTCGCGCGCATCCAGACCGGCTGCGCCACCACGATGGAATTGCCGGCGCAAGCGTTCTGATAATCTTTTTCCACCGCCGGGCTCAATCCGCTATTATATTATGATCCTCATATCGGGAGGGCGTCATGCCTGAGGCATATATCTACGATCACGTTCGTACCCCGCGCGGCCGCGGCAAAGTCGACGGCGCGCTGCACGAGGTGACCGCGCTGGCGCTCGCGACCGTACCGCTGAAGGCGCTGAAGGAGCGCAACAACCTAAAAGAAGACGTCGTCGACGACGTCATCCTCGGCGTGGTCGATCCGGTCGGCGAAGCGGGCTCCGACATCGCGCGCTTCGCGGCGCTCAATGCGGGCCTCGGTGAGGCCGTGCCGGGCGTGCAGATCAGCCGCTTCTGTGCCTCGGGCCTCGATGCGGTGAATTTCGCCGCGGCCCAGATCATGAGCGGCCAGCATGAGCTTGCGATCGGCGGCGGCGCGGAATCGATGAGCCGCGTCGGCATCGGCGCTTCCGGCGGCGCCTGGCCGATGGACCCGTCGATGGCGGTGCCGGCCTATTTCATGCCGCAGGGCATCTCGGCCGACCTGATCGCCACCAAATACGGTTTCTCGCGCGACGACGTCGACGCCTATGCGGTGCAGAGCCAGCAGCGCGCCGCAAAGGCCTGGGACGAGGGCCGCTTCACCAAGTCGGTGGTGCCGGTGAAAGACGTCAACGGGCTGACTATTTTGGCCAAGGACGAGCATATGCGCCCGACCACGACGATGCAGTCGCTCGGCCAGTTGCAGCCGTCATTCGTGACGGTGGGGCAGATGGGCGGCTTCGACGCGGTGGCGATCCAGTCGCACCCGGAAATCGAGCGCATCAACTACGTGCATCATGCCGGCAATTCGTCCGGGATCGTTGACGGCGCCGGCGCGGTGCTGCTCGGCAGCAAGGAAGCGGGGGCGAAGCACGGCTTGAAGCCGCGCGCAAAAATCCGCGCCTTCGCCAATATCGGCTCCGAGCCCGCGATGATGTTGACCGGACCGGTGGATGTGACCGAAAAGCTGTTCGAGCGCTCGGGCATGAAGAAGTCTGACATTGACTTGTTCGAATTAAACGAAGCGTTTGCCTCGGTGGTGCTGCGCTACATCCAGGCCTTCGACATCGACAACGCCAGGATCAACGTCAATGGCGGCGCGATTGCGCTCGGCCATCCGCTGGGGGCGACCGGCGCGATGATCCTGGGCACCGTGCTCGACGAGCTCGAGCGCACCAACAAGCAGACCGCGCTGGTCACGCTATGCATCGGCGGCGGCATGGGCACCGCGACCATCATCGAAAGAGTTTAGAGCTGTAGGGTGGGTTAGCCGAAAGGCGTAACCCACCGACATCGCGGCGTTGGCAGCAATGGTGGGTTACGCTTCGCTAACCCACCCTACGATCATCGAGGGAGCACGACATGGCCTTCAAGAATTTCAAACTCGAGACCGACGCCGATGGCATTGTGTTGGTCACATGGGATACTCCGGGCCGCTCGATGAACGTGCTCGACGAAACCTCGGTCAACGAACTCGAGGCGATCGTGCAGCAAACCTCGGCAGACGCTGCCGTCAAGGGCGTCGTCATCACCTCGGGCAAGGAGGCGCTATCGGCGGGTGCGGATCTGTCGATGCTGGAAGGCATGAGCCGCAGCTATGCCGAAGTGCTGAAAGCCAAGGGCGAGGTTGCGGCCAACCAGATGCTGTTCGACCAGAGCCGTCGGTTCTCGCTGGTGTTCCGTGGAATCGAGACTTCAGGCAAGCCGTGGGTTGCAGCGATCAACGGATTGGCGCTCGGTGGCGGTTTTGAACTCACGCTATGCTGCCACTATCGCGTCGCCGCGGAAAATCCCAAGACCCGTCTCGGCCTGCCGGAGATCAAGGTCGGGCTGTTCCCCGGCGCCGGCGGCACCCAGCGGGTGCCGCGCATCGTGCCGCCGCAGGACGCCATGCAATTGCTGTTGAAGGGCGAGGCGGTCAATCTGGAGAAGGCGAAAGCGCTGAAGCTGATCGACGCCATCGTTCCCGCAAGCGATCTCATCAAGACCGCCAAAGACTGGATCAAGGGCGGCGGCAAGGCGCTGGCGCCCTGGGACGACAAGAATTTCAAATTGCCCGGCGGTCCGGTCTATTCCAAGGCCGGCATGATGATGTTCCCGGCCGGCAACGCCATCTACCGCCGCGAGACCTACGACAATTATCCGGCGGCGCGCGCCATCATGAGCTGCGTCTATGAAGGATTGCAGTTGCCGATCGACGCCGGCTTGCGGGTGGAGTCGCGGTATTTCACGCAGATCCTGCGCAGCAAGGAAGCGGCCGCGATGATCCGCAGCCTGTTCCTGTCGATGCAGGAGTTGAACAAGGGCGCGCGGCGTCCGCCAAACGTGCCGCCGACCAAGGTGAGAAAACTCGCCGTCATCGGCGCCGGGTTCATGGGCGCCAGCGTCGGTTACGTCTCGGCGCGCGCTGGCATCGAGGTGGTCCTGATCGACCGGGATCAGGCAAGCGCCGACAAGGGCAAGGGCCACGCCCAGTCCGTGATCGACGATCTGATCAAGAAGGGCCGCGCCAAGGAAAGCGACCGCGACGTAATCCTGTCGCGGATCGGCGCCACCGCCGATTACAACGCCTTGAAGGATTGCGACCTGATCATCGAAGCCGTGTTCGAGGATCGCAAGGTGAAGGCCGAAACCTATGCCAAGGCGCAGCCGCTGTTGAAGAGCGACGCGATCTTTGCCTCCAACACCTCGACCTTGCCGATCAATTCGCTGGCGGAAGAATTCAAGGACCAGGGCAAGTTCATCGGCATTCATTTCTTCTCGCCGGTCGAGAAGATGATGCTGGTCGAGATCATCGTCGGCAAGAATACGAACGATGTGGCGCTTGCGACCGCGCTCGATTATGTGCGCGCGATCGGCAAGACGCCGATTGTGGTGAACGACTCCCGCGGCTTCTTCGCCAATCGTTGCGTGCTGCGCTTCACCGCCGAGGGGCTGGAGATGCTGATGGAAGGCGTGCCGCCGACGATGATCGAGAATACCGCCAAGATGGCCGGCATGCCGGTCGGACCGTTGTCCCTGTCGGATGAGGTGGCGCTCGACCTCGTGCTCAAGATCATGAAGGCGACCGAGGCCGATCTCGGCGCCAACGCGATCGACCAGGCCCAGAAGAAGCTGTTGGTCGAGATGGTCGAGAAGCAGGGCCGCTTCGGGCGGAAGAATGGCAAGGGATTTTACGATTATCCCGAGAAGGGCAAGGGCCAGAAAAGCCTGTGGTCGGAGCTTTCGGGGTTGCAGCCGAAGCATCTCGATCCCGATAGCCTCGACGTCGAGGAATTGAAGCAGCGTTTCCTGGTGGTGCAGGCGGTGGAAGCCGCGCGTACCGTCGAGGACCACGTCATCACCGATATGCGCGAGGCCGATGTCGGTTCGATCCTGGGCTTCGGCTTTGCGCCGTTCACCGGCGGCACGCTGTCCTATATCGATTTCATGGGCACGAAAAAATTCGTCGAGTTGTGCCACAAGCTCGAGGCCAAATACGGTTCGCGCTTCACCCCGCCGAAACTCCTGGTCGAGATGGCGGCCAAGGGCGAGACCTTCTACGGCCGCTTCCCGCCGAAAAAGATGGCCGCGGCGTAGTCAACCCGTCATTGCGAGGAGCGCTTGCGACGAAGCAATCCAGGGCGACAAAGGAAGACTGGATTGCTCGCTTCGCTCGCAATGACGAAGAAGGATCACGCCGCCTTCATCAGGCCTTCCTTGGCGAGCGCTTCCTGCACCTTCGGGCGCGCGGCAACGCGGGCCTTGTAGGCCATAAGGTTGGGCAGGCCGGAGAGATCGAAGTTCAGCCGGTCGGTGGCCCACATGAGCATGGTGAACAGGTAGCCGTCGGCCACGGTGAACTGCTTGCCCATCAAATAGTCGCGGCCGGCAAGCTGGGTCTCCAAATATTTGAACTTGCCCATCGTCCGGTCCTTGAAGAAGGCTTTGGCATCGTCTGCCAGCACCGGCGAAAACATCGGGCCTAGATTCTTGTGCAGCTCGGTGGTGATGTAATTGAGCCGTTCGAGCAGCTTGTAGCGCTCCGCGCTGTCGCGGGGCGGAGCGAGATGTTTGTCGGCCGCCCTGTCGGCGATCATCTGCACGATCACGGGGCCTTCGGTCACCAGTTCGCCGCTATCGAGGCTGAGAGCGGGCACCTGTCCCTTGGGGTTCACTTTCAGGAAGTCGTCGCCATTTTCGAGCTTCTTGGCCCGAAGGTCGACTTTGACCAGATCGTGGGGGAGACCGGCCTCGAGAAGCGCGATATGGGGGGAGAGCGAGCAGGCGCCGGGAGAATAATAGAGCTTCATCGAATATCCCTCCTGTGGGATTCCTTGGGTTTGGGATCGTTGGACTTTTGTCGCCCGATGACTAAATGCATCTGCATGAAATAGTCAAGATTGATGCAGATGCATTTAGTGCGGTACAGTGACCTGTCAGAACCACGGACTGGGCCATGAAGCGTAAACCATCGACCGAGGCGACCGCTGCCTGGATCCGCCTGATGCGGGTCCAGAGCCGGGTGCTGGACGCCGTCGAGCAGGATTTGAAGAAGGCGGGTTTCCCGCCGCTGGCCTGGTATGATGCGCTGCTCGAATTGTCGCGTGCGCCCTCTGGCGAGATGCGCCCGGTGGAATTGGAACGGCAAATGCTGATCCCGCAATATTCCACCTCGCGGCTGATCGACCGCCTCGTGGATGAGGGGCTGGCGGCGCGGCGCGAGTGCAAGATCGACAAGCGCGGCCAGTTCGTCGAAATCACGGACACCGGCCGCGAGCTGCAGAGGAAGATGTGGAGCGCGTATTCGGCGGCCATCGAAAAGCATGTCGGCTCGAAATTATCGGATGCGGAGGCAACCAAACTCTGCGGTCTGCTCGACCGCCTGGGCTGCTCCTGCGGTGAGGCGCAATCGCCCGCCGCAAGCGACGACGCAGCCGCCAGATGAGGTTGCTTTCGTCTTTCACGTCCGCGCGCCGTTGGCTTCGCGGACATCCCCGACACCGCGCGCGATCGGTCGAAGCGCTCTTGATCCGGAACTGACATGGCGCGTGACCAGATCGATATGACGCCGCTGCAATCGCGCGACGAATTGGTCGCGTGGCTGGAGGCGGGCGTGAAGCCCAGATCCGAATTCCGGATCGGCACTGAACACGAAAAGACCCCGTTCACGCTCGCCGGGCACCATCCCGTTCCCTACGAAGGGGTGCGCGGCATCGGTGCGCTGCTCGAAGGCATGCAGCTCTTGCTCGGCTGGGAGCCGATCATGGAGCGCGGCAACATCATCGGCCTCTATGATGTCACCGGCGGCGGCGCGATATCGCTGGAGCCGGGCGGGCAGTTCGAATTGTCGGGCGCGCCGGTCGAGACCGTGCACCAAACCCAGGCCGAACTGATGGCGCATCTGGCGCAGGTGCGCGAGGTCGCGACCCCCTTGGGGATCGGCTTCCTCGGGCTTGGCATGACGCCGTCATGGTCGCGTGCGGAAATCCCCGTGATGCCCAAGGGCCGCTACAAGATCATGACCAACTACATGCCGAAGGTCGGCCAATACGGCCTCGACATGATGTACCGGACCTGCACGGTGCAGACCAATCTCGACTTCTCCTCCGAAGCCGACATGGTCAAGAAGCTCCGCGTATCGGTCGCGCTGCAGCCGGTCGCGACCGCATTGTTTGCCAATTCGCCGTTCACCGAAGGCGAGCCCAACGGCTTCCTGTCGTTCCGCTCCGAAATCTGGCGGGAGACCGACAGCGCGCGCTCGGGCATGATCCCGTGGGCGTTTGACGATGGCATGGGCTTCGAGCGCTGGGTCGATTATGCGCTCGATGTTCCCATGTACTTCGTCAAGCGCGGCGAAACCTATATCGATGTCGCAGGAAGCTCGTTCCGCGATTTCTTCGCGGGCAAGCATCCGGCGTTTCCGGGCGAGCGTCCGACCCTGTCGGATTGGGCCAACCATCTCTCGACGATCTTTCCGGAAGTGCGTTTGAAGCGCTATCTGGAAATGCGCGGCGCCGACGGCGTGCCGTGGGGCCGCTTGCCGGCGCTGCCGGCGTTCTGGGTCGGGCTGCTCTATGACGATTTAAGCCTGGATTCCGCATGGGAGATCGTGCGGCACTGGAACGCCCACGAGCGCCAGGCGTTGCGCGACGACGTGCCGCGTTTCGGCTTCAAGGCCATGATCAGGGATCGCTATCTGTTCGAAATCGCCAGGGAATGTCTGGCGCTGTCCTATGCGGGCTTGAGGCGGCGCGGCCACATCGATCATGTCGGCCGCGACGAAACCCGTCACCTTGAACCCTTGGAGCGCATCATCGATGGCGGCCGCACGCCGGCCGAGGAGATGCTGGAGAAGTTCAACGGCCCCTGGGGCGGCTCGGTGGAACCGGCCTACAAGGAATACGCATTTTAGAGCATGATCCGGAAAAGACCCGATGGGTGGCGGTTTTCCGAAAAGATCATGCTCAAACAAAATGATAGAGTGGGCTGACGATTAGAAGAAAAGTCATCACGCTTTGAGCTCGTTGAGCGGGTTTTGGGCCGTTCATCCGCCATACAGGTTCGTGGCGATCAAATGGCGGCCACAAAAAACGCGGCGTATCCAAATAGTTGAAAGCAATCTGCATGGGGAAAGGCCGCCTTTTTGGGGCGTGGGGCATATTGCTTGTGGGCTTGCTGCTTGCAGGCTTGACGCTTGCTGGACTGGCGACACCATTCGGCGCGCGGAGCGCGCGAGCCCAGGCCAATTTCGATCGTCCGGGCGGCGACTATCTCAGC
>Ga0209474_10003458_pt1 | contig 13850 bp, 9 predicted proteins | sample GraSoiAngelo_145_FD_185902 | JGI IMG/M metagenome (GOLD analysis project Ga0209474, IMG submission 185902) | Grasslands soil microbial communities from the Angelo Coastal Reserve, California, USA - 14_1009_05_20cm (SPAdes) (version 2) | ecosystem: Environmental > Terrestrial > Soil > Grasslands ...
CGTGGTGACCGCGAAGCGCGCCGCGATCTTGCAGGAGTTTTACGACAATGGGATTCGCGCTAAAGACGTCCTTGCCCTTGTATTCGGGCATGCCTTCCTGATACCGGCCCTTATCGTCCAGCGGTGCATAAACCTCCAGGCCGTATTTCTGCCCGGTAACAAAGTCCTCGGCTCCGTGACCGGGAGCGGTGTGCACGATGCCCGTGCCCTGATCGAGCGTGACGTAATCGGCAAGAACTCCCGGCACCTGAATGTCCAAAAAAGGATGCTGGAACTTCATGCCCTCGAAGTCGCGTCCCTTGAACGTGGCGCGCACTTTGGCTTCTTTGATGCCGCACTCGGCTTGCAGCGCGGCCACGCGATCCGAGGCAAGCAGCAGCGCGCCTTTTTCGGTTTCCACAACCGCATAATCAAAGTCCGGATGAAACGCCAGCGCGCGGTTGTGTGGCAACGTCCATGGCGTGGTGGTCCAGATGACTGCGCTTACGTCACTTGCAATTTTCGCGGCGTCACCTTTGCCACCGCCAGCAACGCCAAACTTAGCCCAGATCGAAGGGCTTGTATGGTCCTCGTATTCGACTTCCGCTTCCGCCAGCGCGGTCGAATCGTAAATGCACCAATACACAGGCTTGCGCCCGCGGTAGACGTAGCCTTTTTCCATGAAATCGAGAAACGCTCCCGCGATCGTGGCTTCGTAGCCGAAGCTCATGGTCAAATACGGGTCATTCCACCGGCCAAAAATTCCCAGCCGCTTGAAATCGCGCTTGTGTTGCTCGACATAGCGCGTGGCGAATTCACGGCACAGCGTGCGGAACTCCGCAGGGGGTACTTTACCTTTCCCGCCCAGTTCTTTTTCAACTTGCGTCTCGATCGGCAGGCCGTGACAATCCCAGCCGGGGACGTACGGCGCATAATGCCCCGCCATGCTTTTTGCCTTGACTATCAAATCTTTTAGGATTTTGTTGAGGCCGGTGCCGAGATGGATTTCACCAGTGGGATAGGGCGGCCCATCGTGCAATACAAAGAGCGGCCTGCCTTTGCGCGCTTCCAAGATGCGCTCGTAGATGTTTCCGCTGTGCCAGGCTTCGAGCTGCTTGGGCTCGTTCTGGGGCAAGCTGGCCTTCATGGGAAAGTCGGTTTTGGGCAGGTTCAGTGTCTTCTTGAGTTCGAGTGGTTCGGCCATAGCGTGGAACGTTCGGATATCCCTTCCTTGCCTGTGTTGCCGTCCGTTTGTCCAGGTGCACGGCGGGAAACATCGAAAGGCAGTCGAACCTCGTATGTTACAATGAAGGGCAGATGAGTGTCAGCCGCTGAGGGCGCGCAACCTTTCCGGGCCTATGGGAATCCTATCTCTGAGGGATACCAAAGGCGGGGCGGGTCCGTCTATACTTAGAGGATAACGGTGCCGGGTAAAATCAACAAACTTGTTCCACCTTCCGCCCCGAAGCCCAGTGTGTCTGCGACAGGTTCGCAGCCTCCGAGTCAAGCCAGCCAGGTTCGCACGCCTTATGTGCCGCGTTTTGGCCGGCCGCGCATCCTTGTGCCTGATGATTTTTGGTCAAACCTCAAACAGTTTCTGACCGAGCGTCCGATTAAAGTTCGCGAGCGCAAGGACGCACCGTTTACGCAAACTTCTTTCGGCGCGGGTTTCTTCGGCAACCTTGCGGAATCTCTTCGCTCAACTCCGGGCGGGAATCGTCCCGTGAACAGCAGATTGGCTGTAAGTTGGGGAGTGGGTTTCGGAAGTTTTGGCACGCGCATCAAGGAATTCTTTTCGCCGCCCAAGCAACCGCCTCTGCCGCCGGGAATCAAACCCGTCAAGGTAAAAGATATCTGGTCGAAGGACGAGAACTTCGGTTCAAGCCAGGCGCTGGCGATCCTAGTGCATGCAGTAGTGATTGCTTTGCTCGTAGTTCCCATCGGTTTTCGCGTCGTGCAATCCACCCAAGCAAAGAACAAGGTGGACGTCACTCCTTTGGATATCTCGCCCTACATGGCGAAACTTCCTGCGGGCGCGAACAAGGCTGGCGGCGGTGGAGGAGCCAACGACCACACGACCACTCCGGTAAATCGCGGCAAGGTGCCGAAGTTCAAGTGGACGCAATTTACTCCGCCGCAGATCAAGATTCAGAATCCCAACCCCAAGCTGGCGGCGGAACCCTCGCTGCTGGGTCCACCGGATCTGAAAGTAGCGAATCTAAACGCTCCGACGTTCGGTGATCCACTTGCGACTGGCAACAGCGATTCGCTGGGACACGGCAACGGGACGGGAATCGGCAGCGGTTCCGGCGGCGGTCTGGGTCCCGGTTCCGGGGGAGGAACGGGCGGCGGAGAATTTCGCGCCGGCGTGAATGGCGTTGGCCAGCCCGCATGCATCTATTGCCCGAATCCTGATTATTCCGACGAAGCGCGCAAAGCCAAGTATCAGGGCAGCGTGCTCCTGGACGTGATCGTCACCGCCGATGGGCGCGTGCTCGATCCGCACGTGCTGAAGGGACCCGGCCTGGGCTTGGAAGAAAAAGCCATTGCCGCTGTGAGGAATTGGAGAATGCGTCCGGCGACAGGCCCGAACGGCAGACCCGTGAGCTGCCGTGTCAATATCGAAGTCGTTTTCCGCCTGCTGTAGGTTTTCCCTGCAAGACGCGATTTTTACCTTCATTTATGGGCAACCAATTCGGCGGCGTTGTCTTCTCACAAAGGGTCCGTGATTCGCCTCTGAAAATGTTTGCGTAATCCGGAGGCGAGCGTGGAGGCGCATCCATGCGGGATCCATTTTTCCGGCCTTCTCCTGCGTTCTCGTCTTCGCGTGATTCTTTGCTGCGGCGCATTCGCAAGAATTTCCGGCAGGCATGTGCTCCAGTGCGCATTTCTCCGTCCTTCGCGAACGGCGCGCCGATACACGTCCTATCTTGGCGGCGTACGCCTGCTGTCCGCACCTCGAGAACAATTTCTTTTGGCGCTCACTTGATACTCATTGCAGGAATACTCCTCGTGCATGTAGAGACGCGCAAACCACCGCACGATGGAGCAGGAAGTGACAAGCCGCACACTGGCATACGAACATTTTTCCCGTTTCCCACGCAAGTTTCTGGTCAACCCTCCCTCGGGATGAAGAGTGGGGGCGGCGAAAACGATCCGAAGCCGACAAGGCGTGGTTTCCTGGCACGCGGTTCCTCTATGCCTCTGCTGCCCCCGCGCCGAGAGGTCAAGCCCTCGCCCGAACTTCCGGTTATCTCGTCCGTCTTTGACGCTAACGCAAGCCAGATCCCTGTTCCAGTCCCGAACCTGGGATTGCCTTGGATGAAAGACAATTCCGACTCAGCAGGTCCCGGGAAGAACCACGGTTTTGGATCGGGTAAGAAGGGAGGAATGGGTGACGACGAGGGACCCGGCGCCGGCCAAGGCGATTCATACAATGGTCCCTACGCGAATTCCGTCACACTCCCCACTTGTGTCTACTGCCCTGAACCGCAATATACGGATGAGGCGCGCGAAGCGAAGCTGCAAGGCCGCGTCACGCTGCGCGTCCTGGTTGGCACAGACGGCCGCGCTTCGCAAATTCAAGTCGTTCAAGGAATCGGCATGGGCCTGGATGATCGGGCCGTACAATCGGTTCGCTCATGGAAGTTCACGCCCGCGCATGACGGCGCCCGCCGAGCCGTGCCCTCGTGGATCACCATCGAAATCATTTTTCGCCTGATCTGAGCTCATCCCGAAAACCTGCTACCATTTCTGTCCCATGTCTACGCGGCGCTGTGTTCTCTGTGCAAGAGAATTTGAGCCCCCTGCCGGGGATGCATCCAATACTGCATGCCCGGACTGCCATCGGGCAGAGTGGGAGGCGGGGCAAGCCGCGCTCTCGCAAGAATCCGCCAAATCGCAGTCCTTCCCAGTAACCGTCGCCCTTATCGCCATGAACGCGCTTGTCTTCGCCATCATGGTGCTCAGCGGCGTCTCGGCGTTCCTGCCCACGCCTCAGCAGGCCATTGCGTTCGGCGCGGACTTCGGCCCACTCACGTTGAACGGCCAGTGGTGGAGGCTGGTCACCAGCATGTTTGTGCATTTCGGGATTATTCACATTGGGCTCAACATGTGGTGCCTCTGGAATCTGGGCCGCACCTCGGAAATTCTTCTCGGGCGGTTCTCTTTTCTTCTCGCGTATTTCGCGAGCGGCATCTTTGGCAGCATCGCCAGCGTGTACCGCAACCCGCTTGGGGCGGGAGCCGGCGCTTCCGGCGCTATTTTTGGCATGGCGGGAGTGCTGGTCACTTTCGTCTATCTGAAAAAGACACCGGCGCACCTGCAAATCAACAAGAAGATGCTCGGCAGCCTCGGCAGCTTCATCTTCTATAACCTGATTATCGGAGCCTCGATCCCCGGCATCAGCAACGCCGCTCACGTCGGCGGATTGGTGATGGGGGCCCTGGTTGGCACACTTTTGCCTGCGGCCGGCGCTTCTGAATCTTCGCGCCGTACGCGCCTTTCTTTCGTTGTGGCTTTTTGTGCTGTGTCCTTGTTCGCCTCCGGGGCCGCGGCAAAACATTTTCGTTCCAGCGTCGCGGAGCTTCCTTCCATTCAGAGATTAATCGCCCAAGGCAAAAACGACGAAGCCATCGCAAGATTGCAGGAGATCACCGCCCGCGAACCGCAATTTGCCGCCGCGCATGAGTTGCTGGCTAAGTTGTATTTGTCCGCAGGCGATTATCCCAAAGCCATCTACGCTCTCGAGAAACCCAATGCGTCCGATCCTTCCAACACCACGTATCAACGTCAGCTCGGCAGCGCTTACATCGCCGCGAAACAGTTCGATCAGGCCGCCGCCTTTTTTCAGAAGCTCGTTCGCGCCAATCCTCGCGATCCGCGCAATGACCTCGGCCTGGGCGCCGCTTACATGGGACTGCAGCAATATGACGCGGCCATCCCTGCATTTAGTGAAGCCCTGGCGCTCGACCCGAAGTCTCCCGCACCGCAATTTGCCCTCGGCCAGGCCCAGCTCAAAGCCGGCCGCTTCGCCGACGCAAAAGCGACCTACCAGCGCCTCCTCGCTGAATTTCCCAGCGATCCGCGCGCCCGCGCCGGCCTTGACGCCGCCTCGCGTCAATCTCACTGACTGCATTTACCGGAGCGACCCCTTGCAAAAAATCCGAGTTTCTTCCTCATTTATAACTTATAACTAAGAACCAGGAACTTCCTTCAGGAGGCCTCCATGCGTGAAACCCGTCGCAACTTTTTCGCAAACCTCGCTCTGCTGTCTGGCTCTCTGGCTCTCCCTCGAGCAATCTCCGCAGCGCAAAATCCGCCCACGCCTCCCCCACCGCCCGCTCCTGCCCAGATTCCTAACGCTGCCGAGGCTCGCCCCAGCCCCGCCGAAGCCGCTGCTATGCGCGCCCGCCTGCTCCAAAACGAAAAAGAATTCCGCGAAGGTGTCGAGCGCCTTTACCAGCTTACTTCCGGCTTGCGTGACGAACTTCAAAAGACCCCGACGGCCAACGTCTTTTCCGTCCACCTCGTCAAGCAAACGGAAGCAATCGAGAAACTCGCCAAACGCCTCAAGTCCCAAGCCAAATCCGCTTAATCCCCGCAGCACAGATTTCCGGCTGCGTATTTTGATCTGCCGTTTCACGCAAATAGCCCGGCCTCTGTGCTACATTCCCCATCCCCCGTGGTCCATAGCGAGAACAATGCGCCCGTTCTATACGTAATTCCTTGTAGAGGGTTGCATTGACCGTCCAAGGGAACATCCATGCGTAAAAGCCTGATCCGCATCGCGCTGATCCTGCTGCTTTTGCCACCGCTGCTGGCGGCCGTGGCGGGCTGGCTTGTCGCGCCGTGGTATCTCCATCCGATTCGACGCGAACTTACACCGGATCTGGTTCGCGAAGCGGATGCCTCCTTCGCCCTGACTCGCTCGCAACGGGAAGATTTTCTAGTCCTTACCGCTGACGGCGTCCATCTCCGCGGCTGGAAGGTCGCCCCGCCCAATCCCAACGGCTCGTGGGTCTTGCTTTTTCATGGCGTGGCGGACAATCGCGCCGGCGTCATCGGCCAATCGGAATTTCTGCTGCGGGCCGGATACAGTGTGGTCATGATGGACGCACGGGGCCACGGCGCGAGCGAAGGCTCCATGTCGACCTACGGCTGGCTCGAGCGCAACGACACGCGCGCGGTCATTGACGCGCTGAACTCGGACTTTGTGAAACGCTGTGAATCCATTCAATGGCATGGCCCTGGGGGGCCGGTTTGCGCGCCAAATCACATTTTTGCACTTGGGGAGTCCATGGGCGCGGGCATTGCGCTGCAGTCCGGCGCGGCCGATCCTCGCATCGAAGCCGTCGTCGCGGAAGCATCGTTCGCGAATCTCCGTGAAGCCGCTTATGACTATGCGGGATTCCGCAAATATCCCTGGCTCGGCAAGACCCTTCTCGCGCCCTTCAGCTGGACGCTGCTGTATCGCGGAGAAAAACTCACCCGCTTTCCTCTGACGGAGATTTCTCCAATGAAGGCTGTGGCCGGGCGTGCTTTCCCGGTTCTTCTGATTTGTGATGAAAAAGACGAAGCGCTTCCTTGCCGCCATACGCGGATGATCTACAACGCCGCACATGGCCCCAAACAGCTCTGGGTTGTCCCCGGTGCGTACCACACCGCCGCACTGGGTTTTCACCCCGAAGAATTCAAGCGTCGCGTGCTTGCCTTCTTCGCCACCTACGCGAACACGACGGCTCCCCCTTCTTCTCTTTCGCCACGCCCGCAGCACAGAGTTGAGAGCTCAAAAGGAAGAAAAACAAATTAGCGTTGCGGCAAGACACTTGCGCTGCCCGATTCCATTCCTTACTGTGACCTTAGAACTAACAACTTATGACTGTTATGACTGCCTTTCTCTTCCTCACGGCACAGGGTGCTTGCGCGCTTCCCATTCTTCGCTCAAGCGGCGCACTGTTTCCCGCAGGCGCACTGCCAGCGTGGCGATAGTTTCCAGCCGATGCTCGCCCCCGCTGGGAATTTTGCCGTCCTTCTTTCTGCGAAGCTCTGTCAGCAGCAGTTCTGCGTTCCCCAGAATTCCCGTCAACGGATTGTTCAGTTCGTGCCGCAGCACTTCTCCAAAATCCTCTTCGACGCTCTCGATTTCTTGGGGAGCCTGCCGCAGGCGCTGCTGGATCAAGCCGCGCGCCTCGGCAAACGCATTCGTTTTTCGCTCCACAAAGTCCGCGGCGCCTGCTTCAATCAATCCGGCGAGTTCCCCGCGCTTTTCCGCCGGCCCGATGACCACCACCGGCGCGTAAACCGCCAGTGGCGCCACGACCGCCTCCAGCGATTGCTCCGCTTCCTTGGTATCAACGCAATCGCCGGCGACAGCATCCTCTTCGAGAAGGATCACTTCAGGAGAATCTTCCTCCAGGACGCGCCGCGCCGCCGCGACGCTGCTCACCGCCGCCGCGCGCACGCGCAGCGCGCTTGAATCGAATTCGCGCCTCATGGCCGCGCAGAATCCCGCATCATTGCTCACCAGCAACACAGTTTGTTCCTTGTTTCCCATACATCACCCATTTCTCGCAGCGTTTTTTCGAGCCACCTCGGCGCCCGAATCTTTCTCCTGCGTTTGCAACACGGCGTGCACTCTTTCCGTCAGTTCCTCCACGCGAAACGGTTTGGCCACGTGTGGCAGCTTGTTGCGCTTCAGGAATTCCCGCGTGTGCGCCGCCATCACGTCCCCGGTCACGAATAAAAAACGTTCGCGCAGCGAGTTCCCGTTGCGCGCGAGGGATTGGTAAAAATGCTGGCCATCCAGTCCCGGCATTTTCATGTCGCAGATCACCAGGTCGTACGATTCGCGCGCCGCGCGTTCCAGCGCCTCGCGCCCGTCGAGCAGCACGTCCACGCGCATGCCTTCGTCTTCAAGCACGTCGGCGATCAGCCGCGCCACCGTGGGCTCATCCTCGACTACGAGCACGCGCGCGCTCATTGCGGCCCTGGACGGTGCGCTGGGAACGTGCTCCGCACCGGCAAATTGCTCCGCGTGGGGATTCACAGGGCTCTCGAATTTGTCCGCCTGAGGAAAAGCTGCGCTTGCGACTTGCATCTCGTCGACAAAAGAACCCTTTCTCTCTCGGGAACGAGTTCCCGGTTCTCGCAGGGGCGCGCCCCCGGCTTCCTCCTGCTGGCGCTCCGTTGCCGCGGGAAGTTCGATTTGGAATAGCGCGCCTCCCTGCGGCGGGCTCTGCAAGCGGACCTGCCCGCCATGCTCGCGCACGACGCTGAGAACAATGGAGAGACCCAAACCCGTTCCCACGCCCACCGGTTTGGTGGTGAAAAAGGGATCGAAGATGCGCGCCTGGATGGCCTGGGGGATGCCCGGCCCGCTGTCCTCGACTTCCAGAAGTACGCGGCGGTCGTTGATTCTTCTCGTGCGCAGGCGAATCACGCCGTCCTGGCTTTGCTCCTCAAGGGCGTGCCGGGAATTGCCCAACAAATTGATCAGCACCTGCTGGAGCTGCCCCGCATCGGCCTGGACGAAGGGGAGCGCGGGGTCGAGGTCGAGTTCGAGACGGATTTTCTCCGCGGCCAGAGTAAAACGCTGAAGTTCTGCGGCGCGCATGACCACTTGATTCAAGGAAACCAGCCGCCGTTCGGGAATGGTCTCGCGCGCATTCGAAAGCAGTTGCCGCAGTATGCTGACGGCGCGTTCCGCCTCCTGATAAATCTGCCGCGCTTCTTCGACGCGTTCGAGAGCCTCTTGCCGCGGACCGCTTTGCGCGATGAGAAGGCGCTGGGCGTAGCCAAGAATGCTTGTCAGCGGACTGCTCAATTCGTGCGCGACGCCGCTGACCATTTGCCCGAGAGAGGCGAGCTTTTCGGTTTGCAGGAGCTTCGATTGAAAAACGCGCTGCGCCGTGAGGTCGCGGTAAATTTCCACGCGGCCCACGTGGCGTCCGATGCTGTCGAGGACCGGCCGCGCGGCCCGCTCGAGCACCCGGGGGAAGGGAAGGGACATTTGCAAGGACTCGCGCACGCCGCCCTGGATGTTGCGGGCCAGTTCACGCCAGCGCTCGGCAAATTGCGCCGGTTCCACGGCCTGCCCCGCGAGACGCGCAATCCATTCTTCGAGGGTCTTAAGCTTCCCGGATTCCTCGGGAGCCAGCCCGGCCATCTGCTCGAATCGCGTGTTTACCGCGCGCACGTTTTCGTGCGCATCAAACAGCACCACTCCTTCCTCGATCCACTCGATGACATTTTGCAATTCGGCTTCAGCATGATCCGTTAGGCTCTGCGATTTGACGTTTTTTTGCGGTTCAAACAGGACAGCGGCGGCCTGGCCGGGCGACCGGCGAGCAAACCGCAGGCGCACTTTGACTCCATTCTGCAATTCCGCCCAGGGCATTTCCTTTTTCATCCCCCTGGCGGAGGAAGGATCGAGCGCCTGCTGCAACCATCTCCCGAGCCGTTCGCGGTCGCGGCCACAAAAGAGATCCGAGAGATGTCCTGAGGGGAGCACGGCGGTCTGTCCAGCACAGCGAAGTAACTGCCTTGCACCCCGGCTGGAGGCGGTAATCCTTCCGGCATGGTCAAGAAGGAACAGCGGATCGGCGACGAGGCCGAGCAGAGACCGCTCCGCGTTTGCTCTCTGCGATTCTTCTCCCTTTCGTTTGCTGCGCAGGAGCGCGAAGGCGGCCAGACGAGCACGCAGTTCCAAACGGTCAAGCGTGGCGATGGAAGTCGCGGACGCGGGAAGCCCGGCCACCAGCACGCCTAGGAGCTGCCCTTCCGCCTCCAGGGGAAGCGGCACAATCCGGGCAACCGACGACTGGGGCCAAGTGACGGGAGGATCGCTTCCGATGACCTGGCGGGTTTCGAGGGCACGACGCCACAGCTCGGCAAGGGGATCGGTGGTCATGGCACGAGTCCACGCCTCATCCCCGCTGCGCCAGAGAAAGTCGATGGCGGTGGGCGAAGAGCTGCGATGCCTATACGCCAGTGCGCCAATCACGGCAAAGGCCGCGCCTAGGCTTTCTCCATGGGCCGAAGGATGCACGCAGTCCGACACCAACTGGGCAAGCAGCCTATCCAGAGAAGAAGCATCCGGACAATCGTCAACGAAGCGCCGGACAAGAGCCAACTCCGCATTGCGGATGCGAACGAGGCGGAGTTGCTCCTCCGCCACGATGGCCAAAGCAAGTTCCGCGGCGACCGACTTTGCCCGATTAAGGAAAGGAGCAAGGGGATGACTTACGCTGCCGAGCAGAATCAATCCCCTCACGCGGCCCAGGCAACTCTGCCCCTGATCGGACCCTTGATCGGCAACCGGCACCCAGAGCGCGCGGCGCAGTCCCACGAGCTGGCCGATGACCGTGTTGCGAGCAGAGGCCTCAAGGTCCTGTTCGAAAGGTTGCGTACCTACCAGCAATTGTTCGGGCAGAGGCGCTTCGAAAGAAAGAATCCTCCATTGGGGAGGGCACTCTTCCCTGACGGCGCGGTCCCAAACCAGGCCGTGAAACGCTCCCGAAAACTCGTTCTCAGAGCTTGTGTTCGCGTCTGGTTCCAGCCAGATGCCGACGCGGTCCGCTTGTGGCGCTTGCGTGAGAGCGCTCAGGGCTTCCTGCACCAATTCCTTGCGCGACGCTCCACCTAAAGCCGCGCGGGCAACACTGGCCCCGCTGGCCTCGGGTTCCGTTTTTTTTCCCCAGACTCGCATTCCTTCGGCTGAAGTCCGCTTTCCCGAGCAGCTGACCCGGCCGGGCTTTGGGGGACAGCAATAGAAAGAGGAGAATCCTCTGCAATCCCCTATGCATCAGGAGGCCCATCCTGGGGGGAGAGAACTGGCTGATAAATCAAGCATTTAGGAGGAAGTGGTGGCGAGGAAAAGCTGTGGATAGTCCCATGTCGAAACTCTGCCTAAGGTTCTTTCCCAGAGTGAATCTCAAGAGGGGACGATTAAGTTTCCCGCTTGAGACTTGACAGGTCTTGCCAGCCTTCTTACGGTCGACATGCTGGCCACATTCAGGAGTGAGCCAGTCCCCACCCACAAGGAGTCCATCCCATGTACAAACGGTTGCCCTACTATCTCATTCTCTCTCTGGCGGTGCTGTGCATTGTTCCGGTCTCTCATGCTGGACCTGGAGCGGTGGTTCAAACTTGGAATTACGATCCGCGAACCAACACAGTCGCGGCCGAAATCGTCAATGTCTCACACAAGGACATCACGGCGTACAACATCGCCATCAAGGAAACCTACGACGATGGTCATGTAAACACCCACGAACTGCTGTGCGAATACGCGGGAAGGAGTGTCCTTGTGCAAGAGTTTAAGGGCACCCCAGACGAAGCTGAAATCCGCAAACAGCTTGGGGACGGCCTGTTCCATCCCGGCGAGAGCCAAAACGAAATCATTGGCGTGCAGCCCGGCCTACAGAACTTTGAAGCCGTAATTGACGTAGTTGCGTACACCGATCAAACAGCAGAGGCGACGAACAACGCTGCGTTGCAACGCTTACTTGAAGGACGTAAGGCGTCCGTAGCATCGACACAAATGGCTAATCAAATTATCCAGGCCGCTTTGGCTGACCCGAATGACGCCGATCCCGCCGCAACTGCTGCGAAAGAAATACAAGACCGGATAACCGTCTGGAAGGCGCAAAAACACACGACCGTCGATTTTGAGCCGGGCGTGGCGAAGGGTGTGGTTGACGAGCTAAGAGCAATATCCTCGCGCCCATTGACCAACAGGCGCAACGCTCTCACCCAATACTTAACGAGGAGTGAGAAACGTCTCGCAACGCTTTCACCACATGCAGAACTTACAAAGACTGGAGGCCCGCAATGAAATTCATTGTTAGGTTTTCCTTCTTCGTGCTGTTCGTTCTCTTCGCAGTCGCAGCCTCGACACACGCTCAACAGTGCCCCGGCTATAACCCAACTATGAAGCAAGGCAGCCCCGGTAGCGCCAGTGGCATCATTCCCTCAAGCCCCTGCGGGGGGAAACCGCTATACTCTACTGCGTCGTTCTACGAAACCAACAGCTTGACCGACTATTGCGGCTCACTTCAGACAGGTGGCCAACTTACACATACGGCCACTGTCACCGGAAACGGAGTAGCTTCCTGTACTCCTGTCGTCGTTTACTGTCAGCCGTTTTTCAATGCGTACCTGACAGTTGCACAAAATCAGCAAGACTACAACCGCTTTTACTATCAGGCTTACGACAGCAACTACACTTCTTCGAATTGTGTACGAGCCGCCACTTATTCTCGTCAAGACTTCTGGCAGTGCGGGTGGTACACATGCCCGCCTCCCCCGTCGTCGTCGCCCCCCGAGTGTTGCAGGTGCTCTGGCCCCGATCCAGCCAAGAGTGGGCAAACTCATAACAGATTTGCCCTCTAACGGCGGCAATGGCGACGGCATCATTGACTCTCGCGATGCTATCTTCTCATCCCTGCGTTTGTGGATCGACAGCAATCACGACGGCGTCAGCCAGCTAAGCGAGATTTCCACACTGCCATCCCTCGGCGTTAAATCCATCAGCCTCGCATACAAATGGGACCGACGAACGGACCAATATGGCAACGTCTTTCGTTATCGCGCGCTAATTAATCCTGGTGGGCCACCGGACACTGGACGTATGGCGTACGACGTTTTCCTCTCCATACAATCAGGCGGCAACACAATCACCGCGCAGTCCTGCCCCGCTACTCAACCACCACGCTTGCTCCCGGAAGGGAAAGACGGGCGACTGCACTAGTCCCACGGGGGAGCTTGAGGGATCAAGCTCCCTCCCTGTATGGCCTTCCCAGAGGGGTTTCCATGTCACGGTTCGGAGTGGTCCATGTTGTATTGCTTCAGCTTGCGGTAGAGCGTGGTCTTGCCGATGCCGAGCATACGCGCGGCGGAAAGTTTATCGCCTCCGGTTTCGCGCAACGTTCGTAGGATGGCGCGGCGCTCCAATTCCTCGAGCGGCAGGATTTCATCTTTTTCCGGCGCTCGGTCGCTGGTGGGATACTGAAGATTGGACGGCAAGTCGCCCCCGGAAACGATCGGGCCGGAACCCAGAGCCACGGCTCGCTCGATGGCGTTTTCGAGTTCGCGCACATTGCCCGGCCAGTCATAAGCGATCAACCGGCGCATGGCATCTTCGGAAATCGTGCGTACCGGCCCCTGAGGATCGGAGAATTTTTCCAGGAACGCCGTCACCAGGAGGGGAATATCGCTCTTGCGGTCGCGCAACGGCGGAAGCTTCATCTGCACGACATTCAAGCGGAAGTACAGATCCTGGCGGAAGGTGCCGGCGCGAATGGCGGAATCCAGATCGCGGTTGGTGGCGGCAATAATCCGCACGTTGATGCGGCGCCGCTCCGTCGAGCCCACCGGCTTGACTTCGCGTTCCTGAAGCGCGCGCAGCAATTTCGCCTGCAAGTCCACCGGCATATCGCCGATTTCGTCGAGAAAAAGCGTCCCGCCCTGCGCGGCTTCCAGCAGCCCTTGCTTGGATTGCATGGCTCCCGTGAACGCGCCTTTCACGTAGCCGAATAATTCCGATTCGATGAGCGTGGCCACCAGCGCCGAACAATCGACCGGTGCGAAGGGCCGGTCCTTGCGCGGGCCGGAATAATGAATGCACCGGGCCACCAGCTCTTTTCCCGTGCCGCTCTCACCCAAGAGCAGCACGGGATAATCATGCTGGCTCACCTTCTCAATCATTTTATAGACCCGTTCCATCTTCGTGGAGAGACCGATGATTCCGCCGTAGCCGGGCCGGTTTCGCAATTGCTCTCTCAAGAGGCGGTTTTCCTGCTGCAGTTCCACGGCGCGGGCCGCGCGTTCGAGGCGCGAGCGCAACTCTTCGATGCGAAATGGCTTGGTAA
>Ga0209474_10003459_pt1 | contig 13846 bp, 16 predicted proteins | sample GraSoiAngelo_145_FD_185902 | JGI IMG/M metagenome (GOLD analysis project Ga0209474, IMG submission 185902) | Grasslands soil microbial communities from the Angelo Coastal Reserve, California, USA - 14_1009_05_20cm (SPAdes) (version 2) | ecosystem: Environmental > Terrestrial > Soil > Grasslands...
AGGAGCCGGCCCAGCCGGGTGTTGAGAAGCGGAAAGTGGGGTCCTGGTTCCGGGGGGCTTGGAACAAGAACCCCACTCGCAAGTATAGGAAAGTAGCGGACGCTTTTCCACCGGTTGGTCTAAGACCTTCTTAGGCGGGAATTCGCGGTTCAGTAGCGAGCCACCCGACGTAAGCCATCCGCGACCTTGTCGGGATTGAGCATGAACGCGTGTTCGAGTGTGGGGCTAAATGGCATTGCCGGGACATCCGGACTGGCAATCCGGCTGACCGGCGCATCAAGGCTGGCGAAGCAGCGCTCAGCGAGCTCAGCCGCAACCTCCGCCCCCCATCCGCCGCTCCGGTTCGCCTCGTAGACCACGGCGACCCGACCGGTTTTTTCGATCGATCGAACGCAGGACTCGACGTCCCAGGGTCGCAGCGTTCGCAGGTCGATGATCTCGACCTCGATCCCATCCGCGCTCAAGCGGCTGGCGGCCTGGAGGGTGACCGCACGCATGTAGCCGTAGGTCACGGCCGTCAGGTCGGCGCCCCGCCGAACGACGGTGGCCACTCCGATGGGCAGCATGGCGGAGTCGCCGTCGCCGACCTCCTGCCGCTCTGCCCGGTACAGCTTCTTCGGCTCCAGGAATATCACCGGGTCCGGATCCCGGATCGCGGCCTTCAGCAGCCCCTTGGCGTCGGCCGGGGTCGATGGCAGCACCACCTTGAGGCCGGGGACGTGGCAGTAGAACGCCTCCGGAGACTGAGAGTGATAGAGCGCGCCCCGCACCCCACCTCCGGTGGGCGCCCGAATCACGAGCGGGCAGGCGAAGTCGCCGTTCGATCGGTAGCGCACCTTGGCGATCTCGTTGACGATCTGGTTGAACGCCGGGAAGCTGTAGTCGGCGAACTGCATCTCCGCCACGGGCAGAAATCCTTCCAGCGCCAGGCCCTGGGCGACGGCCGCAATGCTCGATTCGGCAAGCGGCGTGTCGAGCACGCGCTGGGCGCCGAACCGCTGCTGCAGACCTTCCGTCGCCTTGAAGACGCCGCCCTTTCGACCGACGTCTTCACCCAGGATGCAGACCCGATCGTCGCGCTCCATCTCCTCATAAAGCGCGTCGCGCACCGCCTGGACGAGATTGCGCTCAGGCATCGGCGTACACATGACGGCCAAGCGACCCTGCGTCGGGGTCGGCCGCCGCCTCAGCCGCCTCGGTGGCGCGCTCGACCTCACGGCCGACCTCCTCGCGAAGGCTGGCATCGTCCTCTGCCGTCAGCCAGCCCCGCTGCATCAGCGCAGCCCGCATTCGTGGGATTGGATCGCGCGCGGACTCCGCAGCGAGCTCTGCCGCATCTCGGTAGGCCCGCTGGTCATCATCGGTGGAATGAGACTGCAGGCGCAGCACCTCCGCCTCGATCAGGGTGGGGCCGTCGCCGGCGCGGGCGCGCTCGGCCGCCTCTTGCACGGCCAGATGGACGGCGAAGAAGTCATCGCCATGGACGCGCACCCCTGGGATGCCGTAGCCGGCGGCTCGTTCGGCAACGCCGGGACCGGCGACCTGCAGAGGCTGCGGCACCGAGATGGCCCAGCCGTTGTTCTCGCAGAAGAAGATCACCGGGCAGCGATGGATCGACGCGAAGTTGAGCCCTTCGTGGAAGTCACCCTGACTCGTGGCGCCCTCACCAAAGCTGACGTAACAGAGGGCTCCCTCTCCTTTCCACTTCAGGGCCAGGCCGATGCCGGCCGCCTTGGGAATCTGTGGACCGACCGTGCTCGAGCCGATGATCACGCCGCGGCGGCGGCTGCCGAAATTGCCTGGAGTTTGGCGGCCGCCGCTGGAGGGATCGGCCGCCCGGGCAAACGCCGACAGCATCAGCTCTTCGGGGGTAAAGCCACAGGCAAGGGCGGCGGCGAAGTTCCGGTAATAGAGGCAGAAGCGATCCCGGCCTGGTTGGAGCGCCGTGATCGCCGCGACCTGGGCCACCTCGTGCCCGCGTGGCGAAATGATGAAGGCAAGTTTCCCGGCGCGATTCAGAACGAAGCGCCGATCGTCGAGGGTGCGGGCGCGCAGCACCGTCCGATAGGCGTCGAGGACCTGTTCCCGCGTAAGGGTTCCAGCGTCGGTCGGCAACCGACAAACTCTATCGCGCTGCCGCTTTACCCATGCGGCCGGACGGCACCGAGCCCCATGCCGTCGCCAAGCGGAAGTATGGTGGCCTCTAGTTGTTCGTGGTGCAGAAACTTCTCGTTGAAGCCGCGCAGGGCATCGGTGTCCTCGTCATGCTCACCGGCCGCAATCCGCCCGCTCCAGGTGAGGTTATCGACGGCGATCACGCCGCCCGGCGCCATCTTTGGCAGCAGCGCGTCGAGGTAGGCCGAGTACTCGGTCTTGATCGCATCGATGAAGGCGAACTCAATCCCCGGCGCCAGGCGGGGCAAGACCCGCAAGGCCGGTTCATTGATGACGCGGACCCGGTCAGTGACGCCGGCCCGCAGCCAGTAGCGGCGCGCGCGATCGGTACGGGACCGGTCAGGGTCGATGGTGTCGATGCGGCCGCCGGCCGGGAGGGCGCTCGCCATCCAGAGAGTCGAGAAGCCGATCGCGGTGCCGATCTCGAGCACCCGCTTCGGTGCGAGGGCCGTCACCAGTACCCGCAGCAGCCGCCCCACCGCCGGCCGGACGATCGGCACGCCCTCACTCCGGCCGGTCTTCAGCATCTCTTCGAGCACCGGGCCGAGCTGCGGGTGAATGCCCTCGAGATACTCGACGTCCGTGTTAACGGCCGGCATGCGCGGCCTCCACCGAGGGAAAGTGGTTCATCGGCCCGTGACCGTGCCCGAGACCAGGCGCGGCGGCCAGCGCCCGGCTGAGATACTCGCGGGCCTGGCCGACCGCGCCGGCGACGTCCATCCCTGTAGCAAGCCCGGCGGCGATCGCCGCCGCGAACGTGCAGCCCGTCCCGTGCGTACTGGTCGTCGCGATTCGGCTGGCCCGGTACTCGGTGACGCTCTCCTGGTCGACGAGCAGGTCCACCACCGGATCTTCCCCGGAATGGCCGCCCTTGATGACAACGGCACGCGCCCCGAATTCCATGATGCGTCGGGCGGCGACCACCGCGTCCTCGCGGCTGCGGATCGGCCGCCCGGCAAGCACCTCTGCCTCCGGAAGATTTGGCGTCACAAGGCGGGCGACCGGCAAGAGTCTGCGCCGCAGCGCATCGACGGCATCCTGCTTTAGCAGGCGGTCGCCACTCTTGGCGACCATCACCGGATCGACGACCAGTGGCTGCAACTCGTGGTGCGTGATCCCGGCCACGACCGCCTCGATGATGGCGACGCTCGAGAGCATGCCGGTCTTCAGGGCGCCGATCGAGAAATCCTCGGCGACGGCGTCGAGCTGTGACGCGATGATCGCGGGATCGATCTCCTGCACGGCGCGGACGCCGACCGTATTTTGTGCCGTAACGGCGGTGATAACGGTCAGCCCGTAGACGCCGAAAGCGGCAAACGTTTTCAGGTCGGCCTGGATGCCCGCGCCGCCGCCCGAGTCGGACCCGGCGATGGTGAGCGCGACAGGCATCGTCATCGCCGCCCCAGGACCAGGTACACGCCGGCGCCCGTGATGGCGCCGACGTACCCGGAGATATCGGTGTTGTGCAGCAGGTTGACTGCCAGCGGGCTCTGCCATAGCGTCGAATCGACGAATGGCACCGCAACGGCCAGCCCGATCAACCAGGCCAGCACTGCTCGGCCTCTGAACAGTCCCGTCAGACCGTCCCGGCGGCGGAAGACGAACATGTCCACCAGCACGACCGCCGCCCATGAGGGTACCCACAGGTAGGTGATCAGCAGGAAGTTCGTGTACTGGTCTTTGAAGTTCGACACGAACATCGCGAAGAAGGCCAGGATGCCACCAAGCAGGCCGACCGCGAGGGCGGCCGCCCATCGCCGCAGTCGAATATTGAGGGCTAGAGCCGACAATCCGGCGGTGTAAACGTCCAGGTAGTTCGCCCAGATCTCACCGGCGGCGATGAACAGCAGGAAGGGCACCACCACCACGAGCGGCGCGCTGGCAGAGATCAGGCCGATCAGGTCGCCGCCCCGATTCGGGTCGATGCTCGCCACAAGAGCTCCCAGCGCGCCGAACAGGAACATCGACGCCGCCGTGCCCGCCGCGATCCAACCGGCGACGGTTCGATCGGAGAGCCGCTGTGGCAGGTAGCGCGAGTAGTCGGAGGCGAAGCTGAACCATGAGGCGACCAACGCAAAGATGACGCTGGTGCCCAGTACCCAGGCCGCCAGGTGGTCGGCCCCATGGAGGCTGGGCGGGAGACTCCAGTTGATCTTCGGGGCAAGGGTTAGGGCAAGGATTGCGCAGAAGCCGACAAACATAAAGGCGCCGTACTTTTCGAAGACGGCGATCGTCTGGTGGCCATACACGGCAACCAGGATCGAGGCGATGACGACAACCAGTAAGGCCATGCCGTTGAGCAGGTTGCCCTGTGGGATGCCCGCCAGCCGAGCCAGCTGGCCAATTGCCTGAGCCGCGATCACGCAGTCGACGGCGAACCACCCAACCGCCAGGAACAGGGTGAAGAAGGCGCCGCCATAAGCCCCTCGAACCCCGAACGTATTGCGCGACGCGACCACCTGGGTGGTCCCAAAGCGCGGCCCCGCGACGCTCAGCAGGCCGTGCAGGACGGCCGCCAGGACCGAGCCGACGGCGATGGCGATGATGGCTTCGCCGACACCGAGTCCGAAGGTGATCAGCAGTCCGCCGGTGATCAGCGAAACAAAATTCGCGAAGGCCGCGACCCACAGCCAGGCCACATCGCGCGGCGAGCCCTTGCGCTCATTCGACGGGATCGGCTCGATCCCATGGGTCTCGACCTTGAGAAACTCATCGGTGGGAGCGTTGCGCTCGACCACCTGCCGGTCAACGGTCCTCATGTCTCCCTCCGCTGGCATTACCCAGATCAGGTTCGAAGGGTTGGTGGAGCGGTCCACCTCTCAGCGTTCCAAACGCACCCCGTTAATCGAGTATAGCTAGCCTTCGGCCTGAACCGGCCGCTTCAGCTCTTTGCGGAACTGGTCGAAGGCATCCACCACGACGTCGCTGACCCCATAGACGCTCAGCACTCGATCGAGCGCACCCTGGACGTCCGATTCTGGGACCAGGTCGGTCTGGACCTCATACCAGGGCACCACCTCACCGGCAGCCGTCTTCCAGCTTCCGTTATCGAAGCTGACGGGTACGAACCCGTGCGGGTTATCGGGTTGCGCTGTCATGCCCTGTCCCTAATCTATATCGGCGCGTATGCCCTTGCTCGATTCCGTTCCCATCACCTCGTGTCACGAGTGTGTCGCCACGCTGACCCTGCCACTGGCGCTCTTTCTCTTACTCGCTCAGACGACGGTTGGCGGTGTGGCCACCGTCGCCTACCTGCGCCTGACCGGCGGGCTCACCCGCGGCTTTCTGAAATTCATCAGCGTCACCTATGCCATCATGGCGACGCTGGCATTCATCGTCGTGGCGGCCGCTCCACCCGCGTCCTATCACCGGTTGCTCGCCATCAACCAGCCGGCGGCTGGATCGCTGGTCTTCCTGCAGGGTTTGCTCGTAATCGCCTTGCTGGCCCACGTTGTCGTGACCTGGCGTCGTCGGGAGGCATCGACCGCAAGCTGGGCGCTGACACTGGCGGCGTCCGTGCTGCTGCTGGCCGGGATCACGGCGGCGCTCTGGCCGCTCGCCGGATCACCGCTGGGGGCAATCGCCGTCGCGCTGGTCATGATTCTTTCGGCCGCGGTGCTCGGCGCAGCGACGACCGGCATGTTGCTGGGCCACTGGTATCTGGTCACCCCGGCATTGACGAACGCGCCGCTCTTGCGCGCCATCGGCGTGCTGCTCATCAGCCTGGTGCTGCAGGCCCTCCTCGTTCCGCTGACCCTGGGCGGCCTGGATGGTTCAAGGTCCATCGGGAGCGCGCTCAACCTCAGCCCGGTGCTCTCGGTCCTCTGGGCGCTCGGCGCCGTCATTCTGCCGCTCATCGCCGCCGGCCTGGCCCTTCCGACCTGCCGGCTGCGTTCGTTCATGTCGACCACCGGTCTCCTCTACCTGGCGATGATCGCGATCCTGCCGGGCCAGCTGCTCGGTCAGCTGCTGCTCTTCGTCGTCGCCTCTGCGTGATAAACCGCACTGTCAGTTACGGGATAGCCGTAGGGGCGGGTTTCTCGGGCGGCTAACGGCTTGGCCCGGACGACGCTGCCGACCTAGAATCCCCCGACGCCAATCCAGACCACAAGGGGGATTCTGATTGTCACGTTCAGTTACACGAGCGGTTCTGATCACGGCCATCCCGCTGCTGACCCTCGGCCTGGTCAGCGTGCTCGGGTCGCCGCGGACGCCTCACAGGGTGGCGGCGACTGCCCGGCCGATCGAGACCACCAGGGTGGCCTCTCTGCACCCGGGACATCCGATCCTGGCGGGCAAGACCAAGCCCACCGCCAGTCCGTCGCCGGCGCTGGCGGTCGCTCCCGCGGCGAAGCCGCCGGTTGCCGCCCGGCCAAAGCCGGTCGCAAAGCCGGTCCCGCCGGTTGCGAGCGTCGGAGGCGCCGCCGGAGTCCAGTTCAGCCTGGTCAACCAGGACCGTGCCGCCAGTGGCGTTGCTCCGCTGGCCTGGAGCGGGTCGCTGGCGCGCGTCGCCCAGTTCCGCGCCCAGGACATGCTCAACCGGAACTACTTCTCCCATACGGACCCGGCGACCGGCCAGCTGGCCTTCGTCCAGCTGCTCCACCTCTGGGGTATCCCGTACAGCACCGCCGGCGAGAACATCGCCTGGTCGACCAACCCATCGATGGCCGCGATCAACACCATGTTCATGAACTCCCCCGAGCACCGCGCCAACATCCTCAAGGCCGGCTACCATCGGGTTGGACTCGGCGTGGCAACGAACGGCTCCAAGACCATGGTCGTCGAGGTGTTTTCGAACTAGCGTCAGGTTCGCTCGGGCTGCTCCTGAACTCCCGGAATTTCCGGGGGCGTTTCTGAGTTATTCTGAATACGAAGCGTTCAAGTAAGGGAGAGTCATGAGCAAAGCAGTCCAAGTTACAACCGCCACCTTCGAGGACCAGGTCCTCCTTTCGGACCAGCCTGTGATCGTGGATTTCTACGCCGACTGGTGCGGCCCGTGCAAGATGCTGTCGCCGGTGCTCGAGCAGATCGCCGCCGAGCACGTCGATGTCAAGATCACGAAGGTCAACGTCGACGAGGAGCCGGCCCTGGCCGAGCGCTACCGGGTGCGAGGCATCCCCTACGTGGCGATGTTCCGCGCTGGCAAGCTGGCCGAGCAGGTTGTCGGCTACCGGCCGAAGGCCGCGCTCGAGGCCGGACTCGGCCTCAACGCCAAGGTCGCCTAGGAATTCACCCGCGAGGGCGCCAGCGCGACGCATTCCTCGCAGGGACAGATCGCCCGCAGTAGCTTGAGCCCGTAAATCCCGGTGTCGTGGCCGTCCTTCCAGTAGGGGCGGATGCCAAAGAGGCCGACCGCCTCCATCTGGACAAGCTCGACCTGGTCGTCTTTGAGCTCGCTGGTACTCGCCAGTTTGCCCGGGAGACCACCCTCGCCGGCGCACTCGGCGCAGGGACAGCTCCAGCGGAGCAGCTCGAAGTCGTACGCCGATTGGTGACTATCAGCCCACTGGATCGTCAATAGTCGCCGCGCCCGATCGGCAACGATGTCGAGCGGGCGCTCGCGGTCGGCTGGATCGCCGTTGTCGGGATTCAGCGGGATTGGGCTGCGACCTTCCTAGGCGGCTTCGTCGTCCCCAGGTGCGAGGGTCAGGTCCAGATCCTGCCAGTTGGGCACCCGGCGCAGCTCAGCTAGTTGCAGCATTACCCGGCCCTGCGCCTCGAATACCGCATCGTGCACGGCGTTGAGGTCGTCGGCGGTGATGGCCTGGATCCGATCGGCGAGCTCGGCATCGTGGCGCCCGGCGTACGCGACCACCTGCTCCCAGATATCCTCGGGGAGAGCCCGCTCACCGGCAACCCGTAGCTCCTCCAGCCGGGCAAGCAGCGTGTCCAGCGCCGTCATCCGCCAGTAGGCGAGCCGGACCGGGGCGTGCGTCAGCTCCGCCTCGGCGGCAGCCTGGGACATGTCCCGAACCGCCGACTCGTAGTGCGGCGCCGCCTTGCTCGACATCGTCATTCCTTGCAGCACAGTTACTCCCTGTGAACGCCCGTGGGTCGGGCCTGTCAGTCCTACCCGATCCAGATCCCCAATAAACACAACGAGGGCGGACAATCCGCCCCTCATTTCCTGGAATCCAGACTAACTAAGTATATATTCGCGCGCCAATATGGTCAATCGGGTGGGCGCCCTACCCCGATTTGGACTCCCTGGAGAAACCTGGCGTCTGGCCGCGACGTTTCTCGCGACGGAGATAGATCCGATCCGGTCCGCCGTTGGGTCCTGGCGGCAGGATGGTGAAGAGCTCAAAGCCTTCGTCCCCCAGCTGATTGGCTTCCTCGACCGTGTGGACAACCTTGTACTCGAACGGCATGTCAGCGCCTAAGCATAGCGCCGGTCAGCCGAGCTCGCCGAGAATTCGAAGTCCAGAGGCGCAACCGATGATCGCCGCCCGGGCGATGCCAAAAAAGAGCCCGTGCTCGAGGACGCCGGGGATGGCATGAATGGCGGTGCCCAGCTGCGCGTCGACGGCCCCGAAGGTGGTATCGAGGATCAGGTTGTCGTTGTCCGTCTTGTATGGCTGGCCGGCCGCCAACCGAAGCGCGGGCCGGCCACCCAGCGACTCGATCGCCCGGCTGGTCGCCTCCCAGAGGAAGGGCAGCACCTCGATCGGCACCGGACCGCGTCCCAGGCGGCCAACCAGTTTGCTCTCGTCGGCGATCACGACGAAGCGTCGGCTGGCGTGCGCAACGATCTTTTCGCGAAGGAGCGCGCCGCCCCGGCCCTTGAGGCAGTTGACCGCGGGGTCGATCTCATCGGCGCCGTCGACCGCCAGGTCGAATGAACCATCGACCCGCTCCGCGATCGGGATGCGCCCTGCTTCGGCGAGTCGCCGGCTCTCGACCGACGTGGCGACCGCACGCACGTCGAGGCCCGCGCGAACCCTTTCGGCTAATCCTTCGATGAAGTACCGCGCCGTGCTCCCGCTGCCGAGCCCGACAACCGTGCCCGGGCGGATGAGCTCGAGCGCTCGATCCGCCGCCGCCTTTTTCTGCGCCTCGACTTCGGCTTGCGCGGTTGTCACTTAGTTGATAGAACCGATGTCAGGTAGAATCGAGCCCATGGACGGGCTGATGAACAGCGTCCCCGGCCGTACCGTCCGCAAGTTCATCGAAGACCAGGCGCCCAACTGGGCGGCGCTCATCGCCTGGAACGCGCTCTTCGCGATGTTCCCCATCGTCATCTTCGCCGCATCGATCCTCGGCTATGCGCTGCGTCTTTTCGGGCAGGCCAATGACGCCGTGTACAAGACGATCTTCACCGCGATCCCTGGCGACCCGCATCAGCAGGACGAACTGCTCAAGGCGGTGAGCGGCGTGAAGAGCCAATCGGGCATCCTGCTGCTCGTTGGGCTGGTTGGCCTGCTCTGGGGTGGATCGGCCCTGTTTGGATCGATGGAGCAGGCGTTTGCGGTGATTTACCACACCAGGCCCCGCGACTTCGTCCGGCAGAAGCTGATCGCTTTTGGCATGGTCCTGCTGTTCACGGTGCTGGTCGGGGTGGCGGTGGCCACGTCGGCTATTCTGCCAGCCCTAAAACACATCCCGGACATCCCGAGCTTCCTGTATTCCGGCGTCTCGGCCTTCATCCTCCAGGTTATTGTCGGCCTGGTCGCCGGTTTCCTCCTGTTTTTCAGCATCTATTTCATCATCCCGAACCGCAAACAGGACTTCCGAAAAGTCGTCCCCGGCGCGCTGGTCGCCGGTGTGCTGTTCGAAGCGATCACCCTCCTCTTCCCTCTCTATCTCGAGATCAACAAAGGCATCAACCAGTACGGCAAGACCTTCGGGCTTTTCTTCCTCCTGATGACGTTCTTCTTCTTTCTCGGACTCATCACGATGATCGGTGTCGAGCTGAATAGTGTGATCTATCCGGTGCCCATAGAAGCGCCGGGGAAGGATGCGCACGTGGTGGCGCCGCCGGAGTCCGGCCCCGATGGCGAAGGCCAGCTGGTTGGAGGCCGGAGCCGGAAGGGACGCAACGGCAGCACCAGCGACGGCCGACGTCGGATCCCGGCTCGTGCGGCACTCGGACTGGCCGTTATCGCGTCGGTCGTCGGAATCCTCCTCGGCAGGCGCAGCGCAAGCGGCGGCTGAACCGCGAACTAAACTTAGCGTGTGGCGGTTGAAGCTCTAACTCCGAGGCCATCGTCGGCCAAGGAGGCATCACCAGGACGGGCCTGGTTGATCGAGCCGGCTCTCACCGTCATCTGCTACAGCGCCTTCGTCATCTATGCCACCTGGTCGGTCTTCTCCGGCACAAATGTCGTCTTCGACTCGTATGTCTCGCCATTCTTCTCGACCTGGTTGGGCTTCGGCCTGATCCGGGTCCCTGTCATCGGCATCTTGATTCCGATCCTGGCGGTCATCCCACTGGGCCTTCGCGGCAGCTGCTACTACTACCGCAAGTCGTACTTCCGATCTTTTTTCTGGGACCCGCCGGCCTGTGCGATCCAGGAATTGAAGCGCGGACGCTATCGCGGCGAGACCCGCTTTCCCTGGGTCTTGAATAACTACCATCGCTATTTCCTGGTGCTGAGCCTGATCGTCGTCGTCTTCCTGTGGGTCGACGTGGTGCGCGCCTTCACCTACCAGGGCCACTTCTTTGTCGGCCTCGGGTCCGTCGTCATGCTGGTCAACGTCATCCTGCTCAGCCTCTACAGCCTGACCTGTCACTCATTCCGATATCTGATGGGCGGCCGTATCGACCGGTTCTCGAAAGCGCGCGCCGGTATGTTGTGGCAGCGAGCCACGATGACGCTGAACCGAATGAACCCGCTGCATGGCGCCTGGGCCTGGTACAGCATGTTCTCGGTCGCCCTGACCGACGTCTACATCAGGTTGTTGATGGCCGGCGTCATCCACGAACCGAGGTGGATCTTCTGAGCGAGGATTTTCAGAGCCTGACGACGGACGTTCTCGTAATCGGCGCCGGCGGTGCCGGATTGCGGGCGGCGATCGAGGCCGCCGCGGCGGGCGCTCGCGTGGACATCGTCTGCAAGTCCCTGCTCGGAAAGGCGCACACGGTGATGGCGGAAGGCGGAATTGCGGCCGCGCTGGGCAACGTCGATGCCGAAGACAACTGGCAGGTGCATTTCCAGGACACGATGCGGGGCGGCCAGCTGATCAACAACTGGCGAATGGCGGAGCTGCATGCGCGCGAATCGCCTGACCGGGTCTACGAGCTGGAGACGTACGGCGCAATTTTCGATCGCACACCCGATGGCCGGATCTTGCAGCGCGCCTTCGGCGCTCATACCTACCGGCGCCTGTGCCACGTCGGTGACCGCACTGGCCTGGAGATGATCCGGAGCCTGCAAGACCGGGTGGTGCAGCTCGGCATCGAGGTGCACATGGAAGTGACGCTGACGCGCCTGCTCAAAGATGGCGACCGGGTGGTCGGGGCTTTCGGCTACAACCGTGTTGACGGCCGCTTTGTTGCCTTTCGGTGCAAGGCGATCATCATGGCGACCGGTGGCTGGGGACGGATTTTCAAAGTCACGTCGAACTCGTGGGAAGGCACGGGGGACGGGGTCGCCATGGGTTTTGACGCGGGGGCCGAGGTGCTCGACCCCGAGATGGTGCAGTTTCACCCTACGGGGATGGTCTGGCCACCGGGCGTGCGTGGCATCCTCGTTACCGAGGCTGTCCGCGGGGAAGGTGGCTATCTCAAGAACCGCGACGGGAAGCGCTTCATGCTGGAGTATGACCCCAAGAAAAAAGAACTGTCGTCCCGTGATGTCGTCGCGCGATCGATCTACAAGGAGGTCGAGGCCGGCCGGGGCACCGAGCATGGCGGCGCCAACCTCGACGTCACCCATCTGGGCGCAGAGAAGATCAAGAAGAAGCTGCCATCCATGTACGAGCAGTTCCTTCGGCTGGCGGATGTCGACATTACAAAAGAACCAATGGAAGTTGCGCCGACCATCCACTATGCGATGGGCGGACTGCGGGTTGAGGCTGAGACCGGCGCCACCACGCTACCCGGCCTTTACGCGGCCGGCGAGGTGGCGGCCGGACTGCACGGAGCGAACCGGTTGGGCGGCAACTCGCTGTCTGACCTGCTGGTGTTTGGCCGTCGCGCCGGGGCTGCGGCCGGAGCCTATCAGCGCGAGGCTGGTCTCGGAAGGCTCGACGAGAGCCAGATTGCCGAAGAGCAGGAGACCCTGTTGCGGCCGCTGGGCGGAAGCGGCAACGAGAATCCGTATCTGCTGCAGCAGCAGCTCCAGCAGTCGATGCAGGATGGCGCGGGCCTGGCCCGCGAGGAGAAAGGCCTGAAGGCCTGCCTCGACGAAATCCTGGAATTGCGCCAACGAGCGAGACGGGTCCGCGTGCCCGGCTCGCGGCGCTACAACCCTGGCTGGCATACCGCCCGCGACCTGCCGTTCATGCTCACCATCGCCGAGGCGATCGTCCGGGCAGCGATCGAGCGGCGCGAAAGCCGTGGAGCGCACTGGCGGCTGGATTACCTGGAGAAGGACGAAGCGCTGGGCCGGCTGAACTTCATCGCCTACAACGATGGTGGCCAAGTCAAGCTAAAGCAGCGGCCGGTGCCGGAGATGCCGCCCGAGCTGGCCAAGCTTTTCCAGGAACCGACGCCCTCGCCGGCTCCGCCCAAGCCACCGGCGACGCGGCCGCCTTCGCCCAAACGGGTTCCCGCGTGAGCCGCAAGGCCGGAGCAGCCACCCAGAACGGATCGATCGTCCTCCAGGTCTTCCGGGGAGAAACCGGCGACGGCCGCGAAGAACGTTTCGAAGTTCCAGCCGTCGAGGGCATGGTGGTTCTTGATGCCATTCATTACATTCAGGCGAACTATGCCAACGACCTTGCCTGCCGCTGGAACTGCAAGGCGGCGAAGTGTGGATCCTGCAGCGCGGAGATCAACGGCCGACCTCGGCTGATGTGCAAGACCCGGGTCGACGAATTCGGGAAGGACGAGATCCACGTCTGGCCGATGCGGGCCTTCCCGCTGATCAAAGATTTGGTAACCGACGTCTCCTGGAATTACAAGGTCAACAAAGAGATCCCCGGCTTCACGCCGCCCGCCAACGAGCCGGTCCCCTACCGAATGCTCCCCGAGGACACCGAGCGCGTCTACGAATACCGCAAATGCATCGAGTGCTTCCTCTGTCAGGACGTGTGTCACGTCCTGCGCAATCACGACGACAAGTCCATGTACTACGGGCCGCGCTACATGGTCCGCATCGCGGCCCTCGAGATGCACCCGCTCGACACGCAGCGGCGTACCGGCTTGCTGCATGGCAAGGCGGGAGTCGAGATGTGCAATATCACCAAGTGCTGCCAGGAGGTGTGCCCGGAACACATCAAAATCACGGACAATGCCATCATCCCCTTGAAGGAGCGCACCGCCACGGACGCCTACGACCCGATCGCCTGGATGCTTCGCAAGGTTCGTCCGCGACGCGAGCCGGCCGGGATCACGGGCACGGAGACCAGCGAGCTCGGCGGCGTGCGCATGCCGCAGCGATTCGCCGTCAAGGACGTGGTTCGCCTGAAGTCAGGTGGCCGGCCGTTCGCGCGCGTGGGGGCCGTGCGGCCGGATGGCAAGCTCGAAGTGTGGATCCTCAAGATGCGCGGCACGCAGCAGCACTGG
>Ga0209474_10003460_pt1 | contig 13846 bp, 13 predicted proteins | sample GraSoiAngelo_145_FD_185902 | JGI IMG/M metagenome (GOLD analysis project Ga0209474, IMG submission 185902) | Grasslands soil microbial communities from the Angelo Coastal Reserve, California, USA - 14_1009_05_20cm (SPAdes) (version 2) | ecosystem: Environmental > Terrestrial > Soil > Grasslands...
TCTGGCAACTCTTTCTAAGCGACGATATTCCCGGGAGTTTTTCCTTCGCCTCCGGGGTGCAGCCAATTACCGATTGCCTGCAATCGGTGGAGATTAATCAATCTCCAAACGACATGCTTATCACCGCAATGCGGCATCGCGACGAGTTTCACAATCTGAAGAAAACGACACCTGACCCCAACGCGCTGCTGCAACGACTGGCCCCAAGTTTTGAATGGCCGCGCGATGCGGACCCGGAGCTGAAGCCATTAGCCGAACGAATCTGGAACTACACCAATGATCGCCGCTTCACTATTAATGAGCTGTTTCGACAGAATGCAGTTTGTGAATTGAAAATCTATACCGTGGTTTCCGAGATGTTGCGGATTGGGCAAATCGCAACCGTCCATCCAATGCCGCAACTGGCGAAGGCGTCATGAAGAAAATCCCCCTTATTTTGTTCGTCGCCTTAATCGCGCTCGGTCAGGGCAGTTGCTCCTACCTTACCTCCAATGGACGCCATCAGGCTGCATATGCCCGTTATATTAGGCACTCCAGTTACAACCGGATGAAGCTACAACGAAAGCTCTCCCGTTCCCCGAAAATTCAGCCGCCACGCATGGAAAGCGACCCAACAATCGCGACCAGCACGGGACCAGAATCCGTTACCGCGAGCGCCGCACCAGCCACATCGGAAAACTAGTCGCCTTCCCGTTGCACCGGAATCGGCCGGCCGGCATCGTCAACCGCGACGTAAACGAAAACGCCGCGTGTCACCAGGATTTGCCGGCCCTGTTCGCGGAAGCGTTCCACCCAAACCTCCACCGGGATGGTCATTGACGTGCGCCCGATTTTTTCCACCCAGGCATAACACGCCACCGTGTCCCCAACCCCGACCGGTTGAAGAAATGACAAGCCCTCCATTGCGACAGTAACGACGCGAGCTTTCGCCGTTTTCGAAGCGAGAATGCCGCTGCCTAAGTCCATTTGCGACATCAACCATCCGCCAAAAATATCGCCATTGGGGTTTGTATCTGCCGGCATGGCGATGGTACGAATAACCAATTCGCCTTTCGGTTTTTCGGGCGACCGCATATTACCCTTATTATCTGTCCTCGCGAGCGAAGTCTAATGATCCAGCCGCCAAACCTGGAAGGTTCGAGCCGCGCATTTTGTCATCCCGAACCCGAATGCTTTCCGGTGAGGGACCTCGCAATCGGACGATGGACGTTCAAGCTGGATTTGTGAGAGACGCCTAACCGTGATGTCGATTACTTCTGCGGAGGGACGAGATTCTTCTCGTCCTTGTTCCTTCGGCAGGATGCTGCTGAGCCGCGCCTACAAAATCAGCATGCAATCGCCGTAGCTAAAGAAACGATACCGCTCTCGCACGGCTTTTTCGTACGCGCGCAGGATAAATTCGCGATCGGCAAACGCGCTTACCAGCATGAGCAATGTCGAACGCGGCAGATGAAAATTCGTCAGCAAAACATCGACCACCCGAAACTGGAACGGCGGATAAATAAAAATATTCGTCTCGCCTTGGCCAGCTTGAATTTTGCCGAAACTGCGCTGAACCGATTCCAGGACTCGTACCGTTGTTGTGCCAACCGTGACGACGCGCTTTGCATTCGCGATTGCCTCTGCTGCATCGGGCGAAATCGAAAATCGCTCCGGATGCATTTGATGTTGAGTGACGTCTTCCACTTTGACCGGACGAAAAGTTGCCGTCCCGACATGAAGCGTGATGAAAACGTGCGAAAGAGAGTCCAGAATTTGTGGCGTGAAATGCAGCCCCGCAGTCGGCGCCGCAAGTGAGCCCTCGTATTTCGCGAACACGGTTTGGTAGCGCGCTTCATCTTCTGCCCTAGAGCGAGGGTCTATGACTGCCGACCGCTTGATATATGGCGGCAAGGGCATCGTACCGCCTCGCTGCACATCGACGTCTTCAGACAACCTGATTTCCCGTGAACCATCTTCAAAAATTTCGCCCGCTTCCGCGCGCATTCCCTGGATAACAGCGGCTGCGCCTTTACCAAATTTGCGGCCCGGCTTTACCAACGCTTTCCAACGGCAAGGCCCGGTTTTTTCTAAAAACAAGAACTCGAATTTCCCGTCATCGGAAAAACGTCGCGCCGGCAAAACGCGCGAATTATTTAGAACGAGCAGATCGTCATCGCGCAGAAATTTTTTGAGATCAACAAAATGCGCATGTTCGATTTCCTGCCGGTCGCGATACAACACCATCATCCGCGAATCCTCCCGACGCGGTAGCGGATCTTGCGCGATCAATTCCCGCGGTAGCGCATAATTGTAATCCGCCAGCCGCGTACTCATGCTTCATCATCAAAGGATTTGATCGCACACGCAAAGATGACATCATCAGCCGTGCTTCAGCCCGCCCTTTCCCTCGTTCTCGAAGCGCTAAAGGAAATTCGCGATTCCCAGGAGAAAACCTTCCGTGTTTCGCGCGCGACGCTTAACCGATTGTTGGAATCGCGACCCATCCACAACGTTCCCGATATTGCGGCTAAAGCCGCTTCGCTTGGGCAGGTGCGCGATCGTGTCTGCGTGTGCATGAAGTGTCCGCACCTTGCCCGCAGCCGCACCCAAACCGTTTTCGGAGTCGGCAATCCAGATGCGGAGTTGATGTTCATCGGTGAAGCACCGGGCGCGGATGAGGATGCACGCGGTGAACCGTTCGTGGGCCGGGCCGGGCAATTGCTCACTCGCATCATCGAAACGATGGGCCTGAGCCGGGACGAGGTTTATATCGCAAATATTTTAAAATGCCGCCCCGACATGCCGAAAGGGGCGCCGGGAAATCGTCCGCCGACGCCCCAGGAAATGCAGACCTGCATCGGCTATCTCATTGAGCAGATCGAAATCATTCAACCGCGCGTCGTGGTCGCGTTGGGGGCGACGGCAGTAGAAGGTTTACTTGGCGCGCGCGGTGTGATGCGTGAGTTGCGAGGCAAATGGCATTCTTATCACGACACCCAACTCATGATCACGTATCACCCGTCGTATTTGCTGCGGAACCAATCACCGTCTGAGAAACGCAAAGTTTGGGAAGACATGATGGCGGTGCTGGAAGAACTCGACCACCCGATCAGCGAGAGACAGCGAAATTACTTTCTGTGAAACACCTCCACGATCAGTCCGAGGGCAGTCCAGGGATCCCGATGAAGTCACCTTAAAGATTACGTAACGGGATGCGTCGGTTCGAGCCGGACCGGCGGTTGTAGCGGCAATTATGACACCAAAAATAAAGACTCGGCGGTCATAGACAGCTGCTACAGTTTTGCTCGGGCCCGTCGCAATCGGCTTTGGCTCGCCAGCGTGATCGTGGTTGATGCGATCATGCCGCGCACTTCACTGCGCGGAACTTTCACCCGCGTGCGTAAGGCTTCCAATCCGCTCTCCTCGATCAGCGAGAGGGTGCGCACTCCGATCATTGCCGGCAAGACCGTGGCGACGCGCACTCGTGGTGGATTCACTGCAATGGAATATTCCAGTCCCGCGTCCAACCCAGCGCGCGCTTCTACGATCCAGCTTGAATAAATTGGAAGAAAAGCAGCCGGCGCGTTCAGCAAATCGGACGCGGAAAGATTGGCCGCACGCAACTCGTCTTCCGGAAAATAACAGCGCCCGGCACACAAATCGCTCCCCGCGTCGCGTAAAATATTCACCAACTGCAACCCCCGCCCATAATTCGTTCCAAGTTCGAGCATGTCTGATTCAGCGCGTGCCGTGAAACTCGGCACTTTGCGAAAACAAACGCGTGTCCAAAATTCACCGACGCAACCGGCAACCAAATAAGTGTATTCGCGAAGTTCCTCCGCATTGGCCAGCGCTGCGAGTCCTCCGCTCCATCGCGTCAAATCCTGTCGCTGACCACGCGTGATGATTGCAAGCAATTCGCGAACATCGCGTTGATCTTCAGGCGAAAGATTCCTCAGAGTTCGTAAAATTGCCTCCGCCGATTCCAGCAGCGCCTTTTCTCCTTCGGTTATCCCGGGCGACACGTCCTTCCGCGTCCTAGTCCCGCGACTGCGGGACGAAGGCTGGGAGCGGTCCTCTTTCGAAAGAAGAAGCTCTTTCAATGCTTTCCCAATCGAGTGATCTTTTCCCGCAATCGCGCGCGCGAATCGGTCGAGCAACTCGATTCGTTTTTCAGCAGTCACGGCATTGCTATCAGCAATGGTGTCGCTCGTTCGCGCCAGCAAATAGGCCAGGGCCACTGGTTCCCGCAAGGCGCGTGGCAATAAGCGAATGGAAAGATAAAACGAACGCGATACCGGTTTCAGCAATGCGAGCTCGTTCACAGCCAAAGGTTGCTCAGCTCGATCCGATCCGCGAGATGTAACTGCGGAAGAGCCGGAAGATTCGCGATCGTATGAATGAGAATGAGACGCATACCTCAAACGTGATCCGGCATCTTTACGTTCATTTTCCATTTTGCGCTCGCATTTGTCCCTACTGTGCTTTCTACAAAACGCGCGGGAGCGCGACAGAGGTTGCATGCTTTTGTGAGGCGCTCGTCTCGGAAGCGAAGCGAGTCGAGAAAAAATTCCCGCTAGCGCTAGAAACAATATTCTTTGGCGGCGGAACACCGACCGCTCTTAGCACGGTCCAACTGAAGAACTTGCTCGAGCTATTTCACGAAATTTTCGATCTGACCGCATTGCGTGAATGGAGCATTGAGGCAAACCCTGGGAGCGTCTCGGTAAAGAAAGCGGGGGCGTTACGCAAATCGGGTATCAACCGCATCAGCCTCGGCGTGCAAACTTGGGACAACCAGCTATTGAAATTGCTGGGCCGTGAGCATGACGCAGCGCAGGCAGAAGAGTCGTTTCATATTTTTCGCAGCGCGGGATTTTCCAACATTAGCGTCGACTTGATGTTTGCCCTGCCCGGGCAAACAGAAAGGCAATGGCGCGATTCTTTGGAGAAGACAATCGCGCTCCAACCCGAACACATTTCTACCTACTGCCTCACCTACGAAGAGGACACTGAGTTTTTTGCACGATTTCAGCGCGGCGAATTCGCTGTTAATGATGAAACGGAAGCGCGCTTTCTTGAATTGGCGATGACGATGCTCGAGGCGGCTGGCTATGAGCAGTACGAGATTTCAAATTATGCGCGTCGGGGATTTCTCTCCGAGCACAATCGCGCTTACTGGCGTGGCGCGGACTATATCGGCATCGGACCGAGCGCGTTTTCCACGCGCGGATTAGAACGCTGGCAGAACGTCGCCGATCATAATGAATATGCCCGGCGTCTGTTCGCTAACGAATCGCCTGTCGCGTCGATCGAAAAATTAACTTCCGCGATGAAACGAACCGAGCACATCGCACTGGGCCTGCGGACGCGCGAGGGAATTGTTGCCGATACGATTGAGCAGAATCAGGCAGAGGAATTGATCAGAAATGGCTTGCTCGCACGAAACGAGAGCCGAGTCTTTCTCACCCGAGCCGGAAGGTTAGTGGCCGATTCCGTAGCTGTCGAAGTCTTGTAAAAGTTCGCGCCTTTTTTGCCCGGTGAGCGCACGCGTCGTGCATGTTGGCGATCGCGTCCCGCTTTCGCGGACTTTCAAAAAGATTGTTTCGGCGAGACGCCGAAACCAGCACGCGAGACGCGTGCGCTACCCAGATTCCTACGCGCAGAACGCCGCGGTCTTTATGCGGCTCTGCAGAGCATCGCCCTGCTAACATCGTCGCGAGCGCAATAGTAGGACGAGACTCCATCGAGCCAGGCGGTGAATTGTGAATGACGCTCAAACTACCTTGCGCACCAGCTTCTGCGGAGAGACGAGCTTCTTCTCGTCCTGGACGCGCGGAAGCACGTCCCTCCAACATCAAACGCCGCCGTAACGGCGTTGCCGTTTCGCGAAATCGTCCACCGCCGCAAGTAAATCTTTCCTCGTGAAATCCGGCCACAGCTTCGGCGTCACATACATCTCGGTATAAGAAAGCTGCCAGAGCAAAAAATTGGAAATCCGCATTTCACCGGAGGTACGGATCAGCAGATCCGGATCTGGGTAATACCGCGTGTAAAGGTGTTTGCTGAACATCTCCGGATTAATCATCGCCCGATCGATGTGACCGGCTTCGACTTCACGCAACAAACTGCGAATTCCATCGATGATCTCGTCGCGGCCGCCGTAACTGAGCGCCAGAATGAGGGTAAGCCCGGTGTTTGAGGCCGTGCGTTTGATCGATTCGTGCAAACGCTTCTGACAATTGTCCGGTAAATCGGTCAGCCGTCCGATTGCCTGTAGTCGGACATTTTTCTCGATCAGCTCTGGCGTCTTATCTTTCAAAAACTTCTCGAGCAGCCGCATCAATGCGAAAACTTCGCTCTTCGGTCGCTGCCAGTTCTCCGCCGAAAAAGCATAGAGCGTCAGGTACTCCACTTTTAATTCGCCACAGCCTTCCACACATTCTCGCACCGCATCAGCCCCCTTCTCGTGCCCCTTGATCCGCGGCAAACCGCGCTGTCTGGCCCAGCGTCCGTTTCCATCCATGATGATGGCAATGTGTCGCGGAATGATTTTTGGCGCCGCCATTCTCAAAGCATGATTGTTTCCGCGCGCGTCGGCCCAATACTAACGATTGTTGGTTTCGCGCCGGTCAATGCTGAGATTCGTTTGAGGTAATCCCGTGCCCGGTTCGGCAGGTCGGAAAATTTCCGGGCCGAGAGCGTCGGTTCCGACCAACCCGGCATGGTCTCATAAATCGGATCGCAATTGTTCCATTGCGCCGAATCGCACGGTGGAACATCGAGACGCTTGCCATTCAAACGATAGCCAACACAAATCAAAATCGGATTCACTCCGTCGAGACCGTCGAGGTTCGTGATCGCGACCTCGTCAATTCCATTGATCATCGTAGCGTAATGCGTCGCCACGGCATCGAACCAACCACAGCGCCGCGCCCGCCCGGTGGTCGCGCCGAATTCGCGTCCCATTTCGTGCAATCTTTTGGCAAAGCTCGCGTCTTCGGTCGGGAGTGGTCCTTCGCCCACCCGCGTCGTGTACGCTTTCATCACCCCGACCACGCGATCCATTCGGTGCGGGGGAACGCCCGAGCCGGTACAGGCGCCACCGGCCGTCGTATTCGATGATGTCACGTATGGATAGGTCCCATGATCGATATCCAGAAAGGTTCCTTGTGCACCTTCAAACAAAATCTCGCGCCCGCTCTGCAAGGCGCGATGCAAATAAACCACCGTGTTCGCCACAAACGGCGACAGGGCCGCGCCCGCCGCCAAATATTGCTGGTTCACTTCGCGAAAATCATTCGGCTTTGCCCCCAGCGCTCGCAGGATGGCATTGTTCTCACGCATTTTCGCTTCGAGCTTCTTTGAAAAAAGCCTGAGCTGCATCAAATCGGAGACCCGTAAGCCGGTGCGCGCCGCCTTGTCGCCGTAGGCAGGACCAATCCCTCGTTTTGTCGTTCCGATTTTCGCCAACCCTTTCCGCAGCTCACGCTGTTCGTCCAGGGCGCGATGGTACGGCAGAACCAGATGCGCAGCGTCGCTCACCAGAAGATTTCGATCAATGCGAACGCCTAATTTCTTAAGGCCATTAATTTCTTTCACCAGCGCGACCGGATCGACCACAACGCCGTTGCCGATCACGCAAACTTTGCCGCGCCGCAAAATTCCCGATGGAATCAAATGCAAAACATATTTCTTGCCGCGATGAATGACGGTATGGCCGGCATTGTTCCCGCCCTGACTACGCACCACGATGTCGGCGTCGGCGGTGAGCACGTCGATGATCTTCCCCTTCCCTTCGTCGCCCCATTGCGCGCCGATCAGGATCGTGTTGGCCATGACTTTTTGGGCAAAAGTTTGTCCCGATGCGCTCAGTCGAGGCATTCGGGACTTGCGTCACAGGATAAGAGCAGCGGCCCCGCGCGCAAGACCATTCTGGACACGGGGGACGATAATGAGGTATCTGAACAAAATATGCGTACCATCCTATTGATCATTCTGGTCCTGTTGTTAATCGGCGCATTGCCGACCTGGCCCTATAGCTCGGGCTGGGGTTATTACCCAGGTGGCGGATTATTGCTTCTGATAATCTTAATCCTGGTCCTTTGGCGGGCGTAGCGCCCTTCTATCTCTGCGTCTCGGGAGCGCGGGCGGCGAGCCTGTTACATTCGGCATTTTCTGCCGAATGGTAATTTCCGGTCACTTCGCCACCACTCGCAGCACTGGCAATGGAAAACGCAAGCGCAGTTCGTCCTGCAGATAAATCTCAACGTGATGCAGCCCGAATTGCTGAAACTGCACCCCGCCAAAGTAATGGACATTCGTGGCGTGCCCTTCCATTTCCTTTAACTCAAAATCCACTTCAGCCTGCGCCAACACCTGTTGTTCATCTACCCCGATGATGCGTGAGCGCTGCTTGAATTTCCCCGCGCCGCTGCACCAGCGCGACCAAATGCAGAGTCGCATGCAGGTGATTGGTAATTGCGGGGCCGGTACGATGTTGATCACGCCTACCAGTGTCTGCATGCCATTGAATTCGTGGCGCACGTCTTCACACAACACACAGCTTTGCAGATCGGGCAGGATAACATCGGTCGCAGCCATTTCTTAAATCAAACCGCGCATCAGCAGCGCGAATAACACTACCGCCAAAACGATCCGATAAATTGCGAACGGCGCGAACCCACGCACCCGCACCCAATTCATAAACCAGGCGACGACGCCCAATGCAACCACAAATGAAACGATTGCCCCAATCATTAGCACTATCCAATTGTGCCCGGTCATGACCAGAGGCGCGAGCCCTGTTTCATCGTCGCCGCCGTGCCGCAATGTCTTGAGCAAATCGTAACCGGTCGCAACCACCATTGTCGGCATGGAAAGGAAAAACGAAAATTCCAACGCCGCGCTTCGGGAGAGGCCGGCCAATTGACCGGCCGCAATGGTTGACATCGAACGTGATGTTCCTGGAAAAACCGCCGACGCAATCTGCGCGAAACCGATCCAGGCTGCCTGAGGCAAAGACATTTCTTCCATTCGCAGTGTACGCGGATTGCGACAAAGTGCGTCCACCAGCCACATAATGATGCCACCAATAAACAGCGCCCACGCCATCACCCAAAGATTTTCCAGGTTGTGCCCGATTTGTTTTTTCAAAAGAAACGATGGCACCGCGGTGATAACAAAGGCGATGATGGTGAGACCAAGCGGATGAGTAAAGATGTTGCGCTCTCCGCTTTCGCCGTGTGGGAAGGTTGAAAGTAATTTCAGGATCCGATTCCAAAAATAAACCGGCAGCGCCAGGATTGCTCCCAGCTGAATCACAATCGTGTACATCTTCCAATAAGCGTCATATAGATCGAGGCGCAGTAGTGCTTCAACGATCCGGAGATGCGCGGTCGAGCTGACCGGTAAAAATTCCGTTAGTCCTTCGACAACCCCGAGTAAAATGGACAAAAGAAAATCGTTCACTGTGAGAGCTCTACCCTTTCCTTCGTGCTTTCGCTACAATGGCAGGAGCGTCATCTTCAGCGTGTCCGTGGTCAAAATTAATTTTGCCTGGTCCACAACCGAACCTCATTGTCGGCTCTCGCGATGAAGCTCTTCATTACCGGAATCTGCGGCTTTGTTGGTAGTTCACTCGCACGCTGGTTTCGGGAACACCGGCCCTCTTTCAAGATTAGCGGGATCGATAACTTCGTCAGGCCCGGGAGCGAGATCAATCGTTCGGAGTTGCGCTCAGGAGGAATCACTGTCCAGCACGGCGATGTTCGGAACGCCTCAGACTTCGAGAATCTTCCCGCAGTTGATTGGGTAATCGACGCCGCTGCCAATCCAAGCGTGCTCGCCGGAGTAGATAATCGAAGCAGCTCGCGGCAGCTAATCGAACATAACCTTTTCGGAACCGTAAATCTCCTGGAGTATTGCAGACGGGCTAAAGCTGGTCTCATTCTTCTGAGTACAAACCGGGTCTATTCCATTCCAGCGCTGGCGGGGCTGCCATTAGTCAAAGGTGAACACAGTTTCAGATGGGACCAAGACGCTGCTCCAGTTCAGGGGGCGTCAGCTAACGGATTGAGCACAGAATTCCCAACCTCGTCTCCAATCTCGCTCTATGGCAGCACTAAGCTGGCGTCGGAGTTCCTGGCTTTGGAATACAAACACAGTTTCTCTCTTCCATTATGGGTCAATCGTTGCGGCGTCATCGCGGGAGCAGGGCAGTTTGGAACCACCGAGCAAGGTATTTTCTCTTACTGGATACATGCCTACGCACAAAAGCGCCCGCTAAAATACATTGGTTTCGACGGATCTGGCCGTCAGGTTAGAGACGGGCTTCATCCCGACGACCTGGCCGAACTGATCGCAGCCCAAATTGAGTACTCGCAGAAACCGCAAGCCACGACATTCAACGTCGGAGGCGGCGAGGGTAACGCCATGTCTCTGGCCCAGCTCACAAGCTGGTGCACTGAGCGTTTCGGAGAACATTCGATCGGATTGGAACTCACCCCCCGCCCTTTCGATGTTCCGTGGCTGGTAATGGATAATCGACAAATTACCGCCCAGTTTAACTGGCGACCGAAGCGCGATCTTTCCTCGATTCTCGAAGAAATTGGCAACCATGCGCATCGCCATCCGCACTGGCTCGATCTATCCTCTCCGCCGTGACAAGCCCGCCGCGAGAGCAACAGCCTCTCCAACTTCTTAGTGTGATTATCCCGGCGCGCAACGAAGCCGGATGCATCGCCGCAACGGTGGAACATCTGCACGTCGAGTTGCGCCTCAACGGCATTCCCCATGAAATCATCGTTATTGATGACGGAAGCACCGACAGCACCTGGGATGTTTTGCAACAAACGCAGAAACGGATCGAGACTTTGCGCCCAATTCAAAATCTGGAATCGCACGGATTCGGGCGCGCCGTTGTCCTCGGCTTCGATCATGCCAAAGGCGACGGCCTCGTTATCATGATGGCTGATGAATCCGATGATTGCCGCGACGTCGTTCGTTACTGGCAGGCCCTTAACTCCGGCTACGACTGCGTATTGGGCAGTCGTTTTGTCAAAGGGGGCGGCGTAATAGATTATCCCTGGCTCAAACTTTGGATTAATCGCTGCGCCAATCTATTCATTCGAGTTCTTTTTCGCATCAAACCTAATGATATTACCAATGCCTTTAAAGCCTACCGCCGCGAAGTCATTGCAGGCTGCCGTCCATTCCTCTCACCGCATTTCAATTTAACTGTCGAAATCCCGTTAAAAGCAATCGTGCGCGGTTATACCTGGACCGTGATTCCAATTACATGGCGGAGTCGGCGTACCGGCACCGCCAAACTCAAAATCAAGGAAATGGGTAGCCGTTACCTCTTCATCTGCCTCTACGTCTGGCTCGAAAAATACTTTAGCAAAGGCGACTACCAAAAGAAGTCGAGTGAAGCCGCCGAGGTTTGAGCGCTGGTTTTCGCTGTTCCTGGTTAGTGGAATCGCGTTGTAATGCCATGCCCTCAACCGTCAATTTCGAAGAAAACTTTGGGCAAACTTGCCCTTTGTCTTTACCCCGTTGAAAGTATTCTACGAAGAGGCAATCATGCCGAGATGCTGGCGCAGTTCTTGGCCTTCGCTTTCTTCGCCGGTGCACCCTTTGTCATCTCATCATAGATCCAGCGATAGGTGGGTTCCAACCCAGCGCGTAGCTTTGTCGCCGGCTCCCAATTAAAAATTTTCTGGATTATGGTGTTATCGCTGTTACGACCATTTACTCCTTTGGGCGCCCTCAGATTGTAATTCCGTTTAAGTTTTACGCCCCCGATCTCCTCCACAATGTCGACTAGTTGATTGATACTAACGAGTTCACTACTGCCAAGGTTTAGCGGCTCGGCGAAATCGCTATCCATGATCATCTTTGTCCCCTTCACGCAGTCATCAATCCACATAAAGCTGCGCGTCTGATGGCCGTCGCCCCAGATCTCAATCTCATGATTTCCGCTAAGCTTTGCCTCAATTACTTTGCGGCAAATCGCCGCCGGCGCCTTCTCCCGGCCACCCGCATAGGTCCCCTCTGGCCCATAGACGTTGTGATAACGCGCAACCCGCGTTTCCAACCCGAAGTCTTCGCGAAAGTGCCGGCACATTCGTTCGGAAAATAATTTTTCCCAACCATAGCCGTCCTCAGGCATCGCCGGATAGGCATCTTCTTCTTTCAGAGCGGTGACGTTGGGATCGGTTTGTTTATCGGCTGCGTAAACACAGGCCGAGGAGGAGTAAAAGAAACGTGAAACTCCCGCTTCTTTCGCCATCATCAGCATGTGGGTGTTCACCAGCACGCTCAACATGCAAAGCGCCTTGTTATTTTCGATGAAACCCATTCCGCCCATATCGGCGGCAAGGTTATAGATTTGTGAGATATCCCGCACCGCTCGCTCGCACGCATCCTTGCCACGAAGATCCAACTGCAAGTTTTCGGCTTCCGGAAAGAGCTGATACCATTCCGGCAACGGCTTGATATCGACCGCGCGCACCTCGTTACCCTCGCGAAGTAAATCGGCAACGAGATGGCCCCCGATAAAGCCGCCCGCTCCGGTAACAAGGAGTCGCTCTGTCATTCGGAAACCTATGAGGGCGAAGGCGGCTGTAAAACGCCTTTCGCGAGTTGGATACCAAAGAGCGGATTGTTAATCAGATAACGTTTATCCAGCCGGCGTGCCTCGCGGATAAGACGCAAAAGCCATTCCCAACCCCGGCCAGAAGGTTGAAAGCGGAGCTCACTCCAATCATGATTTTCGTTTGCGGAAGCAAATCCTAATTTTCGGCACGGCCATTCTAGACTTTTCGCCCGAATTTTTTTTCCAATTCGGCATGCGAAATTTGAATCATGGTGGGCCGGCCGTGGGGACAGCAGTAGGGCAGATCGCAGGCCAGCAAATCGCGAATTAGTTTCTCGATTTCGGGATAACGCAAGGCATCGTTAGCTTTGACGGCGTGACGGCAAACCGTTTTCGCGATCATGTCTTCACCCAAACGCAAGGGCGAACTGCTGCGGCTGGTCGTTTTCAATTCGTCGAGCACTTTGCGCAAGAATCCCGCGGCATCTGCAATTTCGAGAAAGGCCGGTAACGTATCGACCCGAAAACTATTGGCGCCGAAGTTTTCAATTCCAATCCCCATTTTCTGCAACGTTGCGACATTGCGTTCGACCCATGCTGTATCGCGCGGCGGCAAGGAAAAGATCTGCGGCAACAACATGCGCTGTGACGGCACCCCTTGCTCTTCCATTCGCCGGCGCAATTCCTCGAACAAATGTTGATCCACCAAAACGAGCCCGTCGGAATTTTCCATCAGCACGTACAGACGGTTAAGCACGCCGATGATCTGAAATTGCTGATCACGCCGCGGTTCGATTTGGGGTTCAGGATAAGGGCGATTGACCGCGATCGGCTGCGAAAGATCCAATGAATCGGCGCTACCCGCCTGATCGGGCGGTGCAAAGTTGGAGGGACGGGCGCTGTCCCGTCCCGCTATTTGGGACGACAGCGAGATCGTCCCTCCATCTGGTGGAGCTACAGCCGGTCCCGCCGGCAATACCGTTGCAGGTGCAGTCGGGGCGTTAAATTTTTGCTGCCACTCAACACGACCGCTCTCAAGTGTGCGTTGCACCGCCTCGACAATTGCCTCGCGAACTCTGGCAGGATCGCGAAAACGAACTTCGCGTTTCGCCGGATGGACATTGACGTCTACTTCGCGCGGATCCAGATCAACGAACAGAAACGTAACCGGAAATTGTCCGCGCATGAGAGCGGTGTGATAACCTTCGCGCAAGGCAGTGGAGAGGATTCCGCTCTCAATCGCGCGTCCATTTACGAAAACGAATT